>Ga0172370_10005988_pt1 | contig 15450 bp, 15 predicted proteins | sample LakKiv5m_FD_114538 | JGI IMG/M metagenome (GOLD analysis project Ga0172370, IMG submission 114538) | Freshwater microbial communities from Kabuno Bay, South-Kivu, Congo - kab_022012_11.5m | ecosystem: Environmental > Aquatic > Freshwater > Lake | place: Democratic Republic of the Congo...
ACCGGCAGTTGGAGTAGCGACGGTGACGGTGTTAGTAAAGTAGCCGGTGCCGTCAACATAGAGTTTGGTAGTTGGGGCGGTGGTGCCGATGCCGACGTTGCCAGTGAAAGAAGAATTGCCACTTCCTGAAACAGTAAGAATACCAGTAGGGATTTGCACATCACCAGTATTTGTTATAAACATTCTCCTGGTAAAATTAGCTGCGTTACCTACCGTCCCTAAAGGAGCAGTATCAAAGCCGAAACCACTGCTCATATGAATCTTGGTTGCATAGTCACTATAAAGATAAACATAGCCGGAACCTGAAAATCTAGCACCTTCAGATATTTGACCATATCCTCCAGTGACACTACCAATAGAAAAACGGCCTATTCTAGCTGCATCTGCACCAGTAGCATTTGTATATAAATGTGCAGTTTCAGATGTCCGAAGATCCCCATTTACTTGCAATTTATAACCTGGATTTGTAACCCCCACCCCCAAATTTCCATTACTCTTCAAAGTCATGACAATTGTACCGGCCGCTGGCGTTTCAAAAGTAAAATCACTGTTAGAGTGCAATCTAATACTACTGCCATTTGATTGAACAGAACCAGTAGTTAAATAATAACTATGAGCCCGAACCGCGTTGGAAGTTCCTAAATCTAATTTATAACTTGGATTACTAACTCCAATCCCCACATTCCCCGAATTAGAATTATAGATATGGGTGCTGGTAGCCGTCCAATAACCGACTGTCTGGCCAGTTCCACCGCCGACTACCGAATCAACATAACTCTTAGTGGTGGCATGATTTAATTCCGTGGGTGTGCCAACTACGGCTGGTCCTTCAAAATAACCACCGCCCGCGACATATAGTTTAGCTGCTGGAGTAGTTGTTCCTAAACCTAAATTACCAGATTTCTGAACCACCAGCTTACTTGTCCCCCCCACTTTTAAATCTAAAAGTTTAGAAGTAGCCAAAGAAGCCGTATCAGTGATATTCATTAACCAGGCGGTAAAATCAACTCCCGAATTACTCCAAGTCTGCGTCGTATTAAAAATCGGTCCATTCATGGTCATCGTGGAACCACCGCTAATAATATCACCCCATTTAGTCACGCGAAAACGGGTTGCGCCACCAACTTGGAAATGCAAAAGATCACCTTCAAAGTTCGCGGGCGCATTAGCTCCCACAAAAATACCTTGGGCAGCCGCACTGCTAATATCATTGGGGCCAATTTGAAAGAAAGGCTTGCCCGCTGGCGGTGCTCCGGTATTAGTACTGAAATTAGTTTTGATGGAATCACCCATCTGTAATTCTAAATTAGTGGGATCGTATTCAATTGATCTTTGTTTATCAGTATTAGTGGGATCATTAGGATCATAGAAGGTGATGCCGGGTGAAGAAGCGGCTACTTGTATGGGTGCGGTGAAAACAAAAGTGCCTCTGGTCCCTAAGTCCGGATCAAAAGTCAAACTTTCCCAACCGTCAGTCGAACGACCCAATTGGATCATGCCGGTGGAAGTTGAGGCACTGGGATCTTCGGCTAGAGATAAAGCTCCACCCGAAGTTAAATCAGCTATCATATCACCAATTAAATAGAGCGCTTTACTGGGTGTGGTGGTGCCAATCCCCAAATTACCTGGAAAACTATAATTTCCGCCGCCCGTATTAGAACCAAAATCACCGGCTGAAACATTGGCCGAATTTAGAGTACCGGTATAGGCGCCAGTAAAATTAGTGGCTTTAATCGGTCCGTTAACTTCTAAGCCAGAGGCCGGTGAACTGGTACCAATACCCAAAGGTCCATTCATTTTGGCCGGCAACCAGGTATTTACAAAGTCACCAAAAATATCACTACCGACACCATACAATAGGCCATTCCATTCAGTCGCGGTTAAAGTGCCGTTATAGGGTTTTTCATAGGTGGAAGTGGAGTGATAGGCTTGGACCTTTTGAGGAATTAATAGATAACAAAAAATCCCACTTATTAATAAAATAAAAGCGGTTAGAACTATCCTAAATTTTAGTCCTTTAACCAGACTCATTTAAATTTGTGCAAATCAAATTTGCAAACTGATTTCTGTTAAAAACTTTTTTATGTGATTACTAGGAATTTTACTAATGATTATCTAAAATCTTAAACTGCATATTTCCTAAAATAAAGATGAAAATAATTAGCTACTTCGGGGCGATAATTATTTCTAGGGCCCTTTAATTACCCACGAAAAATTTTAGCCGATTCTTTAAGCCCAATAATTTTAATTGCTTCTTGAGCATCAGTGAAATTACCATAATTCAAAGTGTTTTCTAAAATAACAGCGGCTGATAGGGCTCGATAATTTTGAGTTGACCAAAAAAGATAGGCTCTTTTTTTAGCAAATTTTTCTAAACTGATAAAACATTCTTTGGCCTCTTTTTCTTGTTTCAATTATACCATTTTTCACAAACACTGCCAAGCAAAAACCCGCTCCTAGCGGGTTTTCAAAAATCACCTAACAATAAAGTAAAAATTAGTTAACTGCCAATGCGAATTTCAACACTTCTTTTGGTATTAAAATACTCCCCAATGGAAGTAAAAATCAAAGGCGGAAAATCAGAAAAATAAACATTATAGCTGGCTCCGGAATTGGGCAAATCAGCACTAAAAATTACATCCGTCGAAGGAGTGCTATAGAACCAGCTATGCTGGCGCAGTTCCCAGAGTAATTTTTCCGCCCCAGATTCGGCGGCAAAATAGGCTTTGGTGGACTGAGATTGAATACCACCGGCTTTAATCCCCAAAACGACCACATAGGCGCTGCCAAGAGCCACTACTAGCATGCCAGCCAAAATAAACATGGTTAAAATCAAGGCACTGCCCGGTAATTGTAACGGATATTTATTTTTTTTCTGATTGCTCATTTTGTCTAATATTCAACAAATTATATTAATAAAAACTTTATCTTCTCTTTATCTAGTCTCTGCTATAATAATTAAACTGTGGGTCCGGCTAGGCAGTATGACCAGTTTTGACAGCTTGGTCTCCGGGGTTCGATTCCCCGCGGATCCACAGGGGCTAGCTCAATTTTGATTAAAAATTTTTTTATGTTATAATAAATATTGTCAAAACTGGTCTTAGTCTAAACTGTTTAGCGCAGACAATAAATTCCCCCGAACAGGGGGTTTTTATTTATAATAGAGTTAAGCAACGCTAGTTTGATTTATTTTAAACTATCAATAAAGCCAAATAATATGGTAAATAGTAGAGAGTCTGACCATTTACTTCTCGCCGGCCAATCTCGTTCTTGGTTATAACAATTCCGTATTCTAGCTTCTTTTTCCGCATATAATCAGTCATGGTTATTAAATCTTTCGGATTAAGGTGCTGAGAAAATTTAACCTCAATAGTCAATTGTTTTCCCTTCTCAACAATAATAAAATCAATCTCTTTTTGCCCTTGACGCCAAAAGCTAATAACTGGATTTAAGTCATTGCCCCGATATTTCAAATTTAAAACGTTATGAACAGCGTTCTCAATAATTTTACCAAAAGCTTGAGGTACCTCATCTAAATGGTTTTCTTGATAATGATTTAGGGCGCAAATGAAATTAACACAGGGGGTATAAATCTTTTTCAAAACCCGACCGCGCTTGATTAAGCTTTTATGATACTTATATAAAATTTCAAAAACGTAACTTTCTTTAAGATAATTTACGTACCTTTCTAGGGTTTTTTTAGAAACTTCAATTTCCCGACCAACATTACTCAATTCAAATATTGAACCGGCATTATTTAAAAGATGGTGAGTAATCAATTTGAATTGATCGGCTTTTTCAATCTTGAAAATACGGATACAATCTTCTTGTATCTTGCCAATAACTGATTCGATAATATATTCGTGGCGATATTCTGATAGACCTAAATTTCTAATTTCTGGAAACTGGCCGGCAATAATATATTCTCGACTTAATTTTGCCAAAGGCTGACCGGCATATAGATCAATCTGGCTTAATCTGGAAAAAACTTTTGGTAATTCAAACAAATCATATGGCTCCATGACTTCTACTTTTTCCCGGTTGATTCTTAAAAATTCTCGAAATGACAGCGGCGGCAAATAATAATCAAAAATCCGACCGGCCAAACTTTCCCTATATTTCCCTTTTAAAAGAATGCTTTGTGATCCGGTAACAATAAACTTGAGACGCTTATTAGACAAATCATAATAACGTTTTAAAACTGATTGCCAATCTTCAATATATTGAATCTCATCCAAAAAAATATAAATAGTTTCCTCTTCTGAAAAATCTAGGGTCGGCCGATTGATTATTTCTTTAAAATAGAAAGACAAGACTTCATCCAAGAATTGTGCCTTTTGTCTCTGGCTGGCATAATCAAAGAGAAAATAAAAAATATTTTCTGGCTTAACTTGCTGCTCTAATAATCGACCAATCAATTGTTTCAATATCGTACTTTTGCCAACGCGTCTTAGACCAACGATATTCAAAATCAAGGTGTGCTGCAAATTGTCAACCAATAAGTCATACAAATCCCTTTTTAGAAAACTAGTTTCCGGAATAATGTATTGACTGTTTTTCCACCAAGGGTTCTTAATTTCTAAATTCGGTCTATTAACCATATAAACTATATTAAGTATCCTTAAATCACTAATTTAAGGATACACCATGTCTCATATTTTGTCAATGTTTTAAAAATGTTTAATATTAAATAAAAAAATAATGTAACTTAGCAACCAATAATCTAATTATTGCTTCAAAATCTAAGTTTTTTCTATCTTTTTTAGGTTTTATCTATTTATAATAGCGGGAAGTAACACTGGTTTGAATAGTCATGTCGGATTTAAATTGCGCCTCATTGAGAGCCCAGGCACGCAGATTAAGGGTAATCATAGGTTGGGTGGAGGTAGAATCTGATAATACAAAACTCAAAGATTCAATTCTAATCTTGTTGGGCGAAATAAAGCCACTGGCACTATCGCGTTGAATTTTAAAACGTTGGTTATCACCGTCGGCGTCTAGAGAATAGGTAACGCATTCGTTATCATAGTTTTGGAAAGTAATCACATCGCCATAGGCGTTGGAAGAGGTGGCAAAAATTTTATCAACAGTAATGCCATCGCATAATAAATTTGAGTTCTTTTTGGCCATGCGCATTTCCTTGGCAGTTACTTCCAAAAAGTATTTTAAACTTTCCTGCACATTTTGGGTGGCCAAAGCACTCCGCTGGCCGTCAATCACCAACTTAAAAATCTGTGTAGAAGCTAAAATAATAATCACAAATAAAGAGACGGAAACTAAAACTTCCACCAAAGAGAATCCTGATTTATTAGCTAAAGTTAGCCTTTTTTTATTACTTCCAATCATACAAAATAGTTTCCAAAACATAGTCATGAGTGCGATTATATTCTCCCCAGGAAACAGTCACAATAATATATTTAGAATAAGCATCCTGGTCAGCAATGCGAATTACCCGGGAAAAATTAGTATCAGCGTCAACGCTACCCAGATCATGACGATAGTAGCCATTGCTATCCATTTTTAGGATAGGCTCATTATTTGGATCGACAATCACCTGGGGTGTACTATCCAGGTAATCCATAAAGTAATCTCCTTCGGCTAAACCAGTATTCCAATCTACTCCCCCAGCCCAATTGGTGTCTCGCACCTTGCGGATTAATTCAATTCCCTCTTGGGATAGTTGATAGGCGACTAAATTATGTTTATTAAGAGTTTGACTTTGAATATTCTGCACAATCAAGGCTAAAACGCCAACCAACCCCAGAGAGATAATAAAAAGAACCATAATAACTTCAATCAGGGTAAAGGCGGAACGATTATTTTTAATTGCAAAAAGACTCATGATTTTAATCAATGACTTCAATTAATCCTAGAAAATTAACTTGAATGGTTTTAGTGGAATTATTTTTATTTTCCGTTAACTCAATTTTTAATAAAGTGGAGGTAGCACTACCATCATAGATATTGGTTTTGGGATCCGGCGGTAAAAAAGTAACATTAGACATGGTGGTAGTGCCGGCCCCGATGGTGATGGAAGAAATATAGATATTAGGGGGTAATTCAATTAAGCGGGCGCCATAATTAATATAACCTTCTCCGTCGTCATAGCTCATATAACCGATTTCTCCGGGTCCATTGAGATCAGCAAAAATAACATAGTTGCTACTAGAAGCCGTATCAAAATGAACCCCCCAGCCACCGGATGGCACTACTCCATTATACTTAGATAGTCCCAGGGTGTTATTTTGAGCATAGTGCAAATCAGCTACCAAATTCTGAGCGGTCATAATCAAATCGCTGCGCTTATTAATAGATTGATAGTTGGCGATAAACAGGGCGGCAATGATTACAATCATAGAAATACTAACAATCATTTCTACTAGAGTTAGGCCATAAAATTTATCAAATTGTCGTTTTAATAATTTCATGAATTTAATTTTATTGTTCTTCAGCTTTAACTTCATGCCAAATTGGTAAACCATAATTAATTCTTAGAGTAGAAGAAGTGCTGCAAACATAGCTGTCAACATCAGTTATCTGGAGAGTTACCGAAGTACTGGTAGCCTGATAGAAAATAATGGAGGTGGTGGCGTTGGTGGGATCGCTAATAATGGCTGAGGTGTCAGTAGTAGTCCAGAGATACTGACAACTGGGACCGGTACAGCTCTGCGGGGTGGAGGGTTGAGCAGTGGTATAATACAAAGAATTACTGGTGAATAAGGTGGTGGTGCCGACTAAAACTTCTTCCGGTTCCCAGGTGAAATAGGGGCTGGGAAATTCGTGTTTAAAGGTGGTGAAAGTATTTACATTACTATCTGGATCGCCATCAGTATCGCTAGCGCTATTGGAGTCATATTGATACCAGTCGGTTGGTTCATCGTTTTCATCATAGAGCCTAATCCACCAATAATAGTTGGTATTATAACTTAATGACCCACAGGTCGGATCAGAGTTAGGAAGAATATATTGGTTAGCCACGGCTGAAGTTTTTTTGCCGGACCAACAGACGGCCGTGGAAGTACTCAGACTGTCAGAATTATTAACTACAATTTCGTAGGCGGTTTGTTGACCACTTTTCTTATACCACTTCAAAACTGCGGTTCGAGCCGATCCAGTACAAGCCTGGGAATAATTCCAGTTAGGAGCGGATAGATGACCAATTTGTAAATTACTAATATAGACTTTATAGTCCCGGCTGGCGCAGGTGCCGCTACCCTCACTCTGACAATTAAAACTCAGCCAGGCCAAAGTATTGGAAGCATTGCCCACAAAATCACCGGGTTCAATATCGTAGCCGGGCAAAACTGAATTTGTTAAATCCCAGGATTGAATTTTTACCGGAACAGTGGTGGCCGTATTCAGGCGAATCCAGGTGCCGTCATTTAACACTCGAGCCCAGCCATAGACTCGTTGGTCTTCTTCGTTATAGCAGGCCATGCAACTATTACTTAGATTGCAGGTATTGGGACAATGGGAATTAAAGCCAAAACCATCTTCCGGCGGCGTGGTGGTGGCATCAAAGGTAATTAATTCTTTGGTCAAATTCCAGGCTTCGCCGGAAAAATTACTATTGGAATCAATGTAGACAGCATGAATTATATCGGTACAAGGGGTGGAATAAAAATGAAAAGGATTAAGATTACCTTCCACGTCTAGATAATCACCGATAATATCATCCAAACAATTAAAATAAACATATTGATAGGTATCACCCCACCAGGCTTTACCCCGCACCGTGGAAGTGGCGGCCCAGACTGATTGGACAACAAAAAACAAGCCGATTAACAATATCGAAAGAAAAAAAATTTTAGTTTTAGATTTTGTCAGCATTACAATATTAACCTTTTGAAGTATTTAAAGGTTGTTTCTTACTAATATTATAACATAAATCACTGGAGACTTCTATAAAATTAGAGGGTTACAAAAAATCCCCGTTTCCGGAGATTTAATTTACCTATTGATAGTATTTTTTGAGAAATTTCTGACCCAGAGCTACCATTTTTTGCCGATTTTTTTCACTATCATCATCATAGCCGATTAGATGCAGTAGACCATGGATTAAAATAAAATAGAATAAATATTCTTGACCGGGATTCCTAGAAAAAATCAGCTCATAATTTTTAAACCTCTTTAGATAATTAACATTTATAATCACTTCACCCAGGTAGCGACCCATGAATTCCCCGCCCCGGAAGGATAGGACGTCGGTGGTTTTATCTAGCTGACGATAGAGCTTATTGAGACGTTTCATTTTCTGATCACCCACCAGAGCAATGGATACTTCCCAGTCGTTTTTTTTATAAACACGCAAAAATTTCTCCACCAACTGTTGGGTTTTTTTAAGGCTAATTCTCTGCTTGGTGGTGTTATTGATGGCGATCATAAAGACAGTTTCATTAAATAGTCTTCAGCTCTAACTATCTTTATTCTATCACTAACCGCCCGTTCTCTCTTTAGATTTTTAACAATCTGCCGAGCCGACAATTTATATTTATCAGAAAAATACTTTAAATTTTTACTCAACTGATCATCTGACAACTTGACTTCAATAATTTCTTTTATATTATTATCACTACTAATAATGGCAAAATCAACTTCCTGACCAGTCTTGGTGCGAAGATATTGTAATTTCTCATTTTTGCCCAAGGAATCATTGCGCCATAAAATATTTTTCAGCAAAGAGACGGCGACAAAATTCTCTAATTTTATTCCCTCATCACCCACTACCAAACCATTGTCATAGAAATAAATCTTGGGTCTTTTGGAAATTGACCGAGCTATTTTCTGAGAAAAAGGAGTAACTGAAAAAATAATAAATAAAGATTCTAAAATAGAAATATATTGCTTAACCGTTTTAGGTGAAATCCCAATATCCTCAGCCATGGAGGCGTAAGAAATTGGTGAGCCAACTTTTCTTTTTAATAATTCTAAAACTAATTGAATGGCTCGAAAATCATGAATTTTTTCAAAATCCAAAACATCCGTCCTAATTAAACCATCAATATATTGCTGCCGCCAACGATCGGCATTAATTCCTGATGATTCCAAAAATGGCTCAGGAAAACCACCCCGCTTTAAAAAACGATCAATCTTAGCTAGCTTATTATCCGTTGATACTTCAGCCAGAGAAAAAGGTAAAAGACGATGAGCAAAAAAACGACCGGCCAGAGAATCACCCACCTGGCGAAAGGCATCTAAGCGAGCACTGCCGGTGACTAATATTTTTAAATTAGTTGATTTAGTATCAAAAATTCCTTTCAGATAATTTTTCCAATTTTTCATTTTATGGATTTCATCTAATATCAATAATTCAGTATCTTCTTCTAGCCATTGTTCCTTTTTAATAATCTGGCGATCCTCTAGACGATCATAATTAAGATAAACTGTTTCTGGGTATTGCTTGCCAATTTCCTTAGCTAACCAGGTCTTACCAACTTGTCTGGGCCCGATAATAAAAACGATTTTTTTGGCTAAATCTTCAATAATTTGTTTAGTTTGTTGTCTATACATATATTACTATTATACCCTATATTCCCGAAAAGTCAAGACTTTTCGGGAATATACTCCCGAAAAGTTCAGCCAAATAGCCGTCTAACTAATCTAATAATTTGATAAATTCGATACGAAATCGGCCTAAAAACCACGTCATAGGTGCCGGCATAGCGCCGCACTTCCCCGCCAAAACCCAGTTTAAAGCGAGTCACTCCCGGCCATTTTTTCTGGTCAATACCAAAAAAATCATAGTATCTATGGCCAGCTGCCTGGGCCTGACGAATAATGGTCCACTGCAACAGATAGGGAGCCATAACATTGCGAAATTGATTATCCGAAGCCCCGTGTAAATAAGTAACCTTATTGCCCCAGCTGGCGACCAGGGCGGTGGCAATATTCTGCTGCTGGTAGCGAGCGAAAAAGAGACGAATACTTCCCTGGCCGGCAGTTAACAGATTACGATAATGTGCGGCCGAGTGCAATCGAAAATTATCTCGCTGGCCGGTTAAGGTCATGAGACGCCAAAATTCCGAAAGATCTTTTAGGCCGCCTTCAATTATTTTCACCCCCTTCTTTTCCGCCAAACGAATATTATAGCGAGTTTTCGGGTGCATCTCAGCTAATAGTTTCTCTGGTTTTTTCTGAAGATCAAGAAATAAAGTTTTACGAGGTTGTAAATTAATCGTTGGACAAATTAAAAATTTACTAGACTGATTAATTTTTTCTAGAGGTTCTATTCTGACAAATAAAGCCCGCTGATCTAATTTTTTAATGGCTGAGAATAAAAAATCTTCTAGAGTCGGGTCAGTTTTGAAAAATATGGGACCACGGGGAACATACCAATAAAAAAAGCCTCTCCTTAAAGGTTTTTTAATTAAAGTTACTACTGCTAATAGCTGTTCATTTTCTTCTAGCCCCACCCTTCTAATTTCTTCCCCTTTCTGACTAACTATTTCTCCCCATAAAAAACTTTGTAAAAACTCAGCCCCGGATAGAGCCGTTGCTTTTTCAACAAATTCATCAATTATTTTTTGCTGGCTTAGATTAATTAATTCCATAAACCCATTATATCATAAAACCAAAAAGAGGCTAGAAAAAGCCTCTTTTATAGAGTCGAAAAATTTTAATGTCAATAAATCCTTATTTAATACCGGCTGGCGTAGCTGTTTGCATCTGGTTGCCAGTAATGGTATTAACTGTGGCGCCTAGACAATACTGAATGGTATAGGAGGCGGTACCGGCTTGACCACTACCAGAATAGGCGTAGGTATAGGCTGGTTGAACGGCTGGACAGCTGGAACCATCAACTGGAGTAGGTGGAGCCGGGACAGCTCTAATATAGGTGCCGCTGGCGCTATAGATAGGTGAACCAGTGGTTGCTGATGAAGGATAGTCTCCCACATCATTGTAATACATTTCCAAAGCAGTTTGGATTTGTTTAACGTCGGCCACTCTTTTGGCGTCACGAGCTCGAGCTCGAGCAGTGTTCAAGGCTAAAATAGAAAGAGTTGATAGCAGGCCAATAATGGCAATAACCACCAACAATTCAATTAAAGTGAAGCCTTGTTTGTGTTTGTTCATATTTAGGTCTGTAAATTTTTCAATTGATACCCTAATACCGGTCATTAGAGTGACAACTGAAAATTTAAATATTTATAAAAATATATATTGTGGATAACTGATAGTAATATTATAACATTAACCAAAATAAAGCACAACACCTAGAACTGGCTAGCCAGATTATACATCGGCAAAATGACGGCGGCCACCATAATTCCCACTCCCAAACCCATGACTACCATAATAATCGGTTCCATTAATTTACTAAGATTATCTAACATATTACTACTTTCCCGAGAATAGAAGGCGGTCACTCGATCCAAAACTTCATCAATTTTTCCAGTTTTTTCACCCACAGCAATCATCTGGGGCACCATTTGAGGTACATCTCGGCTAGCCTCCATGACGGTTGCCAGAGGATTACCATCATTAATGGATTCCAAAGTATCTAAAATTAATTCTCGATAGATGGTATTACCGACTACGTCGGCAGTGATTTCCAAACTCTTAGTAATGGTCACGCCGCCCTTCAGCAGGGTGGATAAAGATCGTGTAAACCGCATTAAATAAATATATTTAAAGAGGCGACCAAAAATAGGCATCCGTAATTTTATAATATCAAATTGTCGGCGCCCGGTGTAAGTTTTGAGATATAAACGAAACAAAAAGCCAAATACCACTAATAAAATTACCACCAACCACAGATAACTCTGCAGAAAGTTAGAGGTGCCAATGACCAGGCGGGTTGATAACGGTAGCTTGGCACTGGTTTCGGTTAGGATAGCTGTTAGGTTGGGAATAACATAAACCATGAGAACGACGCCAACGCCAATTAATCCAGCGGTAATAAAAATAGGGTAAATCATGGCCCCCTTAATCTTAGCCATCATATCATAGCTCTTCTCCATTTCATCAGCTAAATAATTTAACACCTCATCCAATTTACCAGAAGTTTCTCCGGAACGGATAATATTAACAAAAAAATTAGAAAATATTTTAGGTCGCTTGGCAAAGGCATCGGACAGGAAAGAACCACTGTCCACTTCAAAGGCAATTTCGGCAATCATTTTTTTTAGCGATAAACTTCTGGTTTGATCGATTAAAATCAATAGGGATTCCACCACTGTCACATTGGCCGAAATCATAACTGCAAACTGGCGGGCAAAAATCACCATGTCCTTATTTCGAATGGGATTAAGCAAAAGATTAATTTTTGTTTCCAGGGTATCAGAAACATCGATTACGGCCAGGGGGTTTAGTTCCTGACGACGCAATTTATTAATAACCTCATTTTCAGTTAAACCAACCATTCGACCGCGTTTGACACGGCCCCTGGCAGTTTCCGCTTTATAATTAAAAATTGGCATATTAGTTAACTTTCAATTACTCTTAAAATTTCTTCCAGCGTGGTAACACCCTGAAGAACTTTGATAATTCCATCCTGCTTGATGGACATAAAATCTTCAACTTTTTTAACCGTCTCGAGATTTAAATTTTTATCACCCACATTAATCATTTCCCGCAGCTGATCATTTATTTCAATAACCTCGGAAATGGCCACTCGATTGGAATAGCCGGTGTTCTCACAGCGGGCGCAACCCACAGCCTGATAAACTTTATACTTGGTGGGAATTTCTTCGGGCGTGGTAAAATCGGGTAATTCATTTTTAACGACCTTTTCTGGAACGGCTTTAATCTCATCAATCATTTCCCTAATGGCATCATCGGATAATTTAGTTTCCTTTTTGCAGTGGTCACAGAGACGTCTCGCTAGACGCTGGGCAATAACCGTTTTTAGGGTGGAGGATAATAAAAAACGTTCAATTTTCATATCCAACAATCGAAAAACTGCTCCCAGAGCGTCGTTGGTATGCAAAGTAGATAACACCAGATGGCCAGTCAAGGAAGCATGAATGGACAATTCAGCGGTTTCTTCATCACGAATTTCTCCCACCATGATAATGTTGGGATCCTGGCGCAAAAGAGACCGTAAGCCATTGGCGAAGGAAAAACCGATCTTGGGGCGCACCTGAGATTGATTAATACCCTTAATTTCATATTCGATAGGATCTTCTAGGGTGGAAATGTTAACCCCCTCCTGATTGAGAATATTTAAAACAGCATAGAGAGTGGTGGTCTTACCAGATCCAGTGGGACCGGTGACTAAAAAAATACCACTAGTTTTTTTAATACCTTCGCGAATACGATCCAAGGCAATCTTATTAAATCCCAGTTCTTCCAGGGCGGGCGCTCCCTTAACGGTATCCAAGATTCTCATTACTACTTTCTCGTGATTAGCTAGCGGCAGAGTGGAAATACGAAAGTCAACCTCTCGATTATTAATCACCAAACGAATACGACCATCCTGAGGAACGCGGGTTTCATCCAATTTTAATTTAGCCAACACTTTGATACGGGCAATAATAGCATTGTGAATGCTTTTTGGTAAAGTTAGCGAAGTATGAAGAATGCCATCGATGCGATAGCGAACTCGACTCTCCTTGGCAAAGGGTTCAATGTGAATATCCGAAGCCCGAGCTTCCACCGCATGGCGAATAATTACCGATACGATGCGGGAGACTGGCGCACTGTTAATATCTTCATCCGATAAACCTTCGGTTTCCGATTGAACGGTTATCAAATCTTCCCCCTCTTCCTTGGCCTTGACCTCTAGGGCGCTGGAAATTTCCTCTTCAATTTTCTGATATTGTTTAAAAACTTTTTCCCAACTGGACTTGGAAATTAAAAAATATTGTACCTGAAGTCTTTCGTCGGCTGCCAAAAAATTAACCGCTTCCATGGCCTTGAGGTTGGTTTCCACTATGCCAACTTTAATGGTTCTGTTTTCTCGACCAAAACAAATAATTTGATAGGTTTTAGCAATTTCTTCTGGTAAAAAATTTAAAACATTTTCCGGAACTTCTTCGGATAAAAGATTATAATAGGAAAAACCGTAGGTCTCGGCTTTAATTTCCGTTAATTTCTCCTCATCAATTATTTTTTCGTTAACCAAAAAAGAGCTTAAATCCTGTTTGCTCTTGGGGATTAGCTTCCTGATTTCCTCGGCCTTGGCCGCATCAATTATTTGTTTGGACTGCAAGATGTCCAGCAGTTGTTCATTCTTATCCATGGAAGTAAGGGGCTTTATTTATTATTAATAAAAAATGGAAAATTATTACCTAGACCGCAGCGGCTGGCAGCAACGGTGCTGGTGCCGCTGACAATGGTCACAGCCGAACCATCGCTACTAGCTCGACCACAAATATTATCAAAATCAAAATTAACCACATTGTTTTTTAGGGCAGTAAACTTAGGGGTTTTCAAAATATCCACATCCAAAACATTGGCGCTAGGATTAGCTACCTTGGCCGGTGAAACTAAAGATTCGGGGCTAATTTGGCTATTTAGTGATTCGGTTAGAGGTTGACGAAATAGAAACAAAGCTAAACCGCCCAAAATAATTAGGATAATAACGACATAGAGGATAACGCGATAATAATTTTTCATAGTAAAAACTATTGGGGTTTTTTATAAAAATAGGTGGACATTAGAATGCTAGCCGAGGATCCGGAGGGTGAGAAGTCAACCTGCTTGACGTCAAATAAGCGTTGATTGTTTTCCAGCACTTTTAAAAGATTTTTAAAACCAGTATAGTCAATGGTTTTGACAGAAAATTGGATATTAACCAAGCCCAATTGAGGAGAGCGGCCGGGGATGGTCACTTCATCAATTTTCGGATCAATGCTGATGGAACTAACTATAAAACCATGTTTATTAATCATCTCTTCTAATTCTCCGAATAATTTTTCCTTAATGTAATCATTGGGCAAAATACTATTGAATTTATTCAAATCGGCTAAATTAATTTTCTTATAGAGGGCGGAAACTGCCTGAAGATTGGCTAACTTTTTTTGCTGTTCCCGATACAACCTTTGCTGCTGTTCCATATTATCCTGAATGGCGAATTTAGTTTGATTAAATTTAGGACGCAATAAAATGAAATAGGCAAAGGCCAAAACCACAATCACAATGGCCACCATGATAATGCTAAAATAGTTGTTTAAAAACAAATTAAGGGAATTTTGATTTTTTTGACTACGATTAACCATAGCTTATTTTTTGAAAATATCCGGAGAAACTTCCAGGTTAATATTAAAACTAACTTCAGTCTGTTGATTCTCATCATCCTTACTGGCCGAAGAGCCAGCCTGGAGTACTTTTACTGTTTTAGTTAGAGGATCATTGGAAAAAGCTTTCACCTGCCAGGAAACTTCGGCAAAGGAAGTGGTTTTGGCGTCCAAGTTATAATTACCCGTTAAATCACCACTAAAACTGCCAAATTTGACGGTACTGAGAGTATTCTTTTCCAACCAACTGAAAAAATTACTCCAATAAATA
>Ga0172370_10005991_pt1 | contig 15447 bp, 2 predicted proteins | sample LakKiv5m_FD_114538 | JGI IMG/M metagenome (GOLD analysis project Ga0172370, IMG submission 114538) | Freshwater microbial communities from Kabuno Bay, South-Kivu, Congo - kab_022012_11.5m | ecosystem: Environmental > Aquatic > Freshwater > Lake | place: Democratic Republic of the Congo...
CGTATGAAGAGATCGCCACCGAACTCGACCTCCCCATCGGCACCGTCAAAGCCCAACTCTTCCGCAGCCGCGAATTCCTCTACCAGATCCTGAAGCATTCGGCGGAGAAGATCTAGGCTTGTTGAAGTTAATTCGTACAAGAAAAGAAAACTCCTAGTTAAACATCTCACACGCCTCCCTGGGGTTCCGCAGCCGCTTCCCGTTCCTCGTCACATATCGTTTTGGCCCGCTGTAAAAGAGTTGCAGGTCATTGAACGTCAGTATCAGACTGATCTCATGAGCGCCTCCGGTCTCCTGCAGGTTGCCTCCGATTTGGAGGTCATAACTATAGAAGAATTTGATGTTCATCTCTTCATTGAAATAATAACGGTATCCTGCCATAAAGATTAGGGCATTGGAGTTTCGCGTGGCAAAGGTGCTTCGGTACCAGGCGCCAAGAAATAGGTTGAATTTCACCAGGTTCATCCCCACTTCCAGCATGTTGGATTGGCCCTGGCTTTGATAAATGATCCCTGGATTTAACTTGACCGGGTCATCCCATCCTCTGGAGTTTGTATTGGCCGCAACCGATCGGTTGGTCTCTATTACCGCTTCGGCATGGACGACAAATTTTCTCGGAACAACGGCTTCTCCGGTCGATAAAAAGGAGACATCAGGTTCAAAAATATGGTCCACGGCAAACCCTGTGGTAAGGGTGACTTTACTGTCTTCACTCGTAAACTGAAGCAATCCGCCGGCACCGAAATCAGGATACACCCTGTTCGAATTCTCAGGATCAATAAAATCTGTTACGTTTCCTCCATGGATTCCATAACGTTCATCTAATTCATCGGAAAAAACAAAATCGTCCCAGTTGACCGATTTTTGCCCTACTCCTCCTTTGATCCCGACCTGGCTCACTAAAAAGTCGGCAATGGGAATCCGCACACCCACAGAAAGAGCACAGTTAAAATCATGGATGAAACCAATCCCTTCATTGTCTGAAGTGATGATAAGCCCTAATCCGCCTGCACCAGGGAGGTTCCGGTCTCCAAGGTTCGCTGAAAAATAGTAGGATTTAAAATCTACCGGAAGATTTGGCCATTGGTCACGGAAACTGAACTGGACATTAAGTCCGTTTGAGATGCCTGTAAATGCAGGGTTGTAATAGAGGGGAGTGTTGAAGTACTGTGAGAAATTAGGGTCCTGCCCTTGCATGACGACACCCGCCAACACCATGCAAACGGTCAGGAAGCCTTTTGCTACGAATCGTTTCATGATACGCATGGTGCTTGGTTAACGAATAATTGCGACTGTTCCCATTCGACTGGGTTCTCCCTCTCCGATATCATTCCCCTCCCAGTCTGAACCATCGGTAAAGGTGGCCGATGCTTTCCACATATAAACGCCTTGAGGCAAAAGTTTTCCCTTGTAGGTGCCGTCCCACTCTTCAACCGGTCTGCCTTGTGGATCCACTTTGGTGGATTCCCATAACAGAGTTCCCCAAACATCGAATACCTGGATATGGTAGAGTCTGATGTTGACCCCCTTAGGCTTGAATACCCTTGAGTTCGGATTGATATTCGTGGGGGAGAAGGCATTCGGGATAAACAATCCTTTGAATAGTAACTCCAGTGGATAAAAGCTTGTGTCTGTACAGCTGTTCGCTGCCTGGGTGATCAGTTTGATAAGATAATTGCCCTCCTCTTCATACTCATAAGGCAACGGTTCCTCCTCGTACTCTACGTGCCCGTCTCCATAATCCCATTCATAGGTAACTGCATTCACTGAAAAGTTGAATAGCTGAATCCTGCCGGGGATCCCGTCGATGTTCTCTTGAATGGTAAAGGCGCTGATGGGAGATGGGAGTACGTTCAGTTCAAAGTTCGTGGTATCGGAACATCCGAAGTCATCTTCTGTCTTTAAGAAAACAGTATATCCTCCGGGATCATGGTATGAATAATAAGGATGTTGGAAGGTGGAGGTGTCCAGTGGGGTATGCGGGTCACCAAATATCCAGAACCAGGAGGATATCAGGGTGTCTCCGGGTAAGGAGATATCCGTGAAGTAAGCATAGTGACGTGAACAGGCTAAGGAGGCTGAGATCGCTGCCTCTGGCAGGTGATGAACGACCACCTGCTTGGTAATGCTGTCCGTACATCCGTTGGCATTCTCAATTTCCAGGGTGGCTTGGTAAATTCCGGGTTGATGATAGTAGTGTCTGGGCTGTACCAGTGAAGAATAGTTCCCGCTCCCTGATCCCGGATCACCGAAATTCCAGTTGATCCCTGTGATCAATACGCCATTGCTGTCGGTCAGGTTCAGGAATTGGGTGGTGTCAAGGTAACAAACAGGATTGGCATGGAAGTCGGCGATGGAGGTTGGCAGGATGCTAAGGGATCTCCAGGTCGTATCGGTGACGGTTGATCCTCCCGATGCGGGTGATGTGATCACAAGCGATACAAGATAATGGCCCGGTGTTGAGTAATAATGATAGATGCTGTCGGTATGCTGTAGGTATAGGGTGTCTCCTCCGTCTCCGAAATCCCATTGCCAGCTTGAAATCAGCTCAACCGGTGTGGATCCGTCAAGGAATAAAGCGGGCTCACTGGAGCAAAACAGGGTGTCGGGCTGTTCAATGGCTGCATGGATGCAGGAAATTATAACGGGCATCAATATCTGGTTTTCACAACCACTGGGACTGTATGCGGTCAGGGCGATAGTGTAAATGCCGAAATTGGGGAACTGGTGGGTAACGGTACCGGGCAGTGGCGGATAATTCACCAGGGTGCTCCCATCGCCAAAATCCCATAACAGAGAATCAATAGGAACTCCAATGCCTACACTCAGGTTCTCAAAGATCATGGTACTGTCGCAGTGGGGCAGGGAGTCATAGGAGAAGTCGGCTAAAGGACCCTGTTGAATTTGAATTTCTTTCCAGATGCTGTCCACGCAATAATCCGAGTTGGTAGCTCTCATCCTTACCCAGTAGGAACCTGAAGAGGAGTAGATATGTGTGGGGTTATAGAGGGTGGAGTAGTTGTTCGAACCGGAAGCCGGGTCTCCGAATCGCCATACAATGGAAAGCAATGAATCTCCTTCAGCCAGGTTGACTGGGTTGAACTGTGTGGGCTGTCCTGCACATTCCGTCTCTGTGGTGAAGGTGAACTCAAAGGCGGGATGCACATAAACCGGTTGTATGGTGGTGTCAATGCACCCATGTTGGTCTTCAACGATCAGGGTGACGTCATAGGTGGTGTCTAGGATTGAATAGGTGTAAACCGGGTTGGGCAGGGTGCTCCCTTCCTGGCCTTCAAAGATCCATTGCCAGCTGGCTATGTTGGTCCCGTATGTGGTCGAGTTATCATTGAAGAAGACCTTTCCGGCCGGACAGAATGAATTCGTGTAATAGAAGGCTGCGCTGGGGTTTTCATAGACGGTGTGAGGCAGGGTGATGGAATCCTGACAGCTGTAGGATGTGGTGATGATGAGTTGAACATCATAAGTCCCCGGGGCATCATAAAGGTGAACAGGATCTGGGTCGGTGGAGGTGTTCCCGTCTCCGAAATCCCAATCCCAGTTGGTGATGACGCCATAATAGGCGAGGCTTTCATCAAAGAAGTAACTTTCGGTGCCAAAACAGTTATCCTCACTGGTGAACATCACCCAGGGCAACTCCCTCACAAGGACGTTGATCGTGGTGTCATTGTCGCAGTTGACGGAGTTTGTGACCACAAGGGTAACGGCGTAGGTGCCTGCATTGGTGTAGAGGTGGGTTGGATTTTGCAGGTTTGAGGTGGAGCCATCCCCAAAGTCCCAGGCCCAGGCGACATTCGTTCCGCTGTTGGTGGTCGAATAATCGGTGAAAGTAGTCGGGTTGCCTCGGCAAACGGTATCTGCAGTGAAACTGACAACAGGTCTGGAATCGATCGGTACGGTCTTGACCACGGTGTCTTTACACCCGTTAAGGTTGGTGACAATCAGGGTTACATCATAGTCGTCTGCATTGAGGAAGATATGAATGGGATTCTGCAGGTTGGAGATGTTGCTGGTCCCCGATCCGGGATCGCCAAAGTTCCAGGACCAGGAGCTGATGATTCCGGATCTTCCTGGGAGGGAAAGATCTTCAAACTGAATCCCGAAATCTTCACATCTTTCTTCTGGATAGGTAAAGTCAGCCGTCGGCTTCGGAGCAATGGTGATGGATTGTTGATACGAATCCATGCAGCTGTCTGAGTTCTCAACGGTCAGGACGACATCGTAGGTGCCGGGATTAGTATAGATATGATCTACATTCTGTGGGTCCGGATAGTGAATGGTGGTGGTAGTGCCATCCCCAAAATCCCAGATCCAGTTAACAAGATATCCGTGGTTGGGAACAGATTGATCAAGGAAGGAAACCAATGCTCCTGCACAGTTTCCGGTGGTTACGATAAATCCGGCCGTAGGTCCGGTGGTTACTAATACCGGTCTGCTGATGAGATCATAACATCCTGAGGTGTTCGATACGGTCAGGGTGACTGTATAGATCCCGGTGTTGGTATAGGTATGCTCAACGGTCTGCAAATAATTGTGGGGTGACCCGTCCCCGAAGTCCCATTCCCAACTGACGATGTTACCCTGACTGGTGGTCGATAGATCGGTAAAATGGGTGGGATTTCCTTTACAGGCAGTATCTGCTTCGAAATTGGCCACGGGGGCGTCACTGATGCTAACAGTCTTGGTAATGGTGTCGGAACAACCCGTGACGTTTGACACAACGAGCATCACATTGTAACTCCCCGGAAGGGAAAAGGTGTGGGTGGGATGTTGGGCCGATGAGGTATTGTTGGATCCTGATCCCGGATCATTGAAATTCCAGTACCATCCAATAACTGAAGTCCCTCCGTTGGTCTGTGACTGATCGGTGAATTGAACGGGATCTCCGGTACAACGTGTGGTGGAGTAGGTGAAATCAGCTGAGGGGTTCTGATAAATGATAACATGATACGAAACTGTGTCTTCGCACCCTCCGCTGGTCGTCACCGTGAGAATGACGGTCTTTTCTCCTGAGGTGTTATAGGTGTGGCTGATATTGGGATCATTCGGACAATAAATGGTCGTGTCGGTGCCATCGCCAAATTCCCATTTCCATTGAGACAGATAATCAGAGTTCATGGTAACGGAATAGTCGGTGAACTGAACCTGATGGTCCACACAGGCTCCTGGCGAGTATCCGAAGTTCGCTATGGGAGGTGTGCTGACCGATACAAAATGGGAGACCGTTTTGGTACATCCGTTGGTATCCAGGGCAAACAGGGTGACATAATAGGTACTGGTGCCAAAATAGGCATGGGTGGGATTTACCGGGGTGTTATAGGTTACCCATGTCCCATCGCCAAAATTCCATGTCCACTCAGATACCCGCCCGATATCGGTTCCGGTAAGATAAAAATAGGTGGTGTCTCCGTAACAGGATGAGTCTGCCGAAAAGTCTACATTAGGCAACGGCATGACAAGCACTGTGAGGCTGTCGCTGAAAAGAATGCCGCAATTCGTGGAAGGATTTGTGGCATAAACGGTGTAAATCCCTGCAGGGATGAAGATCCCGAAGATGAGTGAATCACCGGTACCGTATGTCAATGACCCGATTGGCTGGCTGTTTAATAAAAGTTGGTAGGCAAAACCAAGTTCCGACCCGTCAATGCCGATCTCGATCCCTGTCCCTCCTTCACAGTAGAGGCCTCCGTTGGGGGCAATAATCTGGTATTCGCTTGGAGTAGGATTTACAACGACGATCGAGCCTCCTGTAAATTCTTCCCCGGTACAATAGAGATCACTTACACCGGTTATAGTATAGGAAACTGTGGTCTCAGGGGTTACAGGAACTAAATAGAATGCGGTATCAATGCCTGTAATGGTGGTAGTGGTGATACCGTCAAACAGCTGAATGGTCCATGGGGCGTGCCCGGTCAGATGCAAGGGAAGATAGGCGGTATCTCCTTCACAAATGGTGTCCCAGCCTGCCAATTGGGCAGTGGGTAATGGCTGATAGGTTACGTGAACGGTGTCGCTGTCTGTTTCATCAATGCATTCAGCTGTTCCGTTTACGGTGAGAATCAAATCAACAAATCCGGCGGCTTTGTCACCGGTGCCGGCAGTATAGAGGGTGATGAGTTGTGTCTGATCGCTAAACGAACCGTCTCCTGTGGTTTCCCAGAGAACGGTTGAATAGTGGTAGGCGTCTCCGGGGACGGTGAGGGGTTCGTTCGGACATCCATCCAGATCCTCGCCGGCAAGGGCAACAGGAGCAGAGTGGAAAGATAATTGAAGGGTGTCTGTCACAGTTTCGCTGCTGCAGTAAGCAGTTCCGGTTGCTTGCAGTACCAGAAGGACAAATCCGTTGGTGGTGTCCGCCACTCCGGGTATGTAGGTGGGGTGAAGTGAATCAGGTTGGTCAAACTGTCCTTCGCCTCCAACCGTGCTCCAATGGACGGCTGATGCAAACTGGGCGCTTGTCGGGATCAGGGTATATTGTTGATTGGCACAGATCGTTGTGTCAGGCCCTGCACTGATGATGGGGAGCAGGTTGAACCACAAGGTCATGGTGTCTTGGGTCGAAGCGTATAAACAGCTTTCAACTCCATAAGCGGTAAGTACCAGATCTACGCTTCCGGGGGGTATATCGCCCGCACCCGGGGTGTAAATGGCATGCAATAAGGTTGGATCATTGAAACTCCCACTTCCGAGTGTGCTCCATTGTACGGAAGTGGAATGAAGAATGGATCCGTTCATCGTATAGGTAAAGGACTCGCAAATCGTGTCGTCTGCTCCTGCATCGGCAATGGGTAAGGGCTGGATGAAGAGAATCATCGAATCATTGATGGTATCTGTACAGGCTAAGTCTCCATAAGCGGTCAGAGTTAGCTGGACACTACCGTTGGCTAAGTCAGTGCTTCCCGGTGTATAGCTGGTAACCGGTTGGAAGGGATCTGCGAAGTTTCCGTCACCATCTGTACGCCAGCGTGACATGGAGGCATGTTGCACAAAACCAGTCAATGAGGCGTCAGATGCTTCGCAAATGGTGTCGTTGGGCCCTGCATCGGCAATCGGTAGGGGATCAATGGTTAAAAGAAGGCTGTCTTTGGCTGTCGTGTAACCGCAGGGCTCTGTTCCGGTCACTTGCAGAATGAGCCATACTGATCCCTGGATCAGATCCTGGGTGCCCGGCTGATAGTTGGTAACCAGCGATGTGTTTGGCGTAAACACGCCATCGCCTCTGGTGATCCAAAGTACGGTGCTGTAACTGGTGGCCGAACCTGTGAGGGTGATGTCGTATCCGTAACAGACGGAGGTGTCATTGCCGGCGAAGGAACCTGGTTGTGCGGTGACGACAACGGTGCCAGTCATCGTATCGGCACACTGGGTGTTTAGATACCTTCCAATGGCTTGGTAAACTCCGCTCATCTGACTGCCAAATGGCAACATGCCTCCGCCTGGTGAAGGAACCCATGGACCAAAAGGAATACCGTCCTTAATCAGCCTGTATTCAACACCGGCTTGCGAATGATTCAAAAAGAGAAGGGTTGGTTCGCAATTCTGTCCTGGAGGCATAAGGGTATAGGCCACCGGGATCGGAGTGATTACAAGAGAACCCAACATCATGGCGGAACAGGAGTCGGAAAGAGAGGAACGGCCAAATACGGTATAGGTCCCTGCAGTTGTTATGTACGGGAAAGTTATCGGATCACCGGTCCCTGCCATGGTATCCACGGGTACGCCGTCCCTTTTCAAAATATATTCCATCCCTGCATCCGAACCGTTTAGCCCAACGGGGATGTGTTCACAGGTATCACTCTGTGGCCGGATCGAATAGAGGGTGGGCTCAAGAAACATGACGGTGGCTCCATGCATGTTTTCCCAGCATCCCGAAGCCGTATCAATGGCCAGGATGTTATAGGTCCCGGGGAGGAACTGAGGTCCGTAATTCAATTGGGAACCATCTCCGTATAAGGTATCGATGATGGTGGCATTGAGGAATAACTGGTAGGCAATTCCCGGTTCTGAATGGTCCAGCATGATGCTGTTGCCGGTACAAATGGATCCGTTGGGAATCACGTTGTGTACATCCGGTTTGTTGTGGATGGTCAAACTCCCCTGCATCAGCAGGTCGCACGAATCGGCTGACAGATTTACTGCGCGTATGGTATAGGTGCCTGAAAATGATTGAGTTCCGAAGGACAATCCGGATCCTGTTCCCTGTTTGGTCATGACCACGAAGGTCCCGTCTCGCATTAGGAGATAGTTGACGCCGGTTTGCGAACCGTTCAGGGTGATGATGGCTTGCGCGCAGGTGTCGCCAACCGGGTTCATCAGGTATTGGGCGGGTACGGGAATGAAGACGGCGCTGTCGTTCATCTGGGACCAGCAGCTGGTGAGCGGATCAATGGCGATCACGGTGTAGTTTCCTGGAACAAATTGATAACCAAAGGAAATCTCAGATCCATTTCCTGGGATCGGATCCCCGACATTGGTGGTGCCATTCCTGACCAGTTGATAGAGGATGCCTGTTTGTGAGCTGTCCAATCCGATCGAATCACCGGCGCAACTGAGTCCGGCTGGAATAACATTGAAAAGATCCGGGCCTTGATGGATGATCGTGCTATCGGTCATCATGTTCTGACAACTGTCGGGGGTTGTGTTATACCCGTTAATATAGTAGGTGCCGGCGATCGTCTGATACCCGAAGCTTAAAACGCCGCCCGTTCCGGGTTTTGTCATTACAGGGATGTCATCACGAAGGAGAATGTAGTTCACGCCCATCTGCGACCAATTGAGTCCGATGGCAGTTCCGGAACAGGTATCCCCACCTGGTGTCATAACATAGGAAATGGGAATGGCAGTCAGTATGGATGATCCCTCCATGTCATTCCAGCAATTCGTGAGCGGATTCTTCCCTACGATGGTATACGTACCGGGTAATGTCTGGATGCCAAAATAAATGGCCTCTCCTGTACCGCTGACCAGCGGTCCCACTGCGGTCGTGCCGTTGCGTATCAGTTGATAGACAATCCCTGTGTCTGAATCCATGAGCCCGATGCTGTCACCAGCACAACTGTAACCCATGGGAATGATCTGGTAAGGAATGGGGTTCGGATGGATGATGGTGCTGCCCAACATCAGCGCTGAACAGAATTTGTAGGTGGTGGTATCGTAACCCACAATGGTATAGATCCCCGGTATGGTCTGTGGTCCGAATTCAATCGGGAATCCTGTTCCGTTGATGGTATCTAACCAGAGGGTATCTCTTTTTAAAATGTATTTGACTTGATCCTGCGATCCGTTCAATCCGATAGAGACGCCGGCACAGGTGTCTCCGGAGGGAACAACGTTGAATGTATCGGGAACCGGATTGAGGTTGGCCTCCCCGTTCATCAGGATGTTACAGTTTGTTAGGGGATTGAAGGCCAATACGGTATAGGTACCTGGTACGGTCTGTGGACCGAAATTAATGGAATCTCCTGTGCCTGGCTGAGGATCTCCGACATTAAAGGACCCGTCCCGTTGAAGCTGGTAAAGAATGCCGGTCTGGGATCCTGTAATGTACACTTCATCTCCGGCACAACTGACTCCCGGTGGACGTACGTCAAATACCTCTGGGGCAGGATGCAGGGTGATGGGATTATCCATCAGGGTATCGCAACCGGTCAGGACAAAATAGGCTCTGATGCGGTAAACTCCGGGGGTGTATTGTGGCTCGAAATTCAGCACGGTTCCGGTGCCTGCCATGGTGTCGATGGGGGTCTGGTCTAACTGTAACTCATAGTTGGCCCCCAACTGGGATCCGTTCAGCATGATCTCTGTACCGGGACATTGATCGCCATACGATCCCATTATGTAAACAATGGGGAGGGGGTTTACGACAATGGTGACGGTATCGTCCATGTACTTCATGAGCCCTGTGATCTGATTTGTCCCGGTAGCCCAATACATTCCGTCTCTGTTACTATATGTGATGAAAAGACTGTCATCCGTGCCAATGACAGTATCTCCGAATTGCACCCCATTCCTGTATAAACGGTAGGTAATGCCAATCTCTGAATCTTCCAGCCAGATTGGGACGCCTGTTGAGTCATCTTCGCATACTTCTCCGCCTCCTCGCAATGGATAAACAGTTGGCCATGGGTTCACAATCACTACGGCGCTGTCAAGCATCTGAACGGAACAAACCGGATCGGTAAGGGTATAGGCCACTACGGTATAGGTTCCGCCAAGGGTCTGGTATCCGAAACCGATGGAACTCCCTGTTCCGGTGATCCGTGGAGGAATCACAAGGGTGTCGTTGTAGATCAATTCATATTCTACAGTTGTTTGAGATCCCGATAACCCGATCTCCACACCAGTTCCTCCTTGGGAATAGGATCCTCCTCCTGTGACTGAAAATAAGGTGGGTAAGGGAATGATACTGACCGTTGCGCTCCCGGCCATGTCAATGGTGCACTGAGGTTGGGAAACACTGGTTGCGGTGGCCGTATATAACCCGGGATCCAGGTAGGTCCCGAAGGTAATGGAGTCTCCGGTTCCATTCATTACTGGACTTGCAGTGCTTCCGTTGTGCCAGAGCTGATAGGTGTCTCCGAGGGTGGTCCCGTTTAATCCGATGGTGACGCCGCTGTCGCCGGCACAATATGAACCGCCACCGATAACGGTATGAACAACTGGTGGATCTTTGATGTCAATGGAAACCGAACCCTGGGCTGTATTGTAGCCATCATTGACAATCACGGTGTATGTCGTCGGTACACAGGGATGGATATAGGGGGAGTCGGCAGTCATTGGAACTGGAGGGGCTCCCACGGAAGCGCTCCAGGTATAGGTATAAGTTCCTGAACCTCCGCTGGCATTGGCGGCCAGTTGGGCTTGAGTGCATGGACAAACCAGCGGGGGATCAACGGTGGGGTCTGCAGCTAAGGCTGATCCGTTGAGGGTGATCCTCACAGAATCTGTCTTCGTACAGTTCGTCATGGCTTGATCATGCACCACAAGATAAAAGGTGGTATCCTGGTAAATGTTCTTGGTGTGTGGGTGCAAAGTGTGTAACCCGGTCTGGATCAGGGTTTGTGGTTCCCATGTATAGGCAAGGTGATCACCGCCGCCTGATGCATTCCCGTTAAGATCGGTACTGATGCCATGGGGAATTTCAAAGTCGGCTCCGGCGTCAACAAAGTAATCTTTGACACGAAGCAAGAGCAAGGCGGTGTCGCTGGGACAAGCGGGGGCTCCGGGTCCGGTGGTAAGCAGCTTGTAGGTCACATCCACATCCGCAGCGGTGGTGTTGTACAGGGTTTCGAGGATATGGCTGGTCGCTCCGTTGGTGGCGAGATTTGAGATGCCGGTAACAAGGGCTCTTGACCAGAAGAAGGTGGAGTTGGCAATCGAACTGGTGATGGTATAGCTGAAGGGATTTTCACTGCAAACACTGTCAAACAGCACACTAGTGACTTGCGGTTTGGGGTTGACAACGATGGTGTATTCAGCGGTATCGCCGGCACAGGATGTAACTCCGGTGAAGTGGGGAACAATATGGTAGGTGACGGTTTGAGGGACGATATCGCTGTTCGTGATGATTTGTGCCGGAATGGTGCTGGTCCCTGATTCATCAAAACCACTTAGGGAGGTGGATGAAGCTGTCGCTTCCCAGGTGAACGTGGTTCCCGGTACATTCGATGTGAGGGTGACAAGGGTGGAGCTCCATTGCGAGCAAATCGTCTGGGTGAGTGGATCGTTATTCACTCCTGGTGAAGGATTCACCGTAATAGTGTGGGTGTCTGTATCTCCCTGGCATCCGTTGGCTTCGGGATATACCGTATAGATCACCGTTCCCTGGGTGGTAGAGCTGCTGGTGATATTTGGCTGTGAAGGAATGGTGGAACCTGTCCCGCTGGCGGTAAAGTTGGTGATGGAGTCCGATGAGGCAACCCCTGTCCATGTATAGATAGTCCCTGCTACATTGGATGAGAGATTTACTGGAATGGTAGGATTACCAGAACATATTTCCTGCTCTGAGGTGTCACAATGGGCGACGGGAATAGGGTGTACGGTCACGATAAAACTGGTGTCTATCCCGTCACATCCATTTGCCTGAGGGGTAATGGTGTAGGTCACAGAACCATCGATATCTCCTGTATTTATCAGGGTTTGATCAATGAGTAAACCCGCTCCGGAGTTATATCCTGAAATATAGGCATCGGTCGATGAGGCAGTCCAGGAGAAGGTGGTCCCTGAAACATTTGATGTCAGGGCAATATCGGTGGAAGTGTTGGAACAGATGGCTTTGGTCATCGGTTGATTGGAGACATCCGGTACCGGATATACCGTCACTGTATTTGAAAACGTATCTCCCGGGCATGCGCTGGAGGTGGCAATAACGTCGTACCGGATCAGACCGATATCATAACCGGTGTTGACCAGGGTATGGGCTATCTGTTCTCCTGCTCCGTCTGAAAAACCTGTGACTGTTCCCTGCACCAGGGTCGCTGTCCAGGCGAAGGTCGCTCCCGATGGTACATCCGTTGAAAGTTGAATGCTTGTCGTTCCGCCACTGCAAATGGCTGTATAGGCAGGCGTGAAGTGGACATTTGGCAAGGGCTTGACAATAATGGAGGTGTCTCCCGAGTCACCGGCACAGCCATCGAATTCAGGTGTGATGGTATAGGTGGCAGTCCCCGGGATCCATATACCACTGTTCAATTCAAGCGTTTGCAGGATCTGATCGCCACAGGCACCCGATAATCCAGTGCAGCTCTGCATGCCGGTCACACCCCCAACCTGCGAGGCCACCCAGGTATAGGAGGTTCCGGTAATGGAAGAGGATAAGTTGATGGTTGCTTCAGTGCCGGCGCAAATGGAGGTATCCAAGGGATCCATGGCCAGGATCGGGAGGGGTTTGATCGAAATGATGTATTCAGCCGTGTCGCCCGGACACTCGGATGCACCGGGGAAACTGGGAACAATGACATAAGTTACTGTGCCAACGGTTGTGCCTGAATTGTAGATGGTTTGAACATTAATGGTACTGGTTCCTGCAGGATCAAACCCTGTGATATCAGTAGAGGAAGCGTAAGCCACCCAGGTAAAGGTGGCTCCCTGTACATTGGAAGTCAATGTGACCAGGTTGGTTGGTTCTCCCGAGCAATGGGTCTGTTCCGGGGATCGTTTGTGACGGTCGGGGCAGGATTGATTGTGAAAACCACCGTGCTGTCGGGACCGTCACAACCGTTTGCGTTCGGTGTAATCGTGAAAGTCACCGTTCCGGGATAGATGGATATACTCGAGATTGTTTGTGGGCGAATATAATCGGTGTTCCCTGATGGATCAAATCCTGTGATGCTGTCTGGATTAGATGCCACAGCAACCCACGAATAGTCCGTATTGGCTACAAGACAGGAAAAATCCACCTGCAGTGTGGTAGCGCCTGAACAGATTTCTTGTTCATTTTGAGATAGGGAAACATGAGGAACGGGGTGAACCGTAATCCGGAATGTTGTTGTATCCCCATCGCATCCGTTAGCTGAAGCCACAACATGATAGATCACCACTCCGTCAACAGTGCCGGTATTGGTGAGCACTTGATCGATGCTGGATCCGGAACCATTAAAATATCCTGAAATGTAACTTGAATTGGGCGAGGATGCTTCCCAGGAGAAGGTAGTAGGAGGCACAGTGACATTGGATGTCAGGTTGATCTCTGCGGACGTTCCTGAACAGATGGCATGGGCTGTGTCGGTATTTGTCACATGTGGAACCGGAAAAACATCAAGGGTAAAACTGTTTGGATCGCCCGTACAACCATACGCAGAAGCAGTCACCGCATAAGTGACGGTAGAGGTGACATTTCCGGTGTTGGCTAATGGTTGTTGAATAGAAGTTCCGCAGGATGAAGAGCATGAAGAAGCGCCTGTAACCGAGCCGGCCGGAACAATAACGGGATTCGTCCAGGTATAGGAAACACCGGATGTCACCCCCGACCCAAGAATAATATTCGTGGTTTCATTGGTACAGATCCCCGTTGTGGAAGATGGATCAAACGTAACATTGGGGTTGGGTTTGACAATGACTTTGGAAATAAAATCGGTCCCGCTACATCCGTCAGCATTGGGAGTGATGGTATATATCACCGAATCACGCTGATAATATCCTGATTCAAGCGAGTAAGTCGAAGTGATGGTGGAGCCGCAGCTACTCGTACAGGAGGGGGTAAACCCGGTGACATGCCCGTTCGCAGCAATGGCTGAATAAGAGAAGGTTGTTCCTGTCACATTCGACTGAAGATGGATGGTGGCTGAACCTCCTGAACATATGAATTGTCTGATCGAATCTGCAGATCCTGTTGGTCTCGGTTTAACTAAAAAAGTATAGGTGGCAGGCACACCCGGACACTCCATGGAAGAACCCGAGAACGAGGGGACGATCTGGTACATCACAGAATCGGGAGAGGTCCCAGTATTCGTAATGGGCATCGAAGGGATGATCGTCACATCCGTCTGACTTGGTATATTTTCGTATCCACTAAGATGAGTAGGTGTGTTCAGCCTGACCCACGTAAAACTTGGATTACTCACATTGGAAGTTAGTGTGACCGGTTCAGTTAGTACACACGAGCATGTCATCTGCCGCATGGGATCATTAGTAACTACAGGAGCAGGATTGACCGTTATAACATGAGTGGTCCCCGAACTGTAACATCCTGAGATAATGGGGATAATAGAGTAAGTAACAGTCCCTGTGATATCTAACGTACTGGTAATTGTTTGTGGCAGAATCGAATAACTTGTTCCTTGAGGATTAAATCCTGTAATCCCGGGGTCAGATGCTACACCTACCCAATTCAAAGTTGCTCCAACCACATTCGAAGAAATAAAAACAGTGTCAGGATCATCCCCCGAACAAATTTCCTGCTCATCAGGTGTGCATGTCAGAGTTACAGTAGGATGTATCGTTATTGTAAATGTCTTCGTTGATCCGATACAACCTGCAAATAAGGAGGTGACAGTATAGGTCACAGTTCCTGAAGTCGTTCCAGTATTTGTAAGAACATCATTTATTGTTGAACCACAGTTTGAAGTGCAAGTGGTCAATCCCGTTATGGTTCCACCAGTTGGCGAAACAGTTATTTGTGAAGTCCATGTAAAAGAGGTGCCTGTTGAGGGTGTGGTTGATGTTAATTCAATTGAAACTGGCTGATTTGTGCAGATCTCTTTGGTTAAAACTGTATTTGTAATGTCCGGGATGGGGTTGACGGTGATTGTAAAAATTTTTGGCTCACCGCTGCAATTAACTGCTCCTGTTGTGAAATAGGGTGTTATAGTAATGGTAGCGATGGCAGGTTGTGTCCCGGTGTTGATAGCGGTGAAAGCAGCAATATTGCCTGAGCCACTGGCAGCTAACCCTATGCTTGTGTTATCATTGGTCCAGGCATAGGTAGTTGTC
>Ga0172370_10005996_pt1 | contig 15432 bp, 7 predicted proteins | sample LakKiv5m_FD_114538 | JGI IMG/M metagenome (GOLD analysis project Ga0172370, IMG submission 114538) | Freshwater microbial communities from Kabuno Bay, South-Kivu, Congo - kab_022012_11.5m | ecosystem: Environmental > Aquatic > Freshwater > Lake | place: Democratic Republic of the Congo...
GCAGGCTGCACAATTGAAAACAACACATATCCTGAACATCCGTGGCTGTCGATTATTGTAACAGTATAAGAACCTGCCGGCAGACCGCTGAATACGTTTGACCCCTGCAGAGGGCCCCCGTTAAGCCGGTACTGATAAGGAGAAGTGCCTCCTGATGCATTTATTGTTACAGATCCGTCAGATCCCCCAAAACAACTTACATTTTTCAGTGAGGAAGCTGATCCTGTTACGGGTGATGGCTGATCAATCACAAAAGGCACCTCAAAGGTACACATCAGGGCATCCCTGATTGTTATAACATGATTTCCAAGCGTTAAACCCGTAAAAGTTCCACCCGACACGAAAGCACCTCCATCAAGGGAAAACTGATAAGGGGCCATTCCTGTACCGGGGCCTGCAGAAACGGTAACTGATCCGTCAGATCCGCCGTTACATGTAATATCCGATAAAGATGTTACTGAACCCTGCAGGTTGAATATAGTGACGGTCAGGGCCAGTGTAGTTGTGCAGAATGCATTGTTGCCCGCTGATACCGATACAATGCCCGATGGACTTTCATTCCAACTTACCGTGACATAATTGTCGGTTACTGTTCCTCCTGAAATAATTACTCCCCCCACTACCGTCCAATGGTTATAAGCATATGTACCTGTCAGGGTATAGGTGGTCGGAGTATCATGGCAAACATTCGTTGCAGGATTATTGAATACGGGATTTGGCAAAGGTGTTATGGTTACAGAATCAATAACAGCTGATCCGCATATACCTCCGGAGAAAAGGCTGTTCGGTTCGGTAATTGTGGTTAAGATCCTTCCCTGTAACACCCCTGTATTCCATAAGATCCTTATCCTGCTTGTGTCTGTATCACTGTCGAGTATAGTACCATTGGTAACTCCCCATGTGTATGAAGCATCAGGTTTATAAATAACAGAATATGTTTTTACTTCTCCTTCACAGGCTTCAGAATACCTCATGGTCTGGTTATTGAAGATAGCTCCTGTTTTATTTATTTTAATATCTGAAGAATCCTTACAGCCATTTCCGTCAGTAACAACAAGCCTGATATCATATAAACCATCCGGCATCGTATTGTTAAAGAAAGGTTTTTCAAGGATTGAAGTGTCTGAAAACAGCAGAGATGGAGGGAAGGGTATAATCACCATAAAAGGCTGGGATGAAGGAGTAAGTCCTTTCCAAAGACTTGAATAGTTACCATCCCCTCCTTCTTTATCGGCTTCGAAAAGTGCAAGAGTCGGCGCCATGTCACAGCTGCTGAGTGACATTCCTGAAATTTTAAGTGTAGAGGACACACTTATCTGTATGCTGCGATGTGAAGTATTGCCATGCGAATCAGTGGCGGTGAGCACAACGGTTTTCTTTCCAAGATCGCTGCATGTAAAAACTGAAGGAGCCACTGACAAGATTACGGCACCGCAATTATCGAATGTTCCGTTATCAATATCTGATGCTGAAAGGGTAGCAGAACCTGATGATCCAAGTACCAGTTCAAACGGCTTATAGTTTATGACCGGGGAAATTGTATCCAGAACTGTTATTCGTGAGGTGCATGATGCTGTATTTCCTGAACCATCTGTTCCTATAAGTGTAATTATTACCTCTGATCCTATATCCGAGCAGGAAAAATCAGTTCTGCTCAGATAAAAAAACAATCCTGATGAACAGTTATCTGTTGATCCGTTATTGATATCAGCCGGTGTAAGTTTGCCTTTTCCATTAATATCGAGATACAATGTATGATCTTTGCATAAAACTGCTGGCAGAACATTATCTTCTACAGATACCTGTGCTGTGCATGATGCGGATTTACCTTCGTTATCCGTCACCGTAAGGATAACTGAGTTTATGCCTTTCTGTGAGCAGTTAAATGTATTTGGGGTTACCGACATTGAAGTTATTGTACCGTCGGGATCATATGAGCCGGCATCAATATCAGCGGCGGTGACTGATACTGTTCCTCCTGCACCAAGCTGCACAGTTATGTTTTTGCAAAGGGCGACGGGAGGAAGTACAGGTTTAAAATTTATTACCAGGGATGATGAATAACCTGAGACGCCAATAAAAAACACAAGAAAAAATATGGGCAGTTTCAGAGCATCAGTTTTAATCATATCCGAAACTGAGGCTTTCCAGAAACATTTGGCTGATTTCATATAGGTCAGGTTAGGATTACTTTACAAAAATATATTATAAAACATCAGTCAGACATAATTTCCTCTGGTTTAACCATAATTCATTTACTGAAGGTCACTGGCCTTCAGCATATATAAACGTGAAATTATGCCAATTTAATACAGTTTTCCGGGAGCATTTTAACAGGTTATCAACATATTGGCAATACTTATTCAACATGAGCAAGCATCACGGGACTTCAGTTCAGATTTTCATCATGAATAAACGATGCAGGAAACCTATTTAATATTTAATTTCTTTTGCAGAAACCAAAATCTGGATTATATTTGCACCCGTTTCAGGGCGATTAGCTCAGCTGGTTCAGAGCATCTGCCTTACAAGCAGAGGGTCTGCGGTTCGAATCCGTAATCGCCCACAACATAAAAACCGGTCCCGCATCAGCGGGATCGGTTTTGTTTTTATAGACCGAAGCAAGCTCGCTTGCTGAAGGGATATAAAAACAAAACCGATAAGTCACGCCTCAGGCGTGACTCCGGTTTTTTTGTTGTAAGGGCCCCCAAAGGGATCGATGAAATCAATCCGGAAAATTTCCAGACTCAAGTACAAACTTACATAGGGTCTTAAAAAAAAAGAGGCTGTTTTGCAACAGCCTCTCAAGAAAACAATGTTTAGATTATTGTTTGATACATCTTACATATTTACCAGCAGTTTTGAAGGCACCATCCCTCGCAACAGCAGCCTGATCGTTAAACATTTCGCGATAATAGCCTTTGGTATTGTCATAGGTATATTCTGTTGATGTCCACCAGTAGCTGAGCTTACCAGCATCAGCAAATGATCCGTCAAGGCGGTAACGATATCCGCCGGGAAGTGCGGTGAAACCACTGGAGTTATCTGCTCCGGTATTGGGTGCCAGCCAGTGAGTGGTTCCTGCTTCCTTAAGCTTACCGCCGGCAAGGGCTTCACCACCAAGGGTTGTAGTCAGGGTAGTCCAGTCTTCATCACTTGCTACCCTCCATCCGGCCGGACAAAGGTTTGCTGCGCTTGCTGCATACCAGTTATAAAGTGCTCCATACAGAGGTTTATTATTAGTCTCGTCATTGGAATACCAACAGTAGGCTGCACTGGTCAATGCAATCCAGTTGCTTGCAGACTGTTCTTCAACTATTGCTGTACCATTGTTGAATTGAGTAACTTTCAGGTTTTCAGCCATCCATATCTGGTTTCCGATTCTGACTGTCCTGTAGATATTATCATCACTGTCAGACATCATAGTAAGAATCTGATATTCTGTACCATATGAAGTACCTGCCTCATTTATCGCATATGCTCTGACATAATAGAGTGTACCTTCCTGCAGAGGGGTGAGTGTCACAGTAAAGGTTCCAGTTCCTGTTCCGCTTGACACATGTGAGCCTGTTGCAACAGGATTTGCTGAAGTACCCCAGCATACGCCGCGTTCACTTACAGTACCACCGCCATTGGCTGTTACATTTCCTCCTGCAGTAACTGAAGTTGTACTTGTCAATATCAATGTTGGTGCTGTCGACGTTACAGTTGCCATTGTGATCGGGCTCGTAGTAAATGTCTGGTCAGCTCCAAATTCGGTTCCTGCACTGTTGGTAGCGAATGCCACAACATGATAAAGTGTACCAGGTGTCAAACCTGTAAGGTTGACAGTGAATGCGCCTGCCCCGCCAGCTGCTGCTGCAACTTTTGTACCTGTTGTTGCCGGATTGGCCTGTGTGCCATAATAAACACCTCTTTCGGTAACATCAGCACCTCCGGTAGCTGTTACATTACCTCCGGCTGTTGCTGTTGTCTGGGTAAATACTGTAACGGCAGCAGTTGTAACTGTCGGTTTAGCAGCGGGAGTTGTGAATGTAAGGTCATTACCATAGGCAGTACCTGAGGTATTTATCGCATATGCCCTTATATGGTAAAGAGTTCCGGGCTGAAGCGATGAAAGGTTTACAGTAAATGTTCCCGTACCGGCTGCCGCTGCAGCTACCTTATTATCTGATGTTGTAGGATTTGCGGTGAGAGCCCATACAATACCTCTTTCGGTAACCGGGGCACCACCGTCGGCAGTAATATTACCGCCCGGATTTGCAGTTGTAGAAGTCAAAGTTGTGGGAGCTGTTGTTGTAACAGTTGCACCTATGATAGGATTAGTGGTAAACTCGACTTCATTACCATAGGCTGTTCCCTCACTGTTTGTAGCATAAGCCCTTACATAATACTTTGTATTTGGCGTCAGGCCTGTAAGGCTGCTGGTAAAGCTTCCGACTCCGGTACCGTCACTTGTTTTTGATCCGGCGGTTGTCGGACCGGTTGCTGTACCCCAGCATATACCTCTTGCTGTAACTTCGGCTCCGCCATCATCGGTAATATTGCCACCTGACGATGCGGAATTGATTGTTATGCTTGTCGCAGCAGTTGTTGTCAGCGTTGCCATGTCTTTGTCTTTTTTACATCCATAAAATGATGCAAAGACTGTCAGCAGTAACAACGCTGTTAAATAACTAAATACTTTCTTCATAGCTGTTTGTTATTGGTTAATAATAATTATGTTAGTAAAATCCTTAAGACAATTAAGATTTTCTATCCTGATTTATATAACGGATGAATTGGATAGTAAGTATTAATAATCGAAAAAATATCCGAATAAAATTCAAAGTCTCTTACATCCTAGTTTTTAACGCATCTGATGAATTTTCCTCCTTTTTTTGAAGTGCCTTCACGCATAATTCCGGTAATACTGTAATCTGCCCTGCGATAGGTTGCTTTTAAAGGATCGAATTCATATTCAGTTGAAGTCCACCAGTAGCACAGCCTGCCAAAATCATAGAATCCGCCGTCCTGGCCATAACGATAACCTCCTGGTAATCCATTGAATCCGCTTGAATTTGTGCCATTGCCTCCATTATACCATCCGGTAGTGCTCTTTATTTTTGTCCCCTGATCAGTTCCGCGTGCAATTACGCTGTATAAATCAGCTTGCTGCTGCGTCATCCCAAGATAAATTTCAAAGGTTTTAAATTCCTGATCGGAAGGAACATGCCATCCGGTAGGACAAAGAGTGCCCTTATTAACAGAAAACCAGTTATAAAGGCCACCATATGTCGATTTATAACCGGCCTCATCGTTATTAAAATAACAATAAGCGTCTGTGGCAAGACTCATCCATTCTGCATCTCCGGTTACATTTGGTATCGGAGATCCATCGCGGTAAGTCTCGGTACGAAGGTTTTCAGCCATCCATATCTGTGTTCCATAAAGAACAGTCCTGTAAATATTACCATCTATATCAGCAACTGAAGTCGAGAATCCAGCCTGGCTTCCGTATCCGGTTCCGGCACTATTCACTGCATACGCCTTGACATAATAAACGGTACCCTGGCTCAAACCGGTAAGATTTATGCTGAATGTTCCCGCACCTGTTCCGTTAGGTATCTTTGTATCGGAAGTAGTTGGATTGCCTGTTGTGTTATAGCAAATACCGCGTTCTGTGACGGGGGCGCCGTTGTCATTAGTAACGTTTCCTCCGGAAACAGCCGTAGTCAGCCCAACCGATGTCACAGAAGAGGTTGATACTTCAGGTGCAGTCGCAGGACTTGTTGTAAAATGATTTTCGACTCCGTAGGCAGTACCTGCACTGTTTGTGGCATAAGCCCTGTAATAATATGTTGTGTTCGGACTCAATCCGGTTATAGTACTGGTAAAAGAACCTGTTCCTGATCCGTCACTTGTATGCAAACCTGTTGCAACAGGTCCCGTCGAAGTACTCCAGCAAACCCCCTTAGCTGTAACTGCTGCCCCTCCGGAACTGGTTACATTACCCCCGGTAATGGCTGAGGTGCGTGTGAATGATGAGACAGCTGCTGTAGTTACTGTAGGTACAACTGCAGATGTTGTAAATGATATATCGTTCCCGTATGAGGTTCCAATATTGTTGGTTGCATATGCCCTTACATGGTAAGTTGTCCCGGGCTGCAAACCCGTTATGTCACTCGCAAAATTACCGGTACCCGACCCGTTGGTTGTTTTATTGTCGCTCAGTGTCGGATTTGCAGCTGTTGACCAGCAAACACCCCTGGCCGTCACCGCTGAGCCGCCGTCGGATGTAATATTACCGCCTGAAACAGCCCTGTTGGAACTTATCGAAGTAGCATCAAGAGTAGTTAATGTAGCAACAACAGGTGCGGCAATGGTAAATGTAACTTCGTTTCCGTAAGCTGTTCCTGCTTCATTTGTCGCATAGGCTCTCACATAGTATTTGGTGGAAGCAGCCAGTCCGGTAAGAGTGCTTATGAAATCTCCTGGCCCGTTGCTGTCGGAAGTGTGCTGTCCTGTAATTTCGGGTAAAGATACTGTCCCATAACATACACCTCTTGCCGTTATATCAGCCCCCCCGTCCGAAGAAATACTTCCTCCTGTTTTTGCACCATTGATGGTGATCTCCGTAACATTGGCAGTGGTTAATGTTGCAAGCTCAGGCTTCTTCTTACAGCCTGAAAAAGTCACGATTACTCCTGCCAGAAAGGCTAAAATTAATGTTAAATTGAATCTAAATTTTCTTTTCATTGTATTGAAATAATTACGTACAACTCTAAACTGAATTATTTTGTTTTAATTGTGTAAGGCTTCTATTTTAAAGATTTTAAATATTAACAAAACATGTTCTGAATTCTGCCTGCCACTGAATCAATAATTACCATTATGACAAGCCCCGGTTAAAATAAACAACGGATCATCATGGTCTCTTTATGGAGAACCATTTGAATGAGATGATTTTCCCGATTTCAGAGTAGTGATAACGCTCTTCGCTATAACGGGCTGACAGTAAGAGATCTTAAAGCTTGTCAGTTTTTAATACATCTTACAGACATCCCGAATTTTGGATCTGTCAGGTTCCTGTAGGTTTTATCATCATTGTACCATATCCTTCTGAACCATGCCGATGATGTTAGTTCGGTGGATGTCCACCAGTAACCATAAATAGTAAGAGATTCGAACGTTCCATTATCACCCCTGCGCCATCCTCCGGGAAGCGCCGTAAAATTTGATTCGTTTGTGGCACCCGTATTCGGACTTGTCCAGTGTGTAGTCCCGGTTTCCTTAAGTTTACCTCCGGCAGGACTTTCGCCTCCGAGGTAATTCACAAGGGTATACCATTCGTCATCTGTAGGAACATGCCATCCTGCCGGGCAAAGCTTGCCTGAACTGACAGCATGCCAGTTATACAATGCGCCATATACAGGTTTATTAGCAACTTCGTTGTTATACCAGACATAAGCCGGAGTTGTAAGAGAACTCCATGTTGTGCCATTTGTAACATTAACTATTGCGGTATTATCATTGAGTTTTGTTGTTCTCAGATTTTCCTTCATCCATACCTGTCCATCAATCCTTATTACATTGTAGGTGTTACCGTCATTATCTGCTACAGTAACCGGATCGGTCGTAAAGACAATATCAGAACCGTATGAAGTACCGACAATGTTCGTTGCATAAGCCCTGACATGATATGTTGTGTTAGCAAGCAGGCCGGTAATTGAAGACTCGAAAGCTCCTGTTCCGGTTCCGTCAGTAGTCTTGCTGTTGGCAACTGTTGGATTAGGAGAAGTATTCCAGCATACACCCCTTGCTGTAATTGCCGATCCTCCATCATTTGTAACATTGCCACCACCTTTGCCTGTTGTAGTTCCAGTTGCCGAAGGTGTAGCGGTAGTTACCACAGGCAAAACAGGACTTGTCCTGAATGAAATTTCCTGTCCGTAAGCTGTCCCTTCAGTATTGGTAGCATAAGCCCTTATATAATATGTTGTATTACCTGTCAAACCAGTAATACTGCTTGTAAAGGAACCTGTTCCAGTACCGTTGGTTGTCCTCGAATCACTGAGAGTGGGTACAGTATGAGTGCTCCAGCAAACTCCTCTGGCAGTTACCTCAACACCTCCGTCACTTGTTATGGTTCCGCCTGCTACTGCGCTTGTCTGGGTAATAAGTGTTACGGCAGATGTTGTGATGGTCGGTACTCCAAACTTGCTCGTTGTAAAGGTAATTTGCTCACCGTAACCTGTTCCTTCAGCGTTTATAGCATAGGCACGGACGTAATATAATGTATTAGGTGTAAGATCAGTAAGTATGCTGGTAAAAGGACCTTCACCATATCCGTCCGTTGTCCTGTCGCCATTTATTCCCGGAGATTTTTTTGTTCCATAACAAACGCCTCTTACAATTACATCAACATAACCATCACTCGTAACTTCACCTCCTGTTATCGCACCATTAGGTCCGATTTCTGTCACAGGTGATGTTTTTACTGAAGGTTCTCTCTTAAAATGACATCCTGGTAAGAGAAAGATTGTAATCAGGATAATCAGGAAATTATGATTTGCAATTATTTTTTTCATCTTGCTCTGAGTTGTTGTACGGATTTAATAACCCGAAATGACTTATATTGTTTAAACCTGCTTATAAAATTACTAAAAATTCCTGATGGCAAAAGTTTGGCGGTTTTTCATTTCACTTGCTGAGGCCTGCCAGATTGTCTGTAAGGAATTGTAAAACGGAAGTCGGAGCCTTCACCGGGTTGAGAAACCAGCCAGATCCTTCCTCCAAGAAGTTCCACATATGCTTTGCATATTGATAAACCAAGACCAGTACCTCCAAATTTTCTTGATATCAGGTTGTCGACCTGGAAAAATCGTTCAAAAATTTTATCGTGATGCTCCGGAGGTATTCCGATTCCGGTATCTTTCACAAAGAACTCCAGTTCGCCATCTTTGAGGATATATCCGAAATCAATTCTTCCTTCCTTTGTGAATTTTGTTGCATTGTTTATAAGATTCGAAAGTATCTGGATGAGTTTTGTGCTGTCAGTCATTATCATTGCCTTGTCATCAGGTAATCCGGTATGCAGATTTATTGAGATTACATCAGATTTTTCCTTATAACTGAACTGCTCATCAAGACTTCTAAGAGAAAAATTCAGGTTCATTTCCTTTATGTTTATCCTGACCTGTCCGCTTTCGATATTAGCAATATCCACAATATCATTGATTATTGAAAGCAACTGACTTCCGCTTTGAAAAATGATATCAATAAACTGACGGCGATCAGCTTCTGTTATATCAGGTTCGCTGAGCAGGGCTGAAAACCCGATAATTGCATTCATGGGAGTCCTTATCTCATGAGAAACATTGTGCAGAAAAGCTGTTTTCAGTCTGTCGCTTTCTTCAGCCTTTTCTTTGGCAGCAATAAGTTCAGCTTCAGAGTTCTTTCTCAGGGTAATATCTTCAATCATGGCAAGGAAATACTGAACCTCTTCATTGTTATTCCTGATTATGCTTATGGTTGTCGAACCCCATATAATGCTTCCATCCTTCCTGATATATTTGTTCTCTGTATGATAAACAGGAATTTCTTCGGCAACCAACCGTAAAAGAGATACATCATCCTGTGGAATATAATCAGGATGAGTGATCTCCCGCAATGATTTCGATTTAAGCTCATCTTCCCCATAACCAGTCATCTTCGTAAATGCGGAATTCACACGGATAATACCCATGTCCTTTCCTGTCATTACTATACTGATAGGGCTCTCCTCAAATATCTTTCTGAATCTTAACTCACTTTCTCTAAGGGTTTCTTCAGCAAATTTTCTTTCCGTAATATCGCGGCATATCGACTGGAAATATTTAACACCTTCAATCTCCACCTTGCGGGCACTTATTTCAACAGGCAGGATCGTTCCGTCTTTTCTTACATGAAGTGTCTCATAAGTTGCAAAACCTTTTTCATCAAGGATCTTACTCTCTTCCGCAATATCCCTGACAGCCGCAGGTGCAGTAATCTCTTTCAGGTTCATTCCTATAAGCTCATCCCTGTTTCGCTGGTAAGTTTCTGTAGCCCTGTCATTTGCTTCAACAATTACCATATTGCGGTCGGTCAGAAAAATAATATCATTTGCATATTTCAGAATGTAATCGTAGTGTTTCCTCAATGCCTGATGATCAAGTTCGGCTTCATATTTTTCGCGGTAGAACCTTACATTTTCATTCCATTCAATAATGCCAAGGAATAATCCTATTGTAAGAATAAACAGGATGATAATGACTATTATCAGAGTGATCTGCCTGTTCAGGGTTGCAAAAACCTCATTCTGGTCAGTTTTGGAGACCATGAACCATGTAGTACCGGGAACTTTCTTCATTGCAGCAACAACAGATTTTCCCCTGTAATCAACGCCGTCACCTGTTGTTTCAATACCACGGACGGCCAGAGCAGCAGGCAGTTTTTCTTCCGAAACTGATTTCAGAAGCTCCATCTCCGAGTTTTTTCTGAATCGAAGTTCATTGAGATACAAAACCTTGTCTCCATCCTGCCGTACAAGTAACGATTCGGCTGTCTTGCTGGGTACAGGCCATGTCTGGATCAACGGATAAAAGGTTTCCCGCGGATCTATCCTTATTATAAGCAGCCCGAAAGTTTTCGGTTCATTAGTCCAAAGGGTTAAAAGAGGGATGACAAGATCGAGATGGTTGTAGCTGACCCTTGTTGTTTTATGAAGATCGGTCAGAACGCCGGTTTTTAATTTTATGAATTCAGGGAACATCCGTAGCATATGATCCCCAAGAACAGTGTCCTGATTCGGATAAAATCCCATTACCATACCTGTCGAATCAATCAGAAGGATATTCTTATATTCGGTATTAAGTATCACTGACTTCAGGTTGGCGATTATTTCAGTTTTATTTACCCTTGTTCTGGTTCCGGACATATAATCATAAAACAACCTTACAAAGGGAGCGTTTTCGCCAATTATCCTGGCATCTTCGATACGTTCATTTCTCCACTGAGCTATCTGCCTTACTTTCAGATCAGCAATGGCTGACAATTCGAGTGTTTTGTCACGAAGTATCCTGTTCTTCTGACTCTTGTAATACAGGAACCCAAGAATGATGCTTGTTGCCGACAGGATCACAAACAAAACGATCAGCAACCACGGTACAACTGGCTTTTGCCTTTTGGAAATCATCCCTGGTAATAATTATTTAAAAAATGTAACAATTCCTTTCACAAAACTGAATTGTAAAAGTAATATTTTATGTCAAAGTGAAATAATTATTCCCAGCCGGAATGAGTTACTTATGTTTTTTCCTTAATAAGCACTGAAGCTATAATGGAAATTAACAGGATTGATATTATAACCAAAAGAGATATTACTATCGGAATTTCAAAATGGAAATAGGAAGCAAGCATTTTAATACCCACAAAGGAAAGGACAAGGGCAAGACCGATTTTCAGGAACCTGAAAAATCCCATTACCCCTGATACTGCAAAATAAAGTGACCTTAATCCAAGAATGGCGAAAATATTGGAGGTATAGACTATAAAGGAATCTTTGCTGATTGCAAGTATTGCAGGTATGCTGTCAACAGCAAATATAAGATCTGTGGATTCAATGACCAGGAGAACAAGGAACAGGGGAGTTGCGTAAAATTTTTTGTCGAGCCTCACTATAAGCTTATCTTCATGAAGCATTTCCGTAACAGGAAGAAATTTTCTGAAGAGCCTGACAAGAGCATTTTTCTCGGGACTGACAGATGACGTTTCTTTCTGAAAAAGCATTTTTATTCCGGAAAAAACAAGAAAACCCCCGAAGATCAAAACAACCCAGTGAAATCTGTTTATTAAAGTAACCCCTGCAAATATAAATATCCCTCTCATTATCAATGCCCCCAGTATCCCCCAGAAAAGTATCTTATGCTGGTACTGTGGCTTAATAGCGAAATAGGAGAAAATAAGGATGAAAACAAAAATATTATCCACACTAAGGGAATATTCGATCACATAGCCTGTCAGGAATTCAAGTGCCTTTATCTTACCGAATTCAAAGAGAATAAAGAGGTTAAAGATTAGTGCCAGAAGTATCCAAACACCGCTCCAGGCAAGAGCTTCCTTCAGTTTAATCTTGTGCGCATTCTTGTTAATAACCCCAAGGTCAAAAGCAAGAACAGCAAATATTACAAAATGAAACCCAACCCAGAATATTGTGTTAACCTCCATATGTTTAAAATTGACTGCAAAACTAAAAAATAATTGATATAATGCTTATTGAATGGCTATTTAATATTAACAATCCGAAACGGTGGTTATATGCCTGATTATTTATCGAAAATCTTTATACATTTAACGCCTTAAATTAACAATCATGTCTAAAAAATCTGAACTTTTGATTTTTGTCATTATTTCATTGACACTAATTTCATCTTACTCATTTTCACAAAAGTCGAATACAGGCGTAAGCCAGATCAACTCAGGCGACCTTGAAGCCTATATTTCCTTTCTTGCATCACCATCAATGAAAGGCAGATCAAATGGCGCACCTGAACTTGATATTGCGTTGAATTATATAGTTTCTCAGGCAAAAATTCTGGGTCTTAAGCCGGCCAACGGGAATAGTTATTTTCAGCCCTATATTGTAATGGAAAAGATGATCGACCAGGAGAGGTCATCAATCAAAATCACTTCTGACGGCAAAGACTCCGTACTTTTGAAGGAACCAATAAGACAACTTTTCCCGGTCGGAGCAGGTGATTTCCAGATCGAGGGAGGAGTCACTTTTGCCGGATATGGAATTAAGTCTGACAAATACAGCTATAACGATCTCGCTGATTTACAGCTTGAAGGAAAGATCTTACTCATAATGACAAGATCACCTCTTTCAGAAGACGGGAGCAAATACTTGTTTGAAGAACCGGTCTGGGCTTCATTTATGAGCATTCAGACCAAGCTGACAAGCCTGTTGTTCTCTAAAGCTAAAGCAATTCTTATAGTTTCCGATCCAAAATCAGGGTTTTCCTCCATCGACCAGCAGTATCCGGGAATTGCAAATGAACTGAGATCAAGCAAATACCTCAAGGGGACAAAACCACTGATAATGGATATGCCAGCCATGCCGAGAATCATTTTTGTTCATCGTTCGGTTGCTGATGAACTGCTGAAAGGAACCGGACATACGCTCGATGAACTCCAGAAAAATATCGATTCGAAAGTAAAACCAAATTCTTTCGAAATCATTGGCAAGAAGCTTAAAATAACAGAAACATCACTCACCAGGGAGGTTACGCTTAATAATGTTGCAGCTTGGATTGAGGGAAGTGATCCTTTACTTAAAAAAGAGGTTGTTGTATTTTCAGGTCACGCTGATCACATAGGAGGTATTGGAAATGACATTAACCCTGGAGCCGATGATGATGCATCCGGATGTGCGGCGCTGCTTGAAATTGCACAGGCTTTTCAGAGCCTTGAGAAAAAGCCTCTGAGATCTCTTCTCTTTCTTTGGGTAACAGGTGAGGAGATCGGGCTTTTCGGTTCCCAGTCATATGTGAACAACCCCCTTTTCCCACTCGAAAATACCGTGGCAGATCTAAATCTGGACATGATAGGCAGGATTAAAGGTATTGCGGACACTACTTCTGAGACACCTATGACAGGCCCTGCCGGAGTTTTTGTCATAACCGGCAACCAGAGCAAAGATCTCATAAAAATTGCCGATGAAGTTGACAAGAAATATCCTGTGGATATAGATTACAGTCTGAGCGGGAGAAATCATCCTCTGCAGCTTTTCTCTCGAAGCGACCATTTCAATTTTGTAAAGAAAGATATTCCCATTCTCTTCTTTTCAACAGGCCTTCATTCTGATTATCATCAACCCGGCGATGTAGTTGAAAAGATCGATTTCGAAAAGATGGAGACAATCACCAGGATGATCTATGATATCGGGTTTACTGTAGCGAACAGGAAGTCGAGGATTACGGTCGACAATCCTTACAGCAAGTGGTAGTATTACTGGCTAAAGCATCTGCGACAACAAAAGTACTTCCTCCAATGAATATCAAATCTGATCCGGCAGAGTTATTCCGTGCTGAACGGAGGGCAGAAGCAACATCACCAAAGGATTCTCCTTTAAGACCATACTTTAGCGCCCTTTGCCTCAGCACCTCGGAATCCATTGCCCTGGGGACTGAAGCCTTTGTAAAATAATATTTTGCATCGGCCGGAAACAAGGGAAGGACGGGATCAAGATCCTTATCATTGACAAATCCGATGACAAAATGGGTTTCATTTTTATTTATTTTCCTTATCTGCTCCAGCACATAACTGATCCCCTCCAGATTATGACCGGTATCACATACTGTAAGAGGATTCCTTCCTATTATCTGCCATCGCCCCATCAATCCTGTATTTTCTGTTACTTTCCTTATACCATCAATCAGGTTATCCTCAGTTAAATTGAAAATGTTTTTCAGGATCTGAAAACTCTGAAATACTGTCTGGATATTTTTTCCCTGATAATCACCCGCAAGCCCGATGCGGCCTAATATCTTTCTGCAGCCTGATGATTCGGTTATCTCATAGTTTCTTGTTTCACTAACATAATCCGGCTCATCAAGCCGGCAAGTGAAATTCTGGTCTGCAAAAAAAACCGGTGAACCTGTTTCATTAGCTTTCCCAGTAAAGACTTTTTTCGTTTGTTCATTTGTCTCTCCAATTACGACGGGTATCCTGTTTTTTATTATTCCGGCTTTCTCCATAGCCACTTTTTCAGGCGTGTCACCAAGAAGATCCATGTGATCATGGCCTATATTCGTAATTACCGACAATACAGGCATTATTATGTTCGTTGAATCGAGTCTGCCACCAAGCCCCACTTCTATTACTGCAACATCTACTTTTTCCTTTGCGAAATGGTCAAAAGCCATCGCAACCGTCATTTCAAAAAAAGATGGTCGTATCCTCTCAATAAATTCTGAGTGCTTCCTGATGAAATTAATTACATCAATCCTGGATATCATCATCCCGTTAACTTTTATCCTCTCTCTGAAATCAATGAGATGAGGTGAGGTATAAAGGCCGGTTTTAAGGCCGGCTTCCATCAGGATAGAAGCTGTCATATGGGATACTGATCCCTTACCATTGGTTCCTCCTATATGGATTGTTTTATAATTATTGTGAGGTGTGCCAAGATATTTGTCAAAAGCAACAGTGTTTGAAAGATTGCTTTTATATGCTGCCTTTCCTATCCTGTGATATGCAGGCAGCTGGTTATATAGAAATTGGAGTGTTTCCTCGTAATTCATCGGCGGAATGTTGACAGTAAAAGTAATTATATAATTACACTGTTATCCGATTAATAATTTAGATTCTTGATTCTCGTTCATAAGTATTTGATTATCAAGTATCATATTTTATTTTTAAAAACTGACC
>Ga0172370_10005999_pt1 | contig 15423 bp, 11 predicted proteins | sample LakKiv5m_FD_114538 | JGI IMG/M metagenome (GOLD analysis project Ga0172370, IMG submission 114538) | Freshwater microbial communities from Kabuno Bay, South-Kivu, Congo - kab_022012_11.5m | ecosystem: Environmental > Aquatic > Freshwater > Lake | place: Democratic Republic of the Congo...
GAGCGCGGCATCACCATCTTCGCGAAGAACGCGCAGGTGGCCTGGAAGGGCGTGACCATCAACCTGGTCGACACGCCCGGGCACGCCGACTTCGGCGGCGAGGTCGAGCGCATCCTGTCGATGGTCGACGGCATCCTGCTGCTGGTCGACGCCGCCGAGGGGCCCCTGCCGCAGACGCGCTTCGTGCTCCGCAAGAGCATGGAGAAGAACCTGCCGGCCGTCGTGGTCATCAACAAGATCGACCGCAAGGACGCCCGCCCCCACGAGGTGGTCGACGAGGTGCTGGACCTGTTCATCGCCCTGGGCGCCGAAGAGGAGCACCTCGACTACCCGGTGGTCTACGCCGTGGCGCGCGAGGGCCGGGCCTCGCTGGACCTCGACACGCCGGGCACGAACCTGAAGCCGCTGTTCGACACCATCCTCGAGGCCATCCCGGCGCCCGACGTGGACGAGGACGCGCCCTTCCAGATGCTCGTGACCACCACCACCTACAACGACTACCTGCGCCGCATGGCGGTAGGGCGCATCCGGCGCGGCCGCATCACGCTCGGCGACCCCATCTCGCTCCTGAAGCTCGACGGCCGGCAGGTGACCAGCAACGCCACCAAGCTCTTCTACTTCCAGGGCCTGAAGCAGGTCGAGTGCCCGGCGGCCAGCGCCGGCGACATCATCGTGCTGGCCGGGCTCGAGGACGTGCAGATCGGCGAGACCGTGGCCGCCGTCTCGTGCCCCGAGGCGCTGCCGCCCATCACGCTCGACGAGCCCACCATGAGCATGGTGTTCTGGGTCAACAACAGCCCCTTCTGCGGCACCGAGGGCCGCTTCGTGGGCACCCGCCACCTGCGCGACCGCCTGTACAAGGAGGCCGAGGCCAACCTGTCGTTCCGCGTGCGCGACACCGATCGCCCGGACGCCATCGAGGTGTCGGGGCGCGGCGAGCTGCACCTCGGCATCCTGATCGAGACCATGCGCCGCGAGGGCTACGAGTTCCAGGTGGCGCGGCCCCAGGTCATCCTGAAGACGGTCGACGGCCAGCTGCAGGAGCCCTACGAGCACCTGATCGTCGACGTGCCCGGCGACTACGTGGGCGTGGCCATGCAGAAGCTCGGCGAGCGCAAGGGCGAGCTGAAGGGCATGGAGCCGCTGTCGTCCACCGTGACGCGCCTGACGTTCCTGATCCCCTCGCGCTGCCTGATGGGGTACCGCTCCGAGTTCCTGTCCGATACGCGCGGCGAGGGCATCCTGCACCAGGTCTTCGCGGGCTACGGCGAGCACCGGGGCGAGCTGGCGGGGCGCTCGCGCGGCGTGCTGGTGGCCATCGAGGGCGGCGTCACGGCGGCCTGGGGCATGTTCCAGCTGCAGACCCGCGGCAAGTTCTTCATCGAGCCGGGCCAGGACGTGTACGAGGGCCAGATCGTGGGCGAGCACTGCCACGACAACGACATCACCATCAACCCCTGCAAGACCAAGCACCTCACGAACATGCGCCAGACGTACTCCGACGAGGCGCTGACCCTCGAGCCCCCGGTGCGCCTGTCGCTCGAGCAGTGCCTGGAGTACATCCAGGACGACGAGCTGCTCGAGGTCACGCCCAAGGCGCTGCGCATGCGCAAGCGCATCCTCGCGAAGATCGGCCGCGTGAAGCTCGACCGGCAGAAGGCCAAGGCCGCCGCGGCGTCGAACGACTGACCCGTCGACGGACGGACCGGTTCGAGCCTAGCCGAGACCTCCGACGAGGCGCGAGCCCGCGATCAGGCCGAGCAGCCCCGCGGCCGTACACGCGAACAGCGTCACGACGACGTTGGTGGCCGCGAGGCCCCAGGCTCCGGACTGGACCAGCTTCAGCGTCTCGAAGTTGAAGGACGAGTAGGTCGTGAAGCCCCCCAGGACGCCCGTCGTGAGGAACATGCGGACCGTTGGAGGGATGACCCCCGCGTCGACGCAGAGGGACATGACGAGGGAGATGAGGAACGAGCCCAGGACGTTGACCGTCAGGGTGCCGTAGGGGAAGCCCGTGCCCAGCGCCTCAGCGGCCCAGAGGCCCACCAGGTAGCGCGAGCCCGTGCCCAGCGCGCCGCCGAGGCAAATCCACAAGAACTGGAGCATGGCCGTTAAACCCTCGCGGGGTGGTCCTTGCCGGAGGACTGCCGCGGATTATACTGGGGGTGTTTCGCAGGTCAACGAGGCCCCTCCCGGGAGATCGCGGGCGCCCGGGGCCCCGGCGGCCTGCCCGAACGGGAGGCGACCATGCCGATCGGCACGTTCGCGGGCAAGGCGAAGCGCGTCCGAATCTACGTGGCCGAGGGCCAACTGTACCGGCACCAGCCCCTGGCCGTCGCCATCCTCGCCCTCCTTCGGAAGGAGGGAGCAGCGGGGGCGACGGTCTTCCGGGGGATCGAGGGCTTCGGGAGCTCCGGGGACCTCCACACGGCGCGCCTGGTGGACATCAACCAGCGGCTCCCGCTCGTGATTGACTGGATCGACACGCCCGAGCAGTGCGAGCGGCTCCTCCCCCAGGTCAAGGAGATGGTCCAGCACGGCTTGATCACCGTCGACGATACGGAGGTCGCGCTCTTCAGTCCTCATCCCGTCCGCGACGTCGCGGCGGCGCTCCGTGCCGTCGACGTGATGTCTCGCGACGTGGTCTCGGTCGCCCGCGGGTCGTCGGTGCGCCAGGTCGTCGAGCTGCTGGTCGGAAAGCGGTACCGCGCCATCCCGGTGCAGGACGACGGGAAGCCGGTCGGTATCATCACCAACAGCGACCTGGTCAAGCGGGCGGGCCTGACCATCCGCGTCGACCTGCTCGCCTCCCTCGACACGGAGGAGCAGCGCGCCGAGCTCGAGAAGCTCGCGCGGGGGGGCAAGACGGCCGAGGCCGTCATGACGCCGGATCCGGTGACCGTGAACCAGTCCACGCTGCTGACCCAGGTCGCCGAGCTCATGGTGCTTCGCCACCTGAAGCGCCTGCCCGTCGTGGACGACCGGGGCGCCCTGGTCGGGATGATCAGCCGGGTCGACCTGCTCCGCACGGCCGCGCAGACGTTCGAGGCACCCCGGGCCGAACAGCGGGAGACCGGGCTCGCGGTCGACGCGCCCGTGTCGAAGTCGATGCGCCGGGACGTCCCCACGGTCTTCCTGGACTCGAGGCTCCCCGAGGTCGTCCAGGCGGTGGTCTCCACGCGCCTGAACCGCTGCCTCGTCGTGGACGGGGAGCGGCGCGTGAAGGGCAAGGTGACCGACGCCGAGGTGCTCGAGCGCGTCACGCCCGCGCTGCGCCCGAGCGCGCTACGCTCGCTGATGCTGCGGCTCCCGTTCGTGCGCCCGAGGCCCGACGAGACCCTGGCCGAGAAGCACGCGAGCGCCAGGACGGCGGCGGATCTCATGGTCGAGACCGCCGTGGCGCGCGAAGACACGCCGCTCCGGGAGGCCATCGCGGCCATGCTCGCCGGCGAGCACAAGATCGTCGCCGTCGTGGACGCCGAGGACCGCCTCGTGGGCTGTCTCGACCGCGCCGACATCCTGCGGGGGCTGCTCGACCTCCAGGCCGGGGCGTGAGCACCCGCGCGACCAACCCGTGGGCTGTCCCCGCGCCAGGTCGACGACCACGGAGCTCGTTGTCGCGCTGAGGTCTACTCCAGGTACGCCAGCGCCTGCCCGTCCTCGCCGTCCATGGCGATGGTGAGCGTGCGCCCGCCCGCGACCGACGGCACGTGGATCAGCCGCGCGTAGGGCGCGAGATCGGCGTAGGTGACCGATCCATCCGGCGTGCGCTGCATCCTAGCCCCCCTCGACTTGGCTTCCGTGGCGCCGTGGCCCTCTACGGCCTGAGGCGACGACGTAAACGGATGGCTTCCGCCAAACGGTCGACACGGCAGAGCCGCGTTCGCACTCGATGACCTCGAGGGCGTTGCGCCCTCTACGAGGCGAGCGACCTACTTACACCGCAAGTTTGCGCGGCGCCGATGCGCTCAGGGCCACCTTGACCCTCAGGGCTCGTCCGCCTACCATGAAGCCATGACTCCCGCGATGCGCCGCCAAACCCTTCGTGATCCAATCGTTCGCTTGCTCGCCGAGCGGCTTGCCTTGCTGCATCCCAAGGCGCTCTACCTGTTCGGCTCGAGGGCGCGTGGGCAGGCCGATGCAGCCTCCGACTATGACGTGCTGGTGCTCGTCGATGGCCCGGTCGACCGTGTTCGATTCCTCGAACGCGAAGCGTACCGCGTCCTGGCCGACGTCGAGGCCCCCGTGGACGTGGTGGTCATGACGGCCGACCACTTCGAGCGTCGCAGGGGCGTGGCTGCCTCGTTCGCCGCGACTGTAGCGCGGGAAGGGCTCGCCCTCCATGCCTGACGAGAAGCGGCGCGAGATTGACGAGTGGTTGAGCCGCGTAGCTCCACTGCCAACAAGCCGCGGAGAAAGTGCTGAAGGCCTTCCTGGTGGCCAACGACGTCCCGTTCGACAAGGTTCACGACCTGCGGGTGCTGGTGAGGGCCTGCCGCGCGATCGAGCCTTCGTTCTGCGACCTGGACGAAGCGTCGCGCATCCTGACGCCGTACGCCGTACGATTTCGCTACCCGGCGGAGCCGATCGATCCCAGCCTCGACGAAGCGAACGAAGCCCTGAGTCTGGCGCGTTCGTTCGTTGAGAAGGTCGAGGGGCTATTGCCCGAGTAGTTGTTCCGAGGAAAGACTATTCGAGATACGCCAGCGCCTGCTCGTCCTCGCCGTCCATGGCGATGGTGAGCGTGCGCCCGCCCGCGACGGACGGCACGTGGATCAGCCGCGCGTAGGGCGCGAGATCGGCGTAGGTGGGCAGCTGTTCGGCCAGGCAGTTGGCCGAGCCTTGCAGGAACGCGGTGTTCCAGTACACGCCCGGCTGCTCGGGGAAGAGCGCCAGGTGCTGGATGTTGCCCTCGACCAGGTCCTGGAAGAAGTGCGTGCCGAACGAGACGTCGGGCACCATGCCGTTCTTCATGCGCGCGATCTCGATGAGCATGCGCGTGTGCGAGATGTCGGCGTAGCGCACCTTGATGCCCAGGTCGAGGTTGTTCGAGCCCCAGCGCCCCGGCCCCATCAGGATGAAGCGCCGTCCGGCCAGGCGCTGGTTGAGGGCGCCCACCAAGCGGGCCACGCGGCTCTTCTCCTCGTAGCTGGGCACCCGGTCGTAGTCGGCGGGATCGACGATGAGCACGTACTCGACGCCCGGGATGTGGGCGTTCGGCACGTAGCGGTTGGCGGTGAAGACCCAGTCCTCGGGCGGTACCTGGCGCGGGATGCGCACGCGCTCGAACTCGATGCGCTGGGCCTGGGGGCGGCACTGCAGCAGGTAGAACCGCTCGCCGTCATGGGCGAACTCGATGTCGACGGGGCAGCCGTAGACGCGCTCGAGCTTCTTCAGGATGGCCGAGATGCGCTTCACGTCGGTGCCGTCGCGCACCATCCCGTCGAAGGTGATGACGCTCGGCTGGTCCAGGTCGACGAGGCGCGTGAGCGGCGGGTTGAGCGCGCCGTCCTGGACCGTCGAGATCACGTGGTGCAGCCCCGGGAACGTGCCGTCCTTCAGGACCTGGTCCTTGCGCAGGTGTACCAGCCGGTTCTCGGCGAAGGCCATGGCGTCGACGATCTTCTGCGAGTACGTGCGGATGTCCTGCAGGGTGACCTCGGGGCGCAGCGTGGGCATGCCCAGGGGCACGAGGCGCGGGTAGTCGTTGGCCACGCGGTCGACGGCGCGCGTGCCGAGGCCGAAGACCAGGCGCGCCATGCCGTCCTCGCGGCGGATGCGCTTGGACCAGCGCAGATCGTTGCGCGAGAAGGCCACGCCGGCGTACAGCGGCAGGTACAGGTCGTGGTAGCGCCGTCCGACCACCTTCTGGATCAGGATGCCCATGGATTCGTCGTAGTCGATGAGCCCGCGCCGGCGGCGATACTCGATGGGGTCGGGCCCGTAGATGGTCGAGTAGACCTCGCCGATGGCGCCGGTGAGCGCGCGCAGGCGTTCGTCGAGCGAGCCCTGGTTCCCGAGGAAGATCGAGTCGTACTTGCCCGCGAAGGCCGAGCCGAAGCTGTCCTCGAGCAGGCTGGACGAGCGCACGATGAGCGGGGTCTCGCCGATCTGCTGGAGGATCTGGCGGAGACGCGCGACGGCTTCGGGCGGGAAGGCCGAGTTCCGGAAGATCTCGCGCAGCACGCGGCTCTGGGCGCGGATCTCGTCCATGGACTTGTACTTGTGCGAGCGGTACTCGCCGAGGCCGTTCAGGGTGATGAACGCCTCGCACACGTCGGCCGCCACGAACCACGACTCGGGGTAGAACACCTCGCTCGCGAAGTCGATGGGGTCGTCGGGCTCGCGGGTCTCGAGGATCGAGCGTGCCAGCAGCAGCCCGGCCGCCTTGCCGCCGATGCGACCGCTGCCCTTTTCGGTGCACACGATGCGCTCGACCACCTCGTTCATGAAACGGATCGTGAAGCGGTGCTTGGCGATCTTGATGAAGTCGAGCGAGTCGCTGACGAAGTGGCGCAGCAGCGCGACGCGCGTGCCGAGCACCTCGGCGGGGCGCAGCGTCAGGCCGCCGACCGGAAGGCTGCAGAAGTCCTGCAGCGCGGCCACCAGCAGGCGCGACGGCACGTGGGGCAGGTTGGCGATGTCCTCGAGGCCGCGCGCCTTCTCGCGCTTCAAGACCAGGTTCACGAGATCGTCCATCTCGACGTCGGTGAAGTGGCGCGCGGCGCGCTCGGCCACGATCTCGCGGATGGCGGCCTCGTCGGCGGCCGTCCAGTTGCGGGCCATGGCGGCGTTGGGGTCGTCGGCGTACCCGGGCGCGCCGTCGCCCTCGTCGCCCCGCAGCGCGGCCTCTTCGTAGATCTCCTGGATGGTGGCGAACCCGCGCTCGTGCAGCGACATGAGCAGCTGCCGCACGATCTTGGGGGCGTTCGGCAGGTGCTGGCGCAGCGTGTGGCGCAGGCGCGTCAGGCGCTCTTCGGGTGTGCTCTCGGCCTGGGCCGTGCTCGGGTCGGCGGGCTGGTCGTTGGGCTGATCGTTGGGCATCGGCGCGGTCCCTCGGGGCCTCGTTTCGCCGGGCAGCGTACAACAGCCCGCGACCTCAGGGAAGCTCGTCGTGCCAGCGGAAGGCCGCGGCAGGTGATGCGAGCGCGAGGGGAGCCCCGGCGTCGTCGGGGATCAACGCGGCCACCGTCAGCGCCCGCGGCAGGTCACGCCGCTGCCAGTCCCCTCCAGGCGCCCGGTGGGCCACGGCGCCGCCGAAGCCGCCCAGCCACCAGCCGGTGAGGGGGTGCCAGGCCGCCGCGTACCAGAACGTCGTGGCGTCGAGGCGCGTGACGGTCGGAGCGGCCGCCCCGGAGGGGAGCTCGAGCACCAGCCCGTGGTCGCCGGCCGCCAGCAACGTGCCGTCGAGGGCCACGGCCAGCGTGTGCAGGTCGTCGGTGATCGACAGGGGGAGGGGCGTGACGGCCTCGCCCTGTACCTGGAGTAGCGTCCCCTCGGCACCGGCCACCCAGACCACGCCCTCTCGCCCGGGCGCCGCGGCCACCAGGTCGCGCAGCGTACCGCTCGCCAGGGGCGTGGGGGCGCCGTCGTCGTCGAGGCGGAGGAGCAGGCCCAGTTCGCCGCAGGCCACGGTGCCCGAGAACGCCCGGATCACGGCCTGTGCGTCGTCGAGGAGCGTCTCGGTGCGCGCTCCCGCGGCGGGGTCGATGCGGAGAAGGCGCCCGGGGACGGCCAGGCGCAGGGTACCGTCGGAGAGCGCCTGCACGGCCGAGAACGCCTCTGTGAGCCCCGTGGGCAGGCCCACCAGGCGCTCGGGCAGCACGCGCAGGAGCAGCCCCTGCTGTCCCGCCGCAACCACCGACCCGTCGGCGAGCTTCACGGCGCCGGCGAGCGCCAGCGAAGGCTCGGCCCGGGCGTCCTTCCACCCCTGGCCCGCCTGCACCAGCAGCGCACCGTCGGCGCCGACCGCGACGCCACGCACCTGGCCGTCGGTCTCCTCGACCGCGACGTCGGCGAGGTCAGCGCTCGCGAACTCCGGGCCGTCCACGCTCACCTTGCTCCAGCGCCCCTTGCCGGCGGCGTCGCGCTGGAAGCGGAGCAGGGTGCCCCCGTCGCCCACGGCCCAGGCCGCGTCGCCCGAGACCTGCGCCACGCCGCGCAGGGCGTGTGCGTCCAGGTCGTTCGACAGCTCCTCGAGCCAGCCGAGCCCGTCACGGCGCCGGATCGTACCCTGGTCGCCCACGGCCACGATGGCGCCGTCGACCACGCCGCCCAGATCGTGCAGCGTGACGGCTCCGCTGGCCACCTGCGTGCGGAACCACGCGCCGCCCATCTTTTCGAGCACGCCGCCGGCGCCGCCGGTGACGGTGAGCTCGTCGGGGCTCGGGCCCCAGATGCCGGTCAGGCGGTTCTCCGTGTTCGAGCCCTCGGCCAGCGCCTGCTCCCCCGTCCAGCGCCGGATGGTGCCCTGGTCGCCCACCGCGTACAGGTCGCCGGTGGGCAGCAGCCGCACGCCCCACAGGTCGGCGGTCGTGCCGAGCGCCAACGTCCGGAAGGCGGCCCCCCGGCTCTCGAGGCACGTGCCACCCGCGCCCACGGCCGCGTGCCGGCCGTCGGTAGCGTCGGCGCCCCGCAGGTCGGCCGTGGTGCCCGTGTCGACGGGCAGGAAGCTCTGCCCGTTCCACACCAGCGCCCGGCCGCCGTCGCCCACCACGAACAGGTCGTCGAAGCGCGTCCCGCCCACGCTGCGCCACGTCGTGTGCGCGTCCCAGCCCACCTCGATCCAGGGCGAGGCGGGCGCGGGCTGGTCGGCGTCGGCGTCGGCGGGCAGGTCCGAGGGGAAGGGCTCCCAGGACCAGGTGTCGGCGATCTCGGTCCCCTCGGCGTTGCTCGGGGCTTCGGGGCTGATGTCCTGCGAGGCGTCGCGGCCGTCGATCGAGGTCGCGCCCGCGCAGCCGGAGAGCCAGCCGAGCAGGACCAGGGCGAGGGCACGCGGGGAGCTCACGGCGGGCCTGCTCACGGCCCCGGCGTGCCGGGGGAGATGGGGTTGATGGGTCGTAGGTCGAGGCCCGCCGGGTAGCCGTACGACACGTAGCTGTCGACCCCGTAGACGGTCACGCCGATTGGCTCGTCGGCGCGTACGGTGTGCACGCCGTCGGCGATCTGGAAGCGCGCCGCGCGGGCCGTGCCCGACCCGAGGACGCTCCACAGCCCGCCGTCGACCTCGACGTCGTCGAAGAGCACCACGGCGTCCTTGGGCGCCACGATGGTCACGTAGTCCTTGGCGTACTTGTCGGGCGCCAGGAACACGTAGTCGGTGCGGAACTGCTCCTCGGGAACCACCAGGATGAACGAGGGGTCGCCCATGCCGTCCGGGATCTGCTGCGCCTGCTGCGACGTGAGGAACTGGCCCACCATGACCGGCTTCTTGGCCACCAGCTCGAAGTCGTCGACGTGGTCGTTGGCCTGGAACTCGAACCACTCGCCGGCGTTCAGGACCGGGATGTCGACCTGCACCGGGAACGTGGTGACCAGCGTGCCGTCCTCGGCCGCGATCACGCGCCACACGTCCTCCTCGAGGCCCTGCTGGTAGCTCTGGGCGCACAGGTAGCGCTTGCCCCAGGTCTTGACCGGGAAGAGTTGCTCCTCGAGGTGGTCGGCGCAGCAGGTGTTGAACTGGATGCAGTCGTCGTGGGACTCGCAGGGGGTCTCGCCGTCGCCTTCGCAGACGCCGTCGTCGCCGCAGTGGTTGGTGTTGGGCGCGTTCGAGGCCTGGCTGCCGCCGAACACCGCCACCGGCTTCGAGGCCTTGACCTCGGAGCCCGTCAGGTCGGCGCCGGTGGCGTCGGTCTCGAGGTTCAGGACGTCGTACTGCTTCAGGGTGCGCAGGAGGGCCTGCCCGGGCTCGAGGTGCTTCAGGTCGGACTGGACGCCGACCAGCGTGGGGGCCGTCACGCGCACCTCGACCTGGGTCTCGCCCGGCTGCACGGCGATGACGGTCAGGAAGCCGCGCAGGGTGTCGAACGTCTGCTCGCGCGTCATGACCCAGTACCAGGTGCCGAACACGTTGGAGGGCAGCAGCAACGAGGCGTCGTTCGAGAACACGCCCACGTTGGCCAGCGGATTGAACTGGTAGGCCGTGACCGGGATCGAGCTGTGTACGTGGTAAGCCAGGGGAGCCTGGGTCGAGCCGTGCACGTCGCGGCGCGGCAGGTTGAAGATGCGCAGCTGCCCCGGGCCGATGGGGCTGGTCGGGAAGAGCGCCTTCCAGCCCTCGACGGCGTCGTAGAGCTCGCCCAGCACGGGCTGCACCGCGCCGGTGGCCGCGTCGAGCTGGTCGATGCCCACGGTGGCCGGATACTCGGGGTGGGGGTTCGAGACCACGATGGCGAACTGCTGGCCCGCGGCGTCGTAGTAGCCCTCCCGGCCTCCCACCACGAAGGCGTTGTCGAGGTCGGCGCCCCAGTAGTCGCAGCCCTGGTAGGTGTTCCACTTGAGGCTGAGGTCGCACAGGAGCGTACACGTGCCGAGCGAGCACACCTTGCCGGTACCGGGGCCGTCGCAGTCGGTGTACAGGGCCCACTGCTGCCCCGTCTCGTCGCACTGCCACACTTCGTCCTCGTTGCGGCAGGTGCGTTCGGCGGGCGCGCAGCGCGTGCACGCCCCGTCGAGGCAGCGCCCGTTGCCTCCCGTCTCGCTGACGCAGGGCACGGGGGCCAGGCCGCTGCCGTCGTCGAGGCACACGAGTACCGCCAGGGTGTCGACGGCGCAGCCGTAGTGCATCCCGGGCCAGCACGTGGCGCCGTCCGGGGGCGGGGCGTCGGGGGCCTGCAGGTCGGGGGCCGCGTCGACCGGCGGAACGTCGGGCAGCGCGTCGGCGTCGGTGCGCGCCTCGGGCACGATCCCGTCGGCGAACTGGAAGTCGGTGGAGCCGTCGCCGCCCGAGCAGGCCGCGAGGGCCGCCACGACGAACAGGCTCCAGGCAACGATGCGGCGCATGCGACCGTCCACGGCAGGTCCAACGAGTATAGGCGCGCGGGGGCGTGGATTCAACGCGCGGGTCAGAGCCAGTAGCCGCCGCCGATGCGCGCGACGATGTCCAGCAGGCTCAGGGCCTTCAGCTCGGCCCACTTGGCGGGCGTCAGCACCTTGGTATCGCCCACGAACTCCAGGTCTCCGTGGCAGCCGACCTCGTCCAGCTCGTGGCACCCCGCGAAGACCCCCGCCACGCCGCAGTAGAGCGTCGGGTCGACGGCCTGCACCGTGGCCTCGAGGTCGGCGGCGTCCTTCTTCACGCACAGCTCGTAGAACTCGAACTTGGCCGGGTTGTCCTGGTCGAAGGCCATCTTCCACGCGTCGTACGTGCGTACCAGGAACGAGGCGTTCCAGGGGGTCGGGTAGTCGGCGCACTGGTAGTCGGTCAGGTCGTACGCGGTGGCCACCCCGTACGTGTACCCCGGATAGCCGTCGACGATCTCGCCCTGGCGCAATACCGCGCCCCACTCGCTGGCCGTGATCTCGCCCGCCGCCAGCAGCTGCACCGGCGGCTGCACGCCCTCGCCGCAGGTCATCTCGAAGGGCTCGCAGTCGGACGGCAGGAAGGTCGACGAGGGGCAGTAGGTCGTCCCGTCGCAGTCGTACCAGGGCGACGACTGGGCCGCCGCCTCGGCGAAGAAGAGCGGCCAGCCTCCGTAGGTCGGCCAGACGACGACCACGAAGTCGACCCACCACGGCCAGAAGCGCTTGGCGTACAGGTGTACCAGGTCGCCCTCGTGGAGGGGCGGGGCGAGGCCGGCGGGCAGCTCGACCTGCAGCTTGAACAGCGTGGCGTCGGGGAGGCGGAAGGTGATCTGCTTGCCACCGCTGCCCACGTCGGGATCCGGCTCGCCGATCGACAGGATCTCGGCGTCGTCGGAGACCGTGTCGTCGGCGCCCGGGGTGCCGTCGCCGGGGAACTCGGCCCATAGCTGGAAGGGCGTGAGCTCGGGCTGCGCGTCGCAGGGCTTCTTCACGCACGCGGCCTGGCACTCGGCGATGGACTGGAACGTCAGGTCGCAGAAGGGTTCGCACGCGCAGCATCCCGGGCAGGTCTCGACGCACTCGGTGCCGTTCCAGAGCACCAGGTTGGCGGCGTCGCACCACTCGCCGATCCACGACGGGTCGAGCGTGGTGCACGTGGAATCTTGCTGGACGCAGAGGCCCGGCCCCTCGTAGCTCATGTCGCAGTCGACGTTGCAGGGGCAGATCGCCGCGCCGTGGCAGACCTTGCCCGCGGGGCAGTCGGCGTCGCGCCAGCACCAGCCCTCCTTGGCCACCGGCTTGCACACGCCCGTGACGGCGTCGCCGCCCCAGGCGGGCTCGGCGCACACCTGGGCGACCGGCGCGGCCAGCAGGCCGCAGTCGGCGTCGGTCAGGCAGCAGCCCGGCGGTACCGTCACGTCGGCGGGGGTGTCGGCCGGCGCGTCGACCGGGACGTCGGCGGGCAGGTCGCCGCCGGCGTCGGCCGGGACGTCGGGCGGTGCGTCCGGGCGCACGTCGGACGGCAGATCCGGCGGCAGGTCGGGCGCGACGTCGGGGGTCGGCTCGACCGCGTCGGGGGCCGGCACGTCCGTCTTCACCTCCATCCCCACGTCGCCGGGCAGATCGGCGCTCGTGTCGCCGGCGGGCGCGTCGATCGAGGCCGTGTCGGATCCGCTCCCCGCGTCCTCGCAGGCCACGCAGAGCGCCAGCGCGCTCGCCAGCAGCCACCACGTCCCGTGTCGATGCATGCTCGTCCCCGATTCGGTGCTGTCGTTTCTCACGATAGGCAGGAATTACCGCCGACGCCAGGGGGTGGGTGGGCTGCCAGCGGCGGCGCCGGGTTGACAGCGACCGGGCGTGCGGTGGATCATCCGCCGTGACTGCCGGGGAGAGCGCCTGATGCGCGTGACCGTTCGCCTGTTCGCCCGCTTGCGCGACCTCGCCGGGACCGAGCGCCTCGAGCTGGACCTGCCCCCGGGCGCGACGGTGGCGGCGGCGCTCGAGGCGACCCTGGCCGCCCACCCCGCGTTGGTGCCCCACCGGGCCATCGTGACGGCCGCCTGCAACGCGACCCACACCGGCCTCGACCGCTCCCTGTCCGAGGGCGACGAGGTGGCGCTCTTCCCGCCCTTCTCGGGCGGATAGGGAGGACCGCATGGAGCCCTTCGTCTGGCTCGGGAGCGACCCCATCGACCCGTCCCCCGCCCCGCTTCCCGACACCGAGACCGGGGCGCAGGTGCGCTTCCTGGGGCTCGTGCGCGGGTCGTTCCAGGGGCAGCCGGTGTTGCGCCTCTGCTACGAGGCCTACGGCGAGATGGCGGCGGCCGAGCTCGGGGCCATCGGGCGCGAGGCCGCGGCGCGCTTCGGCGTGCGGGGAGTGCGCCTGCTGCACCGCCTGGGCGAGGTGGCCGTGGGCGAGGCGTCGCTCGTGGTCGACGTGGCCGGCACCCACCGGGCCGAGACGTTCGCCGCGTGCGGCTGGATCGTCGACCAGGTCAAGGCGCGCGTGCCCATCTGGAAGAAAGAGCTGCTGGCCGACGGCGAGGCCTGGGTGTGATGCTACGGGGCGACCGGATGTAAACGGTGTGTAGGGGCAATTCACGAATTGCCCCTCCTCGGCGGGCCGGGGCCGCGAGGCCTGACCGGGAACGGGGGACGGTGAAGAGTTCCAGATTCCACGTCCTGGCCGTGCTCGGGCTCGCGCTCGGCACCCTCGCCCTCTACGCCCACACGCTCGGCCACGGCTACGTGTTCGACGACGGCGCGGCCGTGGTCGACAACCCCGTGGTGGCCTCCGGCACGCTGCAGGACGTCCTCTCGCACGACTACTGGGGCGGCCGGCGCGGCCACCAGCACGTGACCACCTACCGTCCCCTGGCCACGCTCACCTTCCGGCTCGAGCGCGCCACGATCGGGCTGGAGCCCGCGGTCAGCCACGCCGTCAACCTGGCGCTGCACGCGATCGCCACGCTGCTGGTCTACGCGCTGGTGCTGGCCTTCCGCGGGCCGCGGGCGGTGGCCCTGGCGGCCGCGGCGCTGTTCGCCGTGCACCCCGTGCACGTCGAGGCGGTCGCGGGGGTCGTGAACCGCGCCGAGCTGCTCGCCTTCGTGCTGGCCGTGGGCAGCCTGCTGCTCTGGCGCCTGCGGCAACGCGGCTGGGCCCTGCTGGCCTTTGGGCTCGGCCTGCTCGCCAAGGAGAACGCGGTCACGGTGCTGCCCCTCTTGGCGCTCACCGACTGGCTGGGCGGCACGGGTACGCCCATCCCCCTGCGCTGGCGACCCAAGCTCGCGCGGCTGGCGCTGCGCCTGGCGCCGTTCGCGGCGCTGGTCGTGGGCCTGGTGCTGATCCGGGCCAGGGTGCTGCCCGCGGTGCTCGGGGGCGCCATCCCCGCCGCCGACAACCCCATGGTCGACGCGGGCTGGCCGTCGCGCGTGCTCACGCCGTTGAAGACGCTGGCGTTCGCCCTGCGCCAGGGCCTCGTGCCCGCGCGCCTGTCGCCCGACTGGTCGGCCAACGCCCTGCCGCCCGCGGGCTGGGCCGACCCGTGGGCCTGGGCGGGCCTGGCCGTACTGGTCCTGCTCGGGGCGGCCGTCTGGGGCCTCCGGCGTCGGGCCCCGGCCGTGTCGCTGGGGCTCACGGCCTTCCTGGTCACCTGGTCGGTCAGCTCGAACGTGCCCTTCCTGTCGACCATCCTGTACGCCGACCGCGCGTTGTACCTGCCGTCGCTCGGGCTGGCGGTGGCGCTGGCGGCGGTGGTGGCCGACGTGGCGCGCACGTCGCCGCGGGCCTGGCCCGCCTGGGGGGCCTTCGGGCTGTACCTGGGGCTGCTGGCCGTCGCGAACGTGAGCTACGCGCGCGTCTGGGTGACCGATCGCGCCCTGTTCGAGCACGCGGTGAAGGTCGCCCCGCGGAGCGCCCGTGCGCACGCCAACCTGGGCGCCGCGCTCGGCGACGCGGGCGAGCTGCCGGCCTCCGAGGCCCACCTGCGCACAGCGCTGCGCATCGACCCCTACGACGTGCAGACCCGCGCCAACCTGGGCGCGCAGCTGCTGACCCAGGGGCGCTTCGACGAGGCCGAGCGCCAGCTGCTCCAGGCCGTGGCCTTGGACGGCGGCCTGGCCGATGGCTGGGTGAACCTGGCCCAGCTGCGCCTTCGGCAGGGCCGCCCCGCCGATGCGCTTCCGGCGGCCCTGAAGGCCGCGGCGCTGGCGCCCGCCGAGCCGGTGGCCTGGGAGAACCTGGGCGCCGCGCGGCTCGGCACCGGAGATCTGAACGGGGGCGTCGAGGCGCTGCTCACGGCGCTGCAGAAGGGCCCACGCGATCCCGAGGGGATCCGGGCGAACCTGGAGAGGTTGGGGCGGCAGACGGGGACGTGGGATGCGATTCGTGCGAGGCTTGGA
>Ga0172370_10006002_pt1 | contig 15420 bp, 9 predicted proteins | sample LakKiv5m_FD_114538 | JGI IMG/M metagenome (GOLD analysis project Ga0172370, IMG submission 114538) | Freshwater microbial communities from Kabuno Bay, South-Kivu, Congo - kab_022012_11.5m | ecosystem: Environmental > Aquatic > Freshwater > Lake | place: Democratic Republic of the Congo...
CACGCGCGAATCGTCGCCTCCGCGGCCGCCGGATCGCCGAGCGCCGCCTGCGCGGCAGCGACGGCCTCTCGCATCGATGGCGTCGCCAATGCCCCCGTGACCGCGCGCTCGCCCGCCGTGCGCGCCGCCGAGAAGTAGGGCGTCGCGTCTGCCTTGCGACCGATCGCCTCGAGCGTCGCGCCGATGGCGTACGCGGCCACGACGCCCAGGCCCCGAGCGGGATGCTTCGCGACGAGGTCGTCGAGCGCCTTCGAGGCCCCCTCGATGTCACCTGCGCGCCGCTTGTCGTCGGCTGCGCGCAGGGCATCGCTCACGCCGAGATCATCCGGGGACGCGCCGGCGCCGGGCCGAGCCATCGCCCAGCGAAAGGCATCCTCGCGACCGCGCAGGTGGGCGGCCACGGCTTCCAGCACGGCCTGTGGCGAAGCCACGCCCCGGCTCGACCGCGCGACGAGCGCGAACTTCGCCGTCCTGACCGCTTCGCGCGGCGCCCCACGCAACGGCATCAGGTCCACCTCGACCAGCGCGCCGGCCGCCCGGCCTTGCAGCGCCAGGTGAACGACACCCTTGTCGATCGTGATGGCCCCGCGCTCCAGGCCGTCGGGCAGCGCGCCGGCCTCGAAAGCCAGCAGCCTGTCGATCGTCTCGGTCATCTCCGGGGCCACGACCTGCTCGGGCCCCGTCGCTGGCACGAGGAGCGGAGACGGAGACGGCGCCGGCAGCGGTGGTGCGGGCGATTCCGAGGCCGAGCCCGTGGCGGGCTCGCGTGCGGAGGACGCGGAGGGCGAGAGCAGGGCAACAACGAGCGGGAAGAGGGCCAGGCGCATCGGGTGGACCTCCGCCGCGGCTGCGGCGGGAGCGAGCCGACGTTTAGCAGAGCGCGGCCGCGCTTGGCGAGGGGATCGGCGAAGGGCAGGTACCATGGCACCGCGGCACCAGGTGCCACACAGGTCCCACGGCACCCGAGCGCCCCCGGGGCATCCTGGAAATCAACCTGAATAACGATATGTTAGAGTGTACTCCGAGTTGGCACGCTTGATGCGTTGCCCCTTGCTGGCGCGTGTTGCGTCCAAGGAGAAGCCGATGTCCCCGACCCGGATGCGTGTGTCGCTCTTTAGCGCCGCTATCCTCAGCCTCTTCATCCTCGTCGCGTGTGAGAGCGCGATGCCCTCCGATCCAACGCCGGAAGAAGGCCTCGCGCTCGAGGAGGCCGCCTTGAGCAGCAACGAGGCCCTGCCCTGTGGCACCTCGGAGGTGACGCGCGGCGCCTCGACCTCGCAGCCCGATGGATACTGCGACAACACCAAGCACCTCGCGACCTACAAGAAGAGCGCGGTGCCGCCCCTTCGGATCGCCGTCCATGTCGTGCGCAGCGGGACGAAGAAGAGCCTCGCGCCCTCGTCCGTGCCCGCGCTCCTGAGCAAGGCGGAGGCCTTCCTGCCGAGCGGGTTCGCGCTCGATCTCGCGGGGCCGGTCGACGTCGTCAACGTGCCGTGGGCCTGGAACCTCTCGCTCGCGGACTTCGACGCGCTCGTCGAGACGCACGACGCGATCGACGCGATCGACGTCTGGATCGTGCATGGCTTCGCGGGTCTGTGCGGCCGCGCGACCTCGATCGGTCCCAATGACGGCTTCTACACGGGCAACGACGCGCTCGTGATGGTGGCCAAGTGCGGCGCGCCGACGCTCGCCCACGAGCTCGGTCACCTGCTCGGCCTCTTCCACACGCACCACACGGCCGCGGCCAAGTCCTGCTCTTCGAGCGGCGATCGCTGCTGCGACACGCCGAGCGATCCCGGGCCGTCGACCGCCTTTCCCGAGGGTGCCGGCACGTGCGGTCCCGCGTTCGCGCCCGCGTGCCTTACCCAATGCAGCGGGGGTGCGAAGCCCGATCCTGGCAACGTGATGTCGTACTACGCGTGCAAGGACAGCCCGGGGAAGGGCCACTTCTCGGCCTGTCAACGCGCGCGTATGGCCTGTCACATCGCGCGGCACTACGGCTACGCGACGGTCGCGGCGGGTGGCGCCTGACGCCGCCCTAGCTGCCGAACTTCGAGCGCAGGCGTTCGAGCTGATCGGCGAGCGATCCGCGCAGCGTCTGCTCCTTCTGCGCGGCGATGTACTCGTCGACGTTGCGCCGCTCCTCCGCGGCGCCGACGGCGGCGATGCTCAGGCGCGTGCGCCCCTGCTCGTCCGGCTCGACGAGCATCGCCTGCACGACCGATCCGTCCGGGAATTGCTTTCGCAGGTCGGCGCCGCGCGGCAGCCCGGTCTCCTGCGCGGGGATGAGGCCCTTGCCGGAGTCCCACTTCACGAAGACGCCGAAGCGCTCGACGCGATCGACCGTGCACATTAGTACGTCGCCGACCCGCGCGGGCACGCCCTTGGGCTTGGGACCGTTCTTGAACTCGTCCTCGTCGATGCGGCGCAGCGCGATGCGGCGGTCGATCTCGTCGATGCGCTCGACCTCCACGAAGACCTTGTCGCCGAGGCGCACGGCCTCCTCCGGGCGCGCGATGCGGCGGTCGGAGAGCTTCGAGATGTGCACGAGACCATCGACACCGGGGAAGAGCTCGACGAACGCGCCGAAGGGCTGGATGCGGACGACCTTGCCCTCCAGGCGACGGCCGGGCGCGACGTCGCCGTTGTCTACGGCCAGGGTCCACGGATCCACTTCGAGCGCGCGCAGCGAGAGCCCGATGCGCTCGCTCTGGCGGCCGCGCTTGTCGGAGTGCGGATCGCCCGGCTCGATGCGCGTGACGACCGCGGTGATCTCCTGGCCGATGCTCAGCACCTCGGAGGGCTTGACGCCGCGCTGGTGGCTCAGCTCGCTCGGCGGAATGAAACCGTCGAGGCCGCCGAACTCGATGAACACGCCGAAGTCGTGGATCGCGCGCACCGTGCCGCGAACGGTCTTGCCGACCTCCAGCGTGGCGCGCGTTTTGCGGGCGGCATTAGAGGCCTCCTGCTCGAGCAGCTTGCGGCGTGAGAGCACGATGTCGCGGCCGCGCACGTCGGTGACGAGGAAGCTCAGACGCTGTCCGACGAAGCTCGACGCGTCCTCGACGTGGCGCACGTCGATCTGCGAGATCGGGCAGAAGCCGCGCATCGCGCCGCCGAGCTCGACCTCGAGGCCGCCCTTGTTGACCTTGCTCACGGTGCCGTCGACCGGCATGCCGGAGTTGCGCGCGTTCTCGAGCGAGTCGCGGCCGGCCTGGGCCTTGATCGCGCCCGTGGACAGGACGATCTCACCCTCGCGCATGTGGACGATTGCGGCCTCCAGGACATCGCCCTCCTTGACCGTGAGCGCGCCGGACTCGTCGCGTAGCTCGGAGGCGGCGATCACGGCCTCGCTCTTGAGCGATCCGACCGAGACGAAGACGTTGTCCTTCGTGATCACCGCGACGCGTCCCTTGACGCGATCACCCACGGAGAGCCAGCCGTCGCCCCTCTTCTTGCTCGGCATGAACTCATTGAAGAGTGCGGCGAAGTCGCTGTCCGCGCTGCCGAAATCCTTGCGTGCGTTGCTCATGATCCGTCCATTCGGTGGGTCGAGGTTGCGCGGCGCGCACGGCCGCGGGGCGCGCCATCTATCACGAATTCGGACGCGGGGACAGGGGCATCAGAGCGTGAAGGCCATCTCGTCGACGACCGCTCCCGGCAGCCGCACCGATCGCGTCGAGCGCTTGAAGTAGGTGTCGGAATCCAGGATGAAATCGCGCTCCGCCGTGAGGCCGACGAGGTTGGTTCCCCAGAGGCGGTACAGGCTCTCGTCGAAGCGCATGACGTTGAGCGGCGCGACGATCTCGCCATCCTCGACCCAGAAGGTCGCGAAGCGGGTCATGCCGGTCATGCGGCAAGCGGCGCGGTCGCTGTAGTTGAGGTACCAGAGGTTGTTGACGTAGAGGCCCGTCCCGAGGCGCCGCAGGACCTCTGCGCGCGGAAGGTCGCCCGCGGCGAGATCCAGCGACTCGGGTGACTCGGCGGCCGACGCGCCGTTCGTGGGCACTGCGTACTCCTTGGCCGATCGCGGCGAGACGAGGCACTCCCCCCAAGCGCCGTCGCCAATGAGCGTGACGGCCTCGGGGCGGACGAAGCCAGACGCCTGGAAGTCGGGGGCCGTGCCGTCCCGCGTGTTCTCACGGAGCGTGATCGCGGGGTGCAGCGAAGCCTCTCCCCCGGCGAGCCTGATGAGCGGTGTCTGCTTCGTGCGGTGCTCCTCGAGCCCGAAACCGCCCCAGCAGAGCAGCTCCGTCACCTCCTGCATGGCGGCGGGCGCGAGGTACGCACGATACCGGCCGGGCGCGATGGTCTTCGGTGCGCGACCCAGGACCTCGAGCTGCGACGCGGCGAGGCGCATCTTCTCGGTGGGCTCCCGCGGATCCCAGGTGAAGCCCGCGTAGCTCGATTTCACCGCCTTGTCCCCGTCGCGGTAGAGGCTCCAGCTCAGGTTGAAGCTGTGGGCGGCGAACCAATTGCGCTGCCCGAAGCTGTTCGCGAAGCCCGTGTAGACGGGCCCCTGTGCGTGAAACCCCACGAAGTCGAGCCCACGCGCGGCGTAGAGGATGGCATCGACGGCGTCCTGTCCGCTCGGGAGCGTGCTCGCGCTGGCACGCTCGGTCGAGCAAACCTCGGTCGCGTAGACCAGGTGCGGATCCTCGGGCAGCAGCGGCAAGCGCGCGCGCAGCGTGTCCAGTGCATCGTCGAGACGGCGCGCGTCGAGCGCGAAATCGCCCGTGAGCGTGAGATCTGCGCCGCTGTGCCGTGCCCCGTCGATGAGATCCACGGAGAGCACGAGCTGCCGCACCGTCCCCGCCTGCCGCACGGCGGCCTTGTTGAATCGCACGAAGTCCGAGACCTCCGCCTGCAACGAGGCCGTGTAGATCTCGGCGCCGCGCAGCCGCGTCCCGAGGTGATCCGCGAGCGCGTTGAAGTAGGCCTGCATCACTCACCCCCGAAGACGTCGACGTCGGCGAAGAGGCACGCGGGCGAAGCGTGTCCGACGCGGATGATCTGGTTGGGCTCGCCCTTGCCGCAGAAGGGCGATCCGAGCACGTCGCGCGTCTCACCGTTGCCGACGCGCACGAGGTTGCGCCAAAACGTCGCGCTGATGCCTCGGTAGTTGGGCTTCTTGACGACCGCGCCGAGTACTCCGTTGTCGATGAGCCGGCCCCATTCGCAGCCGAACTGAAACTTGTTGCGCGAGTCGTCGATGGACCACGAGCAGTTCGACGACATCAGCACGCCGTGATCGACCATCGCGACGAGGTCGTCGATCGACGCGTCGCCGGGCTCCACGTTGAGGTTCGCCATGCGATCGATCGGGGCTCGGTTCCACGACGACGCGCGGCTGTTCGCGACGCCGTCGAGGCCTGCACGGGCCTGCGAGATCGCGCTCCCGAGCGGACGCAGCAGCACGCCGTCGCGGATGATGTGCGTGCGCTCGGCCTTCACGCCGTCGTCGTCGAAGCCGTAGCTCGCAAACTCGCCGGGAACCGCCGGATCGAAGGTGACGTTGAGCAGCCGCGATCCGTAGCGATACGTGCCGAACATCTCCGGAGTCACGAAGCTCGTGCCCGCGTAGTTGCGCTCGTCGCCGAGGATGCGATCGAGCTCCAGCGGATGGCCGATGCTCTCGTGGATCTGCAGGTACATCTGATCGGCCGCGAGCAGCAGGAACATCTTGCCGCTCGGGCAATTGGGCGCCTCGAGCAGCTCCAGCGCCTCCCGCGCGATGCGCGGCGCCTGAGTGTGGAAGCCCGTCGCGTCGAGCACCTCGAGCCCGCCCTGCCTGCAGATGCCCCGCCCCGCGAGCGAGCGGACCTGCGTCTCGGTGCCCTCGTTGGCCGTCGCGGAGAGGTTCGGTACGACGAGCGACAGGTGCTGATCCACGCGCGCACCGTCGACCGTGACGTAGAGCGTGTCGACCTCGATGTTCCAGAGCGACGCCTGCCAATCGACGATGCGCGGATCGATCGCGAGCCTCGCGCACTCCGCGCGCACGAGGTCGATGCGCTCGGCGAGCGGGACCGAGGTCCAGGGCGTCCGCACCGGCGTACGGTAGCTGCCCTGCGGTCGCGGCATCACGACGCGCGAGAAGTCCACGACCGTGCGTCCCGCCGTGCCCCTCGCCCACGCAAGCGCGCGCTGGGCCGCCTCGCGCAGGCCTGCATCTGAGACGTCGCTCGTGCCTGCGTAGCCGACGCCGCCGCCCTGCACGACCGTGATCATCGCACCGAGATCGTCGCCGCTCTGGACGGGCTGCAACACACCGCGCCGAACGGTCAGTGCCTCGGAGCGCTCGCGGACCACACGAAGCGAGACGAAGTCGGCGCAAGGGGCCTGCCCCCGGAAGCGTCGCGCGATGTCGTCGAGCATGGCTCACCATGAGGCTCGTCCGAGCCGGGGCCGGGAGTGTAGGGAAGGCGCGTGAGGCGTGTCCAGCCCGAACGATCGTTCACCTGCGCGCGCGGCCGATGAGCGGCGCGCCCGCGATGCGCCGCAGGGCCTCGCGATACCACCACATCGCTTCCTCGTTCGGCGCCTCGGGAAACGCGCGATGGACGCTCCTGGCGGCGACGAGGCGCCCGACCACGGCGCCAAGACGAGCGCCGAGCTTTGGCACACGCGCGGACCGCAGCAGCAGCCGCGCGCCCTCTATCGGACCCACGTGCGGGAGACGGCGCCGCATGGCGTCCTCCACGCTCCGGCGCGTCAGGAGACCGCAGCGGTACATGGCCTCCACCTCGTCCCGATCGAGGCTCTGCGCGAACCGCCGGAACGCGTCCGACCACGCGATGAGGCCGCCCGCCATTCGGTGGAAGCCGCGGCAATACTCGAAGAGCGCGTCGCCGCCTCCGAGGTCCCCTGCGCGCGCGCCGGCGATGATCGCATCGCCGAGCTGCCGTGCGGCGACGAGGCCGAAGCCGATGCCGGACGCGTTGGAGGCGAAGACCTGTCGCGCACAGTCCCCGAGGAGCGCGATGCCCGATGCCGTCAACTTCGCCCAGGGTGGACCGAGCGGGATGATGCCCGCGCCGCCGAACTCGCGTGCGCCGATCCAGCGCTCCTCGGTGACGAAGCGGCGCAACAGATCGGCCCCGGACGGCGTTCCCTCCTCGGGGATCGCGCCCGTCAGGATGGAGATGTACGAGAGATCCAGCGACACGGACACCGCGATGGTCGAGTAGCCGCCGGCCATCGAGGTCCGGACCCAGAGGTCGCCGGGGTGCGCTCCGGCGCGCTCGAGGTAGGCCTCGGCGCCCTGCCTGTCGTCGATGGCGTGCACGGCCTGCGCCGCAGCGCACAGGTCGGATCGCGGGAGATCGTGCTCCTCTGCGCCGAACGCGCGCACCTGTCGCCGCAGCACGCCGGCGCGTCCAGCGGCGTCCACGTAGACGGCCGCGTCGAGTCGCTGCGTGCCGCCCGCGCCCTCGATGCGAAGCGATCTCGGGCGCCCGGCCTCGTCGACCTCGATCTCGCTCGCGCGGTAGCCGCCGAGATCGGTGCCTCCGGCCTCGAGGAATTCGCCGCGCAGTCGATCGCCGAGCTTGCGCATGTCCACCGAGAGGATGGGCACCGAGGGCAACGTGATGCGTCGCGCACCCGAGGGCGACACCATGTGGAAGGCACCAGGATGCGGGAGGAATTCGCCGGCCGCGGGGCGCGTCACGCCCGCAAGATCGAAGTGCTCCGGCGCGACGCCGTTGACCCAGCGTGGCCCCGCTTCGGTCAGAGGCCGCCGATCCACCAGTGCGACGCTCAGACCGGCGCGTTGCAGTACGGACGCGAGGTGCGCGCCGGCGACGCCAGCGCCCACGACGACGGCATCGAAGCGCGCGCTCACGGCAGCGGCAGCTCGCCCGCGCAGGGCGGGAGGTCCAACTCGGTGTCTGGCACGGGTTGAATGGCGTCGAACACGGCCCGGCGCACCGCTTCGCGAACGGTGAAGGCCGGCGTGAAGCCAAGCTCGTCGCGCGCGCGCGTGCCGTCGACCGTGCAGTTGTAGCGCAGGTTGTCCAACTCGGGTGCGGGGAAGCCGGAGGCGCGCAACCGGAACATGCGCTCGAGCAGCGACACCGCGCCGAAGGACGGCACGGGCAACGCCGCCTTGCCCGCCTCGCGGATGAGCATCGACAGCGGCAGCTCAGGCGGACCTACGATGTTGAAGATGCCGCGCAGTCCAGGCTTTCGCGCGAGCGCCAGCGCCGTGACGACGTCCTCTTCGTGAATGATCTGGATCATCGGATCGAAGCCCATCATCGTCGGAATTGGCTTCAAACGCAGGTAGTTCGACGCCGCGTTGCGAACGCTGCCGACGATGTGCACCGGGCGCAGCACGACGGTCTCGGTGCCGGGGTGCTTCCAGAAGAAAGACTGCGCGAACATGTCGACGGCGATGAGATCGCGGATCTCGGGGAAGTCCTGCGCGGCGAGCAGCGGCGCGTCCTCCGTAAGCAGCGCGGCGTTGTCGGGACGCGGCCCGTACACGCCGGCGGTCGACAGGATCACGACCTTCGGCACGTCGTACCGTCGCGCATACTCGAGCATGCGCTGCGTGCCGAGCATGTTCCAGGTGTGGTGCTCCTCCGCGTTTCGGCGCGGGTCGTGCATGATCCCGAGGTGCAGGATCGCCGTGACGCGATGCGTGCGGAAGAGGTCCTCGCACTGCTTGCGCCGGATGTCGCTTCGGAAATGCTCGACATCTTTTGGTTTCCCGCGGAACACGCGGCGATCGATCCCGATGACCTGCACGCCCTCGATGCGATGCAACCGCCGCACGAGCAGCCATCCGAGGCGGCCCGCGCATCCCGTGACGACGATGGTCTCCCGCTCCGCCATCTAGACGAACACGCCTCGCCGCGTGCGCACCCCATCGTCGAGCATCGTCTGGATGCGGTCGCGCACCTGTCGCACCTTGCCGGAGATGACCTCGTCGTCTTCGTTCGGATCGCCGTCGAAGACCATGGGTTCGCCGAAGTAGATGCGGTATTTCACAGGCAGCGGCCACATCCCGAGCGGTCCGAGCAAGGGCGTGAGCGGCGTGATGGGAAAGGCCGGCGCACCGACGAGGCGCGCCAGCGCCCTCCAATCGTAGAGGTTGATGACCTGCTCTTCGGCGCCGACCACCGCGACGGGCACGACAGGCGTCCCCGTCTCGAGCGCCAAGCGCATGAAACCTGTCCCGAATTGCGAGAGCTTGTAGCGGTGTTTGAAGGTCTTCGAGATGCCGCGCGAGCCCTCGGGAAAGACCAGCACCGCTTCGTCGCTCTCCAACAGACGCCGACAATTCTCAGGCAGTCCGGTCAGTTGTCCGCAGCGCGCGAAGAAGGTCGACACGAAGGGCAAGGTCGGCGCCCACTTCTCGATCATCGCTCGCGTCATGCGCGGCGGATCCAGATCGAGCAGCACAGAGCCCGCGATCATCGCGCCATCGATGGGGATCTGACCCGAGTGGTTGGAGATGAGCAGCACGCGCCCATGCCCCACGCGATCGACGTTGAAGCTCTCCACGCGGAAGTAGACGCGGTAGACCCACTGCAGCAACGGCAGGATGCGTCGCAGATAAACCGGCGAGAATCCAAAGGGGTCGACGCCGTAGTCGCTGAGGTTCTTGTTGCGCAGCAGGAGCCCGAGCCGGCGATCCAGCTCCGCGTCCGAGAGCCGCGAGTCGATGAAGCCGCGCGCCACCGCGAGCAGCTCACCGAGGCCCTCGAGCAGCTCGGAAGCCACGCGGCCCGCCCGCGCCTTCGTCTCCGCCAGCTCGCGCAGGTGTAGCAGATCGTGCCCGCTTCCGTCCGTGCCCCGCTCTTCATCGGCGTCGGACGCGCGGAAGGGATCGTGGATGTCGAAGCGACGTGACACGGCGTGCTCCCGGGGGGCGGACGCTGGCATGGCGGGCCGCGGAGGTCAAGGCTCAGCGGGGCGTCGAGCGTGCGGATCGTGCAACGGAATCGACCGGGCTGTTTCGGCCAACGGTCAAGCTACCGCCCGGCGACCGGCAGCCCCTCTGCCGCCTCCAGCAGCACCGTCAACGTCCCAACGACGCCGAGATCGACCATCGCGCCCTCGCCTACATCGCCTGCGACCTGCGCCTCGACGACGCGCCATCCCGCCATCTCGAATTGCACGCGCACGCCCTGGCCGTCATACACGGCCACGCCACGGCTCTGCGTGAGCCGATGCGCCAGACCGCCCAACCTCGCCTCGATGCGCGTCACCTGCCCTTCTCGCACGATCCGGAACGCGTCGCCTTCGGCCTCCGCAAACCCGTCCGCATCGAGATGCAGCCTCGGCTTGTCCATCCATGGCGATCCCGCGGTCGGGCAGAAGGGCACGCAGTTGCCGCACGCGTTGCAGAAGTCCGCGACGTTCAAGACTTGAACAGCCTGTCTGACAGCGAACGGGCGCGTGTCGAACTGCACCAGCCCGTCACCTTCGCGCCTCAACACGGGCAGACCGAAGGTGCGCGGCGTCACGACGTACGCGTTCATCGCGCGGTTTGGACACACGGTGACGCAGAGGCTGCACAGCTCGTCACAGTCGAGGCAGCGGCTCGCCTCGGCCATGGCGGCCTCGGTGCCGTACACGCCGAGGACCTCCTCGAAGCCCGCTCGATCCGCCACTGGCAGCGTCGGCACAGATCGCCGCGTCTGCAACCGGGCGCGCTTCATGAGCAATTCCGATACCGTGAGGTCCTTGTCGAGATCCGGTTCGGTGCCGAAGCTGCGCCCGTGACGGGCCGCGATGACGCTCGCGACCGTGCGACCGTCGGCGATGGCCTTGATGACCGAGGCCGGTCCGCGCGCGACGTCGCCGCCGGCGAATAGGCCTGGCACGCTCGTCTCGCAGGTCGTCGGATCGATCTTGATCGTGCCGTCGCGCCATCGGTCGATCACGACATCGCCGAGAAAGTCGATGACCGCGTCCTGCCCGATGGCCGGGATCACGGCGTCGCAGGGCAGCACGACGGTCTGACCTTCGACCGGGACGGGGCGCTTGCGACCGCTGCTGTCGGGCTCGCCGAGCCGCATGACCTGGCACACGAGTGCCACCGCACGGCCGGCCTCGACGCGCACGTCGATCGGCGCGAGCAGGTCGCGCAGCGTCACGCCCTCCTCGAGGCAGGCGATGATCTCGTCCGGTTCGGCGGGCATCTCGGCGCGCGTGCGGCGGTACACGAGCGTGACCTCGCCGCCGGGCACGAGACGGCGCGCCGTGCGGGCCGCGTCCATGGCCGAGTTGCCACCACCGACGACGAGCACGCGCTTGCCGAGCGTCGCGCCCTCTCCGTTGCGAACCTTGCGCAGAAAGGCGAGCGCGTCCCACACGCCTTGCGCGTCCTCGCCGGGAATGCCGAGCGTCTTGCCCGCCTGCGCGCCGACCGCGAGGAACGTACACGCGTAGCCTCGTGCGTGCAGCTCCGCGAGCCCGAACGCCGGTCCGAGGCGCGCGCCGAGCCTCACGTCGACGCCGAGCGCCTGCATGCGCGTGATGTCGCGCGCGAGGTCGTCGTGTCCGAGACGGTAGGCGGGGATCACGGCGTCCACCATGCCGCCGGGCTCACCGCGGGCCTCGAAGACCGTCACGCCGAAGCCGGCCTGGGCCAGGAACCAGGCCGCCGTCAAGCCAGCCGGCCCGCCCCCGACGATCGCGACGTTGACGCCGATCGCGTCCTCGGCCCGTGGCGGGATCGTCGCTCCCTCGCCCTGAAACGCGAAGCGCTTGATCTCGCGGATGGCGAGCGGCGCGTCGTAGTGGTTGCGCACGCAGTGATCCGCGCACGGGTGATCGCACACGGCGCCGGTCGTGCAGGGCATCGAGTTCGTCCGCAAGATCACGTCGCGCGCCTCGTCGGGGCGCCCGCGGGCGACGAGGTGCAGGTAGTCGGGGATGTTCTGGTGTGCCGGACAGCCCTCCTGACAGGGCGCGGCGATGCAGTCGAACGCGCCGAGGCTGCGCTCGCCCTTCGTCATGAGCGGTCGCTCGCGCTTGCGCACGCGCTCGTCATGGAGCACGGCGGCCGCGTGCAGACCCAGGCGCCGCCTCGCCGCCGCGGCCGTGGACTCCACCGGTTCGGCCTCACCCGCGGCACGGACATAGGCCTCGAGGCTCGTCGCGCCGACACGCGTCATCTCCCGCGCCAGGTTCTCCAGATACTGCCCGAGCCGCGCATAGCCTCCCGGCTTGAGCAGATCGGTGCAGGTCGTCACGGGCCCGAGACCATCCGCGACGAGCTCGGCGAAGTTCTGCGCGTCCGCACCGCCACAGAAAGACAGCGGCACCGTGTTGTCGAGCGCGTCGCGCACCTCGCGTGCGAGCGTCAGCGTCAGCGGGTGCAGCGCGCGCCCCGAGAGGTACATCGTCCTCTCGTGAGGCGGAAACACAGGCCTCCGGTTGTCGACCTCCAGCGTGTTCGACAGCTTCACACCGAAGTGCAGCCCCCGTTCATGCGCGAAGTCGCGCAGCTCGGCGACCATCGCCATCGCGTCGCCGAAGCGCGGATCGTGCTCGAACGCGGCGTCCGGCACGACGATGTCCCACCCCATGCGCTCGTTCAACATGCCGCGCAGCCGCTCGGGACCGAGCAGCGTCGGGTTCAGCTTGACCCACGTGTTCACCCCGAGCTCGCCCAGCATATACTTCGCGATGCGCGCGATCTCCGAGGGCGGACACCCGTGCATCGTCGACAGCGTCACGTGCCGCGAGATCTCGCTCGGGATCGCGATGTCGCGCACCCCGCCATGGACCTTCGCCACCGCCTCGATAGCCGCCGGAAGCTCCTCCGACGCGTCACGCATGCGACGCATGAAGCGCTGCACGCTTGGGCTCTGGATGCCCTCCAGGTTGTAGCCGACGCTCATGTTGAACACCGCGCCGGGCCCCGACGTGGGAGCCCCTTTCGGCGCCATCTTCTGCGCCAGCGCGTGCACGAGGACCCAGGCGTTCAGGTACTCCGTGAAGCTCTCTTCGAGCGTGAGCTCCTGCGACCACTCGCAGTTGTAGGTCTCGTCCGCGGCGTCTATGCAGGGCCTTGAGACCTCAATCCGGTCGAGGATCTGCACGGTCTTGAGCTCCATGAACCGCGCACCGCAGAGCCATCCCGCGACGATGTTCTGCGCGAGCTGCGTGTGAGGCCCGGCCGCCATGCCGAGCGGCGCGTCGAGGCGCAGGCCCATGTGGTTCATGGTCATTCGCCCATCGGGTCGCACGATCGCGCCCGCCGGCAGGCCTAGCACGGTTCCGCCCGAGGCCAGCCGATCGAGGCCCGGCAGGATCCAGCGCGCGAGGGTCTCCAGCGAGGCGGGGCGGAAGGGCTTTTCCATCGACGAATCCGGGACCTCGACCTGCGAGGAGCGCACGCTAGCCTAGGCCCTTCGGGGGAAGTGCGAGGTGATCCAGATCAGATTCCACCGGGACCCCTTGACGGCGAGCACGCGCGGCGCTTCCCTCGCGCGCGCAAGCCCAGGAGCCCTGCCATGCCTCACCTCGACGACCTGCTGCTGCCCCGCGAGCGCGCGCGGCCTGCACATCCGCTGCGGTGGATCGTCGAGCCGCTGATGGACGATCCGACCTACCTCGAGAAGGCGATGTTCGGATCGCGAGGCGTGTACGTGCGCGGCCAGATGGTGTTCGTGCTCAGCGCGGGCGACGATCCGGACTGGGCAGGGGTGCTCGTGGCCACGGACGAGACGCGTCACGCCGCTCTGCAACGCGAGTTCCCGGCGCTCGTGCGGCACGGCATGCTGCGCAAGTGGCTCTTCCTGCCGATCGCGGAGGAGCACTTCGAGGACACCGCGATCGCCCTCGTCGCGCGCGTGCAGCACGGGGATCCGCGCATCGGGGTCACGCCCAGGCCGCGCAAGCCGCGCGCGAAGAAGGGCCCGATCGGCTAGCCAGGGCGCCTGCCGCACGCGACCGCGCCCGCGCGCAGTGCCGCACGACGTCGGGCCTCTGCGCGCGACCCGATGCGAATCCTGCTTACCTTTTCAGTGCGACTGCGGCATTTTACTTCATGGTTGAACTTCGGTTCACCACGAGCAGGGGAGGTGCCCATGTCCACTCGACCTGCCTCGGCCGGCTACGAGCGCCTGGCCATTCGACCGCTCGACGCACGGGAGCGCGAGAGCCTCGCGGCGCTCACGTCGTCACTCGCGCAAGCCTTGCAGGATCGCGACGCTGGTGACGGCCTCGAGGCGCGGGAGATCGCCGGCCTCTCCTACGACGCGTACATCTCGGCACTGGAGGGTCATCGCGAGCTGAGCTGGATCGCGGTGCCGACGCTGGACGAGCGGCTCGACATCTACCTCGACGGACACGCGCCGGAGCCCTTGCTGCTGCGCGATCTCCTGTCGCCGGCGGCCTCTGCGCTGCGCTTGCCGATGCTGGAGGAGTTCTTCGAGTCGCGCCGCGTGCACAGCCTGACGCTCGGCAAGTACCTCACGCCGGAGCTGCTGCGCGCCGTGGTGCAGCTGCTGCGCGACCTGGATCGCACGTTCTCCGGGTGTGAGCGTGCTCGCGCCGCCATGCGCCAGCGCGGCGTGGACAACGCCTCCGTGCGGTCGACGTCGGAGTCGATGGGCGCGGAGCGAGGCCTGGGGTGGCGATCCGTGGCACTGCTGACGCGCCTCGCCCTGGATGGCGAGGGCCGGCGCGCGTCTGAGGCGTGGATCGACGACGTGCTGCACGGCCTGCGCGCCACCGAGCTGTGGGTGGACGTCGTGCTGAACATGGACCTCGTGACCGAGGCGATGCAGGCATGCGGTGTGCGGGATCCCGTCGGCGCCGTCGTGGGGCGCATGCCGCCGGTCGTGCGGGGAGCGGTGCTCGCGACGCTGCGGACCGTGCAGAAGCGGTTGCAGGACGATGGCCATCCCGGCGCGCTGGAGCGGCCCGATCTCGCCGACGCGGTGTCTGAGTGCATCGCGGCGATGGTCGGCCAGCTCCTCGCCGACGAGCGGCCGGAGGGCTTCGATGCGCTGCTCGGCCTCATCGCCCGCGGTGACATTCACCTCGAGGAGTTGCCGCGATCGGTCTACCTTCGCGTGCAGGCGCGGCGTGTCGCGCTCGAGGTGATGCAGCAACCCGCGGTGCACATCGCCTCGTATGCGACGGACCCGGACATCGTGCCGGTGGCGTCGCATCTGCCCATGTTGGCGAGCGAGCTCGTGCGCGTCGGGGGCCTCGTGACGCTCGTCGAGATCGTCGGCGTCCTGGTGCAGCGCGTGTCGGATCCCGCGACGCCGGCCGAGATCGCGATGTTCCTTCGGCGCGTGCTCGCCGCTGTCAGCACACCGGAGACGATGGACGCGATCGCCGCCGCATACCCGGGACTCCGGCGCGACGATCGCCTGCGCACGGTCGAGCTGTTGGGGGTGTTCGGTCCGGGCAGCGCGCGCGCGCTCGTCGGGATCTTGCGCA
>Ga0172370_10006003_pt1 | contig 15419 bp, 14 predicted proteins | sample LakKiv5m_FD_114538 | JGI IMG/M metagenome (GOLD analysis project Ga0172370, IMG submission 114538) | Freshwater microbial communities from Kabuno Bay, South-Kivu, Congo - kab_022012_11.5m | ecosystem: Environmental > Aquatic > Freshwater > Lake | place: Democratic Republic of the Congo...
ATCAAAACTTTCAAATAATGCCCCTCATTATCATCAATCGAAACCCAGATGCTGCCATCCTCGGCCAGCAGGTCGCGCAGCAGTTCCAGGCGCGGGTAGATCAGGCTCAGCCAGGTGGAATGCTCCAGGCTGTCGTCGTAATGCTCGAAGGCGCTGCCGGTGTTGTAGGGCGGGTCGATGTAGATGCATTTGATCTGCCCGGCGTAGTAGGGCAGCAGGGCTTTGAGGGCGTCCAGGTTGTCGCCCTGGATCAGCAGGTTTGACCTCTCCCCCAGCCCCTCCTCTGTAGGGGAGGGGAGCGAGTACGACAGTTCAGGCAGTTCTTCCAGCAGGCGGTAAGGGGCCTGGCCGGCGGCCGTTACCGCCTGTTCACGGTGCAGCCAGTTGAGCGTGGGCATAGGCAGTTCTCCAGGATGAGGATGGCTTAATCATACCCGCATTCACGGAATTCGGCTACCAGAAAACGCTTTTCCCCGCCGCCAAACGCGGCTTGCCCCGCATGCCCAAACATCATTCGGTGGTTCCACTGAGCCGTTCAACCTGTATCCAGACGCGCTGGCGAACAGCGGCATCCAGCGCAATAGCCGTCTGCTTGCCAATCCCACCGCTGCCGCCTGTGATCAATACAATTTTATCCTGCATGGATATCTTCTCTCCATTCCGCCAACCAAGGGTGTAGGATCTGCGTATGGGCAATTATCTCACTGGTGCGAGGATTTATCATGGCAAGCTTTCCGGGTATTTCCGGGCAGCTTCGAATGCCTTTTTGTGGTTATGGTAAGACAGGGAAATCCTCAAATTGTTCAGATCAGGCTAGTTTCCGTTCCGCTTGACGCGATTGTTCCAGCGCTTCGCAAACAGTTTTTTCCCGTTGTGCCAGGCTTCGATACCCTCGTTGACTATGAACTCGGTACAAGTGGAGGTCATTGTCGTATCGACCTTGGTTAAGACCTTCCACCCTTCACGCTGAGCGACGCTTTCAGTCTTGAGCTCGATGCGGTAGGAATTGGCGTCGCCTTCGGTCATCCGTGCGTTAACAGACCATCCAATCCCAACCGACATATTAATGGCTTTGATCATACGCGGTTTAACCGGGTATCTGGCTACCAGACTCACACGACGCGATCCTGTTTTTCCCTCGGCTTGCACAAGAGAACTTGACGGATCCTGTTGGGCAGGCGTCGCGCCGCTCTTATCGGGAAAAATCTCGACAGGTATTGGTGTCTCTCGTTCTCGCTTCGTTCGCACCGGGATCTCAAGCGCCGTCTTGCCCGTGATGAGTTGCAGCTCAACTGGCTCAGGTGACGGCCAGACGATAGGCCACTGGCTCTGGGAGAAGGACAGGCGGAGTCGAGATCCCTTTTGCACACGGCGTGACGTATAGTAAAGGACCATCTCCTTGTGCCGCTCGACGCCAGGTCTGATCGGTTCGTACCCGGTGTGATCGTCATTGTGCGCGAGGTTTTGCACCCCATATGTGAGCATCCAGGATCGTCCGTCCGGGGTGACCTCATTGAGTCGCGCCGCAAGCTTGGCCACTGGCTTGTCAGCGGTGAATCCGAGATGCACAACCGGCTGGCCGACGATATCGATATTTTCCTCTAGGGGCTCCGTCTCGAACACCAGCGACAATTTATCATCGTCAGATTGTTCTGTCGCAGCGTGTGTTGCCATGTCGCTTGGCGACAAGAGCGGAATACAGCCGCCGATCGTGCCGAGCGGCAACACAGTGACATGCGCGATTGGAGGCTGGTCCGGCTGCAACGTGTTTTGGGTCGTTACAAAGAACCGACGAGACTTGATTGACTGCGCAGGCCAGCGCTCTTCCGAAACCCAGCGGCCGGGCGTGTCGGCTGGATAAGTCTGGGCTACCGTTGCGTCCGCGATGTACGTGCGCAGCATCGGCTCGTCCATGATGCCGTTGTCATGATTGTTCAACCAGTAATCCCACCACCGGGCTTCCTCAAACGCCCAGTCGAGGCGTGGTCCTGGGTTCCCATTGCCGGGAAAGGAATGGCCCCAAGGTCCGACGAGACCTTTGCGAGGGCAATTGAGTTGCTCGAGGACTCGAGGCACGGTGTTGACGTATGAATCCATCAAGCCGCCGAGTACGTATACGCCGCACTGTATCCTCGAGTAGTCCGTGAGGATCCTGTCATGCCAGTACTGGTCCACGAGCTGGTGCTGCATCCACTCAGCGACCATTGGGATCTGGGCATGGAGTCTTTCCAGCCACATAGTTCGCCAACGCTCGCCGACGAGTTCCGGATCCGGTGGATCGATCATGATCTGCTTCCAGATCGTGCCCCAGATGACCTTCTCATTGATAACGCAACCGCCGAGCGTATGGACATCGTCAGTATAGCCGTTCTCGGTACCGACTGCCGGGACAATGGCCTTCAATTCCGGAATACCCTTCGCCGCTGCCTGGAAAGAATTAATCGCTCCGTAGGAGGCACCACGCATGCCCACGTTCCCGTTGCACCAAGGCTGCTGCGAAATCCATCTGATCAGGGGCGCAGCATCGGCCTGCTCAGGGAGATCATATTCGTTGCAAATGAGCCCTTCGGACTCACCCGTACCGCGTACGTCAACCCGCACGTAGGCAAAACCTCTCGGTACGAGCCACGCCGCGGTGCGATCATCAATGGAGCGATAATCGGTTCGCTTGTGGTAGGGAATATACTCGAGAACTGCACCGACTGGAGCCTGTTCCGCATCTTCGGGCAGGAAGAGCCTTGCGGCGAGCTTTACGCCATCTGGCATAGCAATCCAGATATTCTCGATCGTCCTGATCTTACGAACTGGCGGCGGCGACCAGACCATGCTGTCCGACCATGCCGGTCGATACCAGCCTCCGACTACTTTTTCAAAGTTGCTGACAACACGTTTGCCCATGATATTACACCTTTTGACACTCCTCTGAAATTGTTACTGTCAGCGCACGCGGTTGTAATCCATACCGTAATAGTCTGACCAACTATGATTTAATAATGTTTTCCAACCGATGTGACATTGTGCCAATAGGCCGAAGTAGGTAACTAAAGGACCATCATTGCCCAAGTTTGGATAGAACATTTTGGCTTCCACATGTTTTGGATCACAAAGTTCATACATGTGGTGTTGCAGTTCGTTGAAAAACTCCTCATCTTTCATTTCTTTTGCAAGCCACAAAGAAGCAAATAAATCTTCTAAATGGGGACCGAGTTGGGTCAAGAAAGATGATCCTGCACGATGTTGAATATCTTCCAGGGTTAGTTCAAGCAAATAATTCCTGAAATGCTTTTTAAGCACGGTGAGCAAATTCTCTGCTTCCTCAGGGCAGAAGTAATGTAATAGGCCCAGCGTTAGAGCATTTGGCGCTGCCTTTATATTTTTTATGCTCCAGAAAGATTTGGAGTTCAACTCCTCTCTTGGAGAACCAAGACATCCTGTCTGGTAGGCTTCGTAGTACAAACCTGTGCCAGGGTCTTTGAGGAGAGAATTCAATGTTGAGAGAACAGCAGCCTTATTTTTGCTGTAATCTGTATTGAAAATCCTGTCGTGGAGTTCAAAGACCATTAAAGCCAAAAGATTTGTATACATGTCAAAGCGGCCAGTGACTGTTTCAATTGCCAGCAAGGATTGCTTTGAAGAATAATTGGAGTTCATCCTTGTCATCAAAGACTCGACGCATTTGTGCACGAGGGCATCATGAAGATTTCTTCCGCTGACAAGGTGATATAACTCGCCGGCCAGCGCATTGGTGATTGCGCGCAAAGTATCGGAATCATACAAATCAAGTGTGTTTGAAAGATTTGGGTGAGAGATACAACTTACAGTGGCATTTAAGTTGTACATTATTTCGCGTGTTCGATGGGGATCGATATAAGCAAGGGAAGGCATAGCGATCGCCATATACCCCAAAGCTTTGCGAAAAGGAACAACAGGACCCCAGTAATGACAATTGTTATAGTATGCGAGATCCAAATCATACAGCATCGTTCGATATAGAGATTCTATATCGGGTGTATATTCCTTGTTTCTTTCCATTTCCCAAACACCCAGGCCATTGAACTGGTAATTCTTCATTGCTGCTTCACCCTCTGTCTTTTGATCAATGCTTTCCAGTCATGATCAAAGATCTTCTCCCAGGTCACATGCAAGGCTCCCCAGAGAATATAACTGTTCGCGTGGTGTTCTTCTCCGTTGGTTGCCCTGGTAAGCCTTATCCTGTTCTCTACTTCACTCATTCCAAACTTCTTGCTTAAGTGCTTCATGAATCCAGCCCACATGTCCGGGTCATTGAATTCCTTGGCAAGACCAAGTACATAGAACAACCCAAAGCTTTCCTCCAGCCCCATGGCGGGTTCGGATGCGTAAATGCATTCCTTCAGGTATTGAGAACCGTCTTCTTCTATGGCCACGAGTAATTTTTTAAAGTTTTCAAATCCTTGCTGCATGGTATCCGGGTCTGTAAAACGAAGTTGAGCGAGTCCCCAGGAATTGGCTGCTCCGGTTAGATACGCCTCCGCCTGATCATGTGACGGATGGTACTTGAGGAAGATCATTTTGGTTTCTTTATCCGTAACTTTTTCTGCAATGAAATCAGCCACCTTTTTGCCGTACTCATGATAATAATCGGTGCCAAAAACCAGGTCATAAATGACAAGACTTATAACGCCCTGGGAGTTGCAGACAGGAAAGTATTGATCGTTTTCACATTCAATTCCATAGCAGTTATTATTTTTGCCATTGTGTTCAATTTCATCAACGATAATTTTGGTAAGTTGTATGAGCTGAGATTCGAACTCCGTATCTCCACTGATTAGCTGATATAAACCATACAACAAATTCAGATGCCCTTTATACATGATGTTTCGGCAGCAAATGGGATCAGGACCATGACCATATTTGACCCAGTTGTCCCAAATGGGAGTGTCCTTGAAAAGGAGAATGGACTTTCTCAAGCAATCCACTGCTTCCGAATATTTTGATTCATCAATTAAAACAAGGGAGGGGATGGAGTAAGAAGCAAAGGCAAGTGGATATTTCCACCACCCCTGGTGAGCTCTTTCCCAGGGGAATTTTTCGTTATCCCAACCTCCTTCAAAGGTGGCATTTATCCTGTCTCTATGATAATTCCAAATCTTCTCGGAGAAGGAACTGAGTTTCTTCCGTTGGTATTGTTGAAAGACTTCATCCTTTATTCCTTGAAAATCAATAATATGGTTCATGTTTTTTCTCCTAAGGTGGCTTGTCTTATATGAGTTGGATTATACGGCTGACCAGTGACTAATACAGGTTATTGGCGGGCTGTTTCCGCCGCTTTTTCGCGCTTGCGAAAAGCCTTGATCCAGCGCCCGGAATATTCATCCCGGCCCATCAGCAGGTCGCAGGCCAGCAGGGTGGTCTGGATCTCGGGCACGGTCACATCCGTGATGGCGATCGTCAGGCCACGCGAAATGGCGAGGGCCAGGTAGGCAACGTTGATGATTTTGCGGTCGGGCAGCCCAAACGAGACGTTGCTCGCGCCCAGGTTCATGTTCACCCCCAATTCCTTGTGGATGAGACCCATCGCATCCAGGGTGATACGCCCGGCGCGGTGGTCCGCGCTGACGGTGAGGGCCAACGGATCAATGATGACATCTTCAGCGGGGAGGCCATGTTCGGCAGCGCGTTTGAGCAACTTTTCAGCAACGCGCAAGCGGTTTTCGGCGGTGGCAGGAACGCCCGCATCGTCGGTGATGACGCCGATGACTGCCGCGCCGAACTGCTTTGCCAGCGGCAGGACGGTGTCCATCATTTTGGATTCAGCCGTTGTGGAATTAATCAGCGCTTTGCCGGGATAAATTTCCAGCGCGGCGGCAAGCGCTTTGGGGTTGGCGCTGTCAAAACACAGGGGGGCATTGACAACTTCCATAATGGCTTTCACTGCCCCGGTGAGCATAGTCGGTTCATCTGCTCCCGGGACGCCAGCATTAACATCCAGAACCTGCGCCCCGGCTTCCACCTGCATTTTGGCTTCTTCCTGCACCAGGCTGAAATCGCCTCCGGCCAGGGATTGCGCCAGCTTTTTGCGGCGGGTTGGGTTGATGCGCTCACCGATCACCACAAAGGGGTGATTGGGGCTGATGGTGACAGTTTTTTCTTTTGAAGAAAGTTTGGTTTCCATATTCTCCATCCTTTAGTTTTATTTGGGCCGCGATATCTATGAGATAGCTGCCCTGGTTTTCCATTCCAGCTCATCAGTCCACAGAAGTATATTCCTGCACCCTGGCGAGCAATTTTCCTACCACATCCACTTCTGGGTCTAGGGCAACGGAAATGGCTTTATTCGGACATACCGTGACGCAGTGGCAGCAACCCACGCACTTATCCAGATCGATTTCTGCCTTTGTTTCCCCGAGTGATATCGCGCTAGCACTGCAAACATCCGGTTCGGCGCAATCTCCGCATAATTCACAATCATTGCTAACGACGAGGGATACCCCTTCGGGGCGGAACACTTTTTTCTTGAAGGCTTTGTTTCCGATCCGTAAGCCCAGGCGATAGTCACAACAGCAGTCACAGCAGAAACAGATCGCCAGGCCGGTATTCATTGGCGCCCCGAAAACGGTCTGATTTTCTTTCTCCCAGATGATCGTAGGGACCAGTCCCAGGCTGACAGCCAATTCAGCATGTTCGAGCGCTTCCTCAACGGATAGCTGAATCAAGGCATCTTCTGGAGCATTCTTAAACGCCCGGCCAAGCACAAGAGTGCCTAAATTATGTGGGTACTTTTTACAGTCAAATGCTATGCGACACACACACCCATTCATGGTGCCGATGAATGCACTTTTTTCAATCAGAGGCCGAACGACTTCCAGCGGTAAATGGTAGTTATCTGGGATATGGATTTCCTGGTTAATGGGCACCGTCCAGGCCTTGGTAGAATCGTCACCAACAAAAGAGTTCTTGAAGAGTTTGGTACCGATAAATGGAATCCGGGTCAGGCGGAATCTGATTGGGAGCGTCTTTGCCGACTTCGCCCATGCTTTTAATAATTTTGTTGGCTCTTTATTGGTTATTTCCGACACTGTTATCTCCTTACGATCCTGAGTAGTAAATTCGATTTGCCGTCCAGCAATGCGCTATCCGATTTCAGCCAGAGTTATCCAATATGGCCATGGAATGAACGGATTACTGCTAAAAGCTCCCGATCTTGCTCATCGGGGAGATGCGGGCCATCATATTGAGCAAGTAAACGATCAGCATACGCGTCAGCTTCGAGCGTGATATCTGGGCGCCCGGCGGCTTCCCACTCAGCCCAACTTTGCTGGTGAGCAAGATTGGGAATCATCACCTCTCCGCCCCGCAGGTATCGAACAGTGTGCTTCTCTGCAATATAGTTGTTGCGATTTTCCTTGATTACTGTGTGGATCAAATCAACTGCCAGGCTATCTTCATCAACCGCAAACCCCTGTTTCAAACGTTGAATATTGTCCATCAGTTCGTTATCCAACGCCATTTGGGCTAACGATCCGGTCATACCAAATTCCATGTCACCGATTCCGGAAAGCATATCCGCGCCGGCAAGGTATGGAAGAAGCGCGATGAGCACCCGTTCATAGGCTGACTGGAAGTTGGCTATCGTTGCGTTAGATGTAAATCCATATACGTTGACCGGCAGATGATAAAAATGACCTAAGTGGGTCGTGTTTGAGAGTGCATCGTAAAACGCCCAGATCCGCATTAAATCCGCCTCAACATCTTGAGGGCTGAACATTGGGACTACGCAGTCGATATGCGGCAGGAGGTCCGCCAGCCGAGAAGCCTTGACGTTATCCTGCCGGGTTGCAGGCCGGCGTAATCCTGAGGATGTTTCAAAATAATACGGGACTTCTCCAGTGTTGTGAGCGAACTGCTTTCCATCACCAAGGGTGATAGTTTTATTGGGATCGCGGCCAATCGATTGGACGATAGGAGGACATTGCGCCAGGCTATCGATGACTAGATCGGGTGGAAACAGCACCCTGTCTGCTACCAGGGTTGCTCCATGCGCAGAAAGCAAGTCTCGACCGGCCGGGTGTGTCAATTTAACCCCCGTCTCTGATAGAACCTGGAGAGTTGCCTGGTGGATTTGCTCTATTCCATCTTTAGTTAGATAGTTGACTCGGTTTATCATTTAATCCTGACCGTATTTGAATTGGGGATTTGAGCTTTTTATTTCTGGAGATCAGTGTTCCTGGTAACCGACTCCAATGACTTGGCCGTTGAGGTCATTCTGCCTGATCTCGAAAATACCTTCGTAATAGCTGGGCATCATCTGATTGTCAAAGTAGGGTTTGACTCCGAATTTTCCGAATGGCGTCTCAATGAGCCAATCGATGCCTATTCTGCCGATGTCGGTGTTCAAATATCTCAATGGCGTGATCGAGAAGGCATCCTTGCCTGTTCTGTACTCAACCCTGCCATCGGCAAGAAAATAGGCTGCAAAGCGGCCATCGAGCAACGGGGTCTTTCGATTTGCTTTGTTTAGACCAAAGAGCATCATGTATGAACCATCATTCAGGCGAAGAGAAAACCAATCCCAATTCATTGGGCAATCAGCAAAATTTCCCCACTGATGATCAAACCAAGTGTCGCCTGAGACGGTGAGGGTTTTTGAGTCAATTGCGAGATTGCCCGTAGTGCTGAGCTGTGGGTGGCTATAGTAGTACGAAAGTCCCTTCATGTCGTCGAGGTTGCCCTGCTTACAGTTTCCCATACTCACGATGCCACTCGGTGAATTTGGGTAATATGCGCGTTTCTCGTTTTTGAGCGTAAGATCGATTGAGAAGGGGCTGGCGCTTTGGCTACTCTTGACCCGCAGCTCCCAAATGTCCGTTTTCTCATAGTGGCGCAGCAATATGTCGGCGTCCTGGTATTCCCACACGTCTTCGTTTCGGGATGTGTCGTGATAGACCCTGTCTTCCGTTGGGAAGTAAATACTGTCAGAATAGAACCTTTGACTTTTGACATCACTGATAGCAATATCAAGCTGGTAGAAGAAACCCTTCGATTTGTCATAGTTGCTGAAGAGGTTCACTTCATATCCATAGAGATCGTTTTGGTTCGTTAGCGCGCCAGTGAAATACAGCCATTCCTGGAAGTTCTCTGTGCGATACTTCTGGTCTTTGTGCAGACGATGGTCTTGAGGAAGTTGATATTGAACGTCTGTTGCTTCGGCTGCTATCTCAACCCCTTCGTTTGCTATTTTTTCTCCACCACAGGCAGAAATAATTACAAGAACAGCTATCATAAACAGCGCTGCTAAACCCCTCGCTATATCAAGTTCTATTTGCCGGCCTGTATTTAAGTTGGTTTTTTTGAATAATAGCTTCATTTTATTTACGCCTCATTCCTTGGGCGATTTGACCAGAAAATGCAGGTTGTTTCAGAAAAGCGCTTTGCTTATTCCTGAAACAACCTGGCAATACCTTGACGCAGGTGGGCTTACTTTGCTGGCGTGATTATCAAATTTGCGAATGCGCCGCTGACGGTGTCTGCAAATAAGCCGACTTTGCCGGTTTGGCGATCTGCCAGCCGTTCCACTGTCAAACTCGGTTCTTTTGCGTCATTGACATATACCGTGACCGTTTTGCCGCTGATTTCGATCCGCGCATGGAACCATTCGTTGCCGAGGGGTGCAGGATTGACGGCTTTTTCATAGATGCCGTTTTTGTTTTCCCGCAAATATTCCCACGGATAGTCCGGCCAGCAGATGTATTGCACCGCATGAATCTTGCGTTCCGGGTCATCCGTGCGGAAATTGAAGGGGCGGAAATAGATCGCTTCGAACGTTTTGCCATCCACGCCGTGAAACGCGATGCCGAGGAAACTCGCTTGATCTACATCTCTGCCTCGCAAATCCACTTCGATGACGCCATCCGTCAATTCCAAGCCCTGGACATACGCAATCGCCACATTGCTGGCGTCCGCTGCGACGCCTTGCGGCTGTAAGTAGAGGCGCGGTTGGATGTTGGGGTCTTCCCAGAAGGGGCCATCGAAATCCAGCACCGCCATCGCATTGACTAATTCCCAACTCCCATCCCCTTCGACCATTTTGGTCAAATCGGGGATGATTGCCGTCTGCGCGGGTAACACCATCGTCGGCACAGATCCAACCGGAGCGGGGATTGCCGTGGTCGCCTGGGGAGCAGCGGTGGAGGTGCACGCCCCTACCAAAAACAACACAGCTACTAAAAACCAAAGTTTTACAAGTTTCATCGCATAGTCTCCTGTTTTGAAAATAGATCCTCATGTAAGGTGGTGAAAGCCATTCATGACAATATTGATACGTTCGAAAGCATTGTCGCTGAACAAAACCAGTACCAGTTCTTGCGAGACCGAATCCATCCAATTCATTATGGCGGTCTCTTTCGAGACCGCCACAGATTGCAGCCGTTCGTGGGCCTGCTGGCGACCGTTATAGATTTCGGCCGTCACCGAGCCGGCGGCAGCCAGAAACACAGGCAAGACGCCGATCAAAATAAAAGCTACCAGCAAGCGGGTGCGGATCGTCCGACCAAAACTGATCCCAAATTTAAGTTTCATCGTTATCTTTTGATGAAACCGCAGATCAAATCCAACCTGCTATACCAATTACGTTAGTTGACGGGCAAGCCGGGTGGCGCTGGAAGCATCGGGGGCGAAGGCATCCGCGCCAATGGATCTAGCAAATTCTTCGGTAACTGGCGCTCCGCCAATCATCACCTTGACTTTGTCGCGCAGCCCGGCAGCTTTTAGGGCCTCGATAGTCGCGCCCATATTGCTCATCGTGGTGGTTAAGAGGGCAGACATGCCAATCAAATTCGCACCTTTCCGAACAGCGTCCACGAAGGTTTCAGCAGATACATCCACGCCCAGGTCGATGATCTCAAAACCGGCGCCTTCCAACATCATGGCGACCAGGTTCTTGCCGATGTCATGCAGGTCGCCTTTGACAGTTCCGATGGCAACCTTCCCTGCTGCCTTGACACCGGTGGCAGCCAGGTGTGGTTTGAGCAGGTTCAAACCAGCCTGCATCGCCCTGGCTGAGACTAGCATCTCGGGAACGAAAAAGTCACCTGCTTCAAAACGCCTGCCGACTTCATCCATTGCAGCAATCAGGGCTTCGTTCAAGATGACGCCTGCGTCTATGCCTCCCGCCAGAGCTGCTTTGACACCGTTTTCCACAGCTTCTACGTCCGCTTCAATGATATTCTGGTAGATTTTCTTGAGTTCCATACTTTACTCCGGGTTTTAGAATGATTTATTTGGTCTGCAAAGTTAAACTTTGCTGGTTTCCATGCGGCGTTCAACAATACTTCGGATTTGTGCCTGGACATCCTGGGGCAACGCTTCAGGTTGATGCTGGGTGAGAATTTTCTCCACCCGTTCCCGCGCCCGTTGCAAAAGCGTTTTGCTGCCTTTTGTTTCCCAGGTTGAGTAATTGTCACGCTCGAAAAGGGCTGGATACCACTCAGACTTGAAATGCTTACGGGTATGTTCAGTGGCTAAATAGCTCCCTTGATGTCCGGCCTTCTTGATGATCTCTAAAGCCAGGGCATCATCAGACACATCAACACCTTTCATGAAAGCTCCAATCCAACCGATGATGTCATCGCAAATGGCCAATAGCTCAAAGGAATAGCCCAACCCGGATTCGAGATAGCCGACATCGTGGATAATATTGCCACCCACCATAGATTCGGCCAGTAAAGTCAAAGCAGCCTCGGCAGCAGCCTGTTGGTCTACAATCTTGGCATCACTTGCACCGCCCAACCCAAAGGCAGGGAGTTTGTACATTTGAGCCATCGCCTGGAAAATTCCCCGCACTGGATACGCATAGGGAGCGTTCATCGTGCGCATGTCCATCGGGGCGGGCGGCATGCCAGGCATAATGTATGGCGCACCTTCACGATTGAGCTGGGATAAGACCAAGCCTAACAAGACCCCGGCATTGTCTAAAGCAACCGCCCCCGCCGGCGTGATTGGGCTGCTCGTTCCCGCTGTTGTGGAAGGAATGTAAATAGACGGCAATCCTTTTCCAGACAGGTAGAGCAGTTTTTGCAGCGCCTCGGCGTTATGGTTGAGGCCGGAAACCACATTGATATAACAACTTAGGATAGGATGTCTTCGCAACGCATCCACCCCGCCCATGACCGCCTCCGCCATTTCAACTGAATCTATCAACCCAGGCAGATCATACGTCACAGCGATGATCGGTTTGATCGTATTGTTGAGCATGACTTCCATCTGGAAGGTGTCGGCAATGGTCTGATCGACATCTGATGGCAATATCATAGACATCACAAAATCGATGTTTGGCAGGGCATCGCACAAGATGATCCCTTCACGCACATCGTTCAGCACCGGTTTGCGGCGTTCACCCGTGCGATGGTCAATGAGGTTGAGCGTATCAGACCCGGGGCCGTAGAACGAGCGCCGCCCTTCCAGCGGCATGACCGGTTCGGCGTGCCGGTTGTACAGCACAACCCGCTTGGGAACAGTGGTGAAGGCTTTCTCCACCATCCCGGATTTTACATAGACCAGGTTCCCATCCACATCCGCCCCGCCTTGCCTGAGCAGATCGATGGCCTGCTGGTCATGCAATTTCACCCCGTAGCGTTCCAGCATTTCCAAGCTGGCCCAGTGGATTTTCTCGCATTGGTCAGTGGACATGCGCTCGAATTGCACTGAATTGAATTCACTTGTATTGACATTGATGTTGGACATATTTTTTCCTTTTCAGTATTCGCTCGTATTTGCTTACTTCTTCATCCCAAACTTCTTCATCAACACGTCTTTCAGCGTTGGCTGGCCGATCTCCTGCAATTCGTAGCGCACGCGCTGGGTCGGCTTGCTGATCTTGATGATTCGACTCAGATCAATCGGTGTACCGATAACAACAAGGTCAACGTTGGATTTATTAATGGTCTCTTCGAGTTCCTTCGTCTGCTTCTCGCCATAGCCCATTGCGGGGAGGATGGTTCCCGTTGTCGGATAATTTTCGTAGGTCTTGGCGATGGAGCCAACTGCAAAGGGACGCGGATCAACAATTTCCTTTGCGCCGAATCTGCGCGCAGCGACGTAGCCCGCGCCATAAGCCATCTCGCCGTGCGTGAGGGTGGGACCATCTTCCACGACCAAAACGCGCTTGCCGAAAATCGCATCAGGGTCGTCCACATAGAGTGGCGACGCGCCTTCGATCTGCACCGCGGACGGATTTAACTTGCGGAGCGATTCGCGCAACTTGATGACATTCTCCGCGTCTGCGGTATCTACTTTGTTGATGACGAACACATCCGCCATGCGCACGTTCGTCTCGCCGGGGTAGTAAGTAGACTCATGTCCGGTGCGGTGCGGATCGGCAACGACAATTTGGAAATCAGGCATGTAGAAGGGGAAGTCGTTGTTGCCGCCGTCCCACAAAATGATGTCGGCTTCTTCTTCGGCTTTACGGATAATCTTTTCGTAATCCACACCCGCGTAGATGATGACACCGTTGTCAATGTGTGGCTCGTATTCCTCGCGCTCTTCAATGGTGCATTGATATTCGTCGAGGTCGCGGTAATTCGCGTAGCGTTGAACTTCCTGCGCGACGAGGTTGCCGTAAGGCATGGGATGGCGAATTGCCGCGACTTTGTAACCCATCTCCTGCAGGATGAGCGACACGCGCCGCGTGGTTTGACTCTTGCCCGAGCCGGTGCGCACCGCACTGATGGAAACGACGGGCTTGTTCGATTTAATCTGCGTGTTCTTCGTACCCATAATGCGGAAGTCCGCGCCCGCGGCGTTGACCATGCTCGCCTTGTGCATCACGTACTCGTGCGGCACGTCACTGTACGCAAAGACGACCTGCTGCACGCCATGTTGTTTGATGAGGTCGAGCAGTTCCTCTTCCGCGCAGATGGGAATGCCCTTCGGGTATAGTTCACCCGCGAGTTCCTTCGGATATACGCGCCCTTCGATGTCGGGAATTTGAGTTGCGGTAAAGGCAACCACTTCATAATCCTTGTTCTCGCGGAAGAAGGTGTTGAAGTTGTGGAAGTCGCGTCCGGCGGCTCCCATGATGATGGTTTTGATAGGCATAGTTAATCTCCTTTTTACAAGGCACGCTGGGGACAATGTCCGGAAAAACTCCGAATGGGTTTTGAGTCTTTCCGCTTTTACCCGGCGCGTCTAATGTATAAATTTTGAAAGACCTGTTTGATATTCATAAAGATACTTCCTCAAACAGGGAGAGTTGCCACACGGCGTTCAACAACCTGATGAATTTTCAATTGCATTTCCTGTGGCAATGGTTCTGGTTGATGGGTATTTAGAAGCGCCTCCACGCGACGGCTTGCTCTCTGGGCAAGTGTCATAGACCCTTTGCTTTGCCATGCTGTGAAGGTGTCGCGCTCAAAAAGAGATGGATACCATTCAGATTTGTAGTGCTTGCGAGTGTGTTTTGTAGCCAGGTAATTTCCATTATGCCCGACCGTTTTAATGACCTCCAAGGCTAATGCCTCATCAGACGTGTCAATTCCTCTCATAAAAGCCTGGATCCAACCGATGATGTCATCACAGATAGCCAGCAATTCAAAAGAATATATTAAGGCTGAATCAAGATAACCCAAGTCATGAATGATATTGCCTCCTACCAAGGATTCAGTCAACAAAGTCAGGGCGGCTTCAGCCGCGGCTTGTTGATCCAAAATTTTTGCATCGGTCATACCCCCCGCCCCAAAAGCAGGGAGTTTGTACATTTGAGCCATCGCCTGGAAGATGCCCCGCACCGGATATGCATAAGGAGAGCCCGTCGTGCGCATGTCCATTGGCGCAGGCGGCATGCCGGGCATAATATATGGTGCGCCCTCACGATTGAGTTGGGATAAGACCAGGCCCAACAATACCCCGGCATTGTCCAGCGCCACCGCACCTGCCGGCGTAACAGGGCTGTTGGCTCCCGCAGTAGAAGATGGCATATAGATCAGTGGCAGACCTTTTCCTGACAGGTAGAGCAGTTTTTGCAAAGACTCGGCATTGTGATTGAGGCCGGTAGCAACGTTGATGTAGCCGCACATTATGGGATGCTGCCGGAGGGCGTCCGCTCCGCCCATGACCATTTCTGCCATCTCAACGGCGTCAAACATCCCGGGCAAGTCATAGGATACGGCGACGACCGGTTTGATCGTATTGTTGAGCATGACTTCCATCTGGAAGGTGTCGGCAATGGTCGGGTCGACGTTCGTTGGCAACATAAGGGACATCACAAAATCGATGTTCGGCAAGGCATCGCATAAGATGATCCCTTCACGCACATCGTTCAGCACCGGTTTGCGACGTTCACCCGTGCGATGGTCAATGATGTTGAGCGTATCAGAGCCGGGGCCGTAGAACGAGCGCCGCCCTTCCAGCGGCATGACCGGTTCGCCATGTCGGTTGTACAG
>Ga0172370_10006010_pt1 | contig 15406 bp, 17 predicted proteins | sample LakKiv5m_FD_114538 | JGI IMG/M metagenome (GOLD analysis project Ga0172370, IMG submission 114538) | Freshwater microbial communities from Kabuno Bay, South-Kivu, Congo - kab_022012_11.5m | ecosystem: Environmental > Aquatic > Freshwater > Lake | place: Democratic Republic of the Congo...
TACTATAAGAGCGATTTGGTCGGAAAACTTCGACACATCTATTTTACCATAGTCTGTGGCTACTCCGGCTAATACTTCTTCTATAGTAAAACTTTCTAAAATTCTACCCAAAGTCACTGTTACTGTAGAATTTCTAATACCTCTGGCAACAACTTCGTCGTTACCTATTTCTCTAATATCTTCTCTATCAAAACGCACATCAATAGAAATACTCTGTAATCTATATATATAATCAGAACTGGAAGGATTTCCAGAGCCGGGAATATATAAATATATTGAAGCACTATCTCCTAACAAACCTGCCGAATCTGCATCATTTAACGTAAATATATTAGCAGGTGCAGTAGATGAAGTATAATAATATTTTATTATATCTCCAGTCGTAACTGAATTTATTGTTAGAATGTGAGTACTATTCGAATACGAATAATCACTGGCTGTTAGCTCTGTAGTAACTCCACTTCTTACTCTGACAACTCGATACATATAAACACCTGCTTCGTTGGGGTCTACTACAGGTATTCTTGCACTTAAATCTATTTCATTATCATCTCCAGAGCCTACTTCTTTATCTCCTGATATGTAATACTTGTTATTACCTTTCCAAACTATAGCGGATTCTCCTACAAAATCAAACGTTCTCTGTATAGTAGCTTGAGGCTCTCCTATACTAACTCCAAATCCGCTAGTTCTTAGTGCCGGATAAAGTAATGTACCTTTGAAAGTGCTATCATCGTCAGTCAAATAAGCACATATATCAAAGTAAGAAGTCTTAAAATCACTTAATGTTATAGGGTCTTCTTCGTTTGCACCTTTATTAGCAGTATTAACGATTTTCTGCCAAAACTCTATATTACCATATTCTAACTGTGTTAATCTGTAGGCAATAGTAGGACTGCGTTTTAAATAGCCAACCGCTCCGTCACGACCTATTTCTTCTACCTTTTCTCTATTAAGAGTAGCAGTAGGGTCTATAGACTGTGCCCGGTCTATTTCGGCACTGTCTACGTCGCCGTTAATCGGCAGAATTCGAGGTCTGTAATAACTAGAATGTATCATGGTTTTATTCTCCTCCTTTGAGAATTAAATATAGATTGTTATTTTCTCTCCTTAAAAAATAACAATTTGCATACTTTATAAGTGTTAACACAACACTTCCGTACTAATTTTTTCTTGTTCGTCTCGTATGTCTTTCGTTGCATATGGCTTTCATTGAACATAAGCCCGTTTCAATATTACTGACTTTTTCTTCCATCTTTTCGAACTTAGAATTAATTTCTTTAACATAAATATTAAGATGAGTCAAGTCATTATATATCACTTTAACAAAACCAGTTACAGTAGCTATCAATATAATGATATTGATAGTTAAACTTATCCACTGAGGATTCAATTCAAACATAATAACTCCTATTCGACTTTGCTTGTTGCAACCGTTATTGTAATGTTCCATCTAAATTTATCGTGACCATCTAGCTTATCTCTGTCAATATCAAAATTAACAGGAGAATCTGCTATATCTAATACAAATATTCTTCCGTCTGCTGTTTTTGCTGTAATAGCTCCACCGGATATTGTATATTTATAATAAATAAATCCAGATTTTATACTGTCTATAAGACAGTCTTTTATATCTAAAATCTGCCCTTGCGAAGTTCCGAATATATCAATAAAAATTAAAACATTTCTTTTTATAGCATTAGTGCTTATCTCTACTTTGTTATAATCGGTAGCTCCTGCTCTAATGCAAACACTAGGCAATTCAATTCCATATATTCTAGCAAAAGACTTTTCAACAGAAATATCATCAAAACTAGCGTTTAACACCGCTTTTAACTGGTCTATTATTGAAGATTCAATATTGCGAGTAGTTCTATACTGTCCCATTTTATTTTCCAAATTCTTTTATCAATTTATCAATTTCAATATCATACTGTCTAATCGTAGACTGTATATAATTAATAGGTCTAATCACTCCCGGAGTTATTACAAAATTATTTTTAGAGTATGTAAAACTTTCTCCTCCTATACCTTTTAAAGAACTATCAGGTGCGTTTCCAGAGCCAAAATAACCCGGAACTTGTCTAATCGAAGCACCTTTAGGTTTACCCGGAATAAAAGGCTCTTGCGAACCTATGTAAACACCATAGTTTAAAACATACCAGTATTTAGCAAAACTATTTAAAACGTCTATATCTCCTATACCCCAAAATACTTTACCAAGTCCGGCTCCTGCCTCTTTTGTAATATCAATATGATTAGCTAAATTTCCAGTTGCACCCTGTCTTTTCGTATTGCTATTTATATAGTTTCTCATATAATCCAACAATTTTTCTCCTATATCCATACCTCCGCTTTGAAACTCAGGCCAACTTGAAGCTAAAGTAGAATTAACTATTTCTTTAGACTTGAAAGCTGGAGTTACTGTTACTTTCATTTAAACCTGTTTCTTGTAGATATAAACTCTTAAATATTGGTCTTCTTCTCTCATCTGCATCTTATCGTTTACTCTCCAACCATAATAATCTTCGTTGTTTATAGTTATTCTGCTAGATAACTCTAATAAAGCTCTATATTTTTTCTGAACTATTATCTCTTTAGCCTGAGAAGCCTGTATACCCGGCATCTTCCACTGTATCTGACTAAATATTAAATCGCTGACCATAGCTCTAATAAGAATAGGAGTTAGTTCAATAATTTCTGTAGTTTTATCATACGGGTCTAAAACTATCTCTCTACTGACAGTGACTCGAATATTACGACTTAATTGGGAAAATAATTTATTCACTTTTCAATATCCCATGTTCTTTTGCAAGCATAATCACTATATCTCTTATCTCTTTATCTGTTAAATCTTTAGATTTTTTTACTTTAAATTTAGCTTTATCTTTAAGTTCACTGACTTGTTTTTCAGATATGATTCTTTTAATCATTTTGTTCTCCTTATTATCTCCAGAAAGTTCCTATACCGTGAATTTTACAGTTTTTACTGTTGTGTGTAGTTATTTTCCATTTCATTGTTTTGTCATCTCTATCGGTCATATTAACATTACCCATTAAAACCCTTATCGAACTCGAAAAATTGCCTTCTTCTGATAAAGCAACTTCTTCCCAGTTCGAACCGCTGTCTAAGCTTATATAAGCTTTAAAGTCCGTATTTAAAGTTATTTCATCTATATCTTCTTCTAGAATTACTAATCTTCCTTCTGTAGGCTCGCTCTCTGCTTCTACTGCATTTGATAATAATGTCAGTCCTTCTACATTAGAATTTGTAGTCACCTCGTCTATATAGAAAATAGTCTCAGAATCGGCATTTAATATAACAAACTTTAAATCGGTTACATTGTCTTTATCTGCATTATTTATCGAAGATATGTCTAAAGATTTTGTTTCCCAAGTATTAGCAGAGGATATTGTTATATTATATTCGTGACTACTACTGTTATCAGTTATTAAATCTACCTTTAAATTAGTACCTGTTCTATTGCTTCTTACTTTTAAGATTAAGTTATCTTGATTCGATAAATCTAGTGCAGGAGAAAAAGTCTTTTTGACATAATCGTTAAGAGATATTGTCTGTTTACCTAATATTTTCAAAGCGTAAGAACCTTGCTGTTTTATAGTATCCTCCGAAAAAGATAACAAGTCGTAGTCTATAGTTAATTCAGTGGAAGGAGCGGTAAAATTAGATGTGTATAAAGCTACTCCTTTAGATATTTTTAAATCATCTATCAAACCATAAAAATATTGCGGACCCGCAGGAGAATATCCTATATATAAATCCGAACCCATGTCTGGGTGAGAATCGGAATCGTCGATATTGTTTCCTATTTGAGTTCCGTTAACAAAAAAACGATAAGTTCCTGAAGACTTGGATACTGCTATATGATACCAAGTATTAACGCTCGGAGTCCAAGACCTTGTAGAATCTATAATCCAACTTCCGGAACTTTTACATGCAAAAGTAATAGTATTATCAGTTTGCCAACCGAATATCCATCTATTGTCACCGTCTACATACTGAGATACAAAAGGAATATTATTCGATAAAGAACGAAAATAAAAAAATCCTTCTATTGTAAAATCTCCAGTTCCAAAACTCCATAGACTCGAATCTGCTATTTGAATATAATCTCCAGAGCCATCTAGATATAATGAACTATTATTTAATTTAGTACTAAATAAAACTCCCGAAGTATTGGTAATAGAATGACCAGTATTACCAGAATCGTTTGTATTTCCTTCGAAATGTAATAGCAATTTAGTATTAGTGTCGCTCGTAAAAGCACTAGTAGAAGCCGTAAAATTAGAAGTATATCTTGCATTATTCGATATTCGAATTTCGTCTAAATACCCGGTCATACGACTACTGATACTACCAGAAGTAACCCAAGCTCCGACATACAGTAATTCAGTAGAATTATAAATAGTAACTCCCAGTACATCTCCCGAAGTAGCGTCTGCTACTCCGTCTATATAGAATTTGATTTCGCTTCCATTTCTAACTACTGCAAGATGTCTCCAAGTATTTAAAAAAGTATAAGAGGACGTACTGTAAACATTCGTCGCACTTACTCCTTCGTTTGGACAATAAATAAATCTTAATCTATAACTACCTGAATCGTTATAAACACCAAAAAACCAACCTCGGTCGTTTATTTCACCGCCTCCGTCCCAATGAGTCATAATAGGAGCATTTTCTCCAGAACTGGGATTTGCAGTTAAACATACCCACGTTTCTATTGTAAAATCTCCACTACCTAAAGTAAAATCGTCGTGGTCGGGAGCTGATAACTGACTTGAACCGTTTAAATATATAAATCCAGCACCTACTTTATTTGTAACTATTTTAGCATTTCCGTTAAAAGTTAATGTATGGCTATAAACAGAAGCATCTGTCGAGGCTTGAGCTTCAGGAGTTCCGTCAAAATGACAAAGCAAAGCGGTTGTACTATTCGGAGTAGCAATATAAGCAGAACTAGCTAAAAGATTAGTAGCATATTCCATATTATCCACAGTTATAGGGTTGGCGAGCAACAAAGAATAAAAATCATCTGTAGAATCGTATTCAACGTTAACACTATTAACAGTATCTACTCCTGTTTCGTCTTCAAATTCATCTACAAAACCGTCTATCATGTTCTGTACTGAAATAGAATTTCCAATAGCAATTCTAAACGCATTTATAGTGTCATTTGCTAACAGTTTTTCGTAATCATTTCCTGAAAGATTACCTTTTATATTTAATTTTCCGCTGTCCATTTATTGCTCCTATATTATGCTATTATAACAATATTCCATGTTCCTATTAAAGGTGCAAAAGAAGATAAGTCTATAGTTAATTGATTAGTAGAATCTAAAATAATTTCATCTGGAATAATTTGTTTGTCGTTATTATTATAAACTGAAACTATAACATATTTTTGTTCTAAGTTATGAGTTACTACTAATACGTCTCCTGACGATAAATCATCATCTATAAAACTATCTCTATATGCAGAAGTTGTTCCTGTAGAATTTAAAGTCTCTGCTCTCCATTTTCCAGCTTCAGCATTATATTGTAAAACTTGTCCATCAGAAGGAGTTCCACTTATAAATTCTATATCGGTCATTTCATCTAGACTTGTTGCTCCACCGCCTCCTCCAGTTCCCACTCTGACATTCCAAGTTCCTGCAATTGTGCCAAAAGATGATAAGTCTATTTCTATTTCATTTGTGGTAGAATAGGTTATTTCATCTGGGTCAATAACATTTTCGTTTTCGTCATATATTACAACTACAGGATAAGTAACTCCTAAATTATGTGTAACTGTTAATATTCCACTACTTAAACTAGCATTTGTAAAAGGTGTAGTATATGAACTTCCGCTTCCTCCTTCGCCTGTCTGGTCAGCCCAAGTAAATTTTCCTGTGCTAGAATCATAAATAGCTACTTGATTATTACTAGGACTATTAGTAGCATCAACATCTGCTGGAGTAATATTTATTATTTGACTTGCTCTAATTCTCGTGTTTCTCTCTGTCATTGTTCTATCCTTTTATTAATCCCAAAGAAGTCCTACGCCATGAAGTTTTATATTCTTGCTATTATGAGTAGTTACTTTCCATTTTAAAGATGTTCCCAAAGGCTGACCAGAAATATCTAAATTTCCTGCAAGAACTCGTTTGCTACTTTCATAATCTCCTTCATCAGAAAGAGTAGCCTGAGTCCAAGTAGTGCCATCGTCTCTAGATACCCATGCTTTTAAGTCTGTATTTAAAGTTAGCGAAGCAATGTCTTCTTCAAATAATACTATTCTAGCTGAAGTAGGAGTTGCTTCTGCTGTTGAACTATTAGATTGTAAACTCATGTCATCAATAAGACTTGTAGTGCTATATTCAGTCATAGGAACTGAAAAGTCTGTAGTCCAACGAGCGATACCTTTTGATATTCTAAATTCATCTATATACCCATTCAGATAAGTTGAAGTTGCTTGTCGATATCCAATCTTTAAGATTCCACTTATATTTGTTCCAGTAATAAATGCTTGACTTGAGGACACGCTCTGCGAAACTCCATCTATAAACATCAAACAATTCGACCCGCTTCGCTCTACGACTACATGATACCAAGTATCAATAGAAGGAGACCACGAACAATAATAAAAAGCTTTATCTGCACCACCGTTATAATGATTAAATACGAGTTGTTCGGAAGAAGAAGACCAATATATTGTAAAAGCATTGTTCGAATCTTCATATTGTTCAACAAAAGGCTGAGAAGAACTAACGCTTGAAAATCTGACCCAGAAATCGATTGTAAAATCTTCGTTTACTAAGAACCAATCGTTGCTATCTGGAAAACTTATATAATCACTATTTCCGTCAAGTAAAAGACTCGAACTGCCAAATTTGTATTGAGCAGTGTCTAGTTGAGCTGTTCCGATAAAAGTAGGAATTTTATAAGTATTCCCCGATACGATTCCACTATAATCAAGAGTATCCATATGTAAAAGTAATTTAGTATTTGCGTCGGAAGTAAACGCAGAAGTAGCAGGAGTAAAATTTGTGGTATAACGAGCAGAATTACTAAATCTTATTTCATCAAACCAACCAGAGCTATATGCGTCAGCTCCGTCATATCTCGCTCCGATTGTTAACGACATATCTCCCGATAATAAAGTATGAGCAGTAGCATCTACATTTCCAATAGAGATTCCGTCTAAATATAAATCCCATTTGTTTCCGTTTCTAACAAAAGCAAAATGATACCAAGTATGAGTTGTCAAAGTTTGATTTACAACTATGTTTATAATATTAGTTCCGCTAGAATTCTGACATCTAACATGAATCTGTTGAGTTCCTGAACTATTATATAAGCGAATATAATATACTGCAGAACTAGCATTGAAATAAGATATTAAATAATATGATGAACCTGAAGAAGGCAAACTATTAAATTTTGACCAAAACTCTATAGTAAAATTATTATCTCCAAAATTAAAATCTGCATTTTGAGGAATAGATAAATAGTCAGAATTTCCATCTAACCAAAGAGCAGAAGTTCCTATTTTAGCAAGAGAAGAAACTTTATAATCGACAACTGTTTTTGCGGTTCCTACTGTAGTTACTGTTTTTCCTGTGTCATCATAAAAAGTTGTAAAATTATTCGGACCGTCGAAATGTAATAAAAGTTTGGTATTAGCGTCTGCCGTAAAAGGAGCGACTGCCGGGGTAAATGTAGTCGAATATCTAGAAGTATTAGATATTCTTATTTCGTCGACGAGTCCGGTCATAAATAAAGTTTTAGTGCCTCCGGAAACTTCCGAGGCTCCAACTATTAATTCATTTGAAGAATTATAAATAGTAACTCCTGACAAATCTGCGGTTCCGGCAGATACCCCATCTACATATATAGTCAAAAGAGAATTTGCGTTTCGAGTAACAGCAATATGATGCCAAGTATTGAGCCAACTATAGCCTTCAGTAGTATAGACATTCACCGCACTTACTCCGTCGTTTGGACAATAAGTAAATCTAACTTTATATATTCCGCTATCATTATGAACTCCTACTATCCAACCTCGGTCGTCTATTCCATCGCCTCCGTCCCAATGACTAATTAAACCAACTTGAAGTCCGCTAGAAGGTAATGCAGTGAGATAAAACCAACCCTCCACGGTAAATTGAGAAGACCCAAATGTCCAGTCGGCATGGTCTGCTAAGGTCAGGCAATCGCTGTTACCATCAAGCCATAACGCTCCTCCGGCGACTAATTGTGCGGTGCCGTTCTGAGTAGAAATGTGTCCGGTGTTACCGGAATCGATTATTTCTTTAGAACCGTCTATACCGTCAAAATGAACAAGTAATTTTGTATAGGCATCGTTTCCTGATTCGGTCATAGAATTAGTGTAGCAGTCATCTGCGGATATATAATTTTCATACGTAGAGTTTTCAGTATCTACCCCCGTTTCATCTTCGAATTCGTCTGTAAGACCGTCTACTAGGTTATATTTGGATAGAGAACCGTCTACTGCTAATCGAAAAGCTAACAGCATAACATTGTCATAAAGTCCTGCTAAACCCTGAGCAGTTACACGATTATCTAATTCTAAATCGCCTACTATATGTTTTTTTCCGCTTCGCATTATATTTCCTTAATCAAAATTTTGATTATATAATTTTTTCCACATTGTTTACATTGCACTTTAAAAGTATCACAACTACGAATAATATCCCCAGATTTAACTTTTTCATCTAAAGGCATAATATAATATTCGTCTTTATTTCCACAAAGTTTACATTTAAGGTCAAGTTCTGCTGTAAACATTATTTGCCTGTTGCTTCTTTTTCTTGCAAAATATCGTTTAATTCTTTTAAAACTGTTATAGCACCTTCTATACGATAGGTCTGTATTTTTAAATCTTCTACTCTTTTAAGATGGTCTGTGATAAGTTCTTTTCCTTTGGTCAGTTCTGAAATCAACTCAGTCAGTTTCGCAGTAATAAAGTTTTTTGCAATATTTTCTTGACGAGTTTTATTCATACGATTTAAAGTCTGTTGCATTTTTTCTTTTTTAGATTCTGAAATTTTTTCTAAATTCTTACCTTTTAAATTCATTGTTCTCCTTACATTGATATTATAGCAGAGCTGAAATAAATCAGCTCTGCTATAAGTTTGTCATTATCCCTGAGCTATATAGTGTATTATCAGAATATCTCCCGTCAAAGGAGCGTCGGCAAACGTTACTGTAGTACCGCTTATCGTATAATCTTTACCAGAACCTTCTTCCTGCAATAAACCGTTCAAATAAACCTGAACTGAGTTTGATACAGGCGTAGAGGCTAAATTAAATTCAACATTCGAATTATTACAATTAGCTGATTCATTCTCTACTTTTATGTCAGTATCGGATACTGCATCAGTCGCTGTTTTGCTCGTCCATTCCATGTAACCTGAAGCGTTCCAAGTTATAACTTCACCTGCACTTGGAGAATCATTCATAGCTAGTTTGTTTTCTGTAATACCAGCATCTTTTACCTGAAGAACATTACCGCTTGCAAACTCTATAGTACTGTCATCTACTTCATCGCTCTGAATGTAGTCTTCTGCAAGTTTTCCGTCTGCTATAGACCCTGCCAACATATCGTTGGTAACTCCAGAAGCTTTTATAGCGAGTTTATTAGTAACTATACCTATAGAACTATTATCGTAATCAACACTTATACCGTCGACACCTTTAGTTAAGCCGTCGTTAGCCTTCAGCTTTACATCTAAAGCATCTGTAGTTATAGCTAAACCCGGATTTGTAACTTCTAAATTAATCTTTAAATTACCGCTTACATCTTTAGCTAATCCGTCTCCTGCTACATCTGAATGTATCTGTATACCACGAATTTTAGTATTTCTATCTGCCACGTTGCCTCCTTTTTGTAAGAGACTGCGATTTATCTATTCAGTCGTTGTTAATATATATCTTTTATATATGATATTTCTATCGTATCTTCTTCTATCGTATCTATTTCAAATTCAAATTTATTACTATCTATCTCAGTTATATATTTTTCTTTTATGCCATTTAAATATACTTGCAAACTTCCAGAAATATATGAATTCAAAGTTTGAAATCGCTTGCTAGAAATTTTAGTCGGATTTTCATTTAAAATCAAAGTATCTATTTTACCTGCACCACGCAGAATATCAACAGCTTTTAGCTCAACTCTTACAATTTCTTTTTCTATGAAATTTACTTTTACGAGTTCTTTCTCTATAAGCTCGACTTTTACTATAGTGTTGTTAGCCGTAATAATTCTAGTCATTTTATGCTCTATTAGTAATAGCAGATATAAACTTAATTCTTCCTGAACAAATTTCTCCAACTTCGTTATCTGCCGTTTTAAATCTTATATCGTAATAATAATTTCCCGTCAAATCGGTATCTACAGTACTTAACTCGATTAAAGTTTTTCCGTTAGAAGCATCGCTATGCGACGTTATGTCTTTTCTAATTTTAGCTAAACTGTCAGTATCTTTAAAATTCTCTTTTACTGTAAAATAAATAGTCCAGCCTGTTATATCCTGATAATTTCCAGTACTTTGAGTAAATATGAGTTCATAAGTTTTAGTGGTTTTAGCATTTATAATCAAGTCTAAACTAGATAAAGATTCCATATCTTTGACTCCTATTCGAATTCTATTATATCCATAACTCCAGAACTATAATTAAATTTAGTTACTATTTTTTCGATTTTCTGTTCTTTAGGGAGTTTTTGAAAATATGTTACTGTTACATTGTTAAGCTTGTAGCTAGTATAGTCAGGATTGATTAAAATTCCTGCAACCAGAGCTATTAAATCTGCGGTTCGATTGTCAGGAGTTGGATATATTTCTGAATTTTCTATCTCGAAATCTCGACTAGTTCCTGAAAAAACACTTATCCAAACTATAGCAGAACGAATATATCCTTCTAGCTCAGTATCTGAATATTTATAATAATCGTATCCGACTTTTATTACGTCAGTACTATTTAATTCATTTCCCGAAGTTTCTATTATTTCTATTTTATTGGTATTTTCGTTATAATCGTATTCTCCAGAAGTTAATTCAATATCATTTTTAGATACAAATTTAATAGAGTTTATATTAGACTCTGATAAAAGAAAAACATTAGAATTAATATAAAAAAAAGCTTCTTCTTCGTTTTTTAAGAAATCTTCTATTAGCCCTTGAATTTTTAATTTTATATTTTCTAAACTACTCTGCATGATTTGTTCCTTTTTGTATCAAAAGTATTTCTTTTCCTCTTGAGCCTTTGAATTTAAAATCATAAGTTAAAAGTGCTTTGTAAATAGGATTATTCTTTTTTATTTTTATGTATAAATCTTCTGTAATTTGCCAACGCAAAGCTTCCAATAAAGAACCTAAAATCTGATTGTTTTTAGTTAAAACTTTAATAAATTTTCTATGTGAATTATCGGAATAACCATGAATAAATATTATACCCTCGTTTGACTCGTATAAAATCTTATCTCCAGCAATCAAAGAGTCATATAACAAATGAGAATTTTCTTTTATAAAAAATCTTATATTATTTTTGGTTATATAAAAATCACCGTAAATATCAGAAATACTATCTATAGTACTTTTTATATCTTCTCTGTCTTTGTCTGTGATATCTTTAGTTTTGTAAATTATCATAACACTTCTTTAAAGAAGAAAGGAAGAAGAATTTAAATTCTTCTTCCTTCCAGTCATTATATAATCGAACTTACGTCAGCTATAGAAATAGCTTTAGGATTCGCTACGCAGAATATTACACTCTCGTAACCGTAAACTCCATAAGCCAGTTTATTAGACCCGGCATCTACAACAGGAGTCGGCAGAACAAGCAATGCTCTCTGTGCATTATCTACGTCTGCACCCATGAGCTGTGCGATTTCAGGAGAAATCTTCCTACGCACAAACTTAACAGGTTTGCCTTCTGCAATTCTAGAATTGCGAGCTATCAATATCATTGATTTGCTATCCATAAGAGCTACTTCCGCTTCATTAGAAGCTGAAGAAACTTTACCGAATACTTTCATAACTTTAATCCCAAGCTTTTCCAGAGTAGCCATCAACGTCACGCTATAATTCAGCGAACTTGCTTTTACTTTATCATAATTATCAATAGCTTCCTTAACAGCAGAACCGCAAAGCAGTACGTAATTATCGCCATAGTCTTCTACTATGTGTTTCATTTTCATAATCACATCATACAAGTCGTCACCTGTTTCGGGAGTGATTTCGTTGGCATCAACTTCGTTAGCCGGAAAATATGTATTTGCCGGAGTTAACAACGCATCTATAATAAGCTTCAATTCCCTTTTATCCATACCTCTCGTAATCGCTTCTTTTCTTCCTGCGAGTACTCTCGTATCGGCTTTATTAAGAACATCTTCGACCAACACATAGTCTAGTTTCGAATTAAGACCTTTAAACGTCATCTCAACGCTATTAAGCATATCTCTTTTTTTAACAGTTATAGTACCGTCTACATCAACGTCAAGTATCACATCGACAGTCTCGTCAAGATTCTGAAACCTATAAACTTTATCTCCCGGTTCTGCTGTAAACGTATCCGCAATCTCCGAAAGTTCCACAGGAACAGGAAGCTGGGTGTTTATCGGCGAACCAATCAACTGAGCTATCTCAAGTTTTATGTCTCTATCCATTTTATTATCTCCTATAAGTATTATCTTTGTATTATTTCTTTATAATCTATTTTTATCTTTAATAGATTTATCTTTATTTTTTGTTAGTATTTCTAAATGCTAAGTCATCTATTTCTTTTCTTTTATCGGCAAACCATTTCGAACTACGTTCTGAATGTTCAGATACGATATCAGAAGACGAGCTTATCTGAGCTTTGAGTTTCGCATTTTCCAATTCTACCTTAGCTCTTTCGAATTTATCGTCATTTAAAAGTTCGTCATCTGTAAGCTGAGAAGTCTCTCCTAATTCTGCACGTCTTTCTATTAGTGTTTTAGCCTTCTTTTTATAGAGTTCTTTCTCTTCAGAAGCTTTTTTTAAGTCTGCTTCTAGTTTTGCTTTTTCTTTCGTCAGTTCTTTTGAAGCCTTCTTCAGATTTTTTATTTTTTTGGTCACCAATTTGCGACATGTTGCAGAAGTTTTTACTGACTTTTTATACTGTTCCCAAGCCTTCTTCATTGCTTCTTTTATAGGCATACCGTCTTTCATCAGTTCCTTCATCATCTTAGTAACTTCTGACGGCAACGCTGATATAACTTCGTCTGCATTTAACGAAGATTCTTCTGTCTGAATTCCCATTTCTTTCGCCTTTGCCTTAATCTTATTGATAACAGTTTCTACGTTAACTCCGAGTTTTTCTAATTCTGCCTTATTCTTAGCATTGCCTAAGCGAGCTAGAGCATTACGCACGTGTGCCTTGTCTTGAATAGGATATTTACGAATCTTCTTTCCGTCTTTTTCTACTACGACTGCAAAATCATTATCCGATAAAGATTGTTTCTGTTCATACGTCAATTTTTTAGAAATCTCAAAGTCTGTCTCATATTCGTCTTCTTCTACTGTTTCTTCTTTTTTTGCTTCTACGACTTCAGGAGTTTCTTTTTTTATTTCTTCTGCCTTTGTTTCTTCTACTTTAGGAGTTTCTATTGTAGGTGAAACAACTACTTCAGAAGAACTTGCTGTTTGAGTTGCCGAAACTTCACTTGAATTTGTGATTTCAACAGTCGGCGTATTAGTTGTTTCTACCACTGATTCTGGAACAATAGTATTTTCCTTTTGTATGTCTTCTATCTTTTTCTGTTCGTTACTTTCCATTATATTTTCCTCTCCTTCTGCCGACGACTTCATAATAACGCTGTCAGCTTTTTTTAATATTGAAGATATTTTTCGAAGATGTTCATGTGCTATATCATAACTAAATGATAGTCCGCATTTCGGACATTTTACATTTTTAGTTTTCATACTCGATATACCAAAAACATCTACTCTAGTTCCACATTGTAAACAACCGACTCGATTGCTATAAAAAAATGATACATTTTTAAGCAAATCGCTAGACTCGACTTTGATAAAAGAAATAATATATTCCTTTGCACATGATTTGCATTTAATTTCGACAGATTCTGAGCTATTTTTTAACAATAACCAGTTTCCGCAGTGACATTCAGGACATAAAAGTTTAAAATCTATTATCTGAGGAGGATATATCATTTCTCCTGTCTGACCGTTTAAAACAGCAAAACATTTCGGACATTTTATAGTACCTTGTGCTAGTTCAGTTATTGTCATTAGGTCGATAGATTCTTTGCAGTTAGAACAAGTAATAATCTTATTTTGATTATTCTCTTTATTCGTATCTTCTTTTTTTGTATTGTCTAAATCAACTTCTTGAGATGTTAACAATTCTTCGTCAGTATACTTAGAAGCGTATATCATTTCATCTTCTATATTTTCAATATTCTGTTTAGCAAATTCTAAAACTTTAGCATCTTCAAATGCTGGTTTTTCAGAAAACAGTAAAGCTCCACCTGCTATTTCTTGCTCTAATAAATCAAAAGTACCGTCTTCTTTCTTTTTTCGCTTGTCTTTTGGACACCAAATTTCATATGAAGTTGTAAGTTTTTTTGCTCGAAAAAGAGATTTAGCTTTTTCCCACTCTTTTTTAAAATTACTTTTATAAAAAACTCCGTAAGCTATTACCATATCTTCTTTTTGAGCGTATCTATAGTCTATATAATGACCTATGACATAATTACGCAAATGGTCAATATCGACGGGCTTTCCTATCATGGTCGGTAAAGCTTTTAAAAGAGCTTCTTTAGGAAGTCTTGCTTTATTTTTATTTGCCTTATTTGCAAACGTATATATAGTTTTAAATCCTGCTAAGTCTCTAGAATCTTTCAGAATTATGCCTTTTGCGAAAGCGATTTCTATAATTTCGTCTTTTTCCTTACCTTCCTCTAAAATATCGGTTTCGGAATTAATACGTACGTCGTTTAAAAAATCTTGTATATCTTTACTATTAAGTAGCTCTTTCATATCTTCTCCTTTAATTTGCTATTATCCAATCCGCACTGCTAGAAGTTCCAACTGCAAAATATAATTTTTTATTGCTAATATCTACATAAATATCGCCTATCTTAATCGGAGTAGAAGCGGGTGCCCCTGCACCTGACGTTACGTTTGAAGAAATAATTTCCACATTGCCTGTCTTTGTTCCAGAGTCAAAAGGCACGTTCCAAATTAAAAAACCGCCTGTTTTGTTCCAAAGAGTATCGACGATAGCAATTCCTCCGGTATGACTTACGTTTCCGTTGCTCATATCAATAAAAATAGCGTTACTGGTACCGTTTATTTGATAGATATTATTAAAATTTGTAATCACTCTTTGAGAAGA
>Ga0172370_10006014_pt1 | contig 15395 bp, 16 predicted proteins | sample LakKiv5m_FD_114538 | JGI IMG/M metagenome (GOLD analysis project Ga0172370, IMG submission 114538) | Freshwater microbial communities from Kabuno Bay, South-Kivu, Congo - kab_022012_11.5m | ecosystem: Environmental > Aquatic > Freshwater > Lake | place: Democratic Republic of the Congo...
GATGACCGCGACGACGTCGGCGCCCTGCCGCGCGGCGATGCGGGCCTGCACGACGTCCTCGAAGATGTTGCCGGACGCGACGATGACGTAGAGCCAAGGCTCGGCGACGGGCGCGCTTCGTGCGAGCGCGGCTTCCCGCTCGGCCCGACGCCTCCGGATGAGCGCGACGGCCGCTTCGGACCACGCCTCTCCGATCCCGCGGGCCGCGTCGCACGGCGTATTCGGGTGCGCATCGAGCGAGACCTCTCCCGAAGCAATCGCCCGAGCGAGCGTGTCCGGTTCGAACCCCGTCGCGTGCGCGGCGTTGCAGAAGCGCGACGCGATGCCGTGTGCCAGGCCTCGCGACCGAAGCGCGGCCTCGACGACGACGTTGGGCAAAGGCACGCCCTCGCTGGTGACGCCGTCAACGCCGAAGAGGCGCAGCACGGTCCGCTCGATTGCGACCGTGGTGCGGGCGCGCGCCACAGAGGTGACCTGCGCCGCGACGGCCTGCGCGTCGGCGCGTGCCTGCTGGACGAGTTTGGGGTCGAGAGAGAGCAGGGGCTGTTCCATGGGATCGTGGAGTGTAGTGGGCCGCGACGCCGGCGGCGACACCCATGACTGCGCGCGATCACGTGTGCGCGCACGAGCGGCGCGCGGGCTGCCCTTGTCCTCCGGCCGCGGAGCGTGATAATCCGCGCCCTGGTCCGTGTCTTGCTTCGGAGCGCTTCTACATGAACACACCCCTCGTCGTTTTGACCGCGCTGGCCCTCCTCGCGGCCGCTGTGGCCATCTTCAACTGGATCCGAGCCAACGCGCTGGCGCAGCGCATCGACGAAGCCGGCAAGGCGCGCGCCGACGCGGAGTCCGAGCGCCGCGCGCTCGCCGAGAAGGTCGAGAGCCTGGAGAAACGCTTCGCCGGGAAGTCGGATGCGCTCGCCAAGCTCGAACGCGAGGCCCGCGAGACGAAGGCGACGGCGACGAGCGCCAAGGAGGAGCTGAAGAAAGCCAAGGCCGCCGTCGAGCGCGCAGAGTCCGCCGAGAAGGTCGCGGGGACCAAACTGCGCGGGGCCGAGGCGAGCCTGGAGGAGCTGCGCGCGGTGCTCGCCGAGACGCGCAAGGAGCTCGACGCCGCGCGCCGCAAGCACGCGACACCGCCCCCGGCGGAGACCCCCCCTCCGGTGAGGAAGGAGCGCGAGCCGACGCCGGAGGACGAGAAGCTGGCCGCCCGTCGCGCCGCGATCGAGGCGGAGAAGGAAGAGCGCCGCGAGGATCGGTCGCGCGAGAGGATCGCGCGTCTGGAGGCCCGCATCGCCGAGCTGGAGGGCCACGGCGACGAGCGCTTCGACAAGCTGCGGGCAGATCGCAAGGCCATGCTGCAACGCATCGTCGAGCAGGAGGCGTATCTGCGGACCCTCCAACGCCAGGCCGAGCACAACCGGCGCGCCTACATCGTGACGCAGTCGCAGCTCGACCTGCTCGAGGACCGGCTCTACATCCTGAAGCACGGCACCGCGCGTCCCGAGCACCCGGCGGAGATCGCGGAGCGCGAGGCCCGCCTGGCCACCCGACGCGAGCTCGAGGACAAGGTGCTGGGACCCAAGACGGCCGCCGATGAGGCAGACGCCGCGCAGACGGAGCCGCTGCCCCTCGAGATCGCCGCGCCGGAGCCGCCGGTGCCGCTTCCGCTGGGTGAGGCCGCCGCGGCGCCAGAACCGCCTCCAGAAGTAATGCAAGCTGTTCTTCCACAGGTGCTTCCAGAGGCGCTCCCCCAACCGCTCGACAACGGCGTCGCCGAAGGGCCCGCCTGAGCGGGTGTCCACGGCCCGCGCGATCGTTGACCCGAATGAGCCCCTGTGCTACCTAGCGCGCGCTCCGACCGGGGCGTCCCTGCTGCTCGACGTCAAATTCTGTCGGTATTCGGGAATGTTGCGGTCATGGAGGGCCAGCAGATGGGAGCGGCGGACTCCGACCCCGAGGGCAGAGGCCCCGCGTCATGGGTCCGCGCGACGGTTCTGCTGGCGTTCGGCGTCGAGATGGGTGTCGCCGTTTGGGGAGGCCACGCGTTGGGCGCGTGGGCGGATGAACACCTGGAGACCGCTCCCTGGCTGATGCTCATCGGGGTCCTGCTCGGCATCGCAGCCGCCGGGGCCAGCCTGGTGACCATGTTGACACGGCTCCGAGCGCGCAGCGCCGGGGCGCTCGAAGAGGGAAGTGGCGAGGGTGAGCGACCTGACGACCAACGCAGCCGCGACGTCTGAGAAGGCGGGATCCGCCGCTGGGCCTGGCACGTTCCTGGGCGGTGTGGAGCGGCTCAACGTGGTGCTGCTCGGGGTCATGCTCCTGCTCTGCGGTCTCGTCGGCGGGCTCGATTCGGCGGTGGGCGCCCTGCTCGGGGGGCTGCTCGGCATCGCCAACTTGCGCGCCGTCCGCTACATCGTTTCACGCCTGCCGCAAGCGAGCGAGCGCTCCAAACGCGCGCTGCTGCTGCTCTTCGTCGCCAAGTTCGTGGGCTTTGTCACCGCCGTGGGGCTCGTGATGTTCCTGTTCAAGCCCGAGCCCGTGCCGCTGATGCTGGGCGTGTCGACGGTGCTCGTGGCCCTGGTCGTGCAGTCGGTGCGCTTCCACCTCGATGGGGGCGCGGAGGCGCCAAGATGATGTCCAAGCCGTCTCGCCTGCCGGGTCTCGGCCTCACGCTGTGGTTGCTCGTCGCGCTCGCGCCGCTGTCCGTGTACGCGGAGGCGCCGCACGGGAGCGCCCCCGAGACGGCCACACCCCACGGGGACGCGGAGCACGGGGACGCCAAGGGCGGCCACGCGTCCGGCGGAGACCACTGGTCGTTCATGAACGTGGTGATCCCGGAACAGACGCAATCAAGTCTCAAACACGCCATCCCGGAGACCTACATCGAGCACCGCGGCGTCGAGCAGTTCGCCCACGTCTTCTTCTCCGCTGTCGCCTTCGTCATCGTGCTCCTGCTCGCGCTCGCCGCGCGCCGTCGCCTCAACGCGGATCCCGACGCCGGCGTGTTGCCCTCGCGTCGCCTCGATCCGCTCGGCTTCTTCGAGCTCGTCGTCGGCGCGGTGTGGGGCCTGATGGCGCGCATGATGGGCCCAGACAACGCGCGTCGCTTCTTCCCGCTCATCGGCACGCTCGCCATCTACATCTTCTGCATGAACGCGATCGCGCTGCTGCCGGGCGGTCTTCCGCCGACCGACAACCTCAACACGAACGTGGTCATGGGCGTCACGGTCTTCCTCGTGACGCACTACGCGGGCATGAAGGCGCACGGTGTCGGCAAGTACCTGTTGCACTTCTGCGGGCCGATCACGAAGCTCTACGCGCTGCCGCTGATGGCCATCATGTTCGTCATTGAGCTCGTCAGCCACGCCGTTCGGCCGGCCTCACTCAGCCTGCGCTTGATGGGCAACATGTACGGCGACCACCAGGTGCTCGGCATCTTCCTCGGCTTCAAGATCCCCCTCGTGCCCCTGCCGCTGATGGCCCTCGGCCTCATGGTGGTGGTCGTTCAGACGCTGGTTTTCGTTTTGCTCTCGACCGTGTACATCTCCCTCGCGGTGGCCCACGACGATCACGCCGAAGGCCACCAGGGCGAGGCCGCACACGGTCATCACTAGGCTTGTACGGGCAGGCGCCCGTGTTCTGCCAGCGGGCGTGTGCGCAAGTTACGGCTGCCCGCGTTTCCAAGCGGCCCCAAGGCGGGCCAAGGAGTTCTCGATGTCGCAGTTCAAGCGTGTGGTGGGCGCCACCTTTGCCCTCCTGACCCTTATGTGCCTCTTCGCCGCGTCCGCCTTCGCCGACGGCGGCGCCGCGGCCAACGAGTTCACCATGAAGGCGGCCATCGGGATCGCCGTGGGCTTCGGGCTCGGGATCGCCGCGGGCGCTGGTGCGATCGGTCAGGGCCGCGCCGCCTCGGCCGCGCTCGACGGCATCGCGCGCAACCCTGGCGCCGCCGACAAGCTCTTCACGCCCCTCATCCTCTCGCTCGCGCTCATCGAGTCGCTGGTGATCTACTCGCTCGTCATCAGCTTCACGTTGGTCGGCAAGCTCTAAGCCTCGCCACACGCGTCCAGTCCCCACGCGGCTGCATACATCGCGGTCGCGTCGGGCGTCTTCGCGGTCCATCGCTCGAACGAGCGGGCGGCCTGATAGACCAGCATCCACCGTCCATCGCAGGCCTCGAGCCCCGCGCTGCGGGCCGCAGCGACGCACGCCGTCTCGCGAGCGCCAGCCGGCGCGTAGACCAGGTCGACCACCCGCGCGCGCGTCGCCGATCGTCCGAGCAACGACCCGAGAGATCCGACCGCCGCGTGGAACTCCGCGTCACCGGGCGCGCAGCCGTGACCGAGGCGCGTGCCCTGCACGATCAGGTCGGCGTCGCGAAGGGCTGCGCGCGAGGCCTCGTCGTCCCAGCCCGAGCATGACAGTGGGAGGCCAGGGCTGACGCGGCGTACGCGCTCCACGGCCGCCCATGAGGCGCGCGCATCCCTGGCGCTCACGTGCACGCGATCGGGGCGCCGAGCGGCCAGCGCGCAGGCAACCGACCGGACGGCGCCGCCCGCACCGAGCACGACGACCCTCGCGCCCTCCACGGCGATCCCGTCTCGCGCGAGCTGATCGAGCAAGCCCGCGCCATCCGTGCTCTCGCCGATCACCTCCACGGCGCCGCCCGCCCGGTGCTCGAACGCGAACGTGTTCACGGAGCCCGCGATCGCGGCCTCCGGGCCGAGTCGATCGCACAGCGACAACGCCGCTACCTTGTGAGGCGTCGTGACGTTGGCGCCACCGAGCGTGCGGCGCAGCGCACCGAAGCGCTCGGCAAGCGCTCCCTCCGCGACGTCGACGATCTCGTAGCGGCCTTCGAGGCCGACCGAAGCGAGCGCGGCGCCGTGCAGCACGGGCGACAGAGAGCGCGCGATGCCTTCGCCGAAGAGCGCGAGTCGGATCATGGAGCGGCTCCTCCCCGTGGCCGGTGCCTCACGATCGGCAGGCGCGGCCCGCCCGTCAAGCGCCGCGCGACGTGGCGAGAAAAGTCCCCTAGCCTGCGAGGGCCCTTCCGTGCTGAAATATCACGCTCAGTCACGAGGATGCGGGGGCCTGGATGGGCGCAGGTGAAAGGCGGGGCAGCGGGACTTCGTGCTATCTCTTCCTGGAAGACGAGGCGCAGGTCTATCGACTCCATCTCAACCGGCCCAACATCCGCATCGGGCGCGACGAGTCGAACGACATCTGGATCTCGCACGAGTCCGTCTTGCCGCAGCACGTGCTCGTCTTCGAGCGCGACGGCGCGCACCACATCAAGGTCTACCGGGACGCGCAGGTGCGCCTGAACCAGATCTTCGTCACGGGGATCCAACGCCTGTACAACGGCGACAAGCTCCTGATCGGCCCGCGAGAGATGCTCTACGTGCAGGACGAGGGCACGGCCGAGCACGCGCTCGGCATCACAATCCTCGCGCCCGATGACGAGCGAACGGTGATCGTGCAGGGCGCGTGGCTGACCAATCGGACCATCACGCGGGTGGGGCGCGGCGACGCCGATCTGACCTTGTCGGACAGGCTCGTCGCGCGGCGCCACGCCGTCATCGAGCACTACTGCCACGACGGCCTCTTCCTCTACGACGCGGGGACCGAGATCGGGACCTCGCTCAACGGCGAGCGCGTGGGCGGTCGTCGTCGGCTCCGCCCAGGCGACCTGATCACGATCGGCTCCACGGTGATGCGCGTGTCGATCCATCCGATCACGGCGTACGGGCTGCTCGATCCCGACGCCCCGCCTACAGCGACCGAGGCCCCGGAGCACCGCCTCGGGCGGGTCGTGCCGGCGCCCCACCAGATAGACCACGCGCCCGAGACCGCGGCCCGTCGCGGCTTCGTGCGCCCGCACACCTCGCCCAACGTCGTCGTTCCGGAGCAGGCCAGGCCGCGGGCGGCAGCACGGCGCGACACCGACTACGCCGCGCCGAGCGCGCCCGATCCCGAGGCTCCGGCTCCCGCTGCGGCCGGGCCTCAGCCGCCGCGCCGCAAGCCCGAACGCAAGCCGGAGCCTGCCCCCGCCCCGCAGCAGCTCTCGGCGCCCCAGTCCTCCACGCCGGGCTACTGGGAAGAGGACGGCGACGTCAACGCGTGGTACCTGCCCGGCAACCGCGACGACGATCCCTACGCGCAGTCGAACGTCCCCTACGATCCCAACGCGCGCACCGACTACTCGGGCAAGGCGTTCGGGTGGGATACGCACGCGGTCTCGTCGCAGTGGTACATGCCGCAAAAGCGAGAGCACGCGTCGGAGGTGGAAGATGACGCGGCGCGCGAGGTGGACCCCGCCGCGGAGAGGCGGCGGCAGTTCCGAGGCGCGTTGACGCAGGCCATCGATCCGGATCAGATCGCGAGGCGCAAGCCGCCGACGCCGTCGGAGCGTGGTATCAAGTAGCGCGGGCGCCCGCCAATGCGCGACTCACCGGCACGTGCCCATGTAGACCGGCTGCGAGCGCAAGGTGTTGCACTCCGCGTCGGGCGTACAGCGGTAGGCCGCGGCGTTGAGGGCCTCGAGGAGCTGCTCGTAGGTCGAACTGCCGAGGGTCGCCACGAGGATCGAGCCCTGCTGCTGGTCCGCCCACGTCTCGAGCGCGTTGCCGTCGCCGTAGGGCTCGACGCTCTTGATCTCGCCGAGCTTGCCATCCGGCGCGAGCCTGCCTGCGTGCACCCTCTTGTCCGCGCGCAGCACGACCGACGGAAACGCGGTCGCGGCGCGTGCGTCCTCTCCGATGATGCCCCAGACGCCGCACGTCAGCTTCTTGCCGTTCTCCGGGTTGACGACCATGGCCTCGCCCTCGAGGTCCTTGCCGAGCAGCACCGATCGATAGCCCGCGCGCTGCATCGACCCGTCCGCGCGGTGCCGCCCCGTCAACACGATGCGCGGCCAGCCCTTGGCCTTGTCACCTTTGATCGTCGCGCGCAGCGCAGGCTCGATGATGTCCATCGTGACGGGCTTCTCGGTCACGATCGTGATGTCGGCCTGCGAGTAAGGTGACGCGGTCGACGAGCGCACTTCGTCGACGATCTTCGAGATCTCGCCCGCGAGCTCCTTGTCAGCCTTCCAGCCGTTCGGCTTCCAACCCTTCGCCGGGTCACGCAATGGCACGTCCAGGATCGCCACGCCGCGCTGCGTGATGACGAGCAGCGCGTTGCCGCCGATGGGCGCCGGACGCGTCGAGCGGATGGACGCGAGATCCGGGAAGACCTCGTAGTCCGGCAGCTTGAACGCCTCGTCGACGCGCTTCGCGTGGTCTGAGAAGAGCTTCGAGAGCCGGTCGACGATGGGGTTGTAGGCGCTCTGCGCGTGTGTCTTCTTGAACGTCTCGCAGCGCGCAGCGAGGGCCTCGAAGTAGGGCTTGAGCACCTTGAACGGACGGTTCTCCATCGGCACGTCATCGCACACGCCGGGCAGCTTCGCCTTGCACAGCTTGTTGACCTCGTCCTCGAACAGGGAAGTCAGCGGCTCGAAGTCCCAGACGTAGCGCCAGTAGGTCAGCAGCTGCGTGACGCGATCGTCCTTCGCATTGTCGGGCAGCACGAAGAAGCGCGGCATCGACATGACCTTCTCCGCGTGCGCGAAGAGCTCGTCGAAGTCGAGGTCCTCCCGCCACGTCCCGTCGCCGAGGCTCGCCTGCGCGTTCTTGATGTCGCGCATCAGCTCCTTGACGCTCACGCTCTGCTCGTGCTTGTAGAAGAGCCGCTGCCGCTCCATCCACTCGGACAGGTCCTTGGCGTGCTTCGCCATGGGGGTGTCCTTGTACTTGACGGCGATCTTCTCGAATTCCGTCGTGGGCGGCGCGATAGTCGCGCGCTTGATCCAGCCGATCCACGGGTGCTCCCCGTCGGCCTTGTCATCGGTCGGAAACGACTTGACGATCGTGTCGCGGCGGTCCTGCAGGATCTTGCCGATCTCCGTTCTGGCCGCGGCGTTCTTCTCCTCCGGGCTGAGCTTCTTGGGACCGCACGCGGCGATCGCGGCGGTGATGACGAGGGCGACGACGAGGCGATGGTGCATGGCGATCTCCTGGCGAGGTCGCGAACGTTAGCAGCGGGCACGAGCGCGCGACAAGTGCCCCGGGTCGCGACGCTTGGCGCACGCGACGCCGGTCCGTATGCTCGGCGCATGCCCGCCGACGCTGTTCGCAACTCCGAGATCCCGCTTCGCCTCCCGCCCGCGCTCGACGGTGAGCCCGCGCTCGACGCGCGCCTGAGGCCGCCCTCGACCGCCGCGGCGCCGATGGTCGTGCTGTGCCACCCGCATCCTCTGTATGGCGGTACGATGGACAACAAGGTCATCACGACGCTCGCGCGGCGTCTCGGCGAGGCGGGCTTCGGCACGCTCCGTTTCGACTTCCGCGGTGCGGGTCGCAGCGAAGGCACGCATGACGGTAGTGGACGCGAGGCCCTCGACGTGATCGCGGCGCTCGTGGCGGCGGCATCCGAGACGACCGGCGCGATCTGGCTCGCCGGCTACTCATTCGGCTCGTGGAACGCCGCACGCGCGCTCGCACTGCCGCATCTCGGCGGGACGCCCCGGCTGCCGCAGATCGCCCGGCCCGCGATCGCGCGCGTGCGTCACCTCGTGCTCGTCGGTCCCCCACTGTCGTGGTATCCGCTCGACGAGCTCGCGCACACGTCGGTGCCCCTCACGATCGTGCTCGGCGATCGCGACGCCTTCTGCAGCGTCGATCGCATGGCGGCCCTCGTCGACGGCGAGCGCTCGCGTGGCCGGGACGTCGAAGGCCTCATCCTGCCCGAGTGCGATCACCTGTTCACCCGGCGCTTGTTTGCGCTGTGGCCGCTCGTCGAAGCGCGCCTCGTCGGACCGCACGCCGCGCGCCGCTGAGCGGACCATCCTGTCTGAGGCGGGTCGCCGTGGCTCACGCGCCCCACTTGCGCTTGTTCTCGTCGACCTCGGAGCGCGTGGGCTTGGGGGCCCGAACGATGCGGCCCTGCGGGTCGCGGCCGAGCGTCGCGACAACGAAGTCGTCCTTGCTCTCCTCGACCTGAGCGTTGAGCGCGATGTCATCCCGGAACAGCTCCGGGGTCTCGAGGTCCTCGAAGATGGCCTCCCACGGGCAGTCGGGGGCGCACGCGCCGCAATTGATGCACTCCGTGGGGTGGATGTAGAGCATGTCCGGTCGCGCCTCCGACACGGGCCCCTCGTGCTCGTAGATGCACTCGACCGGGCACGCCTCCACGCACCCCATGTCCTTGCAGTCGATGCACAGCCGGGTGATCACGTACGCCATTTGCCCCTCCTCGCCCCACGGCGCGAGAGTCCCATAGCATCCAGCGCACGGGACGAGAAGGGACTCGCCCCCGTCGCCGCGCCGTACGTCGCCTCGCCGCGCAGCGACCCCGAGGGTGAATCCTTTTTTTCACGGTTCGTCTAATATGCCGACCGGTCGAGAGCGTCGATGCTCCGCATCGCGCACGCGTACCCAGGGAGGACACGATGAACGCCCAGCGCAAGCAGTGGATGCAGGCAAGCGGAGTGGCCACGGTGGCCGCGCTGGCGCTGCTCGGTGGCTGCGGGCCCCTCTACGAGGAGCAGCCGCAACCGCAGTACGCGCCGCAGCCCCAGTATCAGCCGCAGCCGCAGCCCCAACCCCACTACCAGCCGCAGCCGCAGCCCCAACCCCGCTACCAGCCGCAGCCCAGTTACCAGCAGCCCGGCTACGATCCCGGTTACGCGCCGGCCGAGCCCTACGGCGCGCCCGAGGGGTCGATGGGCCAGTTCGAGCCCGCGCTCGCGCCGCACGGCCGCTGGGTGATGACGCCCGAGTACGGTCGCGTCTGGATCCCCTATGCTGCTGCGCAGCCGGGCTGGCGCCCCTACACCTACGGTCGCTGGGCCTACTCCGAGTATGGCTGGACCTGGGTGAGCGATGAGCCCTACGGCTGGGCCACGTACCACTACGGTCGCTGGGCGTACTACCCCGGCTCCGGTTGGATCTGGGTGCCCGGCCACACGTGGGCCCCAGCGTGGGTCGTGTGGCGCACCGGCGGGGGCTACGTGGGCTGGGCGCCGATCCCGCCCGGCTATGGCTATGGCACGACGTACTACGACGACCGGCACGTGCACCATGACACCTGGGTCTATTGCCAAGGCGGCCACATGACCCACCCGAAGGTCCACACCGTCGTGGTCTACGGCGCAAAGGCGCAGCCCCACTACCAGCAGACCACCTACGTGAACAACAACCGCCAGTCGGGCGGGGCCAACGGCGGCTACTACAACGCCGGCCCGGTGCAGCAGGACGTGCAGAAGTGGACCGGTCGCCCGGTGGCCCGCGAGCCCGTGTCGCAGCTCCCGCAGTCGCGCCAGCCGGGTCGGGCCTGGACCGCGCAGCCGCGCGCGCCGCAGCCGGGGCGCACCGATCCCCACGGTCGCACGCAGCCGCCGACCGATCCCCACGGCAGGACCCCGCCGGCGACCGATCCGCACGGTCGGCCGCAGCCCGGCACGCAACCGCAGCCCGGTCGCATGCAGCCGCCCGCCGATCCGGGCCGGACGCCGCCCGCGCAGCCCGGTCGCATGCAGCCGCCGGCGACCGATCCGCACGGTCGGCCGCGGCCCGGCACGCAACCGCAGCCCGGTCGCGTGCAGCCGCCCGCCGATCCGGGCCGGACGCCCCCCGCGCAGCCCGGCACGCCCCCGCAGCCCGGTCGGCCGCAGACGGATCCGCCCGCGCGCACCGATCCGCGCGCGCAGCCTGGCCGAGACGGCGGCCCCTACCTGCCCCCCGCGCGCACGGATCCGCCCGCCCAGCCTGGCCGAGATGGTGGGCCCTACCTGCCCCCCGCGCGCACGGATCCTCGCCCCGACCCGGGCCGCGCGCAGCCTCCGTCGCATCCGGGCACGCCGGCTCAGCCCGGACGCGCCCACACGCAGCCGCCCAAGCCGCCGGCGGATGTGCACCCGAGCCCAGCGCCCTACGGTCGCGAGAAGCCGTCCGACCCCAAGCCGCGCCCCGCGCGCCCCGAGGCCAAGCCGCAGCCGCAGCCCCGCCACGACGCGCCTCGCGCACAGCCGCAGCCGCGCCCGCAGCCCCAGCCTCAGGCCCAGCCCCGCCCGGCGCCGTCGCGCCCCGAGGCGCGGCCCGCTCCTCAGCCTGCGAAGCGCCCAAGTCAGCCCCCGCCGCCGTCCAAGCCCGCTCCGGCGCGCAACGGCGGCCGGCGCTAGCGGCTCCGCGTGCACATTCCCGATCCTCTCCTCCTGCTCGACGCCTGCTTCCCGGTCCGAGTGATCGACCTGGACGCGGGCGTCGACGCGCTCGCGCGACACGGCGTCGGTGGCGCGATCGTCGTTCCGCTTACGCTCGATGAGGCACCTTCGCTGCTCGGCGCGGTGCGCTCCGAGGATCGGCTGGAGCTGCGATTCGGCGCGCGGATAGGCCCGCCGTGGGACGCGGCGCTGCGCCTTGTCCGGCGCGAGGCGGCCGATATCGCCGCCGTCTCGATCGACGCGGGCGCGCCCGACGCGGTGCTGGACGCGACGCTGTGCTGGGCGGCCGAGCACGAGGCGCCGGCATACCTCGCGTGCGAGTGCGTCGCGCACGTGACGCGCGCGGAGGAGGCGCTCGCGAGGCGCCCGGGTCTGAAGCTCTGCGTGTGGCTCCGGGATGCGTCGACCGTACGCGCCGGCGGTCCGGCGCGGGTGATCGCCGCGTCGCTCGGGCCCGACCTGATGCAGGCGGTCGGTTCGGAGCGCCTGCTCTTCGCGAGCGGCGGGCTCGCCGGTCTAGGGCCTGCGCGGGCGGCCTTCGACGCCGCGTTTGGTGCGACGGCGCCCGAGGTTCGTGCCGCCGTGGCGCACGGGAACGTGCAGTCGACGCTCGCGCCTTGGGCGCGCTTCGAGCTCCCTCAGTCCGGCCAGTCACCGTCTACAGCCGAGTAGTCGTGCGATGTGATGTGCGATTCGGACACGAGCACAGGCCCGCAGTCGAGCGTCCTGATCCAGGTCAGTCCCTCGGGCAGCGGTGCGTGCAGGGCCGGTACGTCGAAGGGGCGCTGCGCCGCAATGCAGGCCGAGATCCAGGGCAGGTTCAGGCCGGCCTCGGTGTAGAAGTGCGCGGTCGTACCGAAGCGACCGACATTGATCTCGGTCAGGCGGGCGGTGCCATCGCGGTCCTCCTTGGCGTCGATGAAGCAGGGACCGTCGAAATCGGGGTCGATCGCGTGGACCGCGCGGGGGCCGATCGCGTCGAGGTCGGGGCGGTGCACGATGCGTGAGATGGCCGGCGCGCCCGTGATGCCAGACGGCGAGACGTGCGGGATGACGTACGCGAGCCGCTCGCGCGCGCAGGAGGTCACGAGCGTGCCGCGACGCCACAGCGAGATCCAGGTGAGGTTCCGGCCTGGAAGAAATTCACTTGCGATCATACCACCATAGCCGCGCCAGTAGTCGATCCACGCGAGGGCTTGCGACACGCTCCGGCAGGGCAGCGACGCGACGCCGATGCCCTTGCCCGGGATCCCCGCGCCGCGCACCCACAGCGGCCATTGATCGCCCGCGCCGACGCTCTCGAAGGCGCGCGCGACGTCCGGCGGGCCCTCGATCAGCCAGGTCCGGGGCACCGGGAGGCCGGACGCCGACCAGCGGCACCAGGTGTCCCACTTGCTCTGACCGAGGTCGAGCGCGGCCGGTGACGGGAGGTGCAGCGCGGCGTCGAGCGTGTCGCGTTGGGCCGAGAGGAGGCGGGCGTCCGGGCTCGACGCGGTCATGACGACGTCGATGGCGTGCGTGCGGATGACGTCGCGCAGGGCGTCGAGGAGGGCCTCCGGCTCCGACAGGCGGGGCACGAGCGCGCGGCGGTCGACCTCGGCGAGGTAGATGTAGTGCGGGCTCGCGTCCACGCCAAAGAGGGCGACGCGGTCCGGGGCGCGGCGGAGGGAGCGGCAGAGGTTGACGGCGCCCGGGCCGCCCGCGGAGGTGACGAGGACGCGCAGCATCGCCTACATCGCCTCGAAGTACTTGCAGAAGACGGGCACGCCGCGCTCGTCCAGCGCACGAACCTCCAGGAACATCCGCCAGTTCGGAAACTCCAGCGAGCACACGAGATCGCTCGGCCGCACGTGCTCGCAGTCCTCGCAGCGCCACAGGAAGCGAAACTTTTCGACTTCAGAGCGGAAATGCGCGTTGATGGCGGCCACCTCGTCCGGCGTGCCCTCGAAGCGGGCGTCCGTGTGGCGGGGCCTCATCTAGGGTCCGCCGACTTGGCGCAGAGCCCGAGCAGGATCGCGAGCGTGGCCTTGTCGCGCACCGGATCGGCGAGCGCCCGCGCGGTCGCGAGGGCGGGCTCGACGAGCGCGGTGTGGCCGAACGTGAACGCGAGCGCGGCGCGCGCGGCCGCCGTGGCGAAGACCGAGTCCACCTCGGGCAGGATCGCCAGCGCCGCCTTGCCGTCCGTGCCGCGATCGCTCCCCTTCGATGCCCCCGAGTCGACCACGCCGACGAGCAGCGCATAGGCCGCGACGAGCCTCGCCTCCCGCAGCAGGCCGGCCGCCTCCGCCAGCAGCGCGACGCCGCGCGGTCCGTCCGCCGCACGGCAGCACGCGTCGGCGCCGAGCGCGCGCACATAGGGCGCCGGGATGAACTGATCGCCCTGCACGACCAGCAGCGGAGCGCCGCCTCGCACGTGGCGGTCTAGGAAGCGCTCGATGGCCATCGTGTCGGCCTTGTCGCGATCCTTGCCCCGAAAGAGCCGTTCCGCCTCCGCGAGGGTGTCCTCGACGAGCCCCGAGACCGCCTTGCAGGCGTCGGCGTGCCGGTGCTTCGCGTAGGCGGCGATCGCCGGCTTCAGGTCTGCGCGTCGCGACGACGGGTCCTTGTCTGCCGTCGTCAGGGGCTGCAGTTCGCAGAGCCGCGACGCCGGCCTGGCGGCGCGCGCGAGGTTTGGCCACGCGAGACAGAGCGTGAGGGTGAGGGCGGGGATCAAGCGGTGCATGCGCGCAGTTTCGCCCGGCGGCCGCGGCATCGCAAGCGGTGGTGAGCGTGTGACAGACCGATAGGTCTACCCTGGGCGGAGACAATTCCGGCCACGCCGCGTCCCATGATCGCCCGGTCGACTTGACAGCGCGCGCCGATTTGTTTTCCTTCCGCCGCCCGCGTGCCGGGAATACGCGCTCGCCATCGGTTGTTGCGGGCGCCGCCAGGGTGGGAGGTGAACATGGCAGGTCAAGCGGTCATCCACGTTGAAAACCTCGCGAAGATCTACGGCGAGAAACAGGCCCTCAAGGGCATCAGCTTCGACGTCCATCGAGGTGAGATCCTTGGCTTTCTCGGCCCAAATGGGGCGGGAAAGTCCACCACGATGAAGATCCTCACGGGCTACGTGTCGGCCACGTCGGGGCAGGTCACGGTCGACGGGGTGGATCTCTTCACGAACCCCCTCGAGGCGCGCCGTCGCGTGGGCTATCTGCCTGAATCTACGCCACTCTACATGGATATGGTGGCCTACGAGTACCTCGACTACGTGGCCGAGGTGCGGGGGCTCGGCAAGGCCGATCGCGCCACGCGGATCGCCGAGGTGGCGAAGGTCACCGGCATCCGCGAGGTCATCGGCTCGATCATCGGGACCCTGTCGAAGGGCTACAAGCAGCGCGTGGGCCTCGCGCAGGCGCTCGTTCACGACCCGCAGATCCTCATCCTCGACGAGCCGACGAGCGGCCTCGATCCGAACCAGATCGTCGAGGTGCGCAACCTCATCAAGGCGCTCGGCCGGGAGCGGACGGTCATCCTGTCGACGCACAACCTCCCGGAAGTACGCCAGACCTGCGATCGGATGCTGATCGTGCACCGCGGCGAGATCGTGGCCGACGGCACGCCGGCGGAGCTGGAGGAGAAGATGGCGTCGTCGCCGTCGATCGTGCTGACGATCGTGCCGCACAACGGGGCGCCCGCCGCCGATCTGGCGCAGTCGCTCGGCGCCGTGGCCGGGATCTCGGGTGTGGCGATCGTTCGCGAGGAGACCGGCGACGCACGCTGCGTGACGTTCAACGCCACGGCGGCGGGCGACGCGCGTGCCGCGATGTTCGAGTGGACCAAGAACAACGATCACACGCTGCTGGAGCTGCGACGCGACGCGCTGGATCTCGAAGGGATCTTCCGCCGGCTGACGCAGGACCTCTAAGAAACCGACGGATCCGCTGCGCCGCGCCTCCGATAGCGGCGACGGCGGTCCTGCTGGAGTGACGATGAGCTGCATCTGGACCATTGCCCGACGCGAGTTCAACAGCACGTTCAACTCGCCCATCGCGTACATCGCCGTCAGCGTCTTCCTGGTCGTGACGGGCCTGATGTTCTTCTTCGGCCTCGCGGGCGGAGACGACTTCTTCGAGGCGCGCGAGGCCAC
>Ga0172370_10006017_pt1 | contig 15393 bp, 14 predicted proteins | sample LakKiv5m_FD_114538 | JGI IMG/M metagenome (GOLD analysis project Ga0172370, IMG submission 114538) | Freshwater microbial communities from Kabuno Bay, South-Kivu, Congo - kab_022012_11.5m | ecosystem: Environmental > Aquatic > Freshwater > Lake | place: Democratic Republic of the Congo...
AGTATTCCTTTACCTACTATTGGATAAATTTCAATCTCATCACCAAGTTCATAAATTGCCTCAGCTTGTTCTTTTATGAAAGGACTTATGTAACCTGCATTGCCACTGCAAATGATTAGTACTTTCATTTAATGCGTCTTTTTATTTCTTTAGCGGGTATGCCGCCGACAATGCTATACGATTCTACATCTTCTGTAACCACAGAGCCTGCTGCTACAACAGCTCCTTTTTTTATCGTTACACCTGGCAGAATAATTACGCTCGCACCAATCAGTACATCATCTTCAATTATTATATCCGCCACTTTATGAGTTTCTGAAACTGTTTTGCCAGGCATGTAATGGTGGGAGTAAGTGAAAAATTTACAATAGGGTGCTATAGCAACACCGTTACCTATCATTAAATTTCCTTTTGAACAATTAATATACGTACCTACGCCTAATAATCCGTTATTGCCAATTCTTAAACTAGCTTTTAATCCAATTCCTATAAAACAATTTTCCCAAATTTTGAAATTATCACCTATAGAAATCCTTTTCGGGTTACCAACTACCCGCGCACCATATTTAATAAATGAGCCTTTACCTATTTTACCTAAGAATAACTTCCAATAGATCAGTCGCAAATAGTCAAAAGATCTTTCTTTAATTTTCCAAAACAGATCACCAACAATGAATTTATTTCTATTCAATTTCATATTGCTAAAATTGATTAATAAAATTAAAAATGTCACTTGCTTTTTTTTGCCACATTAGTTCCGATTTGGCAAATTCACTGCAATGCATTTTATTTTCTAGATTATGAAAATATTGTCTATAAATTTCAGGTATTACTACTGAATAATCATCTTTTATTTCTATAACTTGCCCCAAATTGTTTTCTAATATCATGGGTGCAATACTGTGAATATGAGGTGTTGTTAAAACAGGAACCCCTGATGCTAAATACTCTGCAAATTTTGTAGGAAAAGAATTGTGATTTAATGGTAAATCTTCACGAAGTAAAAAGCCCATATCCGCTATCTGTTGTAAATCGGCAATTTCATTTTGTTTCAAACTGGTTATTAAATAAGAGGTTGCTGGGATATTATATTTATTTAATAAAGTTACAAATTTGTTTGATTCATATTCAGTAATAATTATAAAAAATGAACTAGGATATTTATTTTGAAATTGACTATAGAATTTTATTGTTCCTTCCAAGAATTGATAATAATGCGCATTGCCTGTATATACAAAAACAAATTTATCTTCCAACTTAAATTCCTTTTTCTTTTCAATCGCTCTCTTTTCACTATATAGGAAAGTTTCTCCATCATAGTAATTATATTTAGCAACACTAGTAATACCCCTGCCAAGTTTATTTTCTGAGGTTACTGTAAATATCAGATCAACAAATTTAAGGGCAAGGTTATTTAAATAAGACGATAGTTTTAAATAGATATTTGAGGCCCCCTGAACTTTTAGCTCATTTATTGCATCACCCCTCATGTCATAAATGAGTTTAAAATTCAATAATCTTTTAAATGCAAATGAAAGGTAAAGAGAAGAATCTGAATAAGCGTAAACAATTTTTGGATGGTAAAAAATTAGCCAATAAAATGTTTGAAAAAAATGTAATATATACCTCATAATCTTATAGACCACTTTACCAGCCGGTAAATGTCTCTTTAATAATTTAATTTTATAAGTTTGAAGGGGTGTATTATCTAAGATATTTAATTTATTATTTGAAATATCTTTAGCTGTATTATTATAAGATAAAATAGCAGCTTCATAATTATTTTTACGAATTTCCGGTTCAAAATGTTTAATCAAATTTAAGAAGTTCTTTGAATGGCCGCCTTTGGTAAATAAAGGTGAATATATTAGAAATAGAATTTTCTTATTATTTGAATTCAATTATTGCTCTACCTTTTTTATTTAACAAACCATGCCAGATACCCAAATAATAATATTTCAATAATTTTAAATCCGCGGTTTTTAATGCCCATTTTATCTTTATGGGTAACATTATAAATTCTTTTAATATTGTTGCAATTAAAGATTTAAAAAACCTATACTTTATGAAATATAGAATCTTTGATCGGTTCATATAATAGTATGAAAAATAATATTTTAATTTATTTTTAGGCGACCAATCGTGATGATGCCATACCTTAGCTTCAGAGGTAACCACCATTTTATAACCTGCGAGAAAGGAACGATATGCTAAGTCTGCTTCTTCGCCATAGATAAAATATCTTTCATCGAAAAGGCCAATTTCTTTTACTACAATCGCTTTAATAAATGTAATTCCACCACTCACAATATTAACAACAATTTCTTGCGGATATTTTCCATCAACAAAAATTTGATTCCCTTGCAGTGATTCAACGTGCCTTTTTTTAAAATCAATTTTATCTGCATAGGATTGAATTTTATAATTATTTTTTAATTCATGCCCTAAAAACATGATTGGTGCAACAGCAGCAATATTTTCTTCTTGATTAATTAACCGCACCAAGGCTGAAATACAATTTTCGTCCAACTCAATATCAGGATTGAGGACGAATAGTAATTCAGTACCGGACATTATAGCTTTTTCTGCAAGAAGATTATTACCACATGCAAAGCCAATGTTTTCATCAACATGTAATATATTAGCCTGAGGGAAATATGATTTAATTATTTCGATTGAATTATCTTCGCAATTATTATCAAGAATAAATAAGGATACACCAGCATAATTTTGTTTTTTTAGTGCATCGCAAAATAATTGTAAATATTCAGCTTCATTGGTAACAACTAATAAGACTGAGACTTTTGATAAATAATCACCCATAGATTTTTAAATATTCCGGCAATGAAATAAATTTAATTTTGTAATTTGATAAATATTCATACAATAATCCAAGTGTGTGATCATTTAATAATTTAGGATGAAGTATCATCATAGAATAATTTGGAACTTTTTTATATAAGTAAGAAAATTTTTCTCTAAAATTATTATCGGTCGTAAATTGATTTACCCGCTTTTTAGTTAATAAGTTAACGAACTTTTGCGAATTTTTTTTTTGATCTTTTATATTAACCTCTCCTGAACCACTGCCAGACCTTCTACTTTCGAGATTTGGATATTTAACCCTTCGTAAAAAAGTAAATAAGATATTTATTAAAACTGGTATTTTAACAGTTGTTATTGGGATCTCAATGAATTTACCTTTATCAATAACTTTTGTTAAACTATCCTCAAATCTATAAAAAGATTGACGTGGATATTTAATGAAATTGTATGAAAATAATTCATTGTAATTAAACATTTCTAAAGCAACACTTGAATCAACATATATTTTGTTAAGCTCAAGTGCTTCTTTAAGTTCGCTAAAAGGTTCAATCAAGTAACCGCCTGCTCTGAATGAGGTTACAGTGTATAATGGTTTAATTTTTCTAATTGTATTCTCAATTATTTTTTTAGATATGCTAATACAACCGATTATGGTATTGATATCCTCAATATTATTTTCTCTTGATAAATTATGTAGTTTAAATCTATCATATTTAAAATTCCATTTTCCATTTTCATATTGTGCATCTAACCAATGCGGATGTAAATGCATTTGAACATCATGCCCTTTTTTTACTAAATCTAGGATTTGTTCCTCAATTACTACCCTATCCTCCTTAAGCTCTATAAATCTTTCCTGAAGCTGAAGCAAACGATAGTAATGTAAAATATCCCAAAATACGGTCATTTTAGAATTGTTATTTTCAAGTAAGGAAAGTAATTTTCTAGTTGGTTCAATTATACATTCATTGACTGTTCCAGTTTTATTTCCTAAAAACAATTCATAATCTATTGTTAGTATTATTTTCTTCATTAAATTAATCTTTTCAATTCCTGATCAATTATATCACCTCTAAATTTTTTGCCTTTAAGAAAAATAACTATACGAGCTATTGAGTTGTAAATATAAAATTTAGTTTTTGATATTGGCATTTTCCATAAAAATCCTTTACGTAATTCTACACCAAAATGTTCTTTAAATCTTTGTATCCTTTCCTGTTTCGAACCCGGTTCCGGATTTATACGGGCACCAACAAAATCAAAATACTTCACATTGTTTAATTTAGAATCCTTGATTGCTTCCCAATATAAATAAGTAGTAGAACCACGTGCAGGGTTTTTAATTGATCCAGCATATATTGCATAAGTAGTATGATTGTTAGATAAGAATATTACTGTAGATTGAAGAATATTATTTTTATCAACTGCAACATAAACCCACAGTTTATTCCCTAAATAATATCTTAATTTATTAATTTCATTTATATCTGTACTTGATATACCTGCCTTCGATGCGGTAAAATTTATTAAGTTTATACTATCAGTAACATAATCATTTCCTTTTTTTATTATGATATTTTCTCTTATTGCTTTATTAATATCATATCTATCTTTTTTCTGTATTGCATTAAATAATTCAGCTACAGATTTTTCTTCTAAATTAATTTTATAAGTACCAAATGGAGCAAATACAGCACCTGAAGGTTTACTATTAAATATTGCCCAGTTGGGCGATTGCTGTATCCAATCACACAGTTTTTCTCCCTTTATTAAGGATACGACCTCTTCCAAAAATTCATTTTCTCTTTCAATAGTAATGTTTTCAAGATTATTTACAGCAGTAGGAAAATATCCTTTCGTAAAAACTAATGTTCGCTTTGTTGCAAATGGAATAATAAAAGTGATTGAACCTTCAACTTTTTCTATAAACCATATAGTTTTTATCTTTTTAAATTCTAATAGATAATCTGCATACTCTTGTGTAGAAAATATTGGGACTTTATTTGAAAGGTTATAATTCTCTAGTATTTTTTTTATGTTATAAATAATCTCAATAGCCAAAGTAATTCCCTTAGATATGCCTACCCATAATAATTTGTGTCCAAAATAAACGCATTTAATTTGCGCACAGATTCAAGCATTTTCCTTTTCCCATTTTTTAAATATACAGAGGAAAGTGATCTATCCAATTTTTTTGAATCATCTATTTTTACTATTTCAATATCTTTTTTGAATACTTCTTTAAATATTAACAACAACTGATATTTAGTAACTTTCTCATTTATACAATAGTGTAAAACGAAATTCAAGTTTCTCAAATTATTAAATTTATCTTCTAAAATTATTTCCTCGCAGAATTGCGCAAATTGCAGAGTTGTTACTCCATTCCAAAAATGATGATTATAACCTTGGACAGTTTTGCCCACATCACTTGCTAGGAACCATTCTAAGAGGCTACTTTTATTTTTTAATTGCGGGCCAATTATTGAACATCTGATATTTAGAAAATTATTGCTGATAATCTCACCTAACGATTTACTCTTACCATAAATATCAATTGGATCATGAATATCGTTCTCATTATAGTTACCTTTATTACCACTATAAACACAATCTGTAGCAATTTGGATTATTTTCGTTTGGGGAGAATATTTGTTAATACTGTGGGCTAGCCGATGCGGAAATAAAGAGTTTACTAAGATTGCATTTTTAATACCTTCTTGGTTATCAATAGCACAGTACTTGTTAATAATACCAATACAATTAATTATATAAGTAGGATTTGTTTCTGCTATTAAACCAAATATATATTCTTCCTTAGCCTTCTTTGCATCTAAAAGAAAAACCTTTTTATTCCGTAAAATCGATTGATCACGCCCAGTTCCTAAAACATTAAACTTTTTATTTAGGTCCAAATATCTAAAAACCATTGACCCAAGCATACCATTAATTCCAAGTACTAAAACATTAATCATAATTGCCAATTTTCTCTTTTAAAATATTCGATAAGTTCAAGTTTAGAATAGTCTGCAAGTAGTTTTATATTTTTACCATCTAACCATCCATCAAGTTTTAGAATTGATTTTAATTCTGGTTTAGTTAAATATCTATTTTTTTCAGAATTATATTCATTAATTAGAAATATCTTTCCTCTATATTTTTTATATAATTCATGTATGTCAAAATTTGGCAAAATCACAAAGTAATTACCGTGCTCAAATGCTCTCCTAGCTTCATATCTTGAAACTAAAACTTCATGAATTTTTTCACCAGGTCTAATTCCAATGTACTTAATTTTTGTTTCATCATTTCCTAACTCTCTTATCATTAATTCAGCCAAAATAATAATTTTTATACTTGGCATTTTCATAACAAATATTTCCCCTCCTACTGAATCTTTCACAGCTTTGAAAATTAAACTAATTGCCTCCGGCAACCTCATAAAGTATCTGGTCATCTCTTTGTCAGTTATTGTTATTTCGTTTGCCTTTAGAATTTGATTCTTAAATAAAGGAACTACAGAACCGTTAGTTCCAACTACATTACCACCTCTGATACAAACGAACTTTGTTTCAGTATTCTTTAAATTTGAATTTACAACAATTTTTTCAGCCATAGACTTTGAAACGCCATAAACATTAATTGGATCAACAGCCTTATCGGTAGACACGAATACAAATGTCTTTACCTTATTTTCTATAGCAACGTCAACAGCATTTATTGTTCCAATAATGTTTGTTTGTGCTGTTTCTTCCGGGTTATGTTCGCAGACGGGTACGTGTTTAAGGGCAGCAAGATGAAAAATATGATCAACATTTTGAGCTGCAAATTTTAATCTATTTTTATCTCTAATATCACCAATAATAAATTTCAAAAGTTTACTATTAAATCGCCTTGCCATTTCCACTTGTTTATGTTCCCCACGCGAATAAATTCTTATCTCTTCAATTGAACTGTTTTCAAGTATTTGTCTAGTCAGTTCTTGACCCCACGAGCCGGATCCACCAATAATTAAAATTTTTTTCATTTATTTCTTCTTCCCGTTCTAATTTTCACTAAAAAATGTTTCAAACCAAATACTTATTATTAAAAGCCTTGTAAGATTAGACAACGACTCTTCAGAATTCATTCTCTCTTCGATATGTTTTCCTTCGTCGATCTGTTTTAAAAATTCAGATTTTTCTATTGTATTAATAAACCAATTTTTAAGTTTGCCTCTAAACCAGTATTCATCTGCATTGGGAAATCCCATTTTATCTTTTCTCCAAATAACAGAATCCGGTAGGTAGTCTTTCATTGAAAGCCGTGAAATGTATTTTGACCAACCATTGTGGATTTTATAAACAACAGGTAAATTCGCAATAAATTCAACCAATCTATAATCCATAAAAGGAACTCTTGATTCAATCGAGTGTGCCATTGATAAACGATCTCCATACTGCAATAATGTCATCAGGGATGTGGTGGTTTCTTTTACCAACAACTCATTTAATGGAATTAAAAATTTAACATTTTTACCAGCTTTTTCCAAAATTGCCGTCATCAATCTTTGACCAATTAGTTTTTTCAACAAATTTATACATATGGCTAATTTTAATAATTTTAATTCTATTCCGGGCATTTTTTTCATTTTCCAAAATTCGATTAGAGTTTGAATTATTGACCCATTAGCAAGAAATGAATAAAAATAAGTTGTGTAACCTGCCAATTGCTCATCGGCTCCTTGACCATCTAACATAACTTTTATATCTGTCTCTGCTACACACTTGTATACGTACCATCCCGACATTGCTGATCCGTCAGGAGGATTATCCATCATATATATCATTTGGTAAATTTGAGACGCAATTTCTTCTATTTGTGGTTCAATTTTGTGAGATTTTACTTTTAAGTAATTTACTAAAGTGTTAATGAAATCACTTTCATCCAAAGCTTTTAATTCTTCTTTTGAATAAACGTTTGAGAATGTTTCTTGTAAATCTTTTTTCCCATTTTTTTTTAAGTGTTGATTGACCAAATGAACTATAGAAGAACTATCTAACCCACCAGATAATGCTGTTCCTATCTTTACATCTGACCTCATTCTTAATCTTACTGAATCAGAAAGAAGTTCATAATACCGTTTTGAATATTCTTCAGCTTTATTATTTGAAAATTTTTCATTTTTTAGATTTGGTTTTAATGTCCAGTATTTCTCTTCTTTAATTATTGATTTACCCATATCCTTAATACTAATTTCTAAAAAACTAGCACTATTAAAACTATAAATATTTTCGAATGCAGTTTCTTTTAAATAAGCTTTACTCCCGCGTTTAAGGTAATCCTTTATATAGGTAATATTAGGATTTGTTTTAACATTTGGGTTTGCTAAAATCGCTTTAATTTCTGATGCAAAAACAAATCTTTCTTCATCCTGATAATAATATAAAGGTTTTATTCCAAAACGATCACGTGAAAGAAACACTTTATCTTCTTTAATATCAAGTATAACAAAAGCCCACATTCCATTAAACTTATTTAAACAGGCTGCACCCCATTTATCATAAGCAGCCATAATTACTTCTGTATCTGTTTTTGAATTGAAAATATAACCACACACTTCCAATTCAGCTTTTAATTCCAAGTAGTTATATATTTCTCCGTTAAAGACAATCCAATATCTATTCATATACGACATAGGTTGATGTCCGAAAGGGGAAAGGTCAATAATTGAAAGTCTGCGGAATCCAAAGGCAACTTTTGATAAAAATTCGTTAGAATTTTTAATATGTTTTAAAGGTAAATATGGAATAGAATTATTAGTATGATCTTCAAATTTGCTTTTATCCCCACCGTAAATATTTATTGCATTTCCATCATATAAAAAATAACCTTCATCATCTGGTCCCCGATGTTTAATAGTCTCAGTCATACACCGGATAATTTCCCCATGAAATTCTCCTCTATTACCCAACTGAATTATACCCGCAATACCGCACATAAAATAATTAATCTAACAATTTGTTATTTCAAAAAAATAATCAACATATTTTTCAATAGTTTGTTCAGTTAAAACTTTTTTTCTGGCATTCATTCCTAGTTTTTCACATTCATCAGGATTATTAATAAGGTACGATATTGCATCTGCTATGCTCTCTGCATTTAGAGAAACCAGAATGCCTTCATTTTCAGTTACTAATTTTCTGGTTTCACCAACATCGCTAGCAATGATTGCATTCTCACATGCCATCGCTTCTAATAATGACTGACTTGGATAATTATTATCGTTTTGTATTGAGATAAATAATTTACTAGTCCTTAAATATTTTGCCGTATCTACAACGCCACCTTCAAAGAATACATTATTTAACTTCAATTGCTCTTTTTTATTTATCAACTCATTAAGTAAAACACCTTCACCTAAAAAAATCATTTCAAAATCTGTAGATTCTTTCTTTTTTAATATAGCAATGGCTTCTAATAGAAGTAGTGGATTTTTATAAGAGGTTAATCTTGCTGAAAATACTATTCTATTTGTTTTCGGATATACCGGATAAAAATTGTCATATAAAATGAAACTGTTAGGGCTTATCAAAACTTTATTACTTTTAATAGACATCCTTTTCTCTTGTAATTTTTTAAGAACCCCTTCTGATAAAAAATCTATTTTATCTGCAAATTTTAAGGCGTAATATTCTGTGCTTAGAATTTTTAAGATGTTACTTCCAATCATACTTGCGGAAGCATCATTATAGCTGTAGATAAATTTAATATTTAGTAACCGTGCGATTTGCCACGACCATCCGCCCCCAGTAAATACACCATAAATAATACTAATATTATATTTTTTAATAATTTTCATTAACTGTAAAGAATAACCTAACCATCCCCAGGTCTGCTTCAAAAAACTAGATATTTTTCCAAGCAATGAATATACTTTTGCTTTTATTTTTATAATTGTTGGATTTATTAAACGGCTAACTAATCCTGATCCTTTTGTTTTTGAAAGTATCCGTTTACCATAATGTATTTTAACAATAATTACATTTTTATGGTCAATTAGTATCTTATCTTTGAAACATTCTGAATAAAGTGAATCATTTATTACAAGGAAGTAGTCATCTCTTTTAATAAATTGTAGATAATTAAATAAAGCTAAATACCTTCTTTGTGCCCCTCCTTTATAACTTGCTGATAAATTGAGAAGTACAATCAATTTATTTTTATATGTATTGGACTGCATTATTACCGTAATTAAATAATAGATCAATGATGGATAAGTCAGAAATAAAATTTTTGGAATTGAGCTGAGCGTATTTCTTTGTTTTATAGGCTTGCCATTCAAGATTGATATTATTTTGTAAAAGGTCGATTTTATTTACGTATCTTTTTGAGCCTTCACCAGAACCTGAAATATAGGTATCGGCTTTGACTTCTATTAAAATACCAAGCAGTTTTTCCCATCCAGATTTCTCAGAAGTATTTAATAACTCACTTGATTTAACAAAACGTGTATTTATTTCCAAATATTTACAAATGCTAAGTATAAAAGGTATATTATAATCAATTAAAAATTCGCTCTCCTTTTTATATATTTCAACGATAATTGAGAATACTTCATTGAAATATGGATATTTTTTATAATTTAATTCTATGGATTTAAGATGTTTTTTCTTCCATTTAAAATTTTTATCAACATTTATATCCTTAATTTGTAATAGTTCTGATTTATTCATAACTGGTACTGTTAACCAATTCTCGTTTTCATTGATTATAATTTTTGTCCTTGATGTAAATGTTTTACCCCTTTCAAACTGAACGTCATCCAAAAAAACAAATAAATCTGAATTCTTAATTTTGTTGAAATAACCAATCCATGGGAGGAAATTAGGTTGATGTATTGCTACGGTCATACTAATATTTTTTTCTTCATCAATAACAACTCAATATAATTTTTGCTATCCACTTTGTCAGAAAATGCTATATAACCATTATTCTGATAGAAGTTGACTGCCTTTTCATTTGATTTTATGACTGAGAGTTCAATTGTATTAATTTCTTGAGCCTTGCAATTCATCTCGAAAACTTTAAGGATTAATTTCCCCAAACCAATACCTCTATGCCCATTATCTGTCATTAATTTATGTATATGAGCTGTTTTACTTTGTTTAATTGATGAAATGACATAGGAAACAAGAACATCGTTCAATTCTAAATAATAACTTAAATCAAATTTTCCAGGAAGTTCGATTAAAAAATTTTCTTCATTCCAATATTCATACGATTCAAATTTTAAGATTTCTATAAAGGAAACTAAATTAGACTTAAGATATTCTTTATTTAGTTTTTTGATTAAAATATCCATCTAATCACTTCAAATACTTCTGCATATTTTTTACCTATTTGAATCCCTCTCGTAATGGCTAAACTTCTTATAAATTCATCTGATACATAATCTTTTCCTTTTTGTGAATTATAGCAATTCAAAGCTCTTAACTTTTTATTTAATTCTTCTTCAGAGAAGGTGATAAAAGATTGTGTCGAAAAATTTAGATTATTCCAGGGCATTTCATAAGCTAAAATAGAGGTTTTCTTGAAGGCGCGCAGACCTTCATAAGCAATAGTAGAATGATCTTGATGTAAATCGTGCATTGCTGGCATAAAAACTAAATCGGGCATTAATTCTTTATTCAACTTTACCAGATCTTCAAGTATTTCCTGTCGGTGATAGGCAAAGTGTCTAACTTTATATCCGAATAAAATTAAATTTTCCGATTTAATCCCCAATTCTTTTGTTGCATTCTTTACTTCAATTCCCAAAATATTTTTAGGGAATGGGGAGGGCACGGATTCTTCAGCAAGCGTAAATGCAGCATAGTATACGTCTGTACCTTCCTTAATAAACCGGGCAATTGAAGCTCCGCAGCCAAACTCGCCATCATCGGTATGTGGTGAGAAAACTAAAATCCTTTTTTTATCCAAATTTACCTCATGAAGAAAAAAATAATTTAATTTTATTCTATATATTTTTATTAATAATTAATATTTTACGATACAAAGCAAACCCAAGCCCCATAAATAATGCAGTGGAACTAAATTGAACTCCTGTAAAATCGTTACTTAAATTATATATATTGAATGTAAATATACCGGCAATAGTAAGTAAAAAATAGATTGAATAAATAATTAAGTAAGGGTCTTTGGAATAAATAATTAATTTTTGTTTAAGTGATTTACTTAAATTTAAAAATAGCTTTGCCATAATGAAATACAATGGAAACATCATAACTGCACCTACAATACCGAAGCCAAAGAATAAGAAATAAATTGGAACTTCATGCGCTGCATCAGCCGCAGAAGCATATATCGCACCCCTGGGGGATGAAGCTACATCAGAGTCACCCCAATATAAATATGTATAACCTGTCCCAAAAAATAAATTATTTTTAATATATTCTTTTGCTGTTAAAAGATCGCCTGTACCAGAAATTCTATAATTTCCTTCTCCCCGTGTGTCTTTTCCCATTGTTAAAAGTAAAAATGTATCCTCACCAATTCTAAATACATAATCAACATATTTCGGTAACGCAATATACAAAGCCATTACAACAAGGACAGAAGAAATTAAAATTTTTAAAGATGCAGTAAGTTTACCGGTGCGGAATAAATAAGATGTTATTAAAATAATTATTAAAGCTGATCCTAAAATTTGTATCTGTGTTCGTCTTGTAAGTGTTATTAAAAAAGTAAGCATAATTAAAATGCCGCTGTAATATAACCAAAGCTTATACTTTATATTTAGATTTAATTTTCTATCCAGCAGATAAGTGGTTAATGCCAAAGGGAATAATAAATCAAAAATACCGTAACTTAATAAACCTATCCTCATCATTTCTGATCCGCGATACCTTAACATTTCGACCACTGGAATTAATGGAATTTCCGTAAGTAGTGTTATCAAATATAATGTCAAACAAATAACGCCAAAAAATAACGTGATAGCATAAAAATATTTTAAATCTCTTAAAGCGAACACATATACAGAAATTAAAATAATAAACCCATAAATAAATACTCTGTTTTTTATTAAAAATGTAGAATAATCAAAATCATTTTGAAAGTAAGGTACAATACCGCCATAAACGATAAAATAATATCCGGCAAAGATAAATAGATACTTAAAAAACTTTAATAAAAATTTATCGGTATAAATTACTTTCCAGTTAACTTTTGGTGAGCTCAAACACAGCACAATAAATAAAATAAAAATATCGGTAATATTAAAAGGTCCTAGTAATTTTCCACCTAAAAATCCATTTACATATCCACCCGGATCAAAGAATAGATTTAGAAAGAGCCAGAAAGAAAAATCAGGTTTTTCCCTAATAATTATTATTATCGGAAAAATTATTATTAATCCTACTATACCTATAAAAATTAAATTTGACATTATTTCCTAAATATTTTTTCCCTGGTCTGTTTTAGCTCAAACAATATTTTTTCTTTTATTATCGTTATTCTGCTCAAAGTAATTAAACCTAAAAATAATGGCAAAATAATTGTCAAACCTAATAGCAAGATTTTATAAATAATATTAATATGAAGAGTAGTCTTCAATTCCGCATAAGGGACAAAGAAAGCAATTAAAAAACTAAGTAATATATAAAATAAAATACGTATTAAATGATAATCCACTTTATAATATTTTCGTGAAACAAAATAACAGCCCAGGAAATAAGCTAAATAAGATATAACAGTTGTAAACCCTGCGCCAACAAATCCCCACCTAGGGACAAAGTAAAAATTAAGACCAATATTAAGCAAAGCAGCAACTGAAACCAGCCAGCTATAATGCCATGTTTTTTTACTTAGATAAATACCTGTTGAAACAATCTGTTGTCCTTGTGCAAAAACTATTGAAAAAGTTAACAATGGTACTGCCAAACTACCTATAACATAGGCAGGTGTAGTTATTAAATTTATCAGGTTGGTACTAAATATGGATAAAAAAACAGATATTATAACAGCCACAATAATATATAATTTGAAAACGTCGGCAGAAAATTTTTTGCTTTTTGTTTTTAGTGTTTGTTCATTATAGTACATTTCAAAAAATAAAACCCCATAACTCATTTGGACCGCCATATTTATTAAATCGATCGGCTGCGAAAAAGTAAACCCTATTGAATAATATCCTATTTCAGTCAGATTTTTATAACGCAACAGAAAAAACCTGTCCGAACTTACATATACCCATTCAGCTATAGATGCCCATATAAGAGGGTATCCAAATACCAGCATTTTTTTTGCATAACCCCAATTGAAAGAGTATTTATATTTTTTAATCGTAAAATAAAAGAATGAAAATATTATAACGGCTAAACTGCTAAAAAATGTAGCTAGTAATGCACCCAAAACCCCAAATTTTAAGAGAACAACAAGTGTTATTCCGAAACCGATACTTCCCACAGATTTTAGTATTGTTATTAAATTGTATTTCCATGGTTGCCTAAAATAACGATAAATTTGGGATTGTTCTGAGAGCATAAAAGATATTGGAATACTGATACAGCTTATAAAAACCAGCCATGTATAACTAGTTGTACTAAATAAAAAAACAGATATTTCTTTAGAGAATATACTTAGTATTAAAGAAGGCAATGTGGTTAATAAGCGTAAGATAAAAGTAGTATATAATATTTCTCCTTTTTCTTCTTTAGTTTGAACCTCAAAAAAATAATACCCGCTTGCGGAGTCTATTCCTACTCCAATGATTGCAGCAATAAAAAAGGTAAATGTTGTTAAAGTATCCAGCAATCCATAATCAGCCGGTGCTAAAGCCCGTGTATAAAATGGTAAAAGTAATACTCCAATAAATTTTTTTATGCCGCTGCCTAACCCGTAGACAAATGTATCTTTGGAAAAGTCTTTTATACTAGCCAATTTATTTCCATATTTCCATAAACTTTGCTAAAGTGTAAATGGCAAAAATGTTATGAGAATTAATTTCTTCAAGTTCAATCAAATCCATATTAGTAATATCTGAATTTTTTATGCTATCCAAATAATTATTATATAATGCATTACCATTATTAAATAAATTATTTTCTATTGGTGTACTAAAACCGATTTTATCGAATCTGTTATAAACTTCTTCGGGTAAATAGTCTTTCATTGCTTCACGTAATATTATTTTTGTCAATGCACCGTTAATTTTTTGCTCTGTAGGTATGCTCACAGTAAATTCCAATAACTTGTAATCCAAAAATGGAACTCTTGACTCAACGGAGTGTGCCATAGAATTTCTGTCCTCAAAATGTAAAAGCCCAGGTAAATTGGTCCTTTCAATTTGATCCTTTAAAAAATCGGGTAAATAATTGCATTTGTGCGGTGTAACATATTTTGTATTAAAAATATATTTATCAATTAGCTTCTTTTTAATTGGGAAAGCTGTGTGCTTTTGATTAAACAATTTATGTTTTTGAATGGAAATAAATCTCTTAACGGGGTAACCATTCTTTTTTAAAGAAGGATAGTATTTATATAACTCATTCCATTTCAAAGAATAAATCATTTCATTTATATAAG
>Ga0172370_10006018_pt1 | contig 15387 bp, 20 predicted proteins | sample LakKiv5m_FD_114538 | JGI IMG/M metagenome (GOLD analysis project Ga0172370, IMG submission 114538) | Freshwater microbial communities from Kabuno Bay, South-Kivu, Congo - kab_022012_11.5m | ecosystem: Environmental > Aquatic > Freshwater > Lake | place: Democratic Republic of the Congo...
CCACTTGAAGGGCGCGCCTGCGGGATTCATGAGCATGAGGTTGTGCACGATGTTTCCGCTGCCAATTATAAGAACGCCCTGCCCGCGCAGGGGCGCAAGCTCCTTTCCCATTTCATAATGCTTTTCCGGCGAAAGGTAGGCGTTGAGGCTGAGCTGGACGGCTGGAATGTCCGCGCGGGGATACATTTGAAGAAGTACGGACCAGGTGCCGTGGTCCAGCCCCCATTCGCGGTCAAGGGAAACCTTGGATGTTTTTATCGTGCTTTGCAGCTTTTTTGCAAGCGAGGGCGAGCCGGGCGCGGGGTAGCGCTGCTCGTAAAGCTCGGGCGGGAAGCCGTAGAAGTCGTGTATTGTCTTTGGCGCCTGCATCGCAGTTGCTGCGGTGCCTTCTGCCATCCAGTGCGCGGAAATGCAGAGGATGGATGATGGCTTGGGAATTGCTTGCGCAATTTCCTTCCAGCCTGATGAGAACTCGTTTTTCTCGATTGCGTTCATGGGCGAGCCGTGGCCGATGAATAGGACGGGCATTTCCATGGCTTGATGTCGTGGGTAGGGTTTATAGGGGTTGCGCGCAGCTTGCCCTACTCACATGCGTGTAGGCACTAATTAACGCCCAGAAGCGGAAATACCATGCGAGGTGAGAAGAATGGCAAAATACACTACGATAAACACGCAACTGCCGCTGGCGCTTGTGGTGGCTGCGCTTTTGCTTGCAGGGTGCGCAGGATATTCGCAGGGAGGCGTGGGCGCACAGGCAGCTGGCGCAGGTGCGCAGCAAGCGGGAGGCGCTGGCACTGGCGCATCAGGCGCGCAACAAACCGGAGGCGCGGGTGCGGCAGGCGGGGCGGGCAGCGGGAGGGCCGTATTCCTGATATCCGACGCTGCGGCGGGCATGGGCTCCGTGACAAGCATAGGCGTCATTGTGAGCAGCGTGTCGGTGCACAGCGCTGGAAGCGGATGGATAACCGTATCATCGGTGCCACAGGCCTTTGACCTGATGCAGCTGCGCTCTTCGGGTGCACAGTCGCTCCTGGCAGATGCAAACCTAACATCCGGCAAGTACGACCAGATAAGGCTGGAAATTTCCAGCGTGACCGTGACCGACTCGAGCGGAAGCCACACTGCAAAGCTTCCATCGGGCGACCTGACAATTAAGGGCGAATTCAACGTGGCGGCAAATTCCACTACATCGCTGAGCCTGGACTTCCTGGCTGACAAGTCATTGCACGTGACAGGGAACGGCATGTACATACTGGCACCCGTAGTGCATTTGCAGGGCAAGGAGGGCTCGGACATACAAATCGATGCCAGTGCAAAGGATAACGTCAAAGTGCGCGGGGGCAGCGCCAGGATTGACATCCAAGTCGGGATGGATGAGAAAGGCGAGGTTGGGGAAAACCTGTCCATACCTGCGGATGCGAACATCACGATAGGCGGCGATGACACCATCAGCATTGTGGGAACGCTCATGCAGGGGGGCGATGGCAAAGGCAAGGATGAGGGCAACGGCAAGGGAAACGGTGAAAGCGGCAACATCTTGGTCGGCATCGGGAGCGGCGAGCTCTTCTCCGCTTCGCTTTATGCGCAAAGCGCCGTTGAAATTTATCCAGGAAGCACAACTGGCGCTTCATCTGACGAAGTGCCAAACTTCAACATGGCAACCACGCAGCTGGCTGACGGCTCCACAAAAGTCACCATGACTGAAAAGTCCGGGGGGCAGGCGCTAAGCGCAGTGGTGCCTGCAGGCGGCTCGCTTTATTTCTACGACGCCAACCCGGGCGATGACGCAACCGGCACGGACAGATTCCTGCAGGATGACAAGCTTGTTGTGGTGGGCAGCAACGGGTACATCGTCCAAGGATAAACAACAGGCTATGGATAAACAGAGGTGAGGAAAATGGCAACACAGTTGCCTGCCCTCTTTTTGCCTTTAGGCAAAAAGGGGCGCCTTTTTCGCGAAGCGAAAAAGTGCGCGGGCAACTTATTGCCATTTTTGAGGTGATGAAAATGGCAAAAAAGAAAATGGACGCGGTGAGCGGCACCCTTGAGCTTGCGGAAAACGCATGGGGCGCAATCGCCCAGAGGAAATTCGAGGAAATGCTTGAGCGCGACATGGGCAAGCAGATACAGAGAAGCGTGGAGCTGCAGTACGGGTTTGCCGCAAAATATTACGGCGCAATGATGGAGGGGAAGAAGCTCTCTGCAGCCGAGACTAAGGAGTTCGGGAAGAAGCTGATGGAAGCGATGAAGACGGAGTGACACTAGGGGTGGTGAAGATGGCAAGCCAAATATTCGTCAATCTGCCAGTGAAGGACCTTAAGAAAACAATGGAGTTCTGGCGCGCGCTGGGATTCGATTTCAACAAGGATTTCACTGATGAAAAGGCCGCGTCCCTCGTGCTGGGAAAGAACCTGTACGCGATGCTCCTGACCGAAAAATTCTTCCGGACGTTCACAAGCAAGGCGATTTGCGATACGGGAAGCAGCGTGGAGATGCTCAACGCCCTTGCAGTGGGGAGCAGGAAGGAAGTGGACAGCCTTCTTCGGAAGGGCGTGGAATCCGGCGGGAAGGAGCCGCGCGCAGCGCAGGACCACGGCTGGATGTACAGCCGCGCGCTTGAGGACATCGACGGGCACACCTGGGAATTCCTTTACATGGACGCAAAGAAGCTGAAGGAAATACAGGCAAAGGGCGGCAAGATATAAGGTATAAGGGCAAACAACTGGGTGAGAATATGGAAAGGATAATGAATTGCCTTTGGTTTGACGGGGATGCCGAGGATGCCGCGCGCTTTTATGTTTCTGTTTTCAAGGGCAGGATGCTTGCTGTAACGCGCTTTGGCGAGTCGGCTTCCAAGGTGTCCGGAATGAAGAAGGGAACGGTGATGACGGCTGTTTTCAGGCTGGGCAGGCAGGATTTCATGGCGCTGAACGGAGGGCCGGAGTATAAATTTACCCCGGCAATCTCTTTCATGGTGAATTGCAGGGACCAAAAGGAGATTGATTATTACTGGGCAAAGCTTACCAAAGGCGGGAAAGTGGTGCAGTGCGGCTGGCTTACCGACAAGTTCGGCGTTTCCTGGCAGATAGTGCCTGAAGTGCTGGGAAAACTCGTGCAGGGGAGGAATTCTGAAAAAGTTTTGTCTGCGATGCTGAAGATGAAAAAGCTGGACATTGCAAAGCTGAAGCAGGCTGCAAAATAGAGGTGAGAAAAATGGCAAAATACAAGGAAGCAGTAGGCATTGGGAAATACAATCCGGTGGTGCATTTCGAGATGCCCTATGAAAACAGGGATAGGGCGGCAAAATTCTACGAAACCGCGTTTGGCTGGAAGATGAACAAGCTCGGGCAGGAGATGGGAAATTACATGACTGCGGAGACAAGCGAGACTGACGAAAAGCGCATGGTGAAATTGCCCGGGACCATAAATGGCGGCTTTTACCAAAAAACTGCAGACCCCATGTCGCACGCGCCCTCGGTCGTCATTGCGGTCGAAGACCTTGATGCCGCCATGAAAAAGGCGGTGGCTGCCGGCGGGAAAATCCTTAGCAAAGCGCCAGAGGACATACCCGGCGTGGGCAGGTGGGTTTCTTTCAGGGATTCTGAAGGGAACCGCGTGAGCATGCTGCAGCCGAGGAAAATGTAGCCTTGCCACAGCGAGGGCAGCAGGGGCATGCTGCAGCAACGGAAGATGCGGGCGCCTGTGGGATTTTTTGCTACGCGGGGCGCTGCGCGCGGAACTGGAGAAGATGGGCCTGAAGTTCGAGAGGAAATGGTGGCACGGGCCACTAGGAAAACCTGCAAATTTTGAAGAGTAGATGGGATAATTGGTTTCGGAAAAATGCGAGGATGCCCGATAAGCGTAAATAGCTGCGCTGCAATTAACAGCTCGGTGGTTGGCTTGCGGTCTGTCCTCATCGTTGCTGCTTCTTTTGCCGTATTTTTGATGCTGTTCGGCTGCGCTGGCGCGCAGCAGGAGACGCAGGAACAGCCGCAGCCATCGTCAACTGCGCCAGCAGTTGGCGAGCAGTCGGGCAGCAGCCCGACTCAACCGTCGCTTCCGCCCCAGCAGGGAATGCCTTTCGGCGGGAATCCTGACGCTCCGCAGCAGTATCCGACGGGAGGACAGGTGCTGCCGCCGCAGGATGGGCAGGCACCGCAGCAGAATCCGCAGGGAGGCGCGGGCGTTCCTGCGCAGAATGGAGAGCCGCAGCCCGGCAGCGGGCAACCGTGGCGCGCTCCGGCAAAGCCCAATGCGCCCCTTCCCGGGCAGCCGCCTGGCGCGCCCGAGGGGAAATGGATGGGCGCGAAGCTGGGGGGCGTTCAGGTGAAATACTTTTCAACAGCGATTGCGCGCGGCATGATGGAGAGCGGGACCGATTATTTCATCACCCTGAACAATACCGGCAGCAGCGCTGCGAGGATATGCGCGCCCGCATGCTGCAGCGAGCTTAGGAGCTTTGCGCCAAGCTGGAACCTGCACTTCTTTGCACTGCAGGATTTCCCGGTTGAGCTTGCACCGGAAGAAGCGAAGAAGCTGTGGTATTTTGCCTCGCTTGACCAGACGGGCCTTTTCAACGTCACTTTCAGGATGTGGGAGTGCGGAAACGAGGGAAACGCAGTTTCACTGCCCGTCACTTTCGGCGCCACGGACGAGAGATTCTGGGGAAACGAGACAAGCTATGTGCAGGGAACGGTGAAAGACGAGGAAGGGAAACCTGTCGCCGGCGCGACAGTGGTTGCGATGACGGGCTGCGGAAGGGCTGACTCCAAGGGGCAAAGCGATTCGCAGGGAAAGTACACCATCCCCGTGCTTGGAATGGAAGACGTGGAGGCAATATATCTAGGGCGGGACCTTGCATGCAGCACAAAAGATTACTGGCTTTCGGTGGAGAAGGAGGGGTATGAATACTACTATGCAAGCGGATTTGCGCCAACCAGGGGCGCGCCTGCCACAGAGGACATTGTGCTGAGGAAGAAGGCGGAGGGCGCAAGCTACGAATTGGCGTGGGAGAAGAAGGTGCAGGACAACTTCGGGTTTTTCTGGGTGAAGCCATCCGCGGACTGGAGCGTGTTTGCAGCCGCGCAGGCAAAGCACCCGCCTGAGCTGAACAAGCCCACGAATTTCTACCTGTTTGATGCCAATGGGAACATCCTGTGGAAGCAGCCCACGGGAAACGAGTGCTGGGGCATTGACATTGCAAAGGATGGCAGCAAAGTGGCTGCTGGCTGCCATGACGGGTTTGTCTATGTGATGGACCGGTCAGGGAAGCTTCTTTGGAAATACGATGAGAAAGCAATGGTGAGGAATGCGTGCTTTTCGCCTGATGGGAACAGGGTGCTTTCAGGCACGCTGGGCACGCTGCAGCTGTTTGATTCTGCAAGCGGCGCAAAAACAGAAGTGAACAGGTCAGGCGACTGGCTGAGGAACTGCGCATTCTACCCTGATGGCTCGGGCTTTGTGGTGGGCTCAAGGGAAACCGGCGGCTTTAGCGCAGCAGGCGTGCAGAAGTGGCAGTATGTCATGGGCGAGTTCCCGATGTTCTTGGGAGTGGATAACTGCAGGAACACGTACGCATCGGGCAAAAGCAGGACGTTTTTCTCATTTGACGAGAACGGCAGCGTGAGGTTCACGCAAAAAATAACCGAGCCCGCAATCACTGCCGGCGCAGTGGCGCCGGCGGCAGGGAAAATCGCCGCTGGAAGCGTGGGCGGCTCAGTCTACCTGTTTGATGCCAACGGGACGCTGTTATGGAAGCGCGGCACGCTGGGGCTTGGCGAATTCGGGCCGGTGGGCCACAATGCGATTGCAATATCTGAAGATGGAACAAGGGTGGTTGCAGGCACGGACAGCAACTGCATCGCAGTTTATGACGGGCTGGGCACATTGCTTTGGAAAAAATGCATCGCGCCTGACGAGTCGAACCCGGACCTGAAGATGGGCGTGACAAACGTGCAGATATCCCCTGACAAGTCGAAGATACTTGCGGCGTATGGGGACAATTATGTGCGCATGTTTCAAATGAAGGAGCAGCGTTAGACGGCTTCCTTGATTTCTTGCTTGTATTGCTCCTTGTCCCTTTCGCTATGCACAAATTCGCACGCAATTGCCCTGATATCTGCGATGATGCGCTGGTTTTCGCCCGGCTCTGCCCCATTCACCGGTTTCCAGCGGGCAACCTCGATGACCTTGGCCTGCATGGATTGCCCGTCAACGGAAGAGGACTTGTCTTCCTCTTGCATGTTCGTTTTCAGGGCCGAGGCTGCTTCAAACGCCTCGGCCCATTTCCCCGAGTCAAGCAGTGCCTTGGCAGCCTCAAGCAGCGCCATGCAGCCCTGCCTTCTTTTTTCGATTGCCAAAAAGCCGTGCATCTCCCCTGCCTTTTCCAGAAGGCCCAGGGCGACGTTGAGCTTGACCAATCCGAACACGGCAAGATTCCCTGCATCCTGCCCGCTCTTCGCGCCTATAGCCTGCTCAAACGGCTTCCGGTTGGGAAGCCCGCCAAAACGGTCACTCCACGTTAATGATTTTACGTTCATCCCTGCACCGCACCCTATCTTATGCAAAAGGGCTTTAAACATGCCGCTCCAGCTTTTGCCATGGAATTGCATCCTGGGAAAGGAAAGCGCGCATGCCAATGCCGGCAGCCAGGCACTATTTCGAAGGCGCCTCGTTCATGAGAAGGAACGCAACCAGGTATGCCACTGCAAGGAGCGTGAGCACGGTGGGGACAAGCGCGTATACGACCGCACCGGCCGCCAGCGCAGTTATGAATACAAAAGCCCACCATGCCAGGCGGATGTGCATGGGATCCATGTTGAAATATTCGGCTATGCCGCCCATCACGCCAAGGAGAACGCGGTTTGACTTGGAACGGGCGAGTTTCTTTTTTGCGGCTGTTGGCGGTTTGCTGCCGGTTTTCTTTGCCATTGTAAACACCTGTTTGCTATTGTTTTTTCCCGCTTCCAACCTGCGCATCAAGGAACTTGTCGAGAGCTTCCACGTCATTTTCAGGTATGGCGCGAAGGGTTATCTCGTAGCCCTGCTCTGCCCGCGCAGTCTGGATGCCTATGCTTGCAACACCCAAGACCTTTCCAAACATAGTGCGGTCCACTGTGTAATCTTCTATCTTGCTGATTGGCACGTGCCGTTCGTCCTTTGCCCAAAAGCCCTTTATTTCGGTTATTTCGCTGTCGTCTACCACATATTCGGTTGAAGCGTGGAAGTAGTAGCGCTGCAGGACCTGGAGAAGAAGCGCCAGGGCAAGGATGCCGCCTAGCGCAAGCAGGGCGTAGCTGAATGGCGGGAACAGCATGCTTGCCAGCCAGGCAAGCGCCAGGACAAGCGCCATCAGGGCGCCTAGGAAAACAGCATACTTGTGGAACATGGGGCGCAGGCGCATTTCTTCCATGGGCATAAAACGGAAGGGGGATTAAAATATGTTAGTGTATGCCGCGGCCTGCCCGTCGCCTTTTTATCCTCTCCCATGCGCGTATTTGACATGACACGGTTCAACAGGGTGCGCGCGAAAGCACGCTCACGAAGCGATTCCCGCGCGCCGGGGAATTCGCGCCCGCGCGGCAAGCCTCAGGAAGCGCCTGAGCCCAAGCGCAGGAATCCCAAGTACGCCGAGCGCGCAAGGAAAAGGGCGCTTGCCGAGGCTGAGGAGAATGCAAGGCGCATGCCTGAGATTAACCTCCAGATGGTGGCGCAGGACGCGATGGAAAAATACGGCTTTGAGCACAAGCTCTCCCTTACGGTGAACGCCAAGGCGAATGCGCACGATGGGTTCACCATAAAGAAAGTTGGCGCGACGCTCCATGACCTGAGGCACCTTCCCTGGTCGTCGATTGACAGCTACTACTCGCGTGACTTGGACCAGATGGAATGCTGTGAGCGGGGGCAGCGCAGGGAAATACTGGTGAAGGTGGCGATTGCGGATGTGGACGCTTTTGCGCCAAAGGGCTCGGTATTGGACGAGCACGCGCAGGTGAATGCCACTTCCGTTTATCCGGGAAAGGAGACGTATCCCATGCTGCCGGAGCAGCTGTCAGGCGACCTGTCCGCATTCCCGATGGACTGCGACAGGCTGGCAATCGTGGTGGAATTCGCCGTGCTTCCGCGCGGCAATGTGAGGTTCGGGAAAATCTACCGCGCATTCGTGAGGAACAGGGCGCAGATGTCATCCGGCGAAATTGGCGCATGGCTTGATGACGATAGCCAGGTGCCTGAAATATTCGAGGAAATGCCAGAGCTGGCGGAACAGATAAAGCTACAGGAAGAGGCATCGCAACGGCTCAGCAGGTTCAGGGCGGGCGGAAGCGAAATGCCCGAGGGCGGCGAGGCGCAGGAAGCGGCTGCCGAAGAAAATAAGACGCCGGGGCGTTGCGTCACTGAGAAGGACAAAGCGAAGTTGATTGTTGAGAATTTCATGGTTTGCGCGAACAGGGGGATGCTGGAGTTGCTGGAAAGCGCGCTCCTGCCCACTATCCACAGAGTGATTACCCTGCCGAAGGATTGGTACGGCATCGTGGAAGCTGCGGGCGCCGAAGGGTTCGCGCTGCCGGTTGAGCCTGACGCGCACGCGCTTTCTGAGTTTTTGGCAAAGGAGAAAAATGAAAAGCCTGAAAAGTTTTCCGGTTTGTCCGCGACGATTGCAAAATTGCTGGGGCCTGGCGAATATGCATTGTTTGACAGGCGGGAGCCGCTTGAGTACTTTTGCGTTGCCGATGCGGATTATCTTGTGGGCATCGCGCCAAACCAGAGGTACATGGATTTGGTATTCCAGAGGCTGGTGAAAGCTGCGGTGGCGCACACCCCCGCGCCTTACAGCAAGGCTGAGCTTGCTGAGCTTTGCGCATGGTGCACCGAGAGGGAGAATGCCGCGAAGAAAGTGGAAAGGACGGTAAAGTTCACGGGCGCTTCTGGGATGCCGTAAGGAAAACTTGTTTTACTTTTTCATCTTAGTCGAACTTTGTTCGACTTCAGAAAAAATAACTGCGTTATTTTTTCAGCGACAGCCCTGCAAGGAGCGCGATTGGGGGCAGATAGGGTGCGTGGCTGCGGATGCTGCCAATGTTGCTTTTGCGCATGATGGAGCTATTGATAGGAAGCTATATATATGCTTATATGCAATCTAATAGATAGTATATAGTGGTCAAATGAGAAACGCAAGCCATTGCGGCATATCCTTCGCGCCGCGGTCAAGTAATATTAAGTAATAGCACGTAAGAAACATATAGGAAATGGCGGCCAGCGTGAAGAAAGGCAGAAAAAGGTGGACCTAGATGCCAAAACCCCCCAATTACACGGACAATGAGATTTTGCTGGCGATGGTCTGGACCATGCCGAAAAGGATGACCAAGGGCCAGCTTGGCCGCCTGCTGGGGATAAAATCCGCCGGGCAGAAGCACTGGCGGGAGCGCCTCGAGAGGCTGGACGAAAAAAAACTTATTTCAATTGAAAAGCTGGACACCGGGGAGATTTTCTCCGACTCGCCCATCCTCAAGTATTACCTTACCGAGGAAAACCTGGAAGCGGTTTGGAAGCATTATTTCATCAATGACAACGAGCGCAACTGGATGGGCATAGACCCATTCCTGGCGCCTTTTTCGGCAGGAATCTGGAATGTGGCCGCTTCGCCCGGGTTTTGCAAGCTCATAGGCTCGAGGTTCAACTACCATTTCCTTTGCGCCAAGAACGCCGCGGTCCCAATCACCCCTTCGGAAAGCATGGGGAGGATAAGCAAGGAAAAGGTTTCGACCATCCTGGACGCCGTGCTTTCGATTGGCTGGGAAACCGAGGCATACACAAGAAAGCCGATGTTTTTGGAAGCGATGAACCGGGAGCAGAAAGCGGCATACAAAAGCATAATCTCGATTTATGAGGGGCAAATCAAGGCGCACCCGGCGGACTACAAGAAGTTCACGCTGCTGTTTGACAGGAGCTTCAAGTCATACCTTTAACCCAGGAGCGATTGGAACCAGGAATGCCGCAATCCCCCTTCTCCCGCATATTTGCTCCCATAATCCTTGATTTTTGAGACGTGGAACGCTGCCGCCCGCCTTTTTTTGGCCCATGGCGCTACAGCCCCATCGCCTTCATCGCAGCAGCCATGTCCACGCTTTCATACGCCTTTTTTGCCATGCATGTCGGGCATACTTCGGGCCCTGCCGCCCCGTAGTGTATGTCGCCGCATATTTTGCATTTCCAGAATTTCTTGTCCATTCCACCACCCGGCAAAGCCTAATGCTATGCCTTGCCCTTTATGAACGTCCCTTTCTGCAGCTCATCAAATGCCTGCGCAAGCTCCTCCTCGGTGTTCATCACAATGGGCCCGCCCCACGCAATCGGCTCGCGGAGGGGAATGCCGGACACCAGGAGGAATTTTGCGGAGGAGCTGCTTGTGTGCGCGGAAACTTCAGCGCCTGTGCCGAAGAGTGCGACCTGCCCTTTTTTTACCGGCACGTTTTCCTTGCCAAACTGGGCTTCGCCGTCATATACAAATGCAAAAATATTGTATCGAGGCTTTGTTTTGTGGGACATGGCCTTGTGCGCGGCCATGCTTATGTCAAGGTACTCGGCTTCCACCGCAAGCCCTTGCACGGGCCCGGATACGCCATTCACCTTGCCGCAAATCACTTTTGCATTCGCGCCACCAATGCTTGTTTCTTTTATTTCGCGCGCGAGGATGCCGCGGTAGGTTGGCGCGCACATCTTCTCCTTTGCAGGCAGGTTCACCCAGAGCTGGAAGCCGATGCTCCTGCCTTTTGTTTCCCGGGGCATTTCCTGGTGTATGATGCCGCTGCCCGCAGTCATCCACTGCATTTCGCCCGATTTGATGGAGCCTGCGTTTCCAAGAGAGTCCGCGTGGTCCACCTCGCCGTTTATCATGTAGGTGACTGTTTCAATCCCGCGGTGCGGATGCCATGGAAAGCCCGCCATGTAATCCCCGGGGTTGTCCGAGCCGAAGCTGTCAAGGAGCAGGAATGGGTCAAGAAGGTGCGCCTCGGCGTTTGAGAACAGGCGGTAAAGCCTTACGCCCGCGCCGTCGATGGTATATCTGCCGGCCATTATCTTCGAAACTTTCCGCACAGCCATGGCATCACCCGATTTCCGAGGGCGCCTTGGGCGAGCCGCGGATGTTTATCACCATTGTCCTTGGCGTTTTCTTGGAAGGGTAGATGCAAAACGTCATCTGCGTGCCCCATTTCTTGTTGATGCGCGCGAATATCGCGGAGAGCCCGTGGAAGTCAAGCTCTGTGAAATGCATTGTCCCTAAAACAAGGTCAAACTCGTATTTTGTCGGCCTGCCCCGGTGGAATTTCAGGGGGATGCTGCCGTAGAGCTTGTACCTGAAGCGCCCAAGCTCGCCCAGTGTTTCATTCAGGAACTTCTTGCTCGCAAAAGGCTCGAGCGGGTCGAATTTTGCCATAAGATCCACCTATAGGCTGACGAAAAGCTCGCCTTTTTTCTCCGTCACCTTGTATGTCTTTGCGGAATCGATTGCAGGCCCGTGCAGCACATGACCGTCCTTGGCGCCGAAAATCGACTTGTGCCACGGGCACACTATGCCGCCGTCCTTGCCGATGCTGCCTTCGCACAGCGGCCCGCCCGCGTGCGTGCATTCGTTTTGCAGGCAGTAGTATTTCCCGCCCACGTTTGCCAGCGTGAGCTTTTTCCCGCCTGCGCTTGCGCAGCGCAGCTTTCCCGGCGGCAAATCCGCCTTGCCTATCGATGCTTCGCCCATTTTCCCACCCCTCTCAGAAGTACGTCATGAAAGCGACTATCACGTGTATCAGGGCTGCAATCGCCAGCGCATAGACCATGTGCAGGTGGTTCTGGAATTTTGTCTTGCCATGGAGCGCGAGCAATCCCACATAGGCAGTGGCTATGAGCAGCGTCCCGGTGATTAGCCCCAGCCAGAAAACCAGGGGCTTTCCAAGCATTATGGGGAACACCGTTGCCATGCAATCAGCCCGTCACCGTGATTTTGCCCTTCATGGAGGGGTGTATGCTGCAGTGGTATTCAAATGCCCCTGCTTGCGTGAAGGCGAAGCTGAAGCTTTCCCCATTTTTTATATTTCCGGAATCGAATAAGCCGGATGTGATTGTGTGCTCCACGCTGTCCCTGTTTGTCCATGTGACCGTGGCGCCTTTTGCCACGGTCATCTCGGCAGGGCTGAATGCGAAGTTGGCTATGTCAACCGAGGCTGAAGATGCCGGCGCGGGCGCCGCCTGGCTTGGCGCAGGCTGCTGGCTTGAGCCTGCAGGAGGCTGCTGGCCGTTTGCAGACGCCGGCGGGGCGCTGGAATATCCTGCGCAGCCAAGAAGCAGGAGCGCGGATGCGAACAGTACAAGCAGTGCCAGTCTCATCAAACCACCCACTAGCCATTTTCAGGCGTTCTTTATATTGCTTCTGTTGCGCGCGCAGGCATATCCAGCTGCGCGTAGCTAGGGTTAAAAGCAGCAGCGCGCGAATCATGGCATTCTGCTTTTGATGCGAAAAGGAAATGCACCTGCTTTTGGCCCTTTGATGCTCTTCTAATCTAATGATGGAAATAGGAAAATCAAGCAAATGAAAAGAAAAATGAGGTGAGGAAAATGAAGGAGATTTTGGCAGCGTTGGTTGCGGCATTCCTGGTGTTCGGATGCACTGGCTATGGAGCCAGCCAGCAGAACCCGGCAGTTGCACCGCAGGCCACGGGCGCAGGGGCAACCCCCCCTGCAAACCCTGGCAGCGGGGATATCGGTGCGCAAGGGGCGGGGGCAAGCCCGCCGGACAACACAAGCGGAGCAGCGCCGCCACCCCCAGCGCCAGGCGGAGGCCCGACGGGAACGCAAAACAGCGGCGTGCTGTTTGCCAGCTCGCAATACGCGCAGACTGCGGTGATGATATATCCTGGAAGCACCACCGGGCAGTCGAGCGGCGAGATACCGAACTTCAACATGGACAGCGTGCCGCAGCCTGACGGCTCGGTGAAAATCACCATGACTGAAAAATCGGGCGGCCAGGCACTGACCGCGTTTGTCCCACTAAACGGCGCGGTTTATTTCAACGACGCCAACCTGGGGGATGACGCGGCAGGCTCGGACAAGTACCTGCAGGACGACACGCTGATAGCGGTGGACGGCAACGGGTACATTGTAGCAGGCTAAGGCGCGCGGCTTTTTTTGTTTGTCTTTTTTTTTTGATTTTTTATTTTTCCAATTAATAGGAAAAAGCACTCGGCATTGGCGGGCACTGGCACATAAACAAGAATGGGCGGGATGGCGACTGAAGGCGCCACAGGCAACCAACTTGTGGGTAAATAGCCGTATATAAGTTTATCGCATATTCCTTGCCGTTGCGCGCGAAATGCTGAAAGGCGAAAAAACGCGCGCGCAAACACGGTGGAGATATGGATAGGTACGCAAAAGGGAACCTGAAATTGCTCCTGAAAAAAAGCCAAACATGAGCGCGCGTGCGCTCGTTGAACGGTTCTTTCATTTTTTTTCCGGCTCTTTTTTTGGAGTGTGATTTTGCATTCCTAAATTAGGAACGTGCCCGCAGGATGGCGCGGGGATATAACCACCTCAAATGTCTCCCCGCGCTTTCCCTTGGGCACATGCCCATGCTTGATGCGAAAAAATTGCAGAGGTGATTGAAATGGACAAAATCGGAATGAACAAGCTTGCGGTGCTTGCCATTTTCGGGCTGGCGCTGGTGTCGATGGCCTCCATTGCGGCTGCGGATTACCAGGCGCAGTATGGCGGAATCGGCCAGGGAAGCGGCGACGTGAACGCCGGGGAGCAGGGCGGCCCTGGCCTGCAGGCTTCGGGCGAGGGCCAGGCGCAATCCCCGATGCAGGGGGACGGCCGCGAAGGAAACCCGGGGCAGCAAAGCAGCGCAAGCCGGCAGGGGGGTGAAAGCTCCGGAGCCGTCAATGTCAATGCAAATGAAAATTCTGCGGGCGGCAGCGCGCAGGCATTTGCCGAAACAGGCGGCTGGGAGCACAGCACCATAGTCAGCTTGGGCGAAAGCACGCCGGCGGCAGATTCGAATGAAACTATCCAGGCAGCCGATCTGGCCCACGAAGCGGTCTTCGGCGACAACGGCGTGCTTGAGCATGTCGAGCCGTCGATTGATGCCGGCGAATACGGAACAGGCAATGCACAGGCGGCGGAAAGCGCCGCTGGCACAGGCAGCAGCCAGCAAGTGGGCGGAACCGTCAACGGCAGCAGCATCGCAGCCACGGGCCAGGAAGGCATCAGCGCCACAACTGGCGAGGCTTCGGGCAGCGGGACGCCCGCAGGCCAGGAAATAGGCACAAGCGAGAATGCCGAATATGGCAACAGCACGCAGGCGGGCAGCAGCGGCAGTGAATCGGTTTCAGGGGCAGCCAGCGTGCCGCCTGCCGCGCCAGGCCAGCCCGCCGTTCCGGGGATGCTTGCCCAGATTGCCGCATGGCTCAAGCTGACGCTGGGCATATAGCTTGAGGGCAGTGCGCAAAAGGAGGTGATGGAGATGGAGAAAATCATGCGTGACAAGGAGGGCCGGCTGGTGCTGGCAATGGTGGCAGCCCCCAGAAGGGCGCCGCAACAGCACGAAGGCAACGGATACGGATACTAGGAGGGGATGGGCATGGACATCGATGGTGAGGGGAAGGCATTGCAGGAAGGGGACGATGGCCCGCTTGGCCAGCTCGGGTTGCAATTCAGCCTGGAAGGGAAAACGCAAAACCCTGCGGTCTGGGCATTGCTTTACATTTCATCGTTTCTCCTGTTCCTGGGGCTGGTAGCCGCCCTTGCATCGTGATGCAGAGCCGCAGCTGTGCCGGGTTTCCTTTATTTTTATTTTTTCAAGCAGGCTTTTATCCGTTATTTTATTTAAGCAGGGATTTTTCCAGGCCGGGCAGCTATTGCTTTTCGCCGGCGGCAGCCTGCGCATCCGGCTTGTCCGCGCCCGCCTTGCCGTTTTCAGGCTTGCCGTCCTTTTCGCCGCCCTGCTTGCCATTGCCATCCTGCCTTTCAGGGTCGCTGACGTTGAGTATGAACACCGCGGCCGCGAGCACGCTGGTCCACTCGCCCTGCTTGTCCACCACTATGGACTGCGTGATGTTTGTTGTTTTCACGAATTTCCCGCTCATCTTGAAGAGCGTCTCCTTCTCGTCCCAGCTCTGGTTAACGTCGAACTCGATGCCTAGCGTGGATGCCAGCATGGATGCCGCCAGGTCCTCGGCATAATCGCCTGCCTTGTCCTCGGTCTCGCCGAACGAATGGTATTCGCTCAGGTAGCCGTACTGCGAGCGGTCCGCGGGCACCGCGGCGCCCACTGACGCGGAAATGAGCCTGTTGTGCTCGTTGGACTCGTTGCGCGACAGGACGACGAAGACGATTTCGCCCGCG
>Ga0172370_10006019_pt1 | contig 15386 bp, 10 predicted proteins | sample LakKiv5m_FD_114538 | JGI IMG/M metagenome (GOLD analysis project Ga0172370, IMG submission 114538) | Freshwater microbial communities from Kabuno Bay, South-Kivu, Congo - kab_022012_11.5m | ecosystem: Environmental > Aquatic > Freshwater > Lake | place: Democratic Republic of the Congo...
GGTTTTGCCGGCCGTTTTTTCCACCAAATAGTGGTGGTCGGCCATGCTGGCGATTTGCGGCAGATGGGTAATGCAAATAACTTGATGCGATTGCGCCAGCTTGCGTAAGCTCTTGCCCACCGCCTGAGCGATTCTGCCGGAAATGCCCAGGTCGATTTCATCAAAGATCAGTACCGGCACTTTATCCGCTTCGGCTAAAAGTGATTTGAGCGCCAGCATGACGCGGGAGATCTCACCACCGGAGGCGATTTTGGCCAACGGCTTGGGCGCTTCGCCAGGATTTGCCGAGATAAGGAACTCGATTTGATCAATACCGCTGGGTGTTACCTGAACCGCTTGTCCATCGATGTCCACGAACTGGCTTTGTTGGCTTGCGTTTTTGTATTCCTGCAAAACTTTGAAATTCGCGTTTGGCATACCCAACTGCGCAAGCTCGTCGACTACCTTTTCGCTTAACTCTCGAGCTACTGAAGCGCGGACTTTTGAAGCATCCAAGCTCAATTGTCTCAGCGTGGTACGCTCGATCTCGATTTGGGCACTCAGCCGCTCGATCTCGCCTTGCAAATTCTCTATTAAACCAAGTTCTTGTGCGGTTTTTGTTTTGTGCTCCAGCACAGCAGCAATCGTGCCACCGTACTTTTTCTTCAACCCGGAGAGGAGCGCCAAACGCTGGCGAATGTTTTCCAGTCGATTGGTGTCAAAGTCAATCGCACCACAATAGTTTTGCAGGGCAGCGGCCACTTCATCGACGGCAATCTTGGCGCTTTCACACTCGGCATGCAGACCAATGAAGCGCTTGTCTATCTGCCCCAAATAAGCGAGATCATTGAGCGTTTTGCCCAGCACTTCTGAGACAGAACCTTCACCTTCATAAAGTTGCTGGAAAAGAGCTGCGGTTCGTTCTGCCAACAGCTCGGCGTTGTGGAGAATTCGCTCTTCCTCTTTCAAGTCTTCATCCTCATCGGCTTGAGGATCAACCGCAGCAATTTCACTTAATTGAAATTGCAGGAAATCTTTCGACTTTTCCAGCTCATCTTGCCGACTAAGCAAGTCCTGAAGCTGTTTCGCCAAGCTCACCAGCCGATCATAATTCTCTTTCAACATAGCTCGCTGTTCAGGCAGTTGGGCAAAATCGTCGAGATAGCGAATATGCCGCGGGACTTGCAGCAACAGTTGGTGTTCGTGCTGGCCGTGCAAGTCTACCAACAAATCGCCCAGGCTTTGCAGGATTTCCGAGGAAACTGGAGTGTCGTTAACAAAGCACCGGTTTTTCCCCGAAACGCTAACCTCACGCCGGACGATGATTTCCTCATCGTTGCCTTCAAGATCATGTTGCCGGAAAAAACCTGCCAAGTCCTCAGCCGCAGCGATATCGAACTCTCCTTCGATAACGACCTTTTCAGCGCCCGAGCGAATGATATCCTTCGACAGCCGCTCGCCCAAAATTGCGCCCAAGGCTCCAAGCAAAATCGACTTGCCTGCTCCAGTTTCGCCGGTGATGATGTTGAGGCCGGAACCGAACCCGACCCTTATCTCATCGATGAGCGCATAGTTTTTGGCATATAAGCTTTTCAGCATAGCAAAGCGTAAGGGGTAAGATGAGAACCCGCCAGCCTAAGGATTGATGACAGCCACTTTCCCGGTTCGCGAAAGGCCATCTTCGGTGGTAACGACGTAGATATAAATCCCGCTGGCAACCAGCTCGCCGCGGTCATTGGCTCCGTTCCAATTTACGCGCGAACCCAATATCTCACTGCTGGGAATATGTCGTACCAAGTAACCTTCCGGCGTGTATATGCGAAGGGTCGCTTTTTCCGCCAAATTCTCAATGACGAATCTAGCTCCCGTTTGATTCAGTATGAATGGATTGGGGTGGCCGGCCACGAGATTCAAGGTTTTCGCCGGTTTGGTGTATGGCGTTTCCAAACGGGAAATGCCGTTGCTGGTACCGATATAGGCTTCGCCGGTATTCTCATTAAAGGCAAAGCAGCTCACGTTGTCGGAAATGAGCGGGCTATTGGAGGTGGAATAGTGCTCCCAGCTAAAGCCATCCGAATCGAGCTTGCTCATGCCGCCACTGGTGCCAATCCACTTGTTATTACGCACATCCACCATGACGGAGTTGATGTCATCATTGATCACTTCGTAGCGCGGCTTCACCTCGCCCTCATACCAATAATCGAGGCCTTCCGGAGTTCCGATCCAAACGAGTCCATACAAATCCGCAGCAATGGCGCGGACGTTCGGGCTCTCCAAGCCGTCGTTTGTGGTTAGGCCTTGGCTAAGGTCATCATCGCTTTTATCGAACGGCGTACTATTGTCATCCACAACCGTTAAACCCGAATTGTCGGTGCCGATCCATTTCCTTCCACTTAAGTCAATCTCAACGGTGGTCACAAGCTCAGATTGAATTCCCTCCAGGGTAGAAAAATATTGCCAATCATCGTCAGGACTGACGACAGCCAGCACGCGCTTATTAGCCGCTTCGCGGTTCAGAATCCACATATTGCCGTTGGCATCGAGATGAAGGTTGGTCACCACCACGTAAGAACCGCCTGCAGCGACGCCGGAAAGACGGCCATCTGATGAATTGATCAAGCTGATTTTGATGCTGTCCCCATCTTGTTCAAGGAGATTGATGCCGCCGCCCCAGCTTCCAACCCAAATACGGTTTCGATTGTCCACAGCAATGGTGCGCAATCCGCTGGCGATTGCCAGCCCATCGGCGCTCGTCAAGTTCGTCCAGGTCTTGCCGTCGAAGCGCGACAAACCATCGGTGCTAAAAGCAGCCCACAATACGCCGTCGTGATCGAAGGCCAGCGCGCTCACTCTATTACCGACAGGATCATTGAGCGCGCGAAATTCCCATGCCGATGTGCTTGGGTTAAGCAGCGCCAAGCCCTTTTCACGGATGCCGGCCCAAATCTCGCCGGTTGGTGTGGCCACCACGTGATAGGCATTGTCAATCAAGGCGCCAATGGGCGTCCAAGCGCCAGACAAGTCTCTCCGATACATCCCAAAGCTGCTGGCCACGACCAAGCTTCCCTGCCAAATGGAAAAATTCCTAATCTCTCTATCACTTAGCTCGGCTGCGGACCAGGCATTCCCATCAAAAAAAGCGAGTCCCGCTTTGGTGCCAACTACTACACGCGAATCAAAACCGAAGAGCGCAAAGGACTCGTCATCCGGCAGGCCATTAACAGCTTTGGTGTATCGAGTCCAAGCGCTGGGAGCCATGAGGTTGGGAAAATCCAGACTAGCGCGACGCACGCCGTCTTTCTGCGCCACCCAAATGTCCCTACCATTGATGAGTACCTGCCGTGATTCGCCGATCTTGTAGGTTTCCTTCACCTCTTGCCGCTTGGCATCATAAAGACTCACGCCGATGCTCAGGGCGACGAATATCGAGTCGCCATAGGCATGGAGATCATTGATGATCAGTCCGCGGTAGTCGGCCTTAACCGACCAGCTTTTTGTGGATGGATCCATAATATTCAGCCGTCCATCCGCCATGCCGGCCCAGATCCTTCCGCGATGATCGCGTTCGATTGCCACCACATCAATGGAGGACAATCCCTCGGTGTTCGTATATTTGCGAAAAATATTATTGGCAAAATTGTAGGCGAGCACCCCGCCCTCGGTGGCGCACCAAATCAAAGAGTCGTCCGCTACCATCTGCCGGATGTCTTTGGAGCTGGTAAAAGTCTTCCAATCGCCGACCTCGGCGTATGCCATGTATGGGATGCTGATAATGAGGAAAAGTAAAAGGCGAGTGTGGCGGTGCAGTTTATTCGTCATGGTTATTATCTGATTTTGAGGTTTGGTCTGAATGCAACGCCTTGGTGCTTTGGTTATTTACAGCATCGCATCGTCCCCGGCCATGTCAGCTTTGACTCACTTCTCCAGAGCTACTCGGCGAGCCAGCGTCCGCGTTTTGGAGTGCCACAGAAATATGCAATGGCTTCACCTGTAACGGCTGGGAAAAAGAGGAATATTCCTATATTTTGCCGAACAAATCCGCCATCTCGATGGCGCTCAAGGCAGCGTCCCAGCCCTTGTTGCCCGCCTTGGTCCCGGCGCGCTCCAATGCTTGCTCCAGGGTTTCGGGGGTGATCACTCCATAAGCGACCGGCAGGCCGAATTCGAGGCTGACTTGAGCGATGCCCTTGGTGACTTCAGAAGCGATGTACTCAAAGTGGGGCGTAGCGCCACGAATGACTGCGCCAACGCAAATCACCGCGTCGTACTTTTGGCTGGCAGCCAATCGCTTTGCCGCCACGGGAATCTCGAAGGAGCCTGGCACCCAGACGATGTCCACGTCGTCGAGGTTTCCGCCATGCCGGGAAAGACAGTCCAAGGCGCCTTCCAAAAGCTTTTTGCAGATCAACTCGTTAAAGCGGCTCACCACGATTGCGAATCGCTTTCCCGCAGCAGATAATTGGCCTTCATAAACTTTTGCCATGCTTCGCACTTTCAAAATGGGTTGTCAGATATCTCGCACATGTGACGCTGTCATGTGGATCGACAGCGGGTGAAATCGTCCTTGCATCAGTCTTAACTGACATGCCGAACTGGTCAGTTCAGATCGACTTCCTTCTTGTCGGAATTCCCCAGCATAATCAAATGCCCTAACTTGTCTCGTTTGGTTTCCAGATAACTGGCATTCACTTCGTTCGGCTCGACCTCAATGGGAATCCTTTCCACCACTTTCAATCCGTATCCCTCCAAGCCAACGATTTTCTTCGGATTGTTGGTCAGCAGTCGAATATTCCGCACGCCCAGATGATAAAGTATTTGGGCGCCAATGCCGTAATCACGCAGGTCTGCCTTGTATCCCAAAGCCTCGTTGGCTTCTACTGTGTCTTTGCCATTATCCTGCAGCGCGTAGGCCATAATCTTGTTCGCTAAACCAATGCCCCGCCCTTCTTGGCGCATATACAGCACCACGCCCTGACCTTCTTTTTCCACTGCCCTGAGCGCGCGATGTAGTTGCTCGCCGCAATCACAACGCATAGAGCCAAATACGTCGCCGGTTAGACATTGAGAATGAACTCTTACCAGCACCGGTTTTTCGGTATTCACGTTGCCTTTGACAATAGCCAAATGGTGGTGTGCGTCTACCTTGCTTTTATAAACGAACAAATCGAATTTACCAAAAGCGGTGGGGAAATTGGCTTTGGCGACCTCGCCGACCAGAATCTCTTTGCGGCTGCGGTATTCGATCAAATCACGGACGGTGATCATCCGCAGATCGAAGGCGTGGGCGATTTTCTGTAGTGCCGGAACCCTTGCCATGGTGCCGTCTTCATCCATAATTTCGCAGAGCACACCCGCGGGAGTGCTTCCTGCCAGACGGGCTAAATCCACCACCGCCTCCGTATGGCCGGCGCGTTGCAGCACCCCTCCCGGCGCGGCGGCGATTGGAAAAATGTGTCCGGGACGTGCGAAATCGGATGGCTTGGTATTAGCGTTGATAAGGCCGAGCACCGTATGTGCACGGTCTGCTGCGGAAATGCCGGTTGTGACCCCGTGGCGAATATCCACAGATACTGTAAACGCTGTTCCCAGAATGGCTGTATTGCGCGCCACCATCGGAATGATTTCCAACTGTTCCAGTCGCTCGGCGGTCATCGGCACGCATATCAATCCTCGCCCATGCTTGGCCATGAAATTGATCTTATCCGCAGTGACCTTTTCGGCCAGCATGATGAAATCGCCTTCGTTTTCCCGATCCTCATCGTCAACAACGATGATGATTTTGCCTTGGCGAAGGCTTTCTACGGCGTTCTCAATCGTGTCAAATTTAAATTCTGTTCTCAACTCTTCGCGGGTCGCAATTGCATTCATTGGTTAGCTAAAAACCCCACTCTTTCAATTTATCCACAGAAATCGCGCTCAATGGCTGATAAGATTGCAGAAAGCTTCGAACATACTTGCCGAGGATATCCACTTCAATGTTTACCAAATCACCGGCTTTTTTCTTCCCAATCGTTGTGTGCTGCAAGGTATAGGGAATAACCGCAATGCTGAGGGCGCTGCCGTTCAGCTCCGCAATGGTCAGGCTTACGCCATCCAACGCAATGGAACCCTTCACCACCGATAATTCTGTTATTGATTTCGCTGCGTTGATTTGCAGCCAGATGCCCAAATCCTGTGCCCGAATGGAGAGGATTTCTCCTACCCCATCAACGTGCCCTTGCACGAAATGTCCGCCTAGCCGACTATCCGCTCTAAGCGCGCGTTCCAAATTCACCGGTTGACCAATTCTGGCTTTGGCCAATGTAGAACGATGCAGGGTTTCGTCTACCGCCTCCACGGTAAACAGATTGGAAGCTCGATCCGTAACCGTCAGGCAAACGCCGTCCACCGCAATGCTGTCACTCGGGCGTAAATCGTCCGTTACTATCTTTGCGTTGATGGTGAATCGGCGTCCGGAACGAATCTGTTCCACTGCATGCAGTGTTCCGATTTCTTCAACAAGGCCTGTGAACATAGGATTACCACTGGATCAATCACTTTGCCCCAAAGTCCCGGAGATCATCAAATCGCCGTTAAGACGCTTGATCTTGATATTTCTAATCTCCCTCGCCGCATTGACATTGCGGATGCCCAGATCACCAAGGGCATCGATGCCGCTGCCCAACAGCTTGGGAGCCAGAAAAAGAACGATGCGATCAGCGTAGCCGGCTTTGATGCATTCGGTGTGTATGGTGCTTCCACCTTCTACCAGGACCGAGGTGATACCCATCTCCGCCAGCTTGGGCCAAAGTATTTTTTGCGACACCCAGCCGCGCTCGTCCGCTTCCGTTACAATCACGGTTGCACCCTTTTCTTCGATCCGGGCAATCTTTTCTTTGGAAGCTTCTTCCGTGGTCATCACGATGGTGCGAGAAGGAGATTGGTCAGCCAGCGCATGCGCATCCAATGGAATGCGCAGTTGGCTGTCAAGGATGATCCGCTTTGGCGACACGCCCCTCGTCAGCCGCACCGTCAGCTCCGGATCGTCGGCGATTACTGTCCCGATGCCCACCAGCAGCGCATCGTTCTGCGCACGGATTCGATGCGCCATGATTCGAGAATCGGGAGAAGTGATCCATTTGGAATGCCCGGTGCTGGTGGCTATTCGACCATCTATCGTCTGCGCGATTTTAAGCGTTATGAGCGGCCTTTTTGTGGTTATGTATTTTAGATAACCCGCATTCAGCTCGCGGCAGTCGGACTCCAAAAGGCTCTCGGTTACCGAAATGCCTTTGGACTTGAGAAAGGTAATTCCTTTGCCGTTTACCAAGGGATTGGGATCGCGCACGCCGATAACCGCGCGCGAGATGCCGGCAGAGTATATTTTCTCCGTACAAGGTCCGGTCTTGCCTTGATGTGCACAAGGTTCCAACGTCACGTAGAGCGTTGCGCCTGTTGCCGCATCCCCGGCGTTTTCCAAAGCGTTCACTTCCGCATGGGCTTCGCCAAATTTTTGATGATAGCCCTCTCCCACAATCTCATCGCCTTTGACGACAACGGCTCCCACCAGCGGATTAGGACTCACATGTCCTCGACCACGCTCCGCGAGAGCCAAAGCTCGTTTCATAAAAAATAGGTCGTCTTCCGTAGAACTTGCAGTCGCCCTATTAGACAATGCAGCACCACCTTCTATGAGGATCCGTCAAGTCACATTCTTTAAGCCAAACTGATCCATAGTCTGGTTATTCCGCACCTTGTGTGACGATTTGAATTTGTTTTGACAGTGAGAAAGTTAGTACCGGCGATGATCACTGTATCGTTGTGCATCCACATTGTTTGCTTCATAATGTCAGTCAACCGCGCGGCTCCGGTCGAGAGCTCGCATTTACGCAAAATAGCCCCAAAAGATCACTTTCAGGGCTTCCCATACATTCGGACAATGTCTTGAACGAAATGGCACTGACACAAAATCCATTTAAAGAACCCTGTGCATTTGCTAAGCAGGTGCCTGACATCGCGATGCCTTTTCACGACGGGGCAATTTAAAAAGAAATCGAAAGTAAGTCAAGATAATTTTCCCCTTCGGAAAGCAGCGAACAACTCAATAGAATTAACGAGTCTACCGTCAAAAATTACTATATATTGACATCGGCAAAAAAAATAATACAAAATATTGACTTTTCCCTTGACAATTGAAAGATGATTTTCTATATTGGCCCACGTTCGAGCTGTATGCCATCAAGTAAGACGGGGTCCCGCTAATGCGACCAGCACTGCTGAACGACAACAAGCCTCAGCGCACTTCATCCTATAGACATTGCAGACGATTATTGGGCATTTAAATTCATTCGGGAAAATGAACTAAATTTTTAGGAGGATCAAGTAATCGACTCGATTCAGTTAAGCACCTTCTTAGAACTTAACACATGAGGTAGTAGCATGAAGTCCATTAATCATTCGGATCAATTTCAGTTCGAGGTGCAGGAGATGACCAGCGCAAAGCAACATGATTCGTCGACCCTTGCAGCACAAGAGCCTGAAATTGTTTCTTCTAATATAGAGAAACTCAAAATTCCAAGGTTCTTTACCACAGTAGACAAACATCCATACAGTGGGGTCGAATGGGAGCTGCGCAGCGCTTCCATCACCAATGACAAGGGAGAAGTGATATTCGAACGCAAGAATATTGAAGTGCCTAAGCAATGGTCGCAGACGGCGATTAATATCGTAGCTTCGAAATATTTCCACAGCCATAAAAAATCTGCTTCCCAGGAAACCAGCGTTAAGCAATTGATCGATCGAGTGGCCAAAACCATCGCCAATTGGGGAAGAAATGATGGCTATTTCGATAGTGAAGAAGATGCAGCCACTTTTGAAGCAGAGTTGACCCACCTATTGGTGAACCAAAAGGCATCGTTCAACAGTCCGGTTTGGTTTAATATGGGGGTAGAAGAGCGTCCCCAATGTTCGGCTTGTTTTATCAATTCGGTGAGCGATACGATGGAATCCATCCTGGACTTGGCCAAGACCGAAGGTTTGCTGTTCAAGTGGGGTTCGGGGACCGGAACCAATCTTTCCCCCCTGCGCTCGTCAAAAGAAAAATTGTCTACCGGCGGCTTTGCTTCCGGACCGGTTTCCTTTATGCGCGGCTACGACGCCTTTGCCGGAGTCATCAAGTCCGGCGGCAAAACGCGGCGCGCTGCAAAAATGGTCATTCTGAATATCGAGCACCCCGACGTATTAGAATTCATTAATTGCAAAGCCGACGAAGAAAAGAAGGCCTGGGCGCTCATCGAGGCGGGCTATGACGGCTCCTTTGGCGGCGAGGCATACAACTCGGTGTTTTTCCAAAACTCCAACAACAGCGTCCGAGTGACCGACGATTTTATGCGCTCCGTTGAGGACGACGGCGAGTGGTTCACCCGCGGAGTTACCGATCACAAGATCATCGGTAATTTCAAAGCTCGTAATTTGATGAAGGCCATCTGTGACGCGGCCCATGTCTGCGGCGATCCCGGCATTCAATTCCACACCACCATCAACAACTGGCACACATGTCCGAACTCTGCGCCGATTAATGCCTCTAATCCGTGCAGTGAATACATGTTCGTTGACAACTCAGCGTGCAATCTGGCCTCGCTCAATCTGATGAAATTCCTCAAGGGCGATGGCGAATTCGATATTGAAGCTTATCGTCGCGCCATCCATCTTTTGATCATCGCACAAGAGATCATCGTCGACAACTCCAGCTATCCAAATGACCGGATTAGCATCAACAGCTCGCTCTTTCGTCCACTAGGCCTGGGCTACGCCAATTTGGGCGCGCTCCTAATGTATAATGGAATCCCTTATGACAGTCCCAAAGGTCGAGCGCTGGCGGGGACTCTCACCGCCTTGATGACCGGGCAAGCTTACTTGTCCTCGGCCATTTTGTCCAGCTCGGTTGGCCCCTTTGCAGAGTTCGAGAAAAACCGCGAGCCGATGCTTCAGGTCATGGCGAAACATGCTGCGGCTTTGGATGGAATAGATCGGACTTTGGTGCCGGAAGCACTTTATTCTGCCGCCCAAGAAGTCTGGACCGATACGCTAGAAATGGGACAACGCTACGGTTTTAAGAATTCTCAAGTCACGGTGATTGCGCCGACCGGCACTATTGGCTTTATGATGGATTGCGATACCACCGGTATCGAGCCGGACATAGCTCTGGTCAAATACAAAAAGCTGGTAGGCGGCGGCCAAATCAAGCTGGTGAACAATACAGTGGGCCCAGCCTTGAGGCGCTTAGGTTATAGCGAAGAACAAGTTCAGGATATTTTGGAGTACATCGAAGAACATGACACCATCGAAGGCGCCCCGTATCTGCTGAGCGAGCATCTAAGCGTTTTCGATTGCGCCTTCAAGCCGCAAGAAGGCAATCGCTTCATCGACTATATGGGCCATGTGCGCATGATGGCCGCAGTGCAGCCTTTACTCTCGGGCGCCATCTCCAAAACCGTCAACATGCCGAAAGATTCGACTCCGGAAGACATTGTGGGCGTTTATCTGGAAGCATGGAAGCTGGGATTGAAATCCATTGCAATCTACCGCGATGGCTCCAAGAGGAGTCAGCCGCTCAACACGAGCGTTGAAGCCAAAGAAGAAAAAGTGCGCACCTCCGGGCAGCGCAAACGACTGCCGGACGAGCGCCGCTCCTGGACGCACAAATTCTCCATTGCCGGACACGAAGGCTACATTACCGTTGGCGAGTACGAAGACGGCGCTCCCGGCGAGCTGTTTGTAGTGATGGCTAAAGAAGGCTCTGTCGTCTCCGGCTTGATGGATTCTTTTGCGACCGCGGTTTCCATCTGCTTGCAGTACGGAGTGCCGCTCAAGGTCTTGGTCAACAAGTTCAGCCATTCCCGTTTTGAGCCGTACGGCTTTACCAATAATCCCAACATACCCATTGCCAAATCCATCAGCGATTATATCTTCCGCTGGCTGGCGCTCAAGTACCTCAAAGCCGACGAACGGCAGCAGGAAGTGGACGAAACCAATGAATTGACCGAATTCGAAAAGGCCAAGCTGGAACGCCAGTTGCAAGCACAAAATCGGGAAAAGATCGTACCCGATCTTGGTATCTACGCTCCTCCCTGCTCTGAGTGCGGCAGCATCATGGTACCCAACGGCTCCTGTTTCAAATGCGTGAACTGTGGAGGTACCAGCGGCTGTTCGTGATCTGACAAAGATTCCAATTTCTACCCGCTCCGTTAGCAATACCTCATAGCTAATTCTTTTTTCGCCTGACACCTCGCCTAAATTAGCTATTGCAACCCAATATCTCTTGCTAACGGAGCGAATTTTTTTAGCTCTCCTCTGGCATTGTAAATTCGACGAAAGATGACATTCGAGGAAAAGGATCGTTGTACACAAGCCCTAATCGCAGCACGTGATGTTGCGGATTATCTAGGATAAAAAAAATAGTTGTTGCTGAGTTGGATTATTGCTATTTTTTAGCAGGGCAAGTGTAAGGTGAAAGTGCCTTCGCAAGATTTTGGTGATGCCGATCGTACCTTAGAATAATGGAAGTGAAAGATAGACGATCACTTTCCGTAAGGCATAGGTGAGAAAGCCATGCACAATCCTCGACATTCCGTACCTCATAGTCGAACAAATGTAGGGTGCGTAGGTTGAAAATTTTGCCCGAATTCAATAAAGACGGTGATTTGCCCGCTGGCGTTTATCAAGCGAATTTGTCCGAGGTCAAGGCGCGATTTGGTGCTAACACGCTCCAACGACGCTTATTGGCGCGACGACTGGAGAAAATTTGGAATTTGGTATCCGCAACGGGCGAGGTTTATCGTTTTATCATATTTGGCTCATTCGTAACGGCTAAGGATGAACCGACTGACATAGATATTTTCTTGCTAATGGAGAATTCTTTCGACGCAAGCAAGCTGGCCAATGAAACAGCAATGGTTTTTGATCACACCGCTGCCCAAAACTACGAGGGGGCAAGTGTTTTTTGGATGCGCTGTCTCGCGGTGCTTGATGGGGAGGATGCTGCCGTAGGGTATTGGCAAACCAAGCGCGACGGCACAAAACGGGGCATTGTTGAGGTTGTAGGCTATGATTAATAATGACAATGAGCTTGAGGTTACACTGGAACGCATACGCCAATTTCAGAGACAGGTAGCCGTATTGCGCCAAACGGAAACCAATCCGACGAATTATAGGCTCTCTGCCGGTGGGTATTTGGCCGAAATTGATCGAATGAATTTGGAAGTTCGGGATTACCTGTGGCTGCATTCAAGCGAGTTGGTAAACACCACAGAGCCTGCTTGACCCCTGCCTTTCAAGCAGACAAATAGAAATTGACGCAACGGGAAATGATGGATACCGGCGGAGGTGACAAGACTGCCCGGGGGAACCTGTACCTGCGCTCCTTGAGGACCCTGCATGGTGCGTACGAAGACGCTAAAAATTTTTAGCGGACCCGAAATTTTTCATTGACATTCTCCGTTAAATTGCCTAAACTTCTTCCGAGAAAAAAGATACCAAAGACAGAATGGAAATGATAGAAAATAAGAATAATCGGTTCTCTTGGTTGTGGCGCATCCAGCATAGAGAGGTGCACCACTGATTTTTAGGCAATGCATTTGAATAGATAGAATGTCCAACGCCGTGGATGCACCGCATTCACGGCATTCTTGTTTTTATCCAAAAGGCGCTGTGAAAGGCATATTTTCATAGCGCCTTTTTATTTTCCCCATTTGGAGAAGAAAATGTCCACCACGCCTTTCGAACGGTTTGCTGAAATGTACCATTCGGTCCCTCTGGTGCCCGTCAGCACGGAAATTTTGGGCGATCTCGACACCCCGGTCTCTACCTTCCTAAAGACCACCACAGGGCCTTATCGATTTCTGCTGGAAAGCGTCGAGGGCGGCACCCAGCGCGGGCGATATTCGATCATCGGCGACACTCCCTTGCTTATTTTCAAGAGCAAGAATGGCTTTTCGTCGATTAATGATGTGTGCCTTGGCGCTGAAAAAGAGAATCAGCGGAATCCTCTGTCCATTTTACAGGAATTGCTGCGGCATTTTGCTCGTCAAACCATCAACGGCATTCCCTTCATCAACGGTGGCTTGTTCGGCTTGTTGAGCTACGATGCCATTCGCTACATCGAGAAACTGCCGCTGCGCAGCACGGACGATATGTCTCTCCCTGACATTCATCTCTTCATTCCCCAAAAGATTATTGTGTTCGATAACCTGCTGCAGAAAATCACCCTCATCTTTTTTGTGCAGCCTTCCGGCGACATGAAAAAGGACTATCACGGTGCCGCAGCCGAACTGGCAAACCTGACCGAAAAAGTCCGCAAGCATCATTCAACCACGACTCATAAGCGAATACTGAAAAGCAATGGTCGCTTCACAAGCAATATGGATCGCCCGGCATTCGAGTTGATTGTTACAAAAGCCAAAAAGCACATCGAGCGAGGTGACATTTTTCAGGTGGTGCTTTCGCAACGATTGGAAGCAGAAATCAGCATTCCTGCATTCGATATCTATCGCGGCCTGCGGGTGATCAATCCTTCGCCCTACATGTTCTACATGGAGCTGGGCGAAGTGACCTTGCTGGGGTCTTCACCCGAGACGTTGGTTAAGCTGGAAGGCGACCAGGTCTATGTCAAGCCTATAGCCGGCACCCGCAAACGCGGTGCTAACGAAGCGGAAGACGAAAGCTTGATCAAAGACCTGCTCGCCGATCCCAAAGAATTGGCCGAGCATACCATGTTGGTCGATCTTGGCCGAAACGACGTTGGGCGCGTGGCCCAGTACGGAACGGTCAAGGTAGATGAGTTGATGGGGATCGAAAAGTACTCGCACGTCATTCACATCGTCTCTACGGTCAGCGGCACTTTGCGCGAAGGATTGGACGCGGTCGATGTCTTTAAGGCTTGTTTTCCGGCGGGCACCGTTTCCGGCGCGCCCAAAGTGCGAGCAATGGAAATCATCGAGGAATTGGAGCCAACCCGCCGCGGTATCTATGCGGGCGCTGCCGGTTACTTTGCCTTCAACGGCAACATGGACGTTTGCATCGCCATTCGCACCATCTACATCAAGGACGGCAAACTTTACGTGCAAGCAGGGGCCGGCATTGTGGCCGATTCCGTACCGGAAAAAGAATTTGAAGAAACACTGAACAAAGCCAAAGGACTGCTCAAAGCAGTGGAATACGCCGAAGGAGGACTCGATGATCGTGGTCATCGATAACTATGACAGCTTTACCTACAATTTGGTGCAATACATCGGCTCGACAGGTGAGGAAGTGTTTGTCACGCGAAACGACCGAATGACCACGGAAAGCATCGAGGATTTGCATCCGGAAAAAATTGTCATTTCCCCCGGGCCCGGATATCCATCCGAGGCTGGAATTTCTATGCAGGTTATCAATCATTTTCTGGACAAGTGTCCCATTCTCGGCGTGTGTCTGGGAGTACAATCCATTGGCGAAGCGCTGGGCGGACGCGTGGTGCTGGCGAACGAATTGGTGCACGGCAAAAGCAGCCGTGTGTTTCACGACGGCAAAACCATCTTTAGTGCGATGAAAAACCCCTTCCTCGGCGGACGGTATCATTCCCTTGTAGTGGAAAGAAACTCATTGCCGGATTGCTTGGAGGTGTCCGCCGAAACCAAAGAGGGACTGATTATGGCGCTCCGGCACAAAGAATTTCCGGTGGAAGGAGTGCAGTTTCATCCCGAATCCATTCTGACGGAAGACGGCATGACCATCATCAAGAATTTTTTGCAGCTTCCATTTTGACCCGGCAATGAAAAGAATAAACCTGTGAGGTTTTGGAAACCTCACAGGTTTGGTGAATTTGCAATTGGCATCATAGGAGAATTTTGATATGGTGAAGGAAACGTTGGAAAAAATCACCAGCAAACTCGATCTGCAGGAGAATGAAGCCTATGGCGTTATGCATGCCATCATGGACGGCCAATGGACGCCAGCGCAAATAGCGGGTTTGTTGGTTGCCCTCAAAATGAAAGGGGAAACCATCGATGAAATCGCCGGCTTTGTGCGCGCCATGCGCGAAAAGGCTACCAGAATAACCGGCCCTGCCGGGCTAATTGACACCTGCGGCACTGGAGGGGACGGCACGCACACTTTCAACATCTCTACGGCGGCGGCCATTGTTGCGGCTGCGGCGGGGGTGCCGGTGGCCAAACACGGCAACCGCTCCGTTTCCAGCAAATGCGGCAGCGCCGATGTCTTGCAGGAGCTGGGCGTCAACATCGAGCTCTCGCCCGGCCAAACGGAGAACTGCCTGAATGCGATCGGTATTGCTTTTCTCTTCGCGCCGACGTTTCATGCTTCCATGAAGCACGCCGTGGTGCCGCGCCGGGAAATGGGAATTCGCACCGTCTTCAACATCCTCGGCCCCA
>Ga0172370_10006020_pt1 | contig 15383 bp, 11 predicted proteins | sample LakKiv5m_FD_114538 | JGI IMG/M metagenome (GOLD analysis project Ga0172370, IMG submission 114538) | Freshwater microbial communities from Kabuno Bay, South-Kivu, Congo - kab_022012_11.5m | ecosystem: Environmental > Aquatic > Freshwater > Lake | place: Democratic Republic of the Congo...
AGGAATCCCATACTCTGTGTGAGCGGCGTCCTCGCCGCGAGGATCGAGGCTGGAAGCCTCTCCCACAAAAGCCCAAGAAAACATGTTGTCATCTTGCGTAGAAGTTGCGGACATAGATTCTAACGCGGCGTGAAGGGTGGTGGTCTTGCCGCTTCCTGTCGGTCCCACCACCAGGACAATTCCATAGGGCTTGGTGATCATGCTGATCAGGGTATCGTAGCTCCTTTCGCTCATCCCCATGGCGCTTAGGGGGATCGGTTCCCCGGCCGCCAGTATCCGCATCACCACAGGTAATGTTGTTCAACCTCTTCTGGTATTCAAGCTGTTCCTCAAGGGAATATTCCTTCATCGTCATCCGTTCAATATCCTTCAGTAACACGTGATCCGCGGGGTTTTCAAACGCTGCAAAGGCCGCTGAACCTCCGTGTGGGCACTCTCCAACGGCCGGAAAGCGTTCATCGCCAGGGTAAGTGTGCGCTCAAGTAAGACGGTTAGATACTAAGGACATTTCCCGGGTTATGCAACGGAATTGTTTGCGAAAGGATCTGGAATAGATTATAAGGTCGGCGTTTATCGAGATATTTTGGAAGAGGCAGTTTTGTCGAGGGACGGTTATGTTGATTGACAGTCATGCCCATCTGGATATGGACGATTTTGAGAAGGACCGGGAGGATGTCCTGGAACGTGCCGTTCAGGCCGGCATCGGCCATATGGTCAGCATAGGGATCGACCTGAAAAGCTCGATGGCGGCCCTGAATCTGGCACGAAAGCATGCCTGTATATCCTCGACCGTGGGGTGTCATCCCCACAACGCGGACCGCTGCGAGGCCTGTGATCTGGATCAGTTGGCACGCCTGGCGTCTGAACCCGAGGTGGTTGCATGGGGAGAGATCGGCCTCGACTATTTTCGAGGATATTCCTCTACCGAGGCCCAGTTGCGGATTTTTCAGGATCAGCTTGCCATGGCCGATGATATAAGTCTGCCCGTGATCATCCATGACCGAGAAGCCCATGATGCAACTTATTCCATTCTCAAAGGGATGGGAAAAGGGGAGAGAAAAGGGGTGATCCACTGCTTTTCAGGGGATACGGATCTTGCCGAGGCCTTTATAGGCCTGGGATATTTCATCTCTATTCCCGGAACGGTAACCTATAAAAATGCCATGCAAATCAAGGAGGTGGCCGTTTCCATACCTCTCAGCCACATGCTGATCGAAACCGATTCGCCGTATCTGGCCCCGGTCCCCAGGAGGGGAAAACGAAACGAGCCTGCTTATGTCTATTTCACCGCCATGGAGATCGCAAGGCTGAGAAAAGTCCCGTTTGAAGACGTGGCCCGCCAGACTACGGAGAACGCCAGGGTCCTTTTCGGGTTGCCGGCGAGGGGGGGGGAGCGTCGTTGAGTGGTCCAGTGGCTGAATGGCGGCGTGGTCCAAGGCGGGCAGGGGGAGTCAGATGTCCTATCCAGTCATCAGCAACCATCATCCCCTGATCCTGGCCTCTGAGTCCCCTCGAAGGAGGCGACTGCTGACGCAGATCCAACTCCCTTTTCGGGTGGCTTCGGGCCATGTGCATGAAGAAGAGACAGGGGACAAACCGACAGAGGTGTGCCGTCGCCTGGCTGAAAAGAAGGCGCTGCAGGTCTATTCCCTGTCAGATCGCTCCTGGGTCCTCGGGGCCGACACCCTTGTAGTGCTCGGGGACAGGGTCCTTGGAAAACCCAGGGATGAGGCAGACGCAGGGACGATGATCTCCCTGCTGAGCGGGAAAGAGCATGCGGTCGTCACAGGGTTCTGCGTCCTCGACCCTTCTGGCCGACCGGTCCATTCCGAGGCGGTCACTACCGCCGTCCGTTTCAAACCATTGGACGATAGGGAGATAGAGGCCTACATCCGCACGGGCGAACCGTTCGGCAAGGCCGGGGCCTATGCCATACAGGGGATCGGCGCCTTTATGGTGGAATCGATCTCCGGGTCCTACACCAATGTGGTGGGTCTCCCCGTATGCGCCGTGGTCAAGGCCCTGATCCGGGTGGCGGCGATCCAGAGGTTTCCTCTAAACCCGTCTCAGTAGGCGTTGACCCTATTTTTTCAAAGCCGTCTCTTTTGACAGCAGCATTCGACCCTGTTGCGGGCTTATTCAAACCGCAGGATCTTGAGTGCGGCACGTCTGGCCGCATCATAGGCCTCGGGGCCCCTTCCCAGCCTGTTAGGGCTGATGGGGGGCGCATCGGTCGTCACCTCGATGACGTCCACGCCCCGTGACCGCACAAGATCGACCTCTTTCTCATATGCCTTCTGTCGGGCGATATTGACGGCCAGGTGCTGGATATGCCAGGGGGTGAATCGTTTTTTCAGGAAGCTGTGGGGTGTCTCTTCCACATTGCCTGAGGCGATGAAATGGATTAGGACGATGTCAAGGTCACAGAGTTTGGCGAGGGCCTCTACAGGGGCCTTTCCGGTGATCCCGCCGTCGCAACAGAGGGCCCCGTTGATCGTTGCAGGCTGGAAGAGGACCGGCACCGACCCGGAGGCCCGAATCGCCTGGATCAGATTCCCGTTGGTGAAAATGGCCTCCCTTTTGTGGGTCAGGTCCGTGGCGCTGATCGCCAGGGGGGTTTCGCATTCCTCGAACGTGCGTGCGGCGAGCCGTTCCAGGAGACGGGCAAATGCATCTCCCCTGAGGTATCCGGTGTAACCTCGGAAGAGGCGGAGCGCATGCGACAAAACGGATGGCCAGGGGTCCGGATCCCAGAAATCGTGCTTTTTGAGGCCGAACAGCATCTCCCTGATGGCGGGGGTGCTCATGCCCGAGGCGGCCATGGCCGCCACAATGGCCCCTGAGCTGGCCCCTGCATAGGCCATCGGTTGGATGCCCGACTCCCTCACCGCAGCCAAAAATCCGGCGTGGGCGAAGAACCCGAAGAAACCGGAGGAAAAGGCAATGCCTACTCGTGGGCGATTTCCAGCAATTGAATGACGAATATCCATGGTATTGACAATTGGCTATTGAAAAACCCCCTGCGGCTCCAATCTTGAAACTGGAAACCCAATAAACCAGTAAGGAGCAGGCAGTATGGGGTGCAAACCCAACAACCCAACAACCCAACAAACCAATAACCCAATAAACCCAATAAACTCAACGAACCCAACGAACCCAATGAACCAGCATCCAGCATCCAGTTCCCTTACTCCCGCCATTTTACCAGATCCTCAATGGGGACCCTGTCAGATCTTGAGCGGTTGATGGGCGCCTCGGGATCGGGGTAGCCGACCGCCACACCGATCACCACCTTCTTTTTATCGGGGATGTTCAATGACTCTTTGATATCGTCATCGAATGCCGTAATCAGGCCGATGGGACAGGTGCCCAGTCCGAGGGCATGGGCGCTCATGACCAGATAACCGACCAACACGCCGATGTCAGTGAGCCTGGCGCTTGAAAACACCTGGTCGATGGTGATGACGATGGCGGTCGGGGCCCCGTAGAAATGACAGCTCCCCTCGTTGATGAAATCCTGAAAAGGGGTCTGTTCAGGCAGGTTGGGTCGGATCACATTGAAAAGCCCCCGCTCCCGCTCTACAAAATACTCGGGAAGGGGGCTCTTCGCCCCCGGTCCGCACGATATGTTCCGCTCCCTCATCCGTTTGACTAAGAGCCTGCTGAGCCTCTGTTTCTCCTTGCCGGACACAATGGTCAATTCATACGGCTGGAGATTGATGGCCGACGGGGCCTGGGTGGCCAAGCGGATCAGGGTTTCTATCTTATCATGATCGACAGGCCTTTCCAGAAAGGCCCGGGTGCTCCTTCTCTCTTCGATGGCCTTCAACAACTCCATGGGGTGCCTCCCAAAAAAAGTGCCTAAAGTTCCTGAAGTGAGCTAAAGTGACTAAAATTGTATCATCCTGATATTCTTTAACTTGAGAGTCCAATGTTCTCACGTCATGTCCCGCCTTCGGGAATCCGGCATCCAGAACATTTAACCTATTGAAAACATATTGGATTCCGGATTTCGCCGGAATGACGTCGTTGAATTTTTGGATCTAATAATATCAACAGCTTAAGAGAACTTTGGACTGTAGAGTTCTTTAATTATTTTGTCCTAAATTATTTTGCCGGCAATCATTTTATAGCTGTTCATTATTCTGGGGTTCGATAAAAGACTACGGCCTGCCAACCCTTGACACTACCCAATTTACGGGATGCTTCGCAAACACAGATTCGTGGTCTTCCTAATTCCGTATGAACAAAAGATGATTCATAACTTGCAACATTATTTATAACATCTTGCGTTAACTGAACTAAAATGTTAAGATACAATGGGAAGCGTCAGTAGGGCGTGAGGGACAACGAGAACCTCCAGGTCTCTCCTGCCGATGTTTTGTGCGGAGATGCGAAAGGCGTCCTCCATATCGTGGGCCGGGATCATATGGACCTGGCGGACGATGTCTGGGGTCTGGGAGCCTACCACGATCACACGGACCCTTTCCAGGACCTTGGCCATGATAAAGGCACGCTGGGCCCCCGGCGGGTAACCGGAGGCGCGCATCTCTCTCAGGAGGGACGCCATATTGGAGGCCCCGCTGATTTTCTCGAAAAACCGCCTCTCCCCGGTCCCGTGACCCGCGCCCTCGGGCGTAGGGGCCGGCACGATGATGACGCCGCCGTCTCTGACCACCGGGACCGGCGCAAAGAAGAGGTAGCTGGCGGCCCGGCATGCCTGGTAGATGTTGGCGTCTTTGGGGAACCCGACCCCGGCCACGGCCACGTCAACCTGGCCGGGGATGGGGACCTCGTAGATCCTGCGAGCCTCGGCGACCAGCCTGCGGAAGGCAGCCTCCGGTTTGCCGGCAAGAACGGCCACAGGGTGTTTCCGGTCATCCAGGACCATGTTGAGGATAAACCTCAGCCCCGCCCGTCGGGCCGCCTCGTTCGCGGCCTCATGAAAGGGGTTCCCCTCGATCCTGCCCAGCCGCGTTCCCGGATGATCCATCATCCCCGGGCCATGGGTAGAGGCGATGGTCGCCTCGCCGGCCGCGCCTATCGCCACGGTCTTCCGCCCCCCGGAATAACCTGCAAACTGATGGGGCTCCACAATGCCGGTGGCGATCAGGAGGTCTGCCTCATAAGCCAGTCGGTTGACGGTCAGGGGAATACCGGTTTCGGTTCTTCCCAGGTCCACGGTGGCATTCGGGTCTTCGGCATGGTGGTCTACCACCCGGTACCGGGCCACAACTTCCTGCCCTAACTTGATGGCCTTTTCTTCAGGCGTGCTGGGTCGATGGAGGCCAACGCCGCAGAGGAGGGTGATCCGGTCGTCCGGGACCCCGGCGGCCTCCAATTCCCTGAGCAGGGCGGGTACCAGGAGGTGGTCGGGGCTTGCCCGGGTGATGTCGGTAAAGACAATACAGATCTTGTCACGGGGGCTCGCCATCTCACGGAGGGGCGGAGCGTCAACAGGAGCTGCGAGGGTCTCTTCAATGGCCCCTTCCAGATCCCTGATTGGGCTTCCAGACAGGGACACGGCTAAGGCGCCCGTCATGCCCGGCGGCAGATCGAATTGGAGATCGCTTTTTCCGAATGGGACGGTGTACATGAAAGTGAAAGGCTCAAGGCGCAAGGCATCAGGCGCAAGGGGTATTGACTATTGATCATTGACTATTGAAACCCATCTCACTGGCAACGAAAGGCTGGAAGCTGGAAACCTGCAACCCAATGAACTCAATAAACCCAACGAACCCAATAACCCCGCATCCAGCATTCAGAATAATAGGAACTTGGCGATGCCATTGTCAATATCATTCCGGGTTGGCCCTATATCGTACCATATATTGGTGCATTGATATTTTTTGACACATGATGTGGTATTTTTTCTTTACAAACTGATATCCCTGTGATAAAAAACAATCGTAAGGGTTCACAGGTTCTGGGTTCAACGTTCAGGGTTGGGGTATGAATTCAACCTTGAACCTCTGAACCTTTGAACTGGTGAACGGTTACAGTAGGGAACCGGCGTAACGGAGGTGATCATGAAAATCAAGAAAGTTTCCATTTTTGGCTTTAAATCCTTCATGGAAAAGCTCGAAATCGCCTTCCCTGAAGGGATCAGCGGCGTCGTGGGACCGAATGGCTGCGGAAAGAGCAATGTCGTGGACGCCATTCGATGGGGCATGGGCGAGCAGAGCCCCAAGCAATTGCGGGGCCGAAAGATGGAGGACGTGATTTTCAATGGGGCCGGGAACCATAAACCCTTGGGAATGGCAGAGGTTTCTATCCTATTTGAAAATGGGAACGGCTCGTTTCCTACCGCTTTCGCCCAGGATCCGGAACTCTCGGTGACACGCCGCCTCTACCGATCTGGAGAAAGCGAATACCTGATCAACAACGTAGCGTGCAGGCTCAAGGATATTCAGGAGATATTCATGGATACCGGCCTGGGCAACCGGGCCTATTCCATTATCGGACAGGGCCAGATCGGGACCATTATCGAGCAGAAGCCTGAGGAGACCCGCATCATGCTGGAGGAGGCTGCGGGGATTACCAAGTATCGGAAAAAAGTAGAGATATCGCAACGAAAGATCGAACTCACCGAGGCCAATCTTCAGAGGGTTGAAGACATCTTGAGAGAGATCGAGACCCAGGAGCGGTCGCTCAAGCGGCAGGCCGCCAAGGCGAGGCGTTACAAGTCTCTCAGCGGGGAGATTCGGGATCTGGAGATGCATCTGTACAGCAACAGCTTTGCCCAGTTGGAAGAGGAACTGGGGGAAAAGGCGAATTCCACAGAGGTGCTCGTTAGGGAAGAGATCAGCAGGTCCACACGGATAGCTCAGGTCCGGGCACGGATAGAGGAGATGAATCTGGAATTGGACGAAAAGGACGCGGGCCTCTCTGTCTATAGGAACGACCACCTTCGTCTGAGCGACAGGGTGCACAGAAAGGAAGGGGAGGTTGAATCCCTAACAGGGGAGATCCGAATGATCGGCGAATTGAAGGTCCGGCTCATGGGTGAGCATGAATCGTTGACGCTTCGGCTTGAAGAACTCAAAGGCAAGCGCGCACGTCTGGAGGATGAGCGGGAACAGATACGGGAGAGGTCGTCTGAGCTTGCAGGGGAAATCGCTGTCAGGGATGAACGCGCGACGGTTAGAAAGAGGGCGGTCGAGGAGATTCGGGAAGACTATGAAAGGGTCAGGGCAGAGCTGAATGCCGGGGAAAACCGGGAGGTCGGGCTGAATCATGAGTCAGGGTATCTGAACCGGCTTCTTGAGCAGATTTCGGATAGCCGATCCCGGCTCGAAAAGGAGCTGTCAGAGATCAGCGCCAGGTCTGAGAATATGGTCAGGGCCTCGGAGAGAAAGCGCATGGTCCGAGAGGCCACTGCAGAGCGGCTCAGCGAGATCGAGGCCGCCATGGAGGCGGAAAGCGCCGGCTCAAAGGAATTGGGGATGATGAAGGGGCGCCTCGAATCGGAGCTGAAATCAGCGGAATCGGATCTGAACGTGTGCCAGTCCCGACTCAGCAGCCTCGAGACCCTGACAGAAAATTTCGAGGGATACCAGATGGGGGTCAGGAGCATCATGAAGGCCAAGGATTTTCCCCCCCTTCAGGAGGGTCGCATCCTGGGCATCCTGGCCGATGCCATTCAGGTCGAGCCGGAGTATGAGCGGGCCGTTGAGGCGGTCCTGGCAGACAAACTCCAGTATGTGCTGGTCGCATCCCAGGCCGATGGGAAAGATGCCGTTGATTATCTAAGAAATTCGGCCAGGGGGATGGGGAGCTTCGCCCCGGTCAGCCATATCAGAGGAGCGGCCGGAGACCTGGCAAGGGATATGGGACTTCAGCTTCTGTGCGACCATGTCTCTGCCTCGCCGGCGTATGCCCCCCTTGTCGATGCACTGCTCGGGGACACGGCGATTGCCAAGGATTTAGACGCAGCCCTTTCTAACTGGGAGCGGGGACGGGATTTGACGGGAAGGAATGGGTGCGGAATCGGGTTTGTCACCCTAAATGGCGACAGGGTCGATCATAGGGGCGTTATCAGCGGCGGAAAGGCCGCCCATGGTTCCCGGGGGCTTCTGATCAGGAAACGGGAGATGGCCGAGTTGAAGGAAAACGTCATCCAGCACAGGGCAAGAGTGGACGAGTTGCGGGCTAAACTCGACGAGATCATCGTCCGGATCGAGGAAAAACAAGGGGTTATCGAGGGGCTGACCGAAGACAGGTGGGCCTGCCAGGAGGAGATCAACGAGCTTGATAAGGTCCTGTTCCGCTTTGGGCAGGAATTGGATCAGTTGGAAAAGATGTCAGGAAAGATATCCGAGGACCTGAAACGGAAGGAGACCGAACAGAACAAACATGAAAAGGATCTTGTGAGACTTGCGGATGAACTCAACGCGCGTAAGACCCAGCGGCAGAAAGAGGAGGCCTATTTTCAGGAAAAAGAACGGGAACTGAGAGAAGCGGAAAAAGAATTCGAGCAGTGCCGGGATGATGTGGCCAGACTCAAGACAGACCTGCGGATTTCCGAGGAAGGTGAACGAGGCGCACTGCGCGAGATGGAGATGATGGACGGTTATGTGGAGGATTCCCTGGAGCGACTCGGGAAGATCGAAGAAGACATCGCCTCGGGCCGGGATAGACGGGAGGGTTGCCAGAGACGAAAAGAGGGGTTGGAGGAAGAGCTGAGAGAGGTTTATGAAAAGCTCCAGAAGGCCGAAGCAGACATGAACCATGCCGACATGGAGCGAAAGGAGTTCCAGGCCCGAATAAGAGAGGAAGAGAGGAAAGAGGAAGAACTCAAAAGGGAACTCGATGACTTAAGGGAACAGATCAATACCGCAAAGATGGAAAACTCTGAAATCCAGTTCAAGATGAACCATCTTAGTGAAACCGTAAGGGAAAAATTCAATCTGAATCTTTCTGAGATATACCGATCGCACCTTCAGGAAAATTTCTCCCGCGCAGAGGCGGAAGAAACGGTCGAGCAGAAGAAACGGTTGCGGGAGCAGATCGGGGAGGTCAATCTGATGGCCATCAAAGAACTGGAAGCGCTGAACGAGCGTCACGGATTTATCGTGGGTCAGCGGGAAGACCTGATCGGCTCCATTGAGTCATTGAGGACCGCTATTCGAAAGATCAACCGGACGTCTCTCGAGAAGTTCAGACAGACCTTTCAGGATGTGGACGCCAAGCTGAAAGAGATCTTCATGATCCTCTTCAACGGAGGGACCGCCGGTCTGAGATTGACGGATGAATCGCGTCCGTTGGAAAGTGGCGTCCTGGTGGAGGTTCAGCCCCCCGGAAAAAAGCTGAGCCATATGGGTCTCCTCTCCGGCGGGGAAAAGGCCCTGGTGGCCATGGCCCTGATTTTTGCCATCTACATGATCAAGCCAAGCCCGTTCTGTCTCCTGGATGAGGTGGATTCCCCCTTAGATGAGGCCAATATCGACCGGTTCAACAGCCTGCTGAAGGAGATTCGGCAGGCGTCTCAGATCATCATGGTGACCCACAGCCGGAAGACCATGGAGATCACTGATCGTTTGTACGGAATCACCATGCAGGACCAGGGGGTGTCCAAGCTGGTGACGGTCAATGTAAATGGAGGCTCGGACCACGGTCTTGGGGCCATGCAATAGAGGCAACCGTTTACGGGTTCATAGGTTCAGAGGTTCTCAATTGACGACCCAATGGACCCAGATGCCCCAAAACAGCGCCGTGTTACCTCCGGAGCGGGTGGTTAGGGTTGTTCTTGCGCTTAACCCGAAACCTTGAACCACGAACCTGTGAACCCCTACCAATAGAGAGGAACCGGACGTTGGCGTTTTTTAAGTGGAAAAGGGACAGCAAAACGGAGGGCGCGCCTGGCGTCGGGAGCCCCGCCGCAGGCGGGGCCCCGCCCCCTCGCGACAGTAGAGACGGGGATCAGGGGCTGGGCTTCTTCGGGAGACTCCGCCAGGGACTCTCAAAGACCCGGGACTCATTCACAGGGAAACTGGACCTGCTCTTTTTGGGGAAAAGGGAGATCACCGAGGATCTCTTGGATGACTTGGAGGAGATCCTCTTCACCTCGGATATCGGCGTAGCCACCACCCAGGAGCTGATTGCCTCTGTACAGGAAAAGGTGGCCAGAAAGGAACTTCGGGACACAGATAAGCTGAAGGCCGCCCTCAGGGATCAGATGCTGGCCTTTTTAAAAGTCGACGAGGTTGGACATCCGCTCCCCCATCCGGGTGAGCCTCTGGTCATCATGGTCGTGGGCGTCAACGGGGTAGGGAAGACCACCACCATTGGAAAGGCGGCCCATCGGTTCAGGTCTGAGGGAAGAGAGGTCCTCCTGGTGGCTGGCGATACCTTCCGGGCGGCCGCCGTGGAGCAGCTCACGATCTGGGGCGAGCGGGTAGGGGCCACGGTCATCAAACAGGGGTCGGGGGCCGATCCCTCGGCCGTCGCCTTTGACGGCCTGGCTGCGGCGGTCGCCAGAAAGGTCGATGTGGTCCTGGTGGACACGGCCGGCCGGCTTCATACCAAGATCAATCTCATGGAGGAACTCCAGAAGATCCATCGAGTGATCGGCCGGAAGCTTCCGGGGGCCCCCCATGAGGTCTGGCTGGTCCTGGATGCCACCACGGGCCAGAATGCCATTTCACAGGCCCAGATCTTCAACCAGGCCCTGGGGGTGACCAGCATCGTCTTGACGAAATTGGACGGCACAGCCAAGGGGGGCATTGTGGTGGGTATCTCGAGGGAACTCGGCATACCCATCCGGCTCATTGGGATTGGCGAAAAGATCGACGACCTTCGGGAATTCAACGCCGCAGATTTTGTGAAGGCGATCTTTGATTAGATCTTCTGCGGTAGCGTACCCATAGCCGAAAAAGAGCCCCTCCAGGGTGTCCGAATAGACGTGCGCAATGCCGAAATTGTCCCGGGCTATCTGGGCCCTGGGTGTTTCAGCGAATGTCGGAACGGTTTCACATGTTGACTTGACCTCGTTAATTGCCTATTTTCGAAAGACCTTCTCAGAATTGGCCCAAGATTTCTATTATGCCACGAGTTGAGAGGGTTGCGAGACCTGCTACGGCTCAAGAGAGTCGTTTAAGCCTGAATCGGACAAGCGAAAGATTATCGATGTTCTCATTGCTCAAACGAAATGAGAGAGAATATCCCCAGCGGAGGGAGATGGATGATGAATTTGAAACGAATGGGTTGGGGTTGCGTTCTATTTTTCGTATGGATGGCTTCTCTTGGAGTTTTGCCCACCCGTTCAGTGGCTGAAGGTCCGACTTCACCCACAAGTCTGGTCTCTGCCTTGCGGCAGGTTCCGGTTTTTCAAAGACTTGATGAAGACCAGTTGCAAAAGATAGCCAGTGTTGCTGAGGTGGCGCTGCGACAGGCTGGCGATCGGATCATTGAACAGGGAAAGCGGGTCGGGAAGATGGCCATAGCTCTCGAAAGCGAGGTCAACATCCGGATTGACGGTGCGACCATACGGGTTCTCCCGCCGAACTCATTGGTAGGGGAAATTGAGTTTCTTGTGGATGTTCCTGCCTCTGCAGACGTGGTGCTGTTGAGCCAATCCAGGGTTGTCTTGCTGGAACACAGGCGTTTTCAAGGAGTGATGGATGCGGATCCCGGCTTAGGCTATGCGGTGATGGGTGAGATTGCCAAGATGGAGGCGAACCGGCTTCGCACGAATAATCAGAGGCAAGCGAAGTGATTCGGAAACCAGGGGGCCAGGGCTTTTTCAAGGGGATGTGGGGACTGGACCTTCCCGGTGTTAAGGAGTGGCTCTTTTGTCCCGGCATGTTGTTTCAGGCTAAGGACAAATGGTGGGGAGACAGGGGGCCGCGGCGCCGACCGCACGAAGGGCTGGACCTGTTGCTCTACAGGGATCAGGAGGGCAGGGTTTTTTGCCTAAATGAAACAACCCAGATCCCGGCGATGTCTGACGGCGTGGTCGTGGACATCATCCATGATTTCCTGGGGAAATCCGTCATTGTGGAACATCCGCTTCCGGATAGAAACGCCGGCAGGCTTTACTCAATCTATGGGCATACCCGTCCAACGACGGCCATCGGCACAGGCACGGCAGTGAGCCGGGGGGATATCATCGCCACAGTAGCCTCACCGGGCCGTCCCTCGCTCCCTATGGTGCCCCATCTCCATATATCGATGGCGTGGTCGCCCCAAGCCATTTCCTGCGACCGTCTCAACTGGGATACCCTCGGCGGCGCGGATACCCTTACCCTGCTGGACCCCTTGAGTGCTGTCGCCTGTCCATATCGAATATTGGGGAATAACGACCCGGCATGCGGGGCCCTGTAAATCTGATTTCGCTATTTGATCTCAAAGAGGTTCCCATCAAGATCCCTGACAAAGCAAAGCTGCGATTCTCCCCTGGGAATGAGGAGGACCTCCACACCGGCTGATCGGCATTCTGTTATGAACGCCTCCCGGTCCTCCACCTGTAGGCAGATGTGGCTGACGGTCATGCTTCCAACCGCCATCTGATCGGTGACAAACACCTCAAGCCCGAATTGCTCATTTCCGTACAGGATAAAAGGACATTCAAGATCAAATCCAAATACCTGCACGGCCAGATCTCTTGTCAGTCGCGAGACCTTGATCTTTTTCAGCTTCAATAACCCCTCGTAGAACCTGTCCGCATGTTCCTGTGAACTGGCAACCAGGGCCACATGGTTCAGCTTCATGATGCCTCCCACGTACGGCGTTTCAAAAGATAAACTGCTCCGCCACAAGCTTAAGAATTCCAGCATCGCAAACCATGTTGAAGGCATGGCCAGGATCGAGGGGGAGACTGAAAAGAAACTCCTGGAAATCTATAAGCCTCCAGCGTGTTAAAGGACCTTGTTCACAGAAAGCAGGCTACGGGATGAGAGGCGCTGGCCTTAACCCAGTGGAAGGTCCTTGGAGATGGAGACATAGAAGGTGCTCCCCCCTTCCACGCCCGGCTCCACCCAGGCCTGGCCCCCGTGCCGTTCGGCCATTTGTTTTACGATGGCGAGGCCCAACCCGGTCCCCTGAACGCCTTTGGAATCCTTTCTGCGCATGAAAACGCCAAAGATCTTCTGTGCGTCCTCGCCCTTTATCCCGGCCCCGTTGTCCTCTACAAAGAACAGGTGATGGTCTTCCTCATCGCGGTAGCCAATGCGAATATGATTCAGAGACGTTCCGCCGTACTTGAGCGCATTGTCCACGAGATTTCGGAGTATTCTGGAAAGGGAAAGTCGGTCCGCATTAACAGGAGGTATCTGTTCCGGCTCCTCCCAGTCTATTTGTCGGACCTGAAGCTGTGGAGAAAAGTCCTCCCGGATCCTTTCGAGGATTTTCTTGACATCTATTGTTTCGAGGTTGAGGGGAACCTCCTTGGCTGCGATAAAGAGATTAATCTGATCCACCAGCACCGCAATCTGCTCTGAGGCGGATGCGATCTGGTCACAGTAGTGCCTTCCTGTCTCGTCCAGGGAGTCCCGGTACCGTTCCGACAACCGCTTTGCAAATCCATAGGCCCCAATGGCCGGGCTTTTGAGGTCATGTGAAACGGAGTAGGCAAAGAACTTTAGACTTTCCGCGCTTTCCCGCAGGTCCTGCTCCATCCTTTTTCGATCAGTGATATCGAGGATCAAGTTCTGTTTGGACATGGTGCCGTCTGCATGAAAAATAGGCGTATTCACGACATAGAGCCACCGATTGTCCTTGGGACTGAGGACCTCCAGCCGAACGGTCTCGCCTTTGAAAACCTGCTCATTCACACACCACGGACACACGGCATCCAGATTGTGAATCGCCTTGTAGCAGAGTTCCCCTGTCGCGTCATAGCCTGTGCGCTCGATGAGTCGCTGGTTCATGAACTCCAACCGGTAATCCTTGGAACAGATGTATATCAGCCCATCAAATGCCTCCACCATGGCCCTGTAATGGGCCTCCCTGTCCTGCAAGGCCTTTTGCGCCTTGCTCTGCTCGGTCACATCCCGGATGATTCCCTGATACCCCTGAACCCTCCCATCCTCTGACTGTCGTGTGGAAGAAGTCAGGAGGCAATTAATCTCTGTGCCGTCCTTTCTGCGCAAGGCAACGGGATAATTCCTGAGAAAGCCGCTGCTTTCGACCTGTTCCTTAAATGCGTCTCGATCCTTTGGGTCGCAGTACAACTGGCGGACGTCGAACCCACTGAGCAACTCCTCCCTGGTGTACCCAAAAAGGGCCATCAAGGCAGGATTTGCATCTATCACGGTTCCTTCCCTGCTCGTCATGTAGACTGCATCCACGGATTGCTCAAAGAGGGTCCGGTATCTTTTTTCGCTCTCTCTCAGGGCGAGTCCCGCCTTTTTTGAGAGGGTGATGTCTTTGGCCACGCCCTGAATGGCGTAGGGCCTCCCCTCCTGGTATATGAGAGAAACATCCACCTCGACCCAAACGGTATTCCCATCTTTGGCCCTGAGAATGTATTCCTTTACCTCTCTTGATGCCCCTTCTTTCAGGATCTCCGGGAGCCTTGAATAAGCGTCCCGGGCCTGCGTCTCACCCAGCACCGAACGTAGATCCTGGGATAGGATTTCTTCCCTTGTGTACCCGAGCAGACGGAGGGCCGCGTCGTTGGCATCCAGAAATTGTCCTTCCAGATCATGGAGATAAATGCAGTAAATGGAGCGGTCGAAAAGCGCTCTGTACCGGGCTTCCATCTCCCGAAACCGATCCTTCATGCGCTCATATTCCGACTGCAGTTTCTCCAATTGGGTTGCTTTGAAGCGAAGTTCTTCGTCGTCGTGGATCATTTCGGCTACCTTCTTTCCCTGTGAAAAGGGGCTTTGCGTCTCACCGTCCTCAGGAACAGGCCGGCGACGGGTCCTCATAATGGGTGAGTGGCGAATCTCTGGATTGTGAGGGAAGTATAGAGGAAACGGAGGTGAGGGTCGAGCAAAATCTGGTGAAGTCGCCTGGCGGGGAGAGAAAAGGCGCGGCTTCTCATGGAACGAGGCCAAATCATCAGCGCCGTCCACGCGGCGGTCCGGGGCAAGAGCGGAGATCAAATCGAGCTCCCGCCAAGCCGTTGTCTGATTCAGTCAGCGTCATCCCACCCCATAAATTGGTTCCCTTTCAGCCCGCGCGCATCGTTAGCCTCAGTCAATATGTTGCTCCCGTTAGCCCAACAGGATCAACAAGAATCTTTGGCTGGTTCATTGCCTGATACCATGCCGCTGCATATTCAGTTCTAAAAGGTCGTGACATGATTTCTCCTTGTCGCATCAGTAAAGCAAGAGTCAACGGCAGACCCCTTAGTCTTCTATCAATGTCATTTCAATTAATCTTAAAAGAGGTCCCGCTGGCGCTGATGTCTTTTATGTTATGCAACAAAAAAGCCA
>Ga0172370_10006027_pt1 | contig 15365 bp, 10 predicted proteins | sample LakKiv5m_FD_114538 | JGI IMG/M metagenome (GOLD analysis project Ga0172370, IMG submission 114538) | Freshwater microbial communities from Kabuno Bay, South-Kivu, Congo - kab_022012_11.5m | ecosystem: Environmental > Aquatic > Freshwater > Lake | place: Democratic Republic of the Congo...
TCCACCAGCACGCAGTCGGGCCGTGTTTCCTCCAGCGCCGCCCGTAAACTGCGTGCCGATCCTGGTCCGTGATGTCTGATACCAAAAATGTGGGTGTTGGGTGCTGGGTGTTGGGTGTTGGGTGTTGGACTCATAATGTTAACCTTTGTCAGAAAGTGAATTGCGTAAGACATGCAATTGTTTGCCGACGCTGGCAATAAGTGTGAATACCTGTCCAGCTCGTTCTCGCGGATAGTATTTCAACCGGCAAGTGATTTCAACCTGTGTGTATAACTCAGCGAGCGACGCCTGGGCTGTTGAAATAAACTGAAGGTACTCCTTCAGATGTTCGCGAGTGTGCCCTTCCGCGATATTCGAAGGAACGGAGACGGCAGCTCGCCGCATTTGACTCGTCAGGCCATATAATTCTTTGGTTGGGAGTGATTCGGTCAAACGATATAATTCTTCGACCAGATCCATCCCCCCCCTGCCAGACCCGTAAATCTCGAAAACTCTGAATCGCCATCATTACCTCCTCGTTATCCAGAAAATTCCCAACACCCAACACCCAGCACCCAACACCTATATATTCTCCTTGCAAGCTTTATACAGATCCTTCCACTCCCCGCGTTCCTTGACGACGGTTTCCAGGTATTCCAGCCAGACCGTTTTGTCCTGGACGGGGTCTTTGATGATGGCGCCGAGGAGGCCGGAGGCGAGGTCGGGGGCTTGCAGGCGGCCCGTGCCGTAGTGGGCGGCGAGGGCCAGGCCCTGGTTGACCACGGAGATGGCTTCCGCGGTGCTGAGCGTGCCGCTGGGGGATTTGATCTTCGTTTTGCCGTCACTGGTGACGCCGGAGCGCAGCTCGCGGAAGATGGTCACCACGCGGCGGATCTCCTCCAGCGCGGGGGGTTCGGCGGGGAGCTCCAGCATGCGGCCCAGGCTCTCGACGCGGCGCTGCACGATCTCCGCTTCCTCCTCCAGCGTGTCGGGCAGCGGCAGCACCACCGTGTTGAAGCGCCGGCGCAGCGCGCTGGAGAGCTCGTTCACCCCCTTATCGCGGTTGTTGGCGGTGGCGATGACGTTGAAGCCCTTGCGCGCCTGCACCTCGTCGCCCAGCTCGGGGATGGGCAGGCACTTTTCGGAGAGGATGGTGATCAGCGTGTCCTGCACGTCGGCGGGGATGCGCGTCAGCTCCTCCACGCGGGCGATCTTGCCTTCCTTCATGGCGTTCATGATCGGGCTGGGCACCAGCGCGGCGGGGGTCGGGCCTTCCGCCAGCAGCCGGGCATAATTCCACCCGTAGCGCAGCGCCTCTTCCGCGGTTCCCGCCGTGCCCTGCACCAGCAGCGTGGAATCGCCGCTGATCGCCGCCGCCAGGTGCTCGGACACCCAAGTCTTCGCCGTCCCCGGCACCCCCAGCAGCAGCAGCGCGCGGTCGGTCGCCAGCGTGGAGACGGCAATCTCCACGATCCGCCGCTGGCCGATATATTTCGGCGATACGGTGAAGCCGCCAGGCAACTTGCCGCCCAATATGTAGCTGGCCACCGCCCACGGCGACAGCTTCCAACTCGGCGGCCGCGGCCTGGTATCTGCCTTCGCCAACTCGGAAAGCTCCTCGGCGTATTGCTGTTCGGCGTGCTGGCGCAGGATTTCGATGGTCATCACGGCACTCCTTCAAACAGGTAAGCTTTTTTATTGACATAAACGGATGAGTGGATGGATGGAAATGGGCGAATGAATTACTCTCTCCCATGCTCCCAATCCCATTCATCCAACCATCCATTCATCCATCCTTATTGAACGCCTGGTGCATCGTCAGGCGAAGCTGCAGCAGGCTGATCGCGCTCTCGATCGTTTTCACCCAATAATGACGAAAAGATGATTCCGGGATCGTTGACGGCACTCCGCGCAGATTATCGATGGCCTCCGGCAAAAACGAGGCCGGCGCCTTTTCGGCAAAGGCGGTGAGGCTTCCGGAAAATAAGGTCCACATGTCTTCCCGGAAGGTGGTAGTTTTCAATAATTCTTGCAGGCGTTTCCACACCGCCGCCGTCAATTGTGCGCTCCAGGGATACGGATAAGCGCTCAGCAAACCCACCACCCGCGGCAGCATTTCGGTGTCCGCCTGCTTGCCGAACAGCGCCTTCACCGTGACTTCTTCCCAGTAAGCCGGCGGCAGAAAGTTCATCAAATCCGTCCAGTTGCCGAGGATACTGTGCGATGCCAGCGTCAATGGATAGAGCGCCTTTGCCCAGGCCTGGTCGCGGAAACGCACCGTCGCCTGTGTCCAGCCGTTCCGGACGGCATCCCGCCAGTCGTTCCCCTGCACGATGGCCAACAACTGCTCCGGCGTCTGCCCCCAGCGCGCGGACCAGTAATCCGGCGGAAGGTAACCCAGCATCTGCAGTAGCCACCAGCCCTTTTCGCCGATATCGCTGAGGTGGTACTGGACATCGGCCGGCATTTTGGCCTGGATGCCGTCGCGCTGCAGCACTTTATCGCACGAATCCGGCGGGGTGATGTCGAGGCGGGCTTTGCTGCCCGGTGAAGGAGGGATGACGCGGGCCGGTTTCGCCGGCGTGAAGGCTAGCAGCGGTTCGAGCCGCTCGCGCATCCGACCGGCGAACCGGGAATGCGGAAGCCGCGCCAGCAGATCGGCGGCCGCCAGGCGCACCTCTTTTCGCTTGTCATCCAGCGCGCTTTCCAGGAACGGCTCGTCATCCATGCTCAAACCGATTGCCAGCGCCTTCACCCGGCTTTCGCGCGTTTGCGGGTCCAGCGCGGGCCATTCCGCCGCCAGCTCCTCGCGCGCCCGCGCCGGGTCCCGGCGCCGCAGGGCGGCGAAATCGGCGGCGTCCGTCTCGCCGGCCACATAGGCCCAGCCGGGGTGCTGCCGCGCCAGCCATTTCCCGCGCTCTCCGGCCACCGCGGCGATCGCTTTACGCAGCGCGCCGTGCTGCCGTCCCAACTCCAGCAGCCCGGGCAGATAATCCTCCGGCGCCCGCGCGCCCGACTCCCGCAGCAGCGCCAGCCATTCCGGCAGCGCCTCGCCGAACTGCCTGCTCCACATCACCGCCAGGCACTCCCGCGCGTGGGGCGGGCAATCCGGACGGTCGTCAGGGGGCGCCGGCGCGGGAATCGGCGCGCCATCCACCGGCGGCGCCGAACCCGCGCGCCGGTACAGCCCCACCACCGCCGCCGCACCGAGTAATTGATGCTCCGCATCCTGCCCGTGAAGCTTCGCCAGCATCGCGCCCAGTGAGCCTTCGGCTGCAAGATCCACCGTTTGCCGCTCGGTGCCAAGCACGGCGGTTGAAGTCAGGCGTTCCCAGATATCCATTAAAGCCTTCCTTTCGGAGTGCGGAGGCTTGCCACCGCACTCCAAATTAATCCTCGATGGCGGTCAGCGGCACGAAACGCTCCTTCGTCCACACGCCGAGGGGCATTAAGTGGTCGCCGTCCCATTCGCCGAAAAGCGACACCGGGTGACCGCCGCTGAAGGCCAGCAGTTCCCAGGGGAATTTGAAGTCCGGCGCTACGGGCAGCAGGTAGCCGGCTTCGTCGCGGACGATCCAGCGGCCTTCGCGCTGCACGGGATAGACGGCCTCCAGCGCCATGGGGAACTGCTCCAGCCAGGAATACCTGGTGAGTGCGCCGGCATAGGCTTTGTACGCTTCCGCGACGGTGGCGTAGGCGGCGGAAGCGGGCGGCATGCTCTCCGGGGTCTGCTGTGTTTTGATCAGCGCGCGCAGCGGGTAGGCGCCGGGGTAGAAGACGACCTCCGCGTCGAGCCGCGTGCCGGAGATGAGCAGGGACTGGATGACCTCCTTGCCGGCGGCGTATTGCAAGATCAGCGCGGCCCGTTTCGTGTTGACGCCCCACAGCCAGGTGCGCTGCACGCGCAGGCGGTCTTCCCGCTGCACGCGCTGGCCGAGTACCACCCACCGGTCTGCAATGCCCTCGCCCGCCAGCAGCTCCTCCTGGCTTTGCGTGAAGCCGATCAGCGCGCGCAGGTCGGCCCGCGCCGGCTCCGGCAGCGTGTCAATGCGCTTGTAGCGCTCCAGCAGCAGGTGCAGCCTGCCCAACCGTTCGAGCAGCCGCTCCTGCCAGCCTTCGCCGGAGGAGGGGATATCCGCCATCTGCCGCACCAGGCGGGCGATGCCGGAGGCCTGCGCGTCCACCATGCGCTTTGCCGTGTTTTCCCAGAAGCTGCGCGGCTGCGCCCGCGCCGCCCCCAGGCCCTGGCGGACCAGGTCGCACAGCCAGCGGTCAAGCTCTTCTAGGCCGTGCGTCACATTGTCCTGGCGCTTGGCGGCACGTTTGGCCTGTGCCTTTTCGTCCACCGGTTTGGGCTCGGCTTCCGGCGCGGCGACTTTCTTTTCTTCGCGCTTGGCGCGCCCGGCCAGCCAGGCGGCCACCCACGCCGGCGGCTCGCCTTGCGGGAAGACGCCGGGCTGATTCGCCAGCAACAGGTACAGGCCCAGCCCATGCTTGCAGGGGAACTTGCGGCTGGGACACGAGCATTTAAAGGCGGGGCCGCTCAAGTCGATCCGCGTCTGGTATGGCGTGCCGGCGCTGCCGGAGCATTCGCCCCAGGCCGCGCCGTCCGAGCACCCGAGCGTCACCCATTTTGCCTTGTTCGCCAGCCCCTGCCCGGCTTTGGCAGCGCCGACGTCCGGCGCCAGCGCGAGAATCTGCTCGACGGTAAGGATAGCCGCCATGCGTATGCCTCCTGGATAGATTTTCCCTTTACTTCGCCGTCCGCCGGCAAAATCCTTTGAACATTTGAGTGCCCAAGGATATAAAGAAACAAAGCGCTTTCCAACTGGTTAAAATTTGTATTATCTTCCGGCATCCTCTATACTTTTCTCGTGGCTGAAGCCGTATTGACATATGACGCCGGTACGCTATTACTCGAAGGGGAGGTTCCGTCGCGCGTGCCGCCGCAGTTTGTGTGGGACCCGCGGGTGGAGAAGTTTCGCGCGCCGGCGGTGGCGCGGCGGGGGATTCACCGGTTCTGCGAGGGACAGGGAATTGCGCTGCGCGACCGAAGCTCGGCGGCGCGCAAGCTGGCGCTGGAGCTGCGCACCAATTTCACTCCGCGGGAATATCAGCGCGAAGCTTACCAGGCGTGGGAGCAGGCGGGCGGGTGCGGCACGGTGGTGCTGCCCACCGGGGCGGGGAAGACCTTCATCGCACTGGCGGCGATGGCGCGGGTGAAGCGCAGCGCGCTGGTGGTGGCGCCCACCATCGAGTTGATGAATCAGTGGTACGCGCTGCTGACCGACGCCTTCGGCGAAGGAGTCGGCATCCTCGGCGGCGGGTATCACGAGGTGCGCCCGCTCACTGTCACCACCTACGACAGCGCCTTCATCTACGCCGGTGAATACGGCAACCGCTTCGACCTGCTAATCTTCGACGAGGTGCACCATCTTCCCGCGCCGAACTACCGGCAGATTCCGCAGCTCTCCACCGCCTGGTGCCGGCTGGGACTGACCGCCACCTACGAGCGGCAGGACGGCGAGCACGCCGCGCTGGAGGAGCTGATCGGCCCCGTCGTCTTTCGCAAAAACATCCTCGACCTGCGCGGTGAGTTCCTTTCCGATTACGATCTAATCCGCATTCATACCGACCTGACAGAAGAGGAAGCGGAGCGCTATGCGGTGGTCGAGAAGGACTACCATGACTATCTGAAGGCGACCGGACTCAAGCCCTTCGGCGGCGGGTGGGAGGAGTTCATCCGGAGCAGCGCCTACGATCCGGACGCGCGCAAGGCGCTGCTGGCGAAGCAGGAGATGAAGCGCATCATCATCGGCTCCGAGCGCAAACTCGAAGTGCTCGACAGCCTGCTCAAGCAGCACTTCGCCGACAAGGTGCTCATCTTCACCGAGCAGAACGACCTGGTGTACCGCATCTCGCGCGAGTTTCTCATCCCCGCCGTCACCTACCAGACGAAGGCGCGCGAGCGGAAGTGGATCCTCGACGGCTTCAAGGGCGAGCTCTTCCACGCCATCGTCACCTCAAAGGTACTCAACGAGGGCATCGACGTACCGTCGGCGAAGATCGCCGTCATCTTGAGCGGCAGCGCCAGCCCGCGCGAGCATATACAGCGGCTGGGGCGCATCCTGCGCAAGGACCCGGCGCGGCGGCAGGCCATCCTCTACGAAGTGGTCACCGCTGCAACCGCGGAGGTGAACGTCAGCTCGCGCAGGAGGATCGCCGATGCTGACCCTTGACCTGCTGCGCTACCGCGTGAAGGAGGACACCGTCACCCCCACCTACCTGTCGCCGTGGGGGAAGTATTTCAATGTCGCCAACCGGGTGATCGCCGTCTACCACGGCTGCGTGGGCAGAACGCTGGGCGAGCTGGGGCGGGAGCTGGAGGAGTTGGCGGGCAGCGCGGCGGATTACAAGGTTTACCGCGGCTTCGCCAAGCTGATGGCCGACGCCATGGAGCTTGTCCCGCCCGCCGACGTGGACGCGGAGGCGCTACGCCGGCAGGTATTCACGCTGGCGGCGGAAATGGGACCGCTGGCGCGGCGGGCGGATTTGCTCTTCCACGAGACGGTGGCGGAGAAACTGCCGGAGATCGCGGCGCGGGCGGGCGTGCCGGCGGAGGAACTGGCCTTCTCGCTCTACGCCGACCTGCGCGATTGCCAGGTAATCAGCGCGCTGGACGCCGCCATCGGCCCGAAGGAGCTGATCGAGCGCTACAATACCGCGCTGGCGCAGGCGATGCTCTTCCGCGCCGTGCAGATGGTGGTGGATGTCTATGACAGTTACCGCACGGTTTTCAAATACCTGAAGCTGGCCCGGCTGATGCACGTCATAACGCCCATCGACGGCGGCTACCGCCTGCGCATCGACGGCCCGGCGTCGCTTTTCGCTAACGTCGAGCGTTACGGCGTGGGCATGGCGAACCTGCTGCCGGCGATTCTCAAGTGCGCGCGCTGGCGGCTGGTGGCCAAGGTGCGCGTGGGGAAGGACGAGAAGCTCTTCCACCTCAGCCGGAAGGAAGGCCTGACCTCGCATTATCGCGATGAGCCGGAGTTCAACTCGGCGGCGGAGGAAGCGTTGTTCCGCCGATTCTCACGCAATGCGAAGAGCAAGTGGACCATCGAGCGCGAGGGGGCGGTCCTCTCCACCCCGGAGGTAGTGATGATCCCCGACTTCACCTTCCGCCACGCGGACGGCCGCGTTGCTCACCTGGAGATCGTCGGCTTCTGGACCCCGCAATACCTGGCGCGCAAACTGGAAAAAGTCCGCGCCCTCGATCCCCCGAATCTCATCCTCGCCGTCCCCCAATCCCTCAACTGCGCCCGCGAGGACTTCACCGGCCCGGTGATTCACTTCAAGGAGCGGTTGCTGGTGAAGGACGTGACGCCGATGCTGGAAGAGCATGGGAAATGATGAAGCGGGCAGATGGCGCTGGTGTCGGGAGCGCACAGCAGACCGACCCTTGACGCTGCATGGGCGGCGATGTTATCGTTTTGAGCATACTTTACCGCTGCATTCGGCCCTTCCGGCGGAACACGCATGTCAGGGGGAGCAGACCTGTTCCCTGTCATAAGGAGCAATCGATGCATCACATTCACCGTTCAGGCGCGCTGGCGCGAATACTGTTGTCCTGCCTCCTGCTGCTGCCGGCCGCCATGCCGGCAATAGCGCAACAACCGGCAAAGGCGCGCTTGGCGGAGAACAAGCGGGCGCTGCTGCCGATCGTCGTCGGCGAGCAGGCTACCGACCGAGTCAAGCAGGCGGCGGCCACATTGGCCGATTATCTGCGGCAGATGACGGGCGCCCCATTCACGGTCGAGACCGGCGCCGGCAGCGCCGGCATCGTGGTCGGCATGCCGGGTGACTTCACGAAATTGCCGCTGCGATTCAACTTTGATGAGGGGTCGAACCACCGCGAAGATTACCGGCTATACTCGCGCGCGACCGGGTTGTGGCTCATCGGGGCGACGGAGCTGGCAGTGGATCACGCGGTGTGGGATTTCTTGCAGCGTATCGGCCTCCGCCAATTCTTCCCCGGCAAAAAATGGGAGGTAGTTCCCACCCTTACCGCTCCCTCGATCGTCATCGACGCGGTGGAAAGCCCGGATTATTATCACCGGCGCATCTGGTACAACTGGGGATCGCAGGATTATAACACCCAACCTTATCGGGAATGGAGCGCGCGCAACCGCATGGCGCAGGGGTTTTTGTTGAACAGCGGGCATGCATATGGAAACATGATCGGGCAGAACAAAGCCGAATTCGACGCGCATCCGGAATATTACGCGCTTATCGATGGCAAGCGTGTGATCAACAGCGAATCAAAAATGTGCCTCTCCAATCCAGGTTTGCGCAAGGTATTGGTCGATTGGGCCGTACGCTCGATCAAGGCAAATCCGACCGTCGATTCGATCTCGGTTGAACCGAGCGACGGCGGCGGTTGGTGCGAATGCGAGGAGTGCGCGAAGATGGGCGGTCCCAGCAACCGCGCCTTGACGCTGGCCAATGATATAGCGGAGGCCATCAACGGATTGGGTCTCGGCGACAAGTACGTCGGCATGTATGCCTACAACTTCCACTGCCCGCCCCCCACCATCAAGGTGCATCCCAAGGTGATCGTCACCGCCACCACCGCCTTCATTACCGGCGGCTACTCGCTCGACCAGGTCATCGACGGGTGGCAAAAGCAGGGCGCCACCATGGGCATCTACGACTATTACAGCGTCTCGGTGTGGGACTGGAACATGCCGGGCAGGCCGAAGGCATCGCACCCGGACGCGGTGGCGAAGGACATCCGCCGGTTTTACGAGAAGCAGGCGCGTTTCTATGATTGCGAATCCGGCGACTGCTGGGGACCGGCGGGACTGGGTTACTACATCGCCTCGCGCGTGATGTGGGATATCAAGCAGGCCGACCGGGTAAAGGAGATCACCGAAGATTTCCTCACCCGGGCCTTCGGACCGGCCAAGGAGCCGATGCGGGGATTTTATAACCTCATCACCGGCGACACCTCGCGCCGCTCCGGCAGCGATATGACGGGGCGCATGTACCGCTTCCTGTCCGAGGCGCGGACGCTCGCCGCCGATCGCCCGGACGTGATGGCGCGGCTGGACGACCTGCTGCTGTATACTCGTTACGCCGAGCTCAACTACACGATGAACGGCCCCAAAGCGGATGGGGAAGCGCGCAACCGCTGGCTGGCCTTCACCTACCGCATCCGCAAGACGGAGATGGTGCATTACTACGGGCTGTGGAGCGACGGAAGCATCGGACAGGCAGCCGCTAACGATCCGAAGCACCCGTTGAAAGACGACACTCCCTTTACCGCAGAGGAGTTGGAGACCTTCCTGCGCGAAGGCATCGCCAATAACCAGCCGGTAGAGCGCGGATTCGAACCGGTCGAGTTCAGCAAAAACCTGGCGCCGGCGAAGGAAAGGTTGAAATTGCCGGACGTGCCGGCCGGCTCGGTTCCGGCCACCCCGCAGAACACCCACAATTACTATATCTGGGTGAACGAGGCGCCGGCGGAGATCCCGTTGAAGGTAACGGTGCAGCGCGTGTGGGATTTGCGCCCGCATCACGTCAAGCTCATCTCGCTGAAAGACCCGGCGCAGGAGAAGCTGGTCACCGATATTACCAGTGTTAAGCCGGACGGGCAGACCTACGATGTGGTGCTTAGCACGCCGGACGCCGGGCTGCACCGCGTCGAAGTCCTCGACGGCGGCGACTTCACCCGCATTATCTGGCCGGAGGGGCTGCCGGTCTCCATTCCGTCGGCCATCGACACGCCGGGCCTCAGCTCGATGTTCTACGGCGGCTGGACGCTCTATTGCTACGTGCCGAAGGGCACGAAGGTTATCGGCGGCTGGGCGTCGCGCATCGCTAACTGGGCGCCCCGCCTGGCGGGTGTCTTGCGCGACGGCGACGGCAATATTCAGCTGGATTTCTCGACGCGCGAGGACGGCTGGTTCAGCGTGCAGGTGCCGGCGGGACAGGACGGCCGGATCTGGAAATTCGAGGATTCGCAAGGCGTCCGCCAGTTGATGACAATACCGCCGTATCTCTTCTGGAACAGCAACACGCTGCTGCCGAAAGAGGTGGTGGAGAAGGATGCCCGGTAAAGGCATGCCTGTATAAAGTCATGGACACCATGCCACTTCAATGCTTGCGAGCAGCGAAATGGCATGGTGTCGCTATGAATGGAGAGTTTATGATGGAAAAGCGAGTGAACGGTCCGGCGCTCATTCCCGAGCCGGTGTCTGTCGAATACGGCAACGATTTTTTTGAGCTGACCCCGGATACCGTGCTGGTCAGTGATGAAGCAAGCGTGGGAACCGCCGGTCAACTGGCCGCTTGCCTCAGGCCGGCTACGGGTTTCGATCTGGCAACCGCCTCATCACCCGTTCCTAACCGGCCTGTGATTGCCCTGGCCGAAGATAACGGCTTTACCGGGCTTGGTCCGGAAGGGTATCGCCTTGAAGTTACACCGGAACGGATCTCCCTCACCGCCCCCACGCAGACCGGGCTCTTTTACGCCGTGCAGACCCTGCGCCAACTATTGCCGTCGCAGATATTCTCCGCTGAGATAGTGGCTGATTTCGAATGGCAGATTCCCTGTGTACGGATCACCGATTACCCGCGCTTCGCCTGGCGCGGCTTTATGCTGGACACCGGGCATGATTATCAGCAGGTATCGTATATCTACCGCTTCATCGACCTGATGGCGCTGCACAAGTTCAATGTCTTTCACTGGCATATAGTCGATCTCGGCACCTTCCCGCTGGAGATCAATGGCTACCCGAAGCTGCAGGATCACTCCACCCTGGGCAAGCGCCTGCGCGGCGAGCCGCCGCGCGGGGTCAAGCCCGGCCGCTACACCCAGGAGCAGGTGCGGGAGATCGTCCAATACGCCGCAGAGCGCCACATCACCGTCATGCCGGAGATCGACATGCCCGGGCATTCCTACCCGGCCTTGATGGCCTACCCCGAATACGATTGCCCGGTGCCGCACCAGACCTGGGAATGGGAGCGCTGGGAATATTGCGTCGGCAACGAGAAGACCTACGACTTCCTGCAGGAGATCCTCGCGCAGGCCATCGAGCTGTTCCCGTCGCAGTTCATCCACATCGGCGCGGACGAGTGCCCGAAGGACCACTGGAAGAAGTGCCCGATCTGCCAGGCGAAAATGCAGGCGGAGGGCTTGAAGGACGAGGAAGAGCTGCAGAGCTACTTCGTGCGGCGCATCGAGCGGTTCCTGAACTCCAAAGGCCGCCGCTTGATCGGCTGGGACGAAATCCTGGAGGGCGGTATCGCCCCCAACGCCGCGGTGATGGCCTGGCGCGTGGAGCAGGGGGCGGCCAGCATCGCCGCGCAGTCCGGCCACGACGTGGTGATGGCCTTGACGAGCCATCTCTACTTTGACTATTCCGAGGCCATGACGCCGGTCGAGAAGGTCTACGAATTCGAGCCGCTGCCGGAAGGGCTGACGCCGGAACAGGCCCGCCACATCCTCGGCGCGCAGGCGCAGTTATGGTCCGACAACCATCCCACCGAGCCGGAGATCGACCGCCTGGTCTACCCCCGCTCCTGCGCCGTCGCGGAGGTGGTGTGGTCCCCGGCCGACGCGCGCGATTACGGCAGCTTCAGCGGGCGGCTGGCGGTGCATCAGCAGCGCCTTGCCGCGCTGGGCATTGATTGGACGTCTCCTGTGCCGGCTTGATGTTGGACCCTTTGAGGCGGTGACATCGTAGGGAATCTGTTTCGCCGGGGGACAGCAGTCTATGCGCCGAGATAACGCCAGTTGGATGACTAGCGCCGAATCAGCTTGCCAACTTTGAAATGATCGCGCGGACAATCGGAACTAACTGATTGGGAACTTGTATATTGGTATAGTTGCAGTCCTGAAATGCCGCTTCGTCTTCAGCGACGGCCTCTTCCTCGGTCTGAGTTTCATAGTGCGCTAATAGTTCGCGCACTCGTTTTTCATCCCACCCTGGCGGAAAATGTTGACTGTTCATGATGGTCCTCTCCCTCGCTTTCGCCGCCGCAAAGCCATCAACGGCTTCCCGCGAAGCTCATATGCGGTGATCACAAAGACGCTGTCCAGATCCGCATCTTCGACATCACCCCATGGGTATAGATGTGAGGGCACCCTGTTTCAGGATCGAGATAGTATCGGACGTTCATTCGTGTCTATTATATACCCATTTTTCCGTAAAAGATCAATATCGGTGGGTAATCAACGCAGTATCCGTCGCATTGACGCCCGCACCAAACCAGGGAAGCCCCGCCTCAAACCGCCGAGTAGATCGCGAGGCTTACCTGGCAAATACGGGGCAAATACGGGGACACCACACCAATTCTATGCTCGCCGAAGAACATAGAATTGGTGTGGTGTCCCCGTATTTCACGCCGCTACAATGGACGGCAATGGCATGTCACAGCGGAAGGCGCATACCGCATTCCCTGGGACGAGCGTTTCCCGGACAATCAGCGCCTCGTAATCGACGGCGTGACTTTCGTGCAATGGTATGACTGTCTTAGTGGTCTGGCATGTGGACTGAGTAAATAATATGTGCCAGGTCACTTTCATACGAAAGCAGTAATACTAGACGGCAAAGACGGCAACCACATACATTACCACCGGAAGGAAGAGTACCGCATTAAATGTGAGGGCACCATGGAACCACATGACGCCCTCACAGTCCGTGACAAATCACCAACGAAGGGATGTGGATTTGTTACGGTTTGCTCGTTAAATACTCTCTCGCAAAGACATCACATCCGTTGAATAGCTTCCTCTATTTCATCGATGGCTCGTGTTTCACACTCGCTCGCGGTCTGAATGATGTCAATCAATCGACGGCGTCCATCGACGGTGCGAAAGACTGCTTCGTTTACTTCAGCACGCAACAATGTCGCAGTAACCTGATCATAGAGATCTTCCGCACCGCGGAGTCGGTCGCAGGCGGGAGCAGCAGTGCGCGCGCTCATCGCACGCAGGTAGCCGGCGGCATCAGGGCGTCGATGGCATAACTGTCCCAATACGTTGGCATGGTAGAAATGTGGACCGCATAACTCTTCGTCAGCAAGCTGCGCCAGCCACAATGCCCATGAACACTTGCCGCTCGATTTACCGGGCAGGTGGGTGAGATCCACCTCGTCTCGCCCCAGGGCGACGGCAAATGCGAGTGCCTGCTTATCTGCCTCGTGCCGGTCTATACGCGGGTTGGGTTCACCCGGGACGAATACGATAAAGGGGAAATGCCCCAATCGCTGGACGTCCAGACGGTCCAGGCACGAGAGCTGCCCAAGCAGCGGTGGATTGCCGCTGTCATAGCCGACAATAAGATGAACATCATAGCCATCGATTGTTCCGATGACCGGGTGGCCGGCGAGGATGCTGTCGATGATCGCGTTTTCATGGTAGGTGTGGTAATGCCGTACCGGGTCTTCACGGTATTCGTCGAAGAAAGTTGGCAATACCTCCTGGGAAATGCCGTAGACCTTTCCCAGAAATGGCAGGCGCAATTGCGCACCCCACGGGTCGAGTGGCCACCAGCCGATATCGAGTTGATTGACATTGGCGCCATGCGGCTTATGGAACGCATCTGCCTGCAGGATAAATGCCAGACCGCTATCTCCGAGGACGGTCTGGTAATCGACGTGGCTCCCCAAATAGGTGAACAGCATGCAGAAAGCGGCGGCATACCGATCACCTTTTCCCAAGCCCGGCGGAACGTCCGGCAGCATGAGCATGTTACTGCCAGCGTCGGGCTGATAATCGTCGCCGATGTTGAACTGCTGCACGGTGCGCCGTAGCGCCTGCCAGCTTGTGAAGCCATACTCCTGCGCCAATGCGAATTGACACTCGGTCAGCGAGACATGAGCAGCAAAAATGTGATCGTCACTCGCCTGGCTGAACCGGTGCACGTGCCTCAGCACCGGACACACGTCCGGTTGCCGCTGCTGGTGCGCTTTGTGAAGTGCCTTTGCCTCGTGCTTGAGGTGCTCGAGGTTGGGATGCGGGGGTAGAAAACGGGTCATAACGAACCTCCTTTATGTTGCTCCGGGGCCTGCTCTCGCGGAGATAAAGAAGGTTGACGTAGATACACGCTTCGATGAGGTGGACTTGGTCCTTTCCGCAGGCCCGGCGGCGTCCTCAAACGCCGAATGCATCATACCATCGGGCAAGGGATCAGTCAACAGAAAGTATCTTGCGTGAGAATCTGCGTCAGGCCATTCACGACCGTATCAAGACCATCCGCGATATGCTGGTCGAGGCCGGATGTAGCGTTGTGCATTTCATGCCGATATACGACAAGGGATATGATGTTTTTCCCGCCGGCGGGAGTATGATACGAGTATGTCTAGCGGGCTGAAATCGCGCGCGGTGCGGTTCTGGGCATTTTATCGCCATCATATTTTGCTGATCGCGCTGGGGATGCTGCTGGCGGTGTTCCTCGTCCGGCTGCCGGGCGAGGCGCTGGCGGCGTTGCTGGCGGTGCTGTGGGCGCAGCGGGCGCTGGTGGGATTGATTTGCGCCTTCACCATCGTTGCCGTCACGCTGGTCTGGTCGGTCGGGCAACGGTTCGATACCCGCGTCTTCGTCTTTTTCAATCTGCACGGTTACCGCAGTGACTGGCTGGATCAGGTGGCCTGGCAGATAACGCAACTCGGCAGCACGGTGGCCGCATTTGCCGCGGCCGGGCTGTTGTATCTGCTGCATTTACGTCCCGTGGCGATAGAGATCGTCCTCGGCACCATTACCGTGTGGCTGGTGGTCGAAGCGGTGAAGCTGCTGACGCAGCGCCACCGCCCGTACATCAGTGTGGAAGGCGCGCGAGTGGTCGGCTGGCGCGAGCGCGGCGGCTCGTTCCCCAGCGGCCACACCACGCAGACCTTCTTCCTGGTCACGCTGCTGGCACACCGCTTTCAGCAGGATATTGCCGGTTACATCGCGCTGTATGCGTTCGCGATGTTGATCGGTTTCACGCGGATTTACGTCGGCGCCCATTACCCGCGCGATATCATCGCCGGCGCCCTCCTCGGCACCGCCTGGGGCGTGCTGGCCGCGCTGGTGGATCCATACGGGCTGTCGTCGCGGTTTTGAAGACGAAAACTAGAGGGAGGCAAATAGGGACTGTCTGGGTGTTGAAAAACTTTTCGAGAGGCGATTTTAACGGCGACGGTGCGCCCAGCCTGTTCTTCACGCAGTGCATTTTCGAACAGCACTAACTACCAAGCTACTTTCGAATTCGTCTTCTAAGGAACGTATATGAGGAACAATACAAGGATTTAGTAACTTTATGAGAAGGAAGTAAATCCCTATGGACGAAAAAGAGATGACATATGAAGATATTATTCCTTGATGAGTCCGGTGATCA
>Ga0172370_10006031_pt1 | contig 15359 bp, 13 predicted proteins | sample LakKiv5m_FD_114538 | JGI IMG/M metagenome (GOLD analysis project Ga0172370, IMG submission 114538) | Freshwater microbial communities from Kabuno Bay, South-Kivu, Congo - kab_022012_11.5m | ecosystem: Environmental > Aquatic > Freshwater > Lake | place: Democratic Republic of the Congo...
ATCTGCGGTGATCTGCGAGGCTTATACCAGTCCGGTGAAGCCTTGTGCAGCCAGGGCAGTAAAGCGATCGATCACGTCGTCGATCTCCAGGCACGGGTGGCCGTTGATGTAGGTGTGCGCGGTATTATTGAAGCGGGCGGTCCAGTGCGGCGGGATGCCTTCCTTCCCCACGATGGCGCCGGCGATGCTGCCGGCGGTGGCGGCGGTGCAGTCGTTGTCCAGCCCCATGGCCACCGTTTCGCCGATCACGCGGGTGACATCGGCGCCGCCGATGGTCAAGCCCCAGATAGTCAGGCAGGCGTTGTTGAGGGTGTGCACGATGCTCATGCCGGCAAAGCGCCCGTCCACCAGGGCGCGGGCCTGACGGTAATCGGTGACGCCGGGCGCCATCTCCAGCGCCCAGCGCACCGTCTCCGCCATGGCGCATTCCGCCGGAATCTCCGCCAGGCCGAGTTCCAGCGCCGCTGCCGCATTGTCCACCGTGAAGGCGGCGGCGATGACGGCGGAAAAATACATCGCTCCGTAAATGCCGGTCCGGCGGTGGCTGAGATACGCGTCGCGGTAGGCCATCTCCGCCGCCTTTTCCGGCTGGCCGGCCGCCAGGTAGCCCCACGGATCGGAACGGATATCGGCGCCGATCCACGCGCGGTAGGGATTGTCAGTCTCGCCGGCCTTTTCCGCCGGAATGCCCTTCTTCAGGTTCTCCAGCGCCACGTGCTCCGCCGTGCAGGCCATGGGCAGATATTTGAGCCACGCCCGGCCCACGCCGGCGGTGGTGAAGTCCAGCCCGTAATCCTCCGCGATGAGCAGGCCGAGGATGGTGTAGGTGATGTCGTCGTCCACCGGCACGCCGTCCAGCTTATTCCGCGTATACGCGTCGCAGCGGCTGGCGCCGTAGCGGAGGGCGTGCGGGTCCGGCGTCGCACTCCAGTAATCGACCGGCGGGAAGGCGTCGCCGGTCTGCCGCGCCCACGCTTCCATGCGCTCGACGGACCACCCCTCTACCGGCGCGCCCAGCGTGCAGCCGGCAAAGCGCCCCAGCAGCGCGCCTTCCAGCCGGCGGCGGTATTCCGCCTCGTTGAAGGATGTCCGGAGAACCCGCGGAGCGTCCGGGCGCAGGGCGCGGATAGATGGCAAGTCGTCCGGCTCCCTTGCAGCAAGGATAAGATCATCCGGCAATCTCCGCATGGTGGCGATGGCGGCGGCCAGGGCGTCTTCAACACCCGCCACCTGCTCCGCAACGCCCGCGCCCTGCTCGTGCTTGAGCTGGGCGTAGAGCTCGAGCAGGTTCAGCAGTTCGCGCGATCCGGCGAAGGATGAATAAGGCATGATAATCCTCCGGCGTTCGTAGTAAGCCTCGTAGCTCCAACGCGGAGTACCGCGTTGGAGCTACGAGGCTTACTACGAACGGGCTTGCTTGTTTACTTACGGGCTTGCTTGTTTTTCGATTCACCGAACGCAGGGCCAGGGATGCATTTCCCGGTGTCGATCTCCGCCTGCCACTCGGGTTGCATTGCCACGCCGGGACCGAGCATGAGCCTGGGCGTGTATTCGTATACCGGCAGCGGGTTTTGCCGGCTCTGGATCGAGCGGTAAAGCGCGCGCTGTTTCGGGCCGGTGATGACGGCGGCGTGCTGGGTGACGGACCAGTTTTCCTTCGGGTTGCGCTCCGCGGAGTGGCGCGACTCGCCGGCCAGGCAGACGCGATCGGGGTAGGGCACGGCGTGGTCGGCGACCACCTCCAGCGCGTCCCAGATGGTAGGCCGGCCCTTCGCGGCCTGGTCGGTAAGATCCACCAGGCGCTGGTAGCGCTGGCGGGAGCCGAGGTGGTAGTTGCAGTCCATGCTGTCCTCCACGCTCTCGCCCTTCAGCTCCGCCGCCTTCGCCGCGCGAGCGAGCTGGTGCGCTCTCAGCTCGTGGTCGAGATAGGCGCAGGCGGTGACGGCGATAGCGCCGTTGACCGCCGGCTTGCGGAAGGCGACCTTGCAGTTGGACTTGTCCATCGCCACCGCGTTATGGTGCTTATCTACCAGAATCTTGTTCCCCGGGCCGTAGAACTCGTTATATCGCGTCATGAACTCGATCATCACGTCGATGTCGTCAAAGCATTCCGGCGGAATTAGGTGTTGATAGGTAAATGGATCGCCGGGGAAGGAGCAGGCCGGCTCATCGTCCAGCAGCACCGCCGCCGACACGCCGCCCTGCACCCAGTAAACTTCGTCGAGGTTGCGCGTGAATACCTTCTCCGGCGTAAGATTCGCCAGGTGCGTCATATCGTCCGGCAGCCCGATGTCGCGGTTGTCGCTGATGGTGACGCCGTCCAGCCCGCCGGGGATGAAGACGTTGGTGCAGCCGGGCGCGGTGATGATATCGTAGCGAGCCAGGTGGTTGCCGTTCAGCCGGCGCGTCATGAAGAACCACCAGGAGAAGGTATACGCCGCCTCCAGCTCGCCCAACCCGGACGCCTCCTTGAATCCTTCGCGCTCCGCCCGCAGCAGCTCGATATGCCCGCGCAGTTCGGGAAATTTATGGTAATCCGGATCGCATGCCAGGCGCTCACGATCGTAATTGATCAGCGCCCGCGCCATATCGAAATCGACGGTGGGGTAGAGGACGTAATTGGCGGCGAGCTCATTTTGCACCTGCTGATGCAGATTACCCTTTTTTGCCCCTTCGCCCGCCACGCGCCCGCGGCGGAGGCCTTCTTCATGGAGATTCATGGATCGTTCCTTATAACTCGGAGTGATTGCCCTTCGGTCATGCGCATGATAACGCGAAGTGCTCGAATCGAGAAGAGCTTATTTTTTACACTTTATTCTTGAGCTACTAACGTGGGCTTTGCCTACAACCCAACAATCCAGGCTTCCCATCAGGCTTTCCACGCATGCCGCGGAGTACCGCCGCAGAGGTGGTTTCGATACGGCAACATAGCTGTGGAAAGAATAGATCAGCTTACCTGCCTACTCAACCACCGAACTCACCTTGCCTGTTTGACGTAATAGTGATTAAATACCTTGTTTTACTTTGGGGTTTTCAACCCTTTAGGTACTAAGGCGAACGATATGATTTCGAGTATAATACAGTATCGGTTTGGAGTGAATCCCTTATGTCATTGATAAAGACAAATAAATATTCCGCGAATGAGATCATGGGTTAACCAAACACCTCGTGCATCCGATCGCAGTAATACCGCACGTTATCCCACGTCGCGTTCAGCGGGATGCGGTGGTCGGGGCAGGGGATGAAGCCGCCGAGTTCCACCAGGGGCTTCAGCCGCTCGATCTCCGCGTCGATGGCGGCGAAATCGTAGGCGAGGACGCGCTTGTCCATTCCGCCGACGCCGCGCAGCTCCTTGCCGTATTGCGCGCGCCACGGGGCGATGCTGGCATTCCAGGTGCCTACCTCGATGGGGAACATGGTGTTGACGCCGTTCTGCAGCCAGGTGGGGATGAGCGCGTCGATCATGCCGTCGCAGTCCAGCGAGATGATGTCCAGGCCATACTGATTCATCAGCTCGTCGATGCGGTGGTAATGCGGGCCGACCTTCTCCATGAAGACCGACGGGGCGATGAGCGGGCCGTTCTTGAAGCAGATATCTTCCCAATAGTGCCCGTAATCGAACTTCGCGCCCGACTCCAGCACCTCTTTGGTGCATTGGTAGGTCAGCTCGCCCACGGTGTCGATGATCTCGTCGAACAGCTCCTCGTCATCCGAGTAAAGATAGGCGGAACCTTCCATGCCCAGCCAGTTGCGGATCGAGCCGTAAAGGCTGCCGGCGCGCAGGCCGATAAGGTGGTCGCGCTCGTTGGCGATCAGATATTCCTTCCCACCTTCGCCGAAGGTCAGGTCGCGGTGGCCGGCGGGCACGCGCATGCCGGCCACCCGCCCGGGGTGATATTGCAGGCGGGGCAAGAAATGCTCCTCCCAGGATTTGCGGTCCTTCAGCAGGTGGTCGAACTCCATGGGAATGGCGCCGGCGTCGTCCTTCTGCAATATCACCACGCCCAGCGAGTTCAGCACCTTGCGGCCGCCGTCCGGCATGACCTCGAGCACCCGCGATTCGAAGACGGGATCGATGTCGGTGTTGGGGCTGGATACGGTGTAGTAATTGGCGTCGAAGCCCAGCCGGCTGCTCACCGCGAAGTCGGCGGGGCTGCCGTCGCCCCAGCCATCCGCTTCCTGTTGCGTAATGTGCCCTTCCGCCGCCCACTTTTGCAGCAGCTCGCTCCAGTAGCCGAAATGCAGCACCGGCAGCCGGTCATACGGCTGGTATCGTAAAACGGCAAGGATTCGCTCGCGAGTCGTCATGTCGCCCCCCGTTTCGAAATGCGCGCGCATTACGGCGCCGCGCTGAAGGTATCGTTCGCCGGCAGCGGCGGGATTCCCTGCCGGACAGCGGCATTCATGCCGTCACCAGCACGCTCACGTCGCGGGGGGTGAGGATGATCCACTGGCGATGAACTTTCTCGGTGAGTATGTCGCGCATGGGATGAGGGAGGCCGACCTGCACGGGGTGCGGATTGTGGTTGATAACGATAAAAGCTTCCTTGCCGTCGCCCGCGCGACGGCAGAGCTCCACTCCCTCCGGCAGGTTCTCGAAGGCGTTCTCCAGCCCGCTGGTCGCCGCCAGCCAGTGCGTCACCTTGCGCATCAGCGCTTCGTCGAACCACGCGCCGGCATAGGTAAAGCGGCCCATGCCGACCCGCCGGGTGACCATCGCCGCCTGGTCGTCCAGCCAGCCGTTGCTGGGGCGGTAGCGCAGCAGCACTTCCACATCCTCCGCGTCGGGATGCAGCCACTCCGCCCAGATCACGGCCTCGCCGGCACCCCACGGGCCGGCTACCGCCACCGGGTTTTCCAGCGCGTAGTAATCCTCCACGCGCGCGCCGAGCGCCACCGCCAGCGGCCCCGGCTGGCGCATGGGCAGCAGCGCGTTATACATATCCTTGAAGCCTGAGCGCGGCCCCAGCACCAGGTGCCCGCCGCCCTGCAGATACTCGTTCAGGTGGGCCACCCGCGCATCGTCCAACAGGTGCAAATGCGGCGCGATGACCAGCCGGTAATTCGTGAAGGGCGCCAGCGGGTGCACGATATCCACGTCGTAGCCTGCTTCACGCAGCGGCTTATAGAAACTTAGCGTATGCTGCACCGGGTCGAAGTCCTTATGGTGCCGCTGAAAATCGACCGCCCAACGGTCGTCGTAGGCATGCAGAATCGCCGCCTGCGCAACCGGCGTGGTGTCCCGCAGCAGATCGGCGGCCAGCGCAAACTCCTGCCCGAGCTGCGCGATCTCTTCATAATTAGGCCGCGGATTGCCGTCGGCGGCGAGGATGGTGCCGTGGTACTGCTCCTGGTTGTTCGGCGCGCTGCGCCACTGCCAGTAGCTGACCGCGTCGGCGCCGTGGCCCACCGCGTGCCAGGCCATGGCGCGCACTTCGCCGCGGTCCGGGTTGTTGTTCACCCCGCCCCAGGTGCACGCGCCGGGTTGCGTCTCCATCAGCCAGAAGTTTTTCCGCTTGAAGCCGCGGGTGAGGTCATGCCCGGCGCCGTTCGCGCGGAAATCGAGATGACCGGTGGCGACGTAGTTGTCCCACGAAGCCAGGTCCAGATCCTCGTTCAGTTCGTAATGGTCGAACAGGTCGTACCAGCCCATGAAGTTGTGGGTGATGAACTGGCCGGCGCCATACCGGCGGATGACATCCACCTGCTCCTTCTGGAAGGTCCTGTATAGATGGGTGATGAAACGGCGGAAGTCGAGCCGCAGGCCCGGATTGTGGTTGCCGATGGGGAAGGGGATTTGCGCCCAGTCGCTGTAATCCTCGCTCCAGTAGGCGCCGGACCAGTGGTCGTTCAGGTTGTCGAGGGTCTGGTATTTCGCCCGCAGCCACTCCCGGAACTGGCGTAGCGATTCGTCGTCATAGGAGACACTGTTGTATTCGTTGTCGATCTGCCAGCCGATGACACGCGGGTTGGGGCCTAAGCGGCGGGCCAGCTGTTCGACGATGGGGCGGCATAGCTCCCGGTATTTCGGGCTGGCGGGCGAGTAATGGCAGCGCCCGCCGTGGGTGGCGCGCTGTCCGGTTTCGTATACCTTCAGCGTTTCCGGATACTTTTGCGTCAGCCACGCCGGCGGGGCGGCGGTGGGGGTGCCGATCACCGAGGAGATGCCCGCCTCGCCGGCCAGCGCGACGGCGCGCTCGAGCCAATCGAGCGTGAATTCGCCTTCCCGCGGCTCCATCCGCCTCCAGGCGAACTCGGCGATGCGTACCATATTGATTCCCGCCAGCCGCATCAGGCGGATATCCTCCGACCAGCGCGATTCATCCCAATGCTCGGGGTACCATGCACAACCCAGGATCATCTGTTGCTCCTCTTTCGCTTTCGCTTTCTCTTACTCTCTTTCCTGTCGGAATCGTCCGACTCCGACAGTCCGAGAAAGAGAAAGAGCTTATAACCGCGTAACGATTTCCGCTAATGCCTTCCTTGGACGTGCCCCCACTTCACCCGCCGCATACCCCAGTGGTGTAGCGGCGACCGGTTCCAGTCCTTCGGGCAGCTTCAGCACCTTGCGGAAGTGCTCGGGATCGAAGGCGCAGATCCAGCAAGTGCCCAGGCCTTCCGCGGTGGCGGCCAGCACGATGTGCTCGAAGGTGATGGCCAGATCGACGTCGGCGTGGTTTTTGTTGTCCGCCCAGCGCACCCAGGCCTCGGCCGGACGGCTGCACGCCACGATGGTCACCGGCGCCTCCGCCGCCCACCCCTGCTTCTCCGGGGTGAATAATTCCCGCCGGATCGCCTCGTCCTTGATAACGTAAAAATGCCACGGCTGCCGGTTGCACGCCGACGGCGCCAGCCGCGCCGCCTCCAGGATGCGCTCCAGCGCCTCTTCCGGCACCGGCTGCTCGGTATATTTCCGCACGCTATGGCGCGCCTCGATCACGTCGTAGAATGACATCGCTCGCTCCTCCAGCCCATATCACGGGCTCTACAGCAGTAATTCGTCACCGTAGGGAAGGTTCCTGCAGGGTGTAGGCGCGACCTTTCATCATGGAAGATTTAATCGAAGCTAAATCAATTATTGCAAATATTAAATTTTTTGAAATGTTCAACTTTTAGCCAATCTTATGAGATAATAGCAGTATAAGGCGTCTATCATAGAGGTGGCAGCCTTTGAGAGAGGGGAACTATGGTTATTACGACGATGACGGAATTCCGCGGATCGTTCACCGATCTATGCAATCGCGTAATCTATGGCAACGAACGGATCGTGGTGACGAAGAACGATAAGCCCTCGTTTGCCATCATTCCCGTTCGGAGCAAGGAGTCTCTCGAGCAGATAGAGCGTTTGCTCGATCGTCTTCTGGTAGAAGAAGCGCTTGCTGATGTTGAGAAGGAGGGAGCGGTTTCCCTGGAGGAGGAAAAGAAAAGGATTGGTTTGCAAAAGCCGTAAGAAGTCGCTTCATCCGGCAATATTTAACCGTCGCATCATCGCAATGTAACCGCCCGTTAACATACGGTAAGCTACCATATACAACGGGAGGTGGATCATGTATAGGATCGTATGGATCATTGCCTTGTTACTGTTGCCGATACTGGTGGAGGCAACCACTGGGTATGGCACTCGAGTGCACAGTTCGTATTTCAATATATTGTTTCAGGATTATGATCGCTGGGATGAGCAGGGCCGCCACTGGCACCCGACACATACAGAGGAATTATCCCGACTGACGCAAGTCTGGCAATATACATTGCGCATCCAACGGGCCATCGAAAGTCGGGAACAGTTGCGATCGGCGTTTGATGTGAAACCATTCGGCGAGTTGCTTTGGGAGTATGATATTCCCGAAGACTTCAAGGAAACACTCACGGCCCACGGCCTGCCTGCTCGCCTTGTAGACCGGCAATCCGTGCGGGTATATACCTTGCAGCTTGCGGCTTATCAAAAGCGCAGCAATCTCCAGCGCTTTCTGCGGCTATTGCCGAAAGGGAACCCGATGATTGATGGCTGGTCCGGTGCCGGAATCTATCAGAGCACTCGGAAACGCTGGCAATTAGAATATAGCAGTGACGACGGCAGATACAAAGGAGACCCCCTTTATCTTCAGCAGCACAAAGGACTGACACGCATTCGCTTTGGCATTTATGAAAGCATCGACGATGCCCGGCATGACGTCGCGACGTGGGAAAAGCGCTTTCATGTGAAGCCGATCGTAGTCTCGGTGCCGATGAATCGGTCGCTGGTGGAAGTGATGTTGTGGGGCGATTTGCCGGGAGTCTTCTCGCGCGATAAGTCGGATGATTAGACGCGAATGTGATTGAGGCCTAATATCTCCGCCAGCATCTCCACCTCTTCTTTCACCTCCGCGTGCACCAGTGCCCAGTGCTGGGTCATGCCGGTCCGCATGCAGCGGGTGAAGAACTCGGGGAGGGGGGTGTCCAGGCGGACGAGGGTGGTGGGGGAGCCGAGGAGCTTTTGCGGGCCGCCCAGGGCTTCGCCGGTGGCGACGATCAGCTTGAACCGCTCGACGTCCTGGAAGACGCAGAGCAGCGTGACGCGGCCCGGTTTCGCCTGGAAGCGCATCCAGGCGCTGTCCGGCTCGGATTCGGCGTATTCGCCGTCCGGCTCCAGCACCACCTCGCCTCCCGCCAGCCGGATGTCCATCATGCCGGCGTGGCCGGCCAGCACGGTGTTCTCCGTCTCGTCGGCGGCGAATATCTCCGCATACAGCACCGGCAGCCCGGTCAGCCCGCACAAGATGAGCAGGGCGACGGCCCCACCCACCTCCGCTTCCATGCTCACCACCGCGCGGTCGAACAGTTGCGGCACGAAGAGGCACGGGCGCAGGCCGAGGGCGCGGTGGGTCTCCTCGCAGACATCCTCGATGGCCACCGCATCGAGGCGATGCCTTTCCGCCACCTCCGCCAGCCCAAGCGACACGCGCGCGCCGCGCTGCAAGCCTTCCGCCGTAAGATTCGGCGACGCAGGATAAGCGTCTTTCAATTCAGCTACGAAGGCCGCCACCCGCTCTTCGGGGATGGCATCGCAAATGGTCTTATACTCGTCCAGCGAGATATATTGCACCTGGGGACCGATCTCGTTCCGCAGCCGATCGTCATCCAGCCAGGTGCCGGGCATCATCGCGCAGCGGAAGGGGAGCACACCGATGCGGGCTTCCGTCAATGTCTGTGCGACATGCGCCGCCCGCGCGAATGCGATCACACGTCTTATCGTTGCCGGGGCACGGTGCGAGCCGAAGGCGGTGGCGAATTTCACGCCACGCCTCTTCAGCGACCCGCTGACCTGCAGCGCCGCCACCGGGCCGCTGCCGTGAAAAAGATCCGTCATGGTCATTTGCGCGGGCAGCGCGCGCTCCGGCAGGTAGCACCAGAGCAGCATGGGCAGGCCGCGCAGGCTTTCCACCGCCTCGAGCATCAGCGCATCCTCGCACCAGGTGAGCGGGCAGATGACGACGCCTTCGACGCCCTCATGGTGGAACCGTTCTATCGCTTCCGCCACACCCGCGCGTTCCGCCAGCACGGTGGAGCTGACAACTTCGATCTCCTCACCCAACACCCGCTCGACCTCCACCGCGTTCTCCCGCAGCATGCGCGGCAACTCGCCAAACGACCCCTGGCCGGCACCGATGTCGATAAACCAGCCGGCGGTGAGGAAGAGGAGGCCGAGTTTAGGTTGTGATAATTGCATGGCAGTTCCATAACTCAGGGACTGTCCCGTGCCCGTATGACCAGCGCCCGTTCTTCGTATTTAACGCCGCTAACATGACCACGGGACTGTCCCACCTCGTGCGAGAGGCTAACCTGTTCACGTGGGGGGACAGTCCCGTGGTCCCACTCACGGCGTTATTTGCGAGCATCGGGCATCGGTCCCTCGGGGTCGGGACAGTCCCTGAGCTATTCATCAATATAAAAGGCGTATAAACGGCTCGCTTCACCGCCCCAGGTACCATCCAGCGTGAAGCGGATCGCCTCCACCGTTTCGTTCACCGGCAAGCGAACCAGGCGCTGATGATTGTCGGTGATTTGCCGCAAAGTATGCCATTCGTCGTTTTGTAAGCCTTCCAGGCGGAAGGTCTTGGGGAGCACGGGCGGGGGCGCGGTGAGCTGGCCGTAGTCGGCATAGCGGCTGAAAAAGATGTTCTTGTCCAGCGCGCTGTCCACGATGAGCGTCGCTTCGGAGACATGGCTTGCCTTTGGGAAGGTGTAGCTAACCCGGTCGCCGACCTGACAGGGCCAGGCGTGAATGTTGTCGCCGACGGGCCTGTTGACGCCGTCGCGCAACGGCGTGGGATCGCCCCGCGAGGCTAGTAATTCCGCGGTCATGGTGAGCGGCTCGAAGCGCTGGGGCACACCGGGCAGGTAGCAGTCGTCGCGCAGCAGCAGTTGCTGGAGGTCGTCGATGCGGTCGTTGACGTCGCGCGGCAGGCCGCCGTGCGTGACCGCCAGCGCCGCCGCGGTGCCGGCCGCCTGTCCCATGGCGCCACAGGCGCCCATCACGCGGGTGCTGCTCATGGCGGCGTGGGTGCAGCTTGCATTGCGCCCGGCGAAGAGCAGGTTGCCGATATTCCGTGAATACAGGCAGCGGTAGGGGATGCCGTAAGGCGAGGGGGCGGGATGGAAGATAGTCGCCGGATGGCCCATCTTCACGGCGCGGATGCCGGCGGGGTGGTGATCGTCCATGCTCCAGCCGCCATAAGCCACGATGTCCGGGAATCTACCTGCCGCCTCGATGTCGTTTTGCGTGAGGATGTGATCTCCGATGAAGCGGCGGCTCTCGCGCTTGCCGGGCAGGAACTCGATCCAGTCCAGTGCCCAGTTCTCCGCGCCATGATCGCCGTGGTTCTTGATATGATCCCACACGCCAAAGACGATCTTCAGCAGCTCGTCGCGCAGCCGCTCGGTGTCGCGGATGCCGTGGTCTTCGCCGCCCAGCTCGATCCACCAGTAGCCCATGCCGAATTCGTCATGCCCGCCCGCGCCGTAAGGCAAGTCGTCGTCGGAGGGGTAATCCTCCGCCCAGGCCGGCGGGGCGAAAGGCCGCGAAGCGTCGTATTGCCGCGCGGCGAAGACGCAGGTCATGCCCATGGTGCGGCTGTCCGCCTGCTCGGGGGCGATAGATTCGCCGAATTCGTTGCGTCCCTCGCGGCCCATGCGGAACTCGGCGCCGGTGAGCAGGGCCAGGATGCCGTCGCCGGAGCAGTCGAGGAATATCTTCGCCTTAACGGTATGAAACGTTTCCGTGGTCAACTGCCAGCCGGTGACGCTGTCGATGCGTTTCCCGCCCATCTCCGCGTCCAGGCAGGTGCAGTTGAGCAGCGGCGTCAGCCCGGGGGTGAAGGCGGCCAGCTCGTAAAGGAGGGTGTCCCAGATCGAATAGTTCATCTGCGGATTGCGCGCCAGGTTGGCCAGCCGCAGCTCCTCCAGGATGCCCGTCTCGCGCATGTTGGGGATGCTTGCGCCGCGGTCCGCGCCGCAGATGTGCATGCGCACCTCGCTGCTCGCGTTGCCGCCCAGCACGGGCCGCTCGTGCATCAATATGACGCTCGCCCCATGCCGCGCCGCCGCCACCGCCGCGCAGAGGCCGGCCATGCCGCCGCCGATGACGCAGATATCGGTCTGGTGGGTTTGCTGCCACATGGTAAATTCCTTGTTATGCAATTCGGGATAGCGGTAGCTCTACCTTCTGTACCATCGAGAAACTGAAGAAAAACGCCCGGCCTCCATCTGAAGGCCGGGCGTTGCGCAATTCCTGCCCAAACGCGATTACCGCGTTATTTATCTCGCGCACGAGTGGTTGCCTTGCATGGGGCCGGCAATTTCCGCCCGCGCGGCATGAAGTCGCGGAACGCCGTATAGATCATTCCCGCGCCCAATGAAACAGCGAATACGATCAAAAAATGCAGGCCGATCCCGGAAAATGCCGCCGGGAGCGTGCTCAGCTGCTGTAAAAACATATCCATTTAACCTCCAGCTCCTCAATCGAGGACAAACTCCGAACTGCCAACTTCCAATCTGCGAACTTTCCGAACTCCGAACCCCGCGAACTCCAAACTTCGAACTCCGAACTTCCAACTCCGAACTTCGAACTCCGAACTTTGAACTACAATACACGCTGCCGGGATAATTTGACAAGCCGCGGGCAAGGGGCAACCCGGTTGTCTCCTTCAACCTTCCGCGCAAATCGGGTACACTATGGCCATGCAACTGCCCGCCGTCGAATATGCTTTCGCTCCCGGAGAGAGTCCGGTTTATGATACGCTGCTCGCGTGCAGCAAGTGCGCGACCTGCCTGCCGGCGTGCCCCTCCTATTCTGCCACGCTGGACGAGCGGCTGTCGCCGCGCGGACGCCTGCAACTGGTGCGCGCGTTGATGGAAGGCAAGCTGCGGAATTCAGATCGCCTGCGGCAGGCGCTGTTCTCCTGCCTGGACTGCCGCGCGTGCGAGACCGTCTGCCCGAACGGCATGCATCCCGGCCAGCTCGCTACCGAGGCGCGCGCGGTGCTGCAGCAGGGGATGCCCTTCTCGCGCTGGCTTAAGCGCGCCGTGCTGGGTCCGGTGCTGTCGCATCCGGGCTGGCTGGAAAAGGGGCTGGGCGCGACGCGGCTCTTTTATCAGCGCACCGGGCTGCAGCACCTGGTGCGCCGGGCGGGACTGCTCAAGCCGCTGCCGGCGCTGCGCCGCATGGACCGCTTCCTGCCCGCCATCCCGGCAAAGTCGGTGCGGAACAGCCTGCCTGAAGTGGTGCCGGCGATGGGGGAAAAGCGCGGGCGGGTGGGATTTTTCCTCGGCTGCGCGATGAACACCGTTTTCGCCGACGCCACCCGCAAGAGCATTCGCGCGCTGACGCGCCTGGGCTACGAGGTGGTGATCCCGCAGCAGGTGGTGTGCTGCGGGGCGCCGCAGGTATCGTTGAGCGAGATGGACCTGGCGCGGAAGATGATGCGGCATAATATTGATTGTTTTGACGGTCTGGATACAGTTGTCACCGACTGCGCCGCCTGCGGGGCGGAAATGAAGCACTACGACCACTGGCTGGAAAACGACCGGGCCAGAGATTTCGCGGGCCGCGTGCGCGATTTCATCGAGTTCGTCGAGCCGCTGATGCCCGACGTTTCGCTGGACATCGGACCCGTCACCTACCATTCCCCCTGCCACCTTGGCCACGCGCAAGGCATCTGCACCGGCCCGCGCAGGCTGCTGCGGCGCATGTGCCCCGGCTTTCGCGACCTGCATGAATACGAGCGCTGCTGCGGCAGCGCCGGCATGTATTGGGCCATCCACCCGGAGATCGCCGACGACGCCCTGGCGCGGAAGTTGAAAAATATCCGCGAAAGCGGCGCCGAAACCGTGGTCACCGCCAATCCCGGCTGCCTGCTCCAGCTCATGGGCGGCCGCGCTCCGGAAGACACCTGGGAAGTGCGCCACATCAGTGAAATAATCGACGCCGCGCTGGCCAGTCCGTAGCGCGCGCTACGGAGATTAGCAGGATTACACCTCATTCGGCAGAACAATATCATCATGGTCCAAATGACTTCCCACGAACGCGTCCTTACCGCTATGCGGCGGCAGCAGCCGGACCGCGTGCCGCGCTATATCTCCTTTGTGGCGCAAAAGGAGCGCGAGGTCATGACTCGGCTGGGATTGACCGACATGCTGCCCTTTACCCGTATCGACATCTGGCGCGTGGTCGTGCTGCCCACGCGGGAGAAGCTGGATTATTCGCGTTACTTCACCCGGGAAGGCGTCGAGTGGGACGGCTGGGGCCGCGGCCGCGTGTGGGATGCCGAGGGGCATTACGCGGAGTACCTTTACCCGCTGGAAAACGCGGAGACGGTGGCCGACCTGGAGGAATACCCGTGGCCGGATGAACTGGCGCCTTACCGTTTCGATGGGTTGGAGGAGCGGGTGGCGGACGCCCATCGCCGCGGTTATGCCGCCGTCGGCGTGCTCGGCGACACCGTATACGAGATGGCCTGGCAGTTGCGCGGGGTAGAGCGGCTCTTCGACGACATGATCAACAATAAGGAGATGGCCGTCGCGCTGCTCGACCGCATCACCGGCTACCGCGCCGCCCACGCGCGGGCGCTGGCGCGGGCGGGGGTTGATATCATCCTCTCCGGCGACGATATCGCCATGCAGCACGGCCTGATGATCGGCCGCCCGATGCTCAACGAATGGCTCTTCCCCCGGCTGAAGCGCATTTACGATGCGGGGTGCGAGGAGAATCCCGGCCTGCTGGTGTGGTTCCACAGCGACGGGAAGGTAGACGAGATCATTCCCGACCTCATCGACATCGGAGTGGATATCCTCAACCCCGTGCAGCCGGAGTGCGTCGATCACCGCTGGGTGAAAGAAACCTACGGCGACCGCCTCTCGTTCGCCGGCGGTATCGGCGTGCAGTCCGTCATGCCCCACGGCACCCCCGCCCAGGTCCGCGAACACGTGCGCGAAGTGATCCAAACCCTCGGCGCCAACGGCGGCCTCCTCATCGCCCCCGCGCACGTCATCGAGACCGATGTCCCGGTCGAGAACGTGCTGGCGATGGTGGAGGCGATCGACGAATATGGGCTGGGTTAATATAGCGGAGGTTCGGTTAAAAAGGATTTAAATGATTTAGAAGATTTAAATGAGTATCTTTTAAATCTTCTAAATCATTTAAATCTTTTTCAACCGAACTCCCGTTATAGTAACCGGCGTTACCGCCAATCCGGCCACGCCTTATGCATCCACGTCTTCACCACTTTATCTCGTTCGGAGCGCAGCTCGGGGTCTTCGACCTGCATGGCGCGGGCGGCTTCTTCGTCCTTCTTCAGCAACAGGTTGACAAGGAAGGTGACGATGGAAAGGATGAAAATGATCGTCACTTCTCCCTGCGCCAGGCGTCGTTGCGACAGGCCGATGATATAGACCGCCCACGGGACAAGGAAGAGGAGGATCTGCGCCAGCGCGCCATACATGTTGCGGGCAGCCATCCGCTTGAAGCGCGCCAGGTCTCCGCCGTGCGCATCACCTGCACCTCCGCGACGAAGGCCTTCATTTCCATGCCCGACAGCACGGCCATCGTCAGCGCGACGATGAAGGGAACGATCAGACCCGCCAGGAAGAGCAAGTGCATGGGCCACCTCCGATCCTATTCACCCGCCAGCGGATCGTCCGGTTGCGCCCAGTCGAAGTCGGTCTTATACTTGATCTTCGCAATATACGGCGTCTTCACCACCCGGCAGTCCTCGTTCAGCGAAGTCAGTCCCGCGTCGAGCATGCCGCTGGAGAGCAGCGTGCGCTCGGCGGGCCAGGTGGGCTTGCCGGTCAGGTACATCTCTTCGATTCCCTTCATCTGCGCC
>Ga0172370_10006033_pt1 | contig 15347 bp, 26 predicted proteins | sample LakKiv5m_FD_114538 | JGI IMG/M metagenome (GOLD analysis project Ga0172370, IMG submission 114538) | Freshwater microbial communities from Kabuno Bay, South-Kivu, Congo - kab_022012_11.5m | ecosystem: Environmental > Aquatic > Freshwater > Lake | place: Democratic Republic of the Congo...
CAAGAAAAAGAAATGAAAAATCAATGGCTCAGAAATTAGCCGGTGAAATTATGGCTGCATATAAAGAAGAGGGTGCAGCATTTAAAAGAAAAGAAGATACGCATCGTATGGCGGAAGCAAATAAAGCTTTCTCTCATTTCAGATTTTAATAATATAAGAAGCAGGAAGCAAATCAGGTATGGCAGATTTAAGATATACACGGAATATAGGGATTGCAGCACACATTGACGCAGGTAAAACCACCTGTACGGAGCGTATTCTTTATTATACAGGAGTAAACTACAAGATAGGTGAAGTGCATGACGGAGCTGCTACTATGGACTGGATGGTGCAGGAGCAGGAGCGCGGTATCACCATTACTTCAGCAGCAACCACCTGTTTCTGGGATTACCGTGGACAGAAATATAAGATTAACATTATTGATACCCCCGGACACGTGGATTTCACAGTGGAAGTAAACCGGTCTCTCCGCGTATTGGATGGATTAGTTTTCTTGTTTTCGGCTGTTGATGGCGTGGAGCCGCAGTCAGAAACCAACTGGCGTCTCGCTAATAACTATAATGTAACCCGCATGGGTTTCGTAAATAAAATGGATCGTGCAGGAGCTGATTTTCTTAATGTTGTAAAACAGGTGAAAGAAATGCTGGGTGGAAACCCGGTACCGTTGCAACTGCCTATCGGTGCAGAAGAGAACTTTAAAGGAGTGGTGGATCTGGTAAACTTCCGCGGCATCATCTGGAATGAAGCTGACCAGGGGATGACCTTTACCGAAATTCCTGTTCCTGAAGAAATGTTGGAAGAAGCTACTGAATGGAGAGGAAAACTTCTCGAATCAGTTGCTGATTTTGATGACCATATCATGGAGAAATTTTTTGAAGCTCCTGAAACCATCACTGAAGCAGAAGTATTGACAGCTTTACGTAAAGCCTGCATTGCAGGTAAATTAGTTCCGATGGTTTGTGGTTCAGCTTTTAAAAACAAAGGTGTGCAAACTATGCTGGACTATGTGATGTCAATCCTTCCCAGCCCGATGGACCGCCCACAGATTATTGGAACAGATCCTGATACTGGCGAAGAGGTTTCACGCAAACCGGATGTAAAAGACCCTTTTACTGCGCTTGCATTCAAAATCGCTACCGACCCGTTTGTAGGTCGCCTTGCTTATTTCCGTGCATATTCAGGCAGGTTAGATTCAGGTTCCTATGTATTAAATACCCGTTCAGGACAAAAAGAACGTATTTCACGTATTTTCCAGATGCACGCCAACAAGCAAAACCAAATTCCGTTTATTGAAGCGGGTGATATTGGCGCTGCTGTTGGATTTAAAGACATAAAAACAGGTGATACCCTTTGCGATGAGAAACATCCTATTGTTCTCGAAGCAATGAACTTCCCTGAGCCGGTTATCGGTTTGGCAATTGAGCCTAAAACGCAGGCTGATCTTGACAGGCTTGGCACTTCATTAAATAAACTTTCTGAAGAAGATCCTACCTTCCGTGTTAAAACTGACGAAGACTCAGGTCAAACCATTATCAGCGGGATGGGTGAACTTCACTTAGATATTATTGTTGACCGTTTGAGACGCGAATTTAAAGTGGAAGTAAACCAGGGCGCTCCACAGGTTGCCTATAAAGAAGCAATCAACGGAACTGTTGAACACCGTGAGGTTTATAAAAAACAAACCGGTGGTCGCGGTAAATTCGCTGATATGAAATTTATTGTTTCTCCAGTGGATGAAGACTTTGTTCCGGATGCAAAAAACAACGGGTTACAGTTTGTGAATGAGATTACAGGCGGAAATATTCCCCGCGAATTTATTCCTGCTATTGAAAAGGGTTTCAAAGCCTCCATGCAGAATGGTGTTCTTGCAGGCTACCCTTTACAGACTTTGAAAATTGTCCTCACCGATGGTTCTTACCATGATGTTGACTCAGACTCTTTGTCTTTCGAGATTTGCGCCCGTACAGCATACAGGGAAGCGCTTCCTAAAGCAAAACCAGTTCTCCTGGAGCCTATCATGAAAGTGGAAGTTCTCACTCCCGAACAATATATGGGTGACATTGTTGGTGACCTTAACCGAAGACGCGGACAATTGGAAGGGATGGATTCACGTGCCGGTTCACAGGTTATTAAAGCTAAAGTTCCGCTGGGCGAAATGTTTGGATACATCACACAGTTAAGAACTATGTCGTCAGGTAGGGCAAGTACTACCATGGAGTTTTCGCACTATTCAGAAACACCAAGAAACATTGCAGAAGAAGTAGTTGCAAAAGCAAAAGGAAAAAAAATAAACTAATTATTAATTATCCCAAATAATGAGCAGTCAAAGAATACGCATTAAATTAAAGTCTTACGATTTCAACCTTGTGGATAAATCCGCAGAGAAAATCATTAAGACAGTGAAATCTACAGGTGCAGTAGTTAGTGGACCAATTCCACTTCCTACGCACACCAAAATATTCACTGTATTGCGTTCGCCCCACGTAAATAAGAAAGCAAGAGAACAATTTAAGCATTGCTCTTACAAAAGACTGTTGGATATCTACAGTTCTACTACTAAAACGGTAGATGCTTTGATGAAGTTAGAGCTTCCAAGTGGAGTTGAAGTAGAGATTAAAGTATAGGTTTTAAGTAATTGATTTTTATAGAATAAAACGCTTTACATAAATAGTAAATTTAAATAAAATGTCTGGATTAATAGGTAAAAAAGTAGGGATGACAAATATGTTCACTGATGAGGGTAAAAATCTTGCCTGCACAGTTATACAAGTTGGACCTTGCGTTGTAACCCAACTCAAAAATGAGGAGAAAGATGGCTATAAAGCTGTTCAGCTTTCATTTGATGAAAAGAAAGAAAAGCACACCAGCAATTCTGCAACAGGTCATTTCAAAAAGGCGAGCACAACTCCTAAAAGAAAAATTGTTGAATTCACAGAATTTAAAGATGTTGCTTCCGTAACTGTTGAATTAGGTGCTGTGCTTTCAGTAGGGGATGTATTTTCAGAAGGTGAATATGTTGACGTTATCGGAACATCAAAAGGAAAAGGTTTTCAGGGCGTTGTAAAAAGACATGGTTTTGGCGGAGTTGGTGGCACAACACACGGACAGCATAACAGGTTGCGTGCCCCAGGTTCAATGGGAGCTTCTTCATGGCCTTCAAGGGTTTTCCCAGGAAAAAGGCTGGCAGGAAGAATGGGCGGGGAGAGAGTGAAAGTTGTAAACCTTAGGGTATTAAAAATTCTTGCTGACCAAAACCTGCTTATTGTTAGTGGTGCGGTTCCGGGAGCAAAAAATTCTTACCTGAAGATTGAGAAATAAATTGTTGCAGGGACACGAAAATTTCGTGTCCAATAAAAATAAAAGAAAATGAAATTATCAGTATTTGACATAAAAGGGAAGGAAACCTCAAAAAAGGTTGAGCTCAGCAAAGACATCTTTGGTGCAGAACCCAACGACCATGCTATATACTTAGATGTGAAGCAATACCTCGCCAACCAGCGTCAGGGAACTCACAAATCAAAGGAGCGTGGAGAAGTTGCATTCAGCACTAAAAAACTTCACAAGCAGAAAGGAACAGGAGGTTCACGTAAAGGGAGCAAAAAAAATCCGCTTTATAAAGGTGGCGGACGTGTATTCGGTCCTAAGCCACATGATTATGTGTTGAAAGTAAACCAAAAGGTAAAGCAGTTAGCACGTATTTCAGCGCTTTCACACAAGGCAAAAGACAACAACATAGCCATTGTAGAAGATTTCAAATTAGATTCACCTAAAACAAAGAACTACGCTGAAATTCTGAAAAATATGAAAGCCGGGAAAAAGACATTATTGGTGTTGGCAGATGCAGATAAAAACATCTACTTGTCGTCACGCAATCTTCAGGGGGCAAAAGTTGTCAAAGCAACCGATCTCAATACTTATGATATTCTGAACGCCAACAACCTTTTATTGGTTGAGAGTTCAGTGAAACAAATAGAAAACCTGTTAAGCAAATAACAATCATGGAAATTTTAATTAAACCTATCATAACCGAAAAAATGACTGCCATGGGCGAAAAGTCCGGACGCTACGGTTTTGTTGTGGAAAGAACTGCAAACAAATTACAGATTAAAAAAGCTGTGGAAGCTATGTATAGCGTTACTGTTGAATCTGTAAATACAATGGTGGCCCCGGGAAAAGCTAAAAGCAGAAATACCAAATCAAAAGTAGTGGTGGGTAATACAGGCAGATATAAAAAAGCGATTGTTACGCTTCAGTCAGGAAACACAATAGATTTTTACAGTAATATTTAATACAAAATGGGACTCAGAAAATTCAGACCGGTTACAGCAGGCACACGATTTAAGTTAATTAACGATTTTGATGTGCTTACCGAATCAAAACCGGAAAAAAGCCTGGTGAAAGGCATATCTAAATCTGGCGGAAGAAACAACACCGGTAAAATGACCATGCGCTATATTGGTGGTGGTCATAAAAAAGCATATCGTGAAGTTGATTTCAAACGCAACAAATTTGATGTTCCTGCAACTGTTAAAACAATTGAATATGATCCAAACCGTACAGCATTTATTGCATTACTGAACTATTCTGACGGTGAAAAAAGATACATTTTAGCTCCGCAGGGATTAAAAGTAGGACAAACAGTAGTAGCCGGAAAAGGTGCAGCCCCGGATGTTGGCAATGCACTTTTCCTGAGTGAAATCCCACTTGGTGCAATTATCCATAATCTCGAATTAAACCCTGGACAAAAAGCACGCATGGCAAGAAGTGCAGGAGCTTACGCTCAACTTATTGCACGTGAAGGCAGGTATGCAACCATTAAATTCCCTTCCGGTGAAACAAGAATGGTGCTGCTGGAATGTAAGGCAACTATTGGTGCAGTTTCAAATCCTGACCACAATTTGCAGATACGTGGAAAAGCCGGTGTTGCACGTTGGCAGGGAAGAAGACCAAGAGTCAGAGGTGTTGTGATGAACCCTGTTGATCACCCGATGGGAGGTGGAGAAGGAAGAGCATCAGGAGGTCATCCGCGTTCAAGAAAAGGTTTGAAATCTAAAGGTTTGAAAACAAGAAAACTGAAAAATCTGAGCAATAAGTTCATTGTTGAAAGAAGGAAAATGAAATAATTAATCATTACAAAATAATATAAATGGCTCGTTCGTTAAAAAAAGGTCCTTTCATTGATTTCAAGCTTGAAAAACGTGTGCTTGATGCTATGCAAAGCGGTAAAAAAGCGGTAATAAAAACCTGGTCTCGCAGGTCAATGATCTCCCCGGATTTTGTCGGGCAAACCATTGCGGTTCACAACGGGAACAAATTCATCCCGGTTTATGTAACTGAAAATATGGTGGGGCATAAACTTGGTGAATTTGCACCAACACGCACTTTCCGTGGACACTCAGGAAATAATAAGGCTGACATGGCAGCAGCAAGTAAACCTTCTGCACCGGCAGGTAACAAATAATTAAAGATTTATTTTTCAGACTACAATAAATAAATAAAATGGGAGCAAGAAAAAAAGAAATGGCAGATAAACTTAAGGAAGCGAAGAAAACAACTTACCTCGCTAAATTAGTTGACTGCCCAACATCACCCCGTAAAATGAGGTTGGTGGCTGACCTGGTAAGAGGAGTTCAGGTTGACAGAGCATTACAGATTTTGAAATTCAATACCAAGGAGGCAGCTCCGCGTTTAGAAAAACTTCTTCTTTCAGCTATCAGCAACTGGCAAGCGAAAAACCAGGGCGAAAAAGTGGAGGACAATAACCTTTTTGTAAAAGAAATTTTCGTTGACAGCGGACGTCAGATGAAACGTATCCGCACTGCCCCACAAGGAAGAGCACACAGAATTCGTAAACGTTCAAATCACGTTACCTTAATTCTTGACAGCAAAAAAGAAGTAGTAGAAACAGCTAAACAAACAATAACTCAATAATTAATAATGGGACAGAAAGCAAACCCGATAGGTAACAGGCTTGGCATAATCAGAGGTTGGGATTCCAACTGGTATGGTGGTAAAAATGCTGCAGAAAAATTAGTTGAAGACAATAAAATCAGGAATTACCTGAAAGCCCGTCTTTCAAAAGGTGGTATTTCAAAAATCATCATTGAGCGCACAGTGAAACTAATTACCGTTACCATTAATACTGCCCGCCCGGGAATTATCATCGGGAAAGGTGGAAAAGAAGTGGATAAGCTGAAAGAGGAATTGAAGAAATTCACTAAGAAAGATGTTCAGATAAATATCTTTGAGATTAAGCGCCCGGAGCTTGATGCACGTTTAGTTGCAGAAAGCATCGCCCGCCAGATTGAAGGAAGGATATCATACCGCAGAGCTGTGAAAATGGCTATTGCTTCAACAATGAGAATGGGAGCGGAAGGTATAAAATGTAATGTGGCAGGAAGGATTGGAGGTGCAGAGATTGCGCGTACTGAACAGTATAAGGAAGGCAGAACTCCTTTACATACTTTTCGTGCGGATATTGATTATGCACAGGCAGAAGCTCATACCACTTACGGAAGAATTGGTATCAAAGTCTGGATTTGTAATGGTGAAGTCTATGGAAAGAGAGATTTATCTCCGAATATTGGTGCTAAAAGCCAGAAATCAGGACCTGCTTCAGAATCTGCTCCGGGGAAATTTGGTGACAGAGGTGACAGAAAACCAAGAGGAGAAAACAGGGAGAGAGGGGAAAGAAAAGAAAGAAAATAATAACAGATATGAGATGTGAGAAATGAGACGTTAGAAAAAATCTCAAATCTCAAATCTAAATACTCAAATCTAAAAATAATATGTTACAGCCAAAAAGAACGAAATACAGAAAAATGCACAAAATGAAAATGCACGGTAACGCAACTCGCGGAGCTGAACTTTCATTTGGATCTTTCGGAATTAAAGCACTTGAAGGTGCTTGGGTAACTGCACGCCAGTTAGAAGCTGCGAGGGTTGCTGTTACCAGATTCATGAAACGTGAAGGACAAATCTGGATCAAGATTTTTCCTGATAAACCCATCACCAAAAAACCTGCTGAGGTGCGTATGGGTAAAGGTAAAGGAGCTCCTGAGTACTGGGTGGCAGTTGTGAAACCAGGTTGCATTATTTTTGAAGCTGACGGTGTTCCAATGGATGTTGCAAAAGAGGCATTAAGACTTGCAGCGCAGAAACTTCCTGTTACAACCAGGTTTGTTGTAAGAAGAGATTACCATGAAGAGAAAGCAGTAAAATAAAATATAGCTTTAATTAAAATGAAACAGTCAATAATAAAAGAAACATCAACACAGGACATTCTCGATAAAGTAGCGGAAGAAACAGCGTTGCTGGTAAAACTGAAACTTAACCACGCAGTTTCTCCGATTGAGAATCCACTTAAAATTAAAGTTACCAGAAAGAATATTGCACGACTGCACACAGAGTTACGCAAAAGAGAATTGCAGGGCAAAAAATAATTATGAAAATGGAAACAACAGAAAAAAGAAATCTCAGAAAAGAAAGAGTTGGTGTTATCGTCAGCGATAAAATGGATAAATCCATTATAGTGGCTGTTGAGCGAAAAGTAAAACATCCGATGTATGGTAAATTCGTAAAGAAAACCAGCAAATTTGTTGCTCATGATGAAAAAAACGAATGTCATGTTGGCGACACAGTGAAAATTGAGGAAACCCGTCCGCTGAGTAAAACCAAAAACTGGAGATTAGTAGAAATCTTAGAAAGAGCAAAATAAAATGATACAACAGGAATCAAGATTAACAGTAGCCGATAACAGCGGAGCAAAAGAAGTTCTTTGCATCCGTGTGTTGGGCGGAACCAAAAGAAGATACGCTTCTATAGGTGATAAAATTATTGTAACTGTAAAAAACGCACTTCCTTCAGGAAACGTGAAAAAAGGAACGGTTTCTAAAGCAGTAATCGTTAGAACTAAAAAAGAAGTCAGACGTCCAGACGGTTCTTACATCCGTTTTGACGACAACGCAGTAGTTCTTTTGTCTGCTACAGATGAGTTGAGAGGTACCCGTATTTTCGGACCTGTTGCAAGGGAACTGAGAGAAAAACAATTTATGAAAATTGTTTCATTGGCTCCTGAGGTGTTATAAGATAGTATTAAGAACAGAGTATAAAGTATTAAGAAAATGTCAAAACTAAAAATAAAAAAAGGGGATGTGGTGAGGATTATTTCCGGTGCCAGTCGTGGTAAGGAAGGGAAAGTACTTGAGATTCTTATTGATGCTGAAAAAGCATTGGTAGAAGGTCAGAACTTAGTTTCCCGTCACACCAAACCCAACACTAAAAATCCACAAGGCGGGATTATAAAAAAAGAAGCGCCTATCCATATTTCAAACCTACTTGTTATAGACGGGAAGGGAAATCCAACCCGTATAGGGCGCAAAGTTGAAAATGGAAAAATTGTAAGGTTTTCAAAAAAATCAGGGGAGGTTATAAAATAATGTACACACCAAGATTAAAAAACAAGTATAAAGAGCAGGTAGTTCCGGCTCTTAAAAAAGCGTTTAACTACAAAAGCGCTATGCAGGTTCCTAAGCTGGAAAAGATTTGTCTTAACCAGGGAGTTGGGGATGCTGTATCTGATAAAAAAGTCATTGATATTGCAATTAATGAAATGACTACCATTACCGGGCAGAAAGCAGTTGCAACCAAATCCAAAAAGGATATTTCTAACTTTAAAGTTAGAAAGGGGATGCCTTTGGGTGTACGTGTTACCTTGCGTGGCGATAACATGTATGAATTTTTAGACAGGTTGATTTCAGTGGCTATTCCTCGTATCCGTGATTTCCGTGGTATTCCTGCAAAAGGGTTTGACGGAAAAGGAAATTTCACAATGGGTGTAACGGAGCAAATTATTTTCCCTGAGATTGATATTGACAAAGTGAGCAAAATAATGGGAATGGACATCACTTTTGTAACCTCTGCAACAACAGATGAAGAGGCAAAAGCGTTGCTGAAAGAATTTGGATTTCCTTTTAAAAACTAATTATAACGATTAACTAATAACTAATAACTTTTACCCTGAATGGCAAAAGAATCAATGAAAGCAAGAGAAGTCAAAAGACAGAAACTTGTAGATAAATATGCAGCAAAAAGAGAAGAACTGAAGAAAGCCGGTGACTTTATTGGTCTGAGCAAACTTCCTCGCAATTCTTCAAAAGTAAGATTACACAACCGTTGCAAACTAACCGGTCGTCCAAAGGGCTACATCAGAGCTTATGGAATTTCCCGTCTTACCTTCAGGGAAATGGCGCTGAACGGAATGATACCCGGAGTAACCAAAGCAAGCTGGTAAAAAAAACAGTTTAAAGTTTCATGTTTAAAGTTAAAAGTTAAACATGAAGCGGAAAACAGAAAACTTTAAACATTAGACTTTAAACATTAAACTAATAAAAATGACTGATCCAATAGCAGATTACCTCACCAGGCTGAGAAACGCAATCCAGGCAAAACACAGGGTTGTGGAAGTTCCTTCCTCAAAGCTGAAAAAAGAAATCACTAAAATTCTGTTTGAAAAAGGCTATATTCTGAACTACAAATTTGAAGAAGAAGGATTAGCAAAAAGCATAAAAATTGCTTTGAAATATAATCCTATAACAAAACAATCTGCAATAAAATCATTGGAAAGAATTAGTTCTCCCGGGTTGAGAAGATATGCTGACCATACAACGCTTCCCCGTGTTATGAATGGATTGGGAATAGCAATAATTTCTACTTCAAAAGGTGTAATGACTGATAAAGAAGCTAAGAAAGAAAATGTGGGCGGTGAAGTTTTATGTTTTGTACAATAAATTTTTAGAAGAATAGAAATCATGTCACGTATAGGAAAAGCAATAATAAATGTTCCGCAAGGAGTTGAGGTAAAAGTTGCCGGTCAAACTGTAACCGTTAAAGGCAAATTAGGCGAACTGCAACAAAACATCAACAACGGAATTGAAGTGAAAGTTGATAACGGTGTTGTTTCGTTAACCCGCAGCAGCGAAGAAAAAGCGTTGAAAGCGCAACATGGACTTTACCGTGCATTGATTGCTAATATGGTTCATGGAGTTTCCACTGGTTACACCATTAACCAGGAATTGGTTGGTGTAGGTTATAAAGCAGAAGCAAAAGGACAATTGCTGGAACTTACACTTGGTTATTCTCACAACGTAACATTTGAACTACCGAAAGAAGTGAAAGTGGCAACCTTTACAGAAAGAGGTAAAAACCCTATGATAAAACTTACTTCACACGATAAGCAATTGATAGGTGCTGTAGCTGCAAAAATCCGTTCGCTGCGCAAACCTGAGCCGTTCAAAGGAAAAGGTATCAAGTACGTAGGCGAGATATTGAGGAAAAAAGCGGGTAAATCAGCAGCAAAAGCAGCATAATTTTTAAAATAAGCTAAAGAACAAAACAATGTCAACAGTAAAAGTATTAAGAAGAAAAAGCATCCGCGAAAGGATACGCAAAGTTGTGAAAGGAACTGCGCAACGCCCGCGCCTGGCTGTTTTCCGCAGCAATAAACAAATCTACGCACAGTTGATTGATGACCTGAACGGAACAACCATTCTTGCCGCTTCATCAAGCGATAAAGGAACTGAAGTTAAAGGTCCTAAAATCGAACAAGCTAAAACAGTTGGAAAACTGTTGGCAGAAAAAGCTGTGGCAGCAGGAGTTACCGAAGTGGTTTTTGACCGTGGCGGTTACCTGTATCACGGAAGAGTGAAATCGCTTGCAGAAGGAGCAAGAGAAGGAGGATTGAAATTTTAAATTGTAGATTTTTAATGTAAAAATCGTAAATCGTAAATCGTAAATCGTAAATTAAAAAATGTCAAACGCAAACGTAAAAAAAGTTAAATCCAGTGAGATTGAACTTAAGGACAGGCTGGTGAGTATCCAGCGTGTTACCAAAGTAACCAAAGGAGGAAGAACATTCACGTTCTCAGCAATTGTTGTTGTTGGAAATGAAAAAGGTGTTGTAGGTTACGGACTTGGAAAAGCAAAAGAAGTAACAGAAGCTATCACCAAAGGAATTGATGATGCAAAGAAAAACCTCATCAAAGTACCGGTGCATAAAGGAACTGTTCCTCATTCACAACACGGAAAATACAGCGGATCTTATGTGTTTCTTAAACCCGCTTCACACGGAACAGGTGTAATTGCAGGTGGTGCGATGCGTGCGGTATTGGAAAGTGCAGGTGTTACAGATGTATTGGCAAAATCAAAAGGTTCATCAAACCCTCACAATGTTGTTAAAGCCACCATTGATGCCTTGGTGCAGATGAGAGATGCAGCCACAGTTGCACAGCAAAGAGGAATCAGCCTTGATAAAGTATTCAACGGATAAAATATAAGCGATGTCAAAAATTAAAGTAAAACAGGTAAAAAGCGGCATTGACCGCACTGTGCGTCAGAAAAGAACTCTTCGCGCACTCGGATTTACAAAGATGGGACAAACGGTGGAAGTGGAAGCAACTCCGCAGATCCTTGGAATGGTAAAGAAAGTAGAACATTTAGTTACAGTTGTAGCATAATTCTCATATCTAAAAATAAAATGGATTTAAGCAAATTAGCACCGGCAGAAGGTTCGGTAAAAAATAATAAAAGACTCGGAAGAGGGCAGGGTTCAGGCAGAGGCGGAACTTCAACACGCGGACATAAAGGAGCGCAATCACGTTCAGGCTATTCAAGGAAAAAAGGTTTTGAGGGCGGACAAATGCCATTGCAGAGAAGGCTTCCTAAATTCGGCTTTAAGAATATCAGCCGCAAAGAGTTTCACGGTATCAACCTTGATACATTGGAAAAACTTGCAGTTGAGAAAAAGCTTACTGTGATTGACAAAGCTGCGTTAGTTGCCAACGGACTTGCCGCCAAAAATGATTTAATCAAAATTTTGGGAAGAGGTGAACTGAACGCAAAAGTAGATGTGAAAGCAAATGCTTTTTCTAAAACAGCAATAGCAGCAATTGAAGCAAAACAAGGCACAGCCACCGTTATTTAAGAAAATTTAATGAAGGAATTTATTAATACACTCCGGAATATCTATAAGATTGAAGACCTGCGTTACAGGATACTGAACACGTTGGGCTTTGTTCTTATTTACCGTTTAGGTTCGTTTGTTGTACTGCCAGGCGTTGATCCGGCTCAACTTGATGCGCTTCAGGCGCAGACTTCAAGTGGAATTCTTGGAATTATTAATATGTTCTCAGGAGGCGCGTTTTCCAACGCATCGGTTTTTGCTTTAGGGATTATGCCTTATATCTCTGCGTCAATTGTTATACAGTTATTAGGTATGGCGGTGCCTGCAGTTCAGAAAATGCAGAAAGAAGGTGAAAGCGGACGTAAGAAACTCAATCAATATACACGTTACCTGACAGTGCTTATCACTATGGGGCAAGCGCCAAGTTATATCGCCAACCTTAAAATGCAATTGCCTACTGAAGCATTCCTAACCAATCCAACTTTCTTCTGGGTTTCCTCAATTATTATCCTGATTGCAGGAACCATGTTTGTGATGTGGCTGGGAGAGAAAATAACTGATAAAGGTATTGGAAATGGAATCTCTTTGCTCATTATGATAGGTATCATTGCCCGACTGCCTTTCGCTTTCTTTGCTGAATTAGGTTCACGCCTCACAGATGCAGGCGGTGGTTTAGTTGTTTTACTGATTGAATTGGTTATCCTGCTGCTTGTAATTGTTGCGGCAATCCTATTAGTACAGGGAACAAGAAGAATCCCGGTACAAGTGGCAAGAGCAGCCGTATCAGGAAGAACAGGATTACCCCAGGCAACACAGGCAAGACAATATATTCCGCTGAAAGTAAACGCTGCAGGTGTGATGCCTATTATTTTTGCGCAGGCAATTATGTTTATTCCTTCGCTGACCATAGGGTTGGTTTCCAGCGAACCCGGCAACTTTGTTCAAATGCTTTCTGACCATACAAGCTTTGTATATAATTTTGTTTTTGCTACGATGATCATTGTATTTACTTATTTCTATACAGCCATTACAGTTAATTCAAACCAGATGGCTGAAGATATGAAGCGCAACGGAAGTTTTATACCTGGCGTGAAACCCGGAAAAGCAACAGCAGCTTATATTGATACTGTGCTTTCGCGGATTACATTGCCCGGATCAATTTTCCTTGCAATCATTGCTATTTTACCCGCTTTCGCTATGATGGCAAAAGTAAATGTACAGTTTGCTTATTTTTATGGTGGCACTTCCCTGCTGATTATGGTTGGTGTTATATTGGATACCTTGCAGCAGATAGAAAGCCACTTGTTAATGAGGCATTATGACGGATTGATGAAATCCGGAAGAATAAAAGGTCGCAGCTCTATGAGCATGGCGAGCTAAGAGTTTTATATAGTTCTTTGAATGATATATTGTAAGACGGATGAGGAAATTGAGCTGATACGTGAAAGTTGCATCCTTGTAGGAAAAACCCATGCCGAAGTAGCAAAACTTCTGAAGCCGGGTGTGAATACAAAAATATTGGATGAAACAGCCGAAACGTTTATCAGGGACAATGGAGCCATTCCTGCTTTTAAAGGGTACAGGGGTTTTCCGTGGACTTTATGCATATCGCTAAATTCAATAGTTGTTCATGGGTTTCCATCAACAAAAACAGAATTGAAAGAAGGCGATATCATTTCAATTGATTGCGGGACATTGAAAAACGGCTGGTATGGAGATTCAGCGTATACTTATGCAATTGGCGAAATAAGTAAGGATGTTCAGCGGTTATTAGATGTTACGAAAGAATGTCTTTATAAAGGAATTGAAATGGCGGTTCATGGCAAAAGGGTAGGAGACATCAGTTGGGCAGTACAGGAACACGCGGAGAAAAACGGTTACGGAGTGGTGAGGGAACTGGTAGGACACGGAGTAGGCAGAAAACTGCATGAAGACCCGGAAGTACCTAATTTCGGGAGAAAAGGAAACGGACCGGTGCTGAGAGAAGGAACAGTGATAGCGATTGAACCCATGATAAATATGGGAAAACGAAATGTGATGCAGGAAGATGACGGATGGACAGTGAAAACAGAAGACGGAAAACCATCAGCGCACTTTGAGCACACGGTAGCAGTGAGAAAAGAAAAAGCGGAGATACTTACAACATTTGAATTCATTGAAGAAGTGATTGGTAAAAGGTATAAGGATATAGGGATATAGAGGTATAAGGAATATTAATTAAAAAATGGCTAAACAAGGCTCGATAGAACAGGACGGAACCATCAAAGAAGCATTGTCTAATGCAATGTTCAGGGTGGAACTGGAAAACGGGCACATAATAACAGCGCATATCTCAGGTAAAATGAGGATGCACTACATAAAAATATTACCGGGCGACAAGGTAAAAGTGGAAATGTCGCCTTATGATTTAACAAAAGGAAGAATTAGTTACAGATATAAGTAAAAAGTATTGAGTACAGCGTATTAAGAATAAAACAAACAAAACAATGAAAGTAAGAACATCAATTAAAAAGAGAAGCGCAGATTGCAAAATAGTTCGCAGGAAAGGGCGCCTCTATGTTATTAACAAAAAGAACCCCAAGTTTAAACAAAGACAAGGGTAAAAACAAGTTCAAAGTCTAATGTTGAAATGTTAAATGTTCAACTTTAAACTTTAAACATTTAAACTTTAAACTAAATATAATATGGCAAGGATTGCAGGTATTGATTTACCAAAAAACAAAAGAGGAGAAGTAGGGCTGACCTATATTTACGGAATAGGCAGACCAACTGCTCAGAAAATTCTAACCGATTCTGGTGTGGACCTGGATAAAAAAGTTCAGGACTGGAACGATGATGAACTGAACAAAATCCGCGCAGCTATCACTGCAATGAAAGTAGAAGGAGCTTTGCGTTCTGAAACGCAACTGAACATCAAACGACTGATGGATATTGGCGCTTACCGCGGAGTGCGTCACAGATTAGGTTTGCCGGTAAGAGGACAAACTACCAAGAACAATGCACGCACAAGAAAAGGAAGAAGAAAAACAATTGCTAACAAGAAAAAAGTAACTAAATAACATGGCAAAACAACAAGCAGCGTCAGGAGCACCTGAAAAAGTAGCAAAAGCACGTAAGAGGACTGTGAAAGTGGAGGCTTTAGGTGAGGCGCATATCAATGCAACATTCAACAACATCATTATTTCTTTGACCAACAAAAACGGTGAAGTTATTTCATGGAGTTCAGCAGGGAAAATGGGTTTCAGGGGTTCTAAAAAAAATACGCCTTATGCAGCCCAGCTTGCATCTGCCGATTGCGCTAAAGTGGCTTTCGACAACGGGCTTAGAAAAGTGAAAGTATATGTAAAAGGTCCGGGCGGTGGAAGAGAGTCTGCTATCCGCAGCCTTA
>Ga0172370_10006034_pt1 | contig 15346 bp, 17 predicted proteins | sample LakKiv5m_FD_114538 | JGI IMG/M metagenome (GOLD analysis project Ga0172370, IMG submission 114538) | Freshwater microbial communities from Kabuno Bay, South-Kivu, Congo - kab_022012_11.5m | ecosystem: Environmental > Aquatic > Freshwater > Lake | place: Democratic Republic of the Congo...
GGCAGGGGGAGAAAAATATAAATTATCCGCATACAAAGCGGATGATAGAGGAGAGAAGATGGCGGTTTTGAAAGTGCTTGAGGGCATATATTCCGTAGGCGTAGAGGATTGGGGGGTGCGTAATTTCCACGGCCATACCTATACTACGGCCAGGGGCTCCAGTTATAATGCTTATCTTATAGTTGACGAGAAAATAACTTTAGTTGATACTGTCCTGGGAACTTTTTCGGATGAGCTTATTAAAAATATCAGAGAAATAATCCCTCCTGAGAAAATTGATTATGTCATTGCCAATCATGTGGAAATTGACCACTCCGGGGCGCTGCCGGCGTTAATGCAGTTTTGCCCTCAGGCCAAGATTCTGGGCACAGCCAAATGTAAAGAAGGCCTGTATAGGCATTATTATAAAAATTGGGATTTTCAGGTAGTTAAAACTGGCGACCAGCTGGAGTTAGGCCATCGCGCGCTTACTTTTATTGAGGCCCCGATGATTCATTGGCCGGACAGCATGTTTACGTATTGCGGCCAGGACGCCCTGTTAATGCCTAATGACGCTTTTGGCCAGCATCTTGCCTCCAGCCGGAAGTTTGATGATCAGGTTGACCAATGTGTATTAATGGAAGAAGCGGAAAAGTATTATGCCAATATCCTTTGGCCCCTGGGAAATATAATTTTAAAAAAGATCCAGGAAATCCAAAAGTTAAATATTCCGCTTAAGATTATCGCGCCCAGCCACGGGATAATCTGGCGCAGGGACCCGGTTAAAATAATTGATGCCTATGTTTCCTGGGCAAAAGGAGAGGCTAAGAATAAAGTTGTGGTAATCTATGAAACGATGTGGGGCGCAACCCGGAAGATGGCTGCTAAAATTGTTGAGGGGCTGATTTCATCCGGAGTTGAGGCTAAGCTTTATGATATAGCGCAAAGTGACCGCACCGAAGTAATTACGCAGATGCTTTCAGCTAAAGGGTTTATTTTTGGCTCATCCACCCATGATAATGATATGTTGCCTAACCTGGCGGCATTTTTAGAGATTGTCAAGGGGTTGAAGCCAAAAGATAGAAAGATGGGTTTTTTTGGTTCGTATGGCTGGGCCGCAGGCGCAGTCAAAGAAATGGAGGAGCTTTTGAAAGATAGCATCGCGCTTCCCGCGGCTCCGGGGATAGCTTTTAAGTATCTTCCGGATGAGCAGGAGATGCAAAAGTGTTTTGAATTCGGTAAACAGTTTGCTCAGGGGTTATAATGATTAATTTGCCTAAGGATATAATAGATTTTTTCCACGCGCAAGGCTGTGTTTTAGTCTCAACTATAGATAAGGCGGGTTTTCCGCACAGCTCCTGCAAAGGGCTGGTGAAGATTGGCCATCAGGGGGAGATTTACCTTATGGATGTCTATCATGGCCGCACCAGCGAGAATTTAAAACGTAATCCGCTGATAAGCGTGAGCGCTTTTAATGAACATAAATTTGTAGGTTATTGTTTGAAAGGTAAAGCTAAGGTTGTGCCTGAAGGTAAGATCAGCCAGGAGATCATTAAATCCTGGGAAGATAAAGTTACCTCCAGGCTTACGCAAAGGCTGCTTAAAAATTTGCACGAAGAAAAAGGCCACTTGCATCATCCGGAAGCAAAACTTCCGCATCCCAAATATCTTATTCTGGTTAAAATAGAGGAGATTGTGAATCTTGCTCCTGTTTCGGTATAGAAAAGGAGGATGGAATGGCTAAACATGTAAAGGTTTATAGCACCCCTACCTGTCCTTGGTGTGTCCGCGTTAAGCAATTTTTAGATGACAATAAAATTGTTTTTGAAAATATTGATGTCTCAAGCGACGCGCAGGCGATGGAAGAGATAAAGCAGAAATCGGCTCAGATGGGCGTGCCGGTTTTGGATATTGAAGGCCAGATCATCGTGGGTTTTGACAAAGAAAAGATCAAGCTCGCCTTAGGAATTTAATATGCACGATTTGATTATTATCGGAGCAGGCCCTGCGGGGATTACTGCCAGTGTTTACGCCGCCAGAAAAAGAATGAATTTTCTGGTGATCAGCCGGGATATCGGCGGCCAGGCTGCCTGGAGTGGCGATATTGAAAATTATACGGGGTATCAGTTTATCAGCGGCCCGGAGCTAACCGCAAAGTTTGAAGAGCATATGCGCAACTATAACATTGCCCTCAGGGAAAATGAAGAAGCGCTGGAGGTTGAAAAATCCGGCCGCGAAATTTTTGTTAAAACGGACAAATCCGCTTATCAGGCCAGAAGTTTAATTATTGCTTCCGGAAAAAAATCCAGAGAATTAGGCGTCCCCGGGGAAGCGGAGTTTAAAAATCGCGGCTTGACTTATTGCGCTACTTGCGACGGCCCGTTGTTTTCGGGGAAAAATGTGGCGGTTATCGGAGGGGGCAACTCCGCGCTGGACGCAGCTTTGCAGTTAATCAAGATTGCCGGATACGTATATATTATTAATAATACCGGGAAGCTGGAAGGCGACGCGATTATACTGCAGAAAGTTCAGGAAGCAAAAAATGTCAGGATATTTAATGATTCCCGGGTGGTTTCTATAACCGGCGATAAATTTGTTAAAGCGATTAAGATTAATCATAAGGATAAGGAAGGGTCTTTGGATGTTGAGGGGGTTTTTGTGGAGATAGGGCTTGAGCCTAATATTGGGTTTGCTAAAGATATTGTTAAAAATGAGCGCGGAGAGATAAAAATAGGCGCGCGCAATCAGACCAATATCCCGGGGATTTTCGCGGCAGGCGATGTAACAGATGTTCCGGAAAAACAGATTATCATTGCCGCCGGCGAAGGCTCCAAGGCAGCTTTAAGCGCTTTTAGGTACCTTGCGCAAAATAGGTTTTAAATCAGGATATGCCTGAAAAAACCAAGTTTATAGAGTTAAAAGAGATTTTTAAGCGTTTACATGGGCCGGCAGGCTGCCTGTGGGATAAAAAGCAGACGCATAAAACCCTGATTAATGATTTCCGGGAAGAGGTGGAGGAGTATATTGCGGCTGTAAAAAAAGGCGACCACCGCCATATGCAGGAGGAGCTGGGCGATGTGTTGCTGCACGTGATGTTTAACGCCCAGATTGCCTCCAAGAATAATAAATTTGATATTGAGGATGTGATTGAAGGGTTATCCGGTAAATTAAAACGCCGGCATCCGCACGTGTTTGGTAAAACTAAAGTAAAATCCACCCGGCAGATAATCGCTAATTGGAATAAAATTAAAAAAAATGAGAAAAAATCCGCTGGTAAGCAAAAAGATAAGATGCGGCAATAAATATCTTGACGCCTTTTGTATTAAACTGCTGAAGAAGAATTTTATACTTTTGCGCGGCAGCCGAGGGTATATTATGTGCGGTTATCTGAATCTCAGCGTGGCTGATAAATTTAAAGATGTGGCAATTAAATTAGCGGGGGTTTCCACTATAAAAGAGGCTTTGCAAGCTAAGGTGCATTCCTGCTCTCAGCCGGCTAAGGCGTTAGGTATATACAAAGATCAACCCGTCAGGGAGGTTTTAAAGGCCATTGCCTAGAGTTATCCCTAGAGCCGCTTAGGCAGGAGATCCCCTATTCTGCGGATAACTGATTCTAAAAAGAAAAATATAGGAATCTGGCGGCAGTTTTGTTATAATAAAATTAAACACCATAATCGGGGGGCTAAAATGAGAGACAGGATTGAAAAAGCTTTAGACAAAGTCAGGCCAATGCTTCAGGCAGACGGCGGCAATGTGGAGTTAGTTGAGGTTACGCCTGAGGGGGTAGTGAAACTAAGATTAAAAGGCAGCTGCGGATGCTGTCCGATGAGTTCAATGACTCTAAAAAACGGAATTGAAAAAATTATCAGGCAGGAAGTCCCGGAAGTCAAAGAGGTTATAGCTTTATAGAGTCGTATTTAAATGGTTCTGGCTGCGAAATTCATCCGCTTAAAGAAAATAATTGCAGGTTATGAAAGCTGCCTGGTTGCGTATTCGGCCGGAGTAGACAGCACTTTATTGCTTAAAGCGGCTTTGACGGTTTTGCCCAAGGACAAAGTCCTGGCAGTAACCGCGGTTTCAGAGACTTATCCTGAGAAAGAGTTAGCGCAGGCAAAATCTTTAGCCAGGCAGCTCGGCGCCCGGCATAAAATTATCAGGACCGCGGAGTTAAAAAATAAAAAATTTACCGCTAACCCGCGAATTCGCTGTTATTTTTGTAAAAAAGAATTATTTTCTAAATTAAAATTAATCGCCAAGAAAAATAATTTAAATTTTGTTTTGGATGCCAGTAACCTCACGGATAAAAAAGACTACCGGCCCGGAGCAATAGCTAAAAAAGAGCTGGAAGTCATCTCCCCTTTGGCAGAGGCGGGCTTTACTAAAGAGGATATCCGGAGCTTAAGCAAAAAACTCAAACTTCCGACTTGGGATAAACCGGCCTTGGCTTGTTTGGCTTCGCGCATACCGTATGGCACCGAGATTACGGCGGATTTGTTAAAACGCATACAGCAGGCGGAAGTTTATTTAACAGCTTTAGGATTTTTCCAGGTGCGTTTAAGGCATTACGGCAGCCTTTGCAGAATTGAGGTGCCTGAGAAAAACATTGTTTTGCTCGCGCGCCGGCGCAAAGAGATAATCAACAGGCTAAAAAAGATAGGTTATAATTATATCACATTGGATTTGGAAGGTTACCGCACCGGCAGCCTACACCGGGAAATTAAATGAAAAAAGTTTATTTAGATTACGCCGCCACCACTCCTTGCGATCCGGAAGTATCAGAGGCAATGCAGCCTTATCTTTTTGATAAATTCGGCAATGCCTCCAGCATCCATGCTTATGGGCAAGAAGCTAAGGCAGCTTTGGAAAACAGCCGCCAGATTATCGGCGCCTCTATCAACGCCAAGCCGGAAGAGATTATCTTTACCTCCGGCGGCACGGAATCAGATAATACCGCGCTTTTAGGGGTAAGCTACGCGCTGGAGAAAAAGGGCAATCATATTATTACTACCGCCATTGAACACCACGCTGTAAGCGCGCCCGCTCAATTTCTGGAAAAAAGAGGCTTTAAAATAACTTATCTGGGGGTAGATAGCGACGGCTTGGTTTCTTTGGATGAATTTAAAAAGGCGATTACGGATAAAACTATCTTAGTCAGCGTGATGCACGCTAATAACGAGATCGGCACAATCCAGCCGATAGCCGAGATCGGAAAAATCACCCGGGAAAAAGGGATTTATTTCCATACCGACGCAGTGCAGACCTTTGGCCATATTCCCATTGATGTTGACCGCTTGAATATTGATTTATTATCGCTTTCGGCGCATAAATTTTACGGGCCTAAGGGGGTAGGGGCTTTATATGTCAGGAAAGGCACGCGCCTTGAGCCTTTTTTGCGCGGCGGAGACCAGGAAAGAAACCGGCGCGCCTCCACGCATAATATCCCCGGGATTGTGGGCCTGGCTAAGGCGATGGAGATCTGTAATCAAAAAATGGAAGATGAAATTAAATTTCAATCGGCCCTGCGCGATAGGTTGATTAAAGAGATCCCTTTAAGGATTCCGCAAGTAAAACTCAACGGCCATCCAGCTAAGCGCCTGCCGAATAATGTTAATTTTTCCATTAAATTTATTGAAGGCGAGTCCATACTTTTAAGCCTGGATATGCTGGGGATTGCCTGTTCCACGGGGTCGGCCTGCACCTCCAGTTCATTAGAGCCTTCGCATGTGCTTCTGGCGATTGGCCTGAATCATGAGACCGCGCACGGCTCTTTGCGCATTACCCTGGGCCGCTGGACTCTTGAGCGCGATATTGATTACCTCCTGGAAAAACTCCCTCTGGTAGTTGCTAAATTACGCGCGATGTCCCCGCTTTTTGATGAGAAATAAAATACTTGAATATTTTAAAAAGAGTCACGAGTATGTTTCGGGAGATGAGCTTGGCCAGCATCTGGGTATCAGCCGCCAGGGGCTCTGGAAATATATTCAGGACCTGAAAGATTTAGGTTATGATTTTGCCGCTGTCCCGCACTTAGGTTACCGCCTGGAATCCTGTCCGGATAAACTTCTTGATTTTGAAGTAGGCTATCGCCTGAATACCAAATTCATCGGCAAACAGATAAAGTATTTTAATGATCTTGCTTCAACGATGGATTACGCTATGCAGTTAGGCATGGAAAATGCCGCGGCAGGGACGCTGGTTTTGGCTGAGTCTCAGACCAAAGGCCGCGGCAGGTTAGGCCGAAGCTGGTATTCGCCAAAATATAAAGGATTATACCTGTCTTTAATCTTGCGGCCGGATATGCCGTTAGCGCAGGCGCCGATTTTAACTTTATTTTCCGCGGTAAGCGTCTGCGAGGCGGTTAAGGCTGTTACCGGGGTAGATTCCCGCATAAAATGGCCGAATGATATTTTAGTGCGTCAGAAGAAACTGGGCGGGATTCTAACCGAGGTTAGCGCGGAAACCGATAAAATAAATTTTGTGATTATCGGCCTGGGTTTAAATGTGAATAACGATAAAAAAGACCTGATTAGCGGCGCAACCTCCATAAAAAACGAATTAAAAGAAAATATTAACCGGGTTAATCTATTGCAGGAGATTCTGCGCCGGATGGAGCAGAATTATTTATTGCTTACCCATAAAGGCGGCCCGGCGATAACCGAGAAATGGCGCGAGCATAACCTTACCCTGGGCAGGCGGGTAAAGGTGTATAGCCAGAAAGAGCATTACGAAGGAGAAGCGGTTAATATTGATAGAGACGGCAGCCTGCTTTTGCGCGATGACCATGGTTTAGTGCGGAAAATTACCGCCGGAGACGTAGTGCACTGCCGGTAAGCCGGGGAGGGAGAGCAGGCATCCATTAATGTAAACCGAGTAAAATATTGAGGTTGACAATAATCCCGGCCATATTTATAATGATTGCCGGGTTTATTATTTTATGGGGTATGAATATGCGTCTCCATTTCCGCTTTAGCTTGGTAATAGTTTCCCCTTTGAGTTGGAAACTGTTTCCCCTTTGAGTTGGAAACTATTACCAAGGTAATCGGGAAATGGGGGGGGCGAGATCTTAGGAGATTTAGGGGGTTTTATGACAAGAAAAGAGATAGGACAGTTGTTGGATTTACCTTTAGCGCAGCTTACTGCTTTGGCGGACAAAACCCGCAGAGAGTTTGCCGGTTCAGGCATTGATCTTTGCAGCATTATGAACGCTAAATCAGGACTGTGCGCCGAGGATTGTAAGTTTTGCGCCCAAGCAAGCTGCCACAGCACCGGCGCGGCAGTGTATGCTTTAAAGAAAAAAGGGGAGATGCTGGAAGCTGCCCGGCGGGCAAAAGATATCGGCGCGCAGAGGTTTGATATTGTCACCAGCGGCGATTCCCTTTCAAAAGATGAATTAAAATTAATTTGCGAAGCAGTCTACGAAATAACGCGGAAAATCGGCATTAAGATGTGCGCTTCTTTAGGCGCGCTTGATGAGCAGGCATTTAGCAGGCTGAAAGAAAGCGGGCTTGCGCAATACCACCATAATCTTGAAACCTCCGCGAATTTTTTTCCCAAAATCGTCACCACGCATACTTTCCAGGACAGGGTTAATACCATTAAAGCCGCCAAAAAAACAGGGCTAAGGGTTTGCAGCGGAGGGATTATCGGCTTAGGCGAAACTATGCAGGACAGGATAGATATGGCGTTGTGTTTGAAGGAGCTTAATGTGGATTCGGTTCCTTTAAACGCATTAGTGCCGATTAAAGGCACTCCGCTGGAAGCGCAAAATCCGGTTACCCGCGATGAGGTGTTAAGGACGATAGCGATTTTTAGGATAATTTTAAAAGATAAAGTAATCAAAATTGCCGCCGGCAGGGAGCCGGTCTTAAAAGATTCCCAGATAACCGCCTTCAGCGCCGGCGCCAACGGTATGCTCATCGGCGGATATTTAACCATTAAAGGCAGAAGCCCGGAAGACGACCGGAAGTTAATCACCGAGATAGAAAAATTATGGCAGATATAGAAGGCTTTTTAAAACAAAAGCAGGTTGAGGGTTTGCTAAGGGCCTTAAAGCCCGTAACCTGGCGTTGTCAGGGGAGGATCCGGGTTAACCATCAGGAATATATTGATTTTTCTTCCAATGATTACCTTGGCCTTTGCGGCCATCCTAAATTAATTGCCGCCGGGAAAAAGGCAATGGATGAATTCGGCACCGCCGGCTGCGCCTCGCGGCTTTTAAGCGGCGATTTGGAGCTGCATCATCAATTAGAAGAAAAGATCGCCGGTTTTAAACATAAAGAGGCGGGGCTATTCTTTAATTCCGGATACCAGGCAAATGCAGGGATCATTAGCGCTCTTTATGGCCGCGGGGATGTTATATTTTTTGACCGTTTAAGCCACGCCAGCCTGGTTGACGCGGTAATGCTTTCGCAAGCCAGATTTTTCCGTTTTCAGCACAATGATATGGCCAGCCTGGAGGATTTGCTTAAACAGGAACGCTCAAAGTTTAAAGGCGCCTTGATTATTACCGAAAGTATTTTCAGCATGGACGGAGATAAAGCGCCGTTAAAAGACCTGGTACTCTTGAAAGAAAAATATAATTGCGAGATTTTTGTTGATGAGGCGCATGCCACGGGGATTTTTGGGGAAAACGGAAGCGGTTTAGTGCAGGAACAAGGCCTGGAAGAAAAAGTGGATTTTATTATGGGCACTTTTAGCAAGGCATTAGCCGGTTTTGGGGCGTATTTGGCAACTTCCGCAAACGTAAAAAATTATTTGATTAACACCTGCAGGAGTTTTATTTATTCAACTGCGCTTCCGGCGGGCGTTGTTGCCGGTAATTTGGCCAGCCTGGAGTTAGTGGCTGAAGAGCCGCAGCGCAGGGCAAAACTTAAAAAAACGGCGGAAAATTTTCGCGCTGCCTTAAAAAATAAAGGTTTTCCGGCCAAGGGCGACGCGCAGATAGTGCCTTTAATTATCGGCGATAATTTAAAAACATTGGATTTTGCCGATGGCTTACGGAAAAAGGGGTTTTGGGTCCTGCCTATCCGGCCGCCTACCGTGCCAAGCGGCAGCGCGCGCCTGAGGTTTTCTTTAACTTTTAATCACGATGAAAAAACCTTAAATAATCTTATTGATGAAATCTCCGCAATCAAAATTTAAACTTTTAGACAGGGGTTTTAAAGATACCCTGGCCTTAATCCCGGGTTGGGCCAGCGACTACAGGGTGTTTGACAGCCTGGATTTAAAATATAATTATTTATTGCCGGTTGAGTTTTATCCTGCCGGCTTCAGCCGGCCGCTGATTAAGTTTCTTAAGGACGAGCTTTTAAATAAAATTTCTCTTTGGGGGTGGTCTTTGGGAGGGTTTTTGGCGCAGGGTTTTGCGGCTGCCTATCCTGAGCTTATTGAAGAGTTAATCTTGGTGAGCATTCGCAGCCAATATGACGCGGAATCTCTGGAGAAAATAAAATCTCAGCTTTTAAAAAATAGGAAGGCATTTCTTTATAGCTTTTATTTAGAATGTTTTTCCAAAAATGATTCTTCCGGCTCAAGCTGGTTTAAAAAGCACCTGCTCAAGGATTATTGCTGCGGGTTTGAGCTTGAGGGGTTGATATCCGGATTGGATTATCTGTCTCAAGCCCGGATAGAGCCGAGGTTTTTACTTAAGTTTAAGAAATTAAGGATTTTTCACGGCGAAGAAGATAAGATCGCGCCTTTTAATGAGGCCCGGAGGATTAAAGATAATCTGCCGTTAGCCGATTTTATTAATATGCCCGGGATAGGGCACCTGCCGTTTCTGGCAGAGGATTTTAAGGCGAGATTTTATCATGGATAAGGAAACTATCGCTAAAAATTTCTCCCGTTGCGCGCGTACTTACGATGCGTATGCCGGTATTCAGAATAAAACCGGGGGGCATCTTTTGGGCTTGATCAGGAGGAACGGATTCAAACAGATCCTGGAGATAGGCTGCGGTACCGGTAATTATACCCTGCTTTTAAAAAATAAATTTAAAACCGCTAAGCTGCTGTCGGTAGATATATCGCAAACTATGCTTGAGCAGGCGCGCGGGAAATTTAGAAAAGGCGAGATTGAGTTTAACCTGGCCGACGCGGAGAATCTGTCTTTAAACCGGAATTTTGATTTGATCACCTCCAATGCCTGTTTTCAGTGGTTTGGTAATTTAAATACGGCCTTGCGCGGCTATGCCAATTTGCTTGATTCAGAAGGGCAAATTTTATTTTCAATCTTTGGCCCCGGCACCTTCAAAGAATTGAATGAGTCATTAAGAGCGCTTAATCCGGGTGTATCTGCTAACGCGAAAAATTTCATAACCCGCGATAGATTAAGATTATTTTTAAAAAATAGTTTTAAGGAGATTGAAGTGGATGAGTGTAACTATGAAGAGGATTTTTCCTGCCTTAAAGAGCTATTGCGTAAGATTAAATATACCGGTACCAGAGGAGAAGGTTTTGGCGGCAAAATATTATTTACCCGTGAAGCTTTAAACAGATTAGAAGATATATATCTGGACAAGTATAAGAGGATTAAGGCCACTTATCAGGTTTTTTATTGCGGGGCTAAAAAATGAAAGCAATATTTGTTGCCGGCACAGGCACAGGGATAGGCAAGACTATGGTTACCGGATGCCTTTTTGGGTATTTAACCGCGCAAGGCTATAACGTGATTACCCAGAAATGGGTGCAGACCGGAAGTAAATCCATTTATGCTTCGGATATCGGAGAACATTTTAAAATCGCCAAACAAGATTTAGGCAGAAGAAGAGGGATTTTTCCGTTAATGCTGCCTTATATATTTAAAGCCGGAGCGTCCCCGCATTTGGCCGCGGAGTCGGAAAATCGCAAAATCAGCATTAATATAATCAAGAAAAGTTTTAAGGCGTTAGTTTCCCAATTTGATTTTGTAATAGTAGAAGGATCCGGAGGCGCGCTGGTGCCTTTTAACAGAAAAAAACTTGTGATTGATATAGTTAAAGAACTTAAAATACCGGTTTTGCTGGTCGCCGGCAATGAATTAGGCGCGATTAATCATACTTTATTGACACTGGAATCATTAGGCGCAAGAAAGATTAAGGTCCTGGGCGCAGTTTTTAATAATTTTAAAAGACAAAACAACATAATTCTTAAAGATAATCCTCAGATTGTAAAGCAATTAACGGGTAAGATAATTTTTGGCGTTTTGCCTTATAAGCCTGCGCGCAAAAAGGTTTACGCAAAATTTATGCCCATCGGCAAACAAATACTTAAGCAGCTAAAACTCCATGGATAACCTGTTTAAAAAAGATTCACAATTTCTCTGGCATCCTTATACGCAAAGCAAGGATTGCCGCAAGGCTCCCCCGGTTTTGATTAAAAAAGCCAAAGGTCTAAAGCTTTACGACGACCGGGGGAATTTCTATTATGACTCTATCTCCAGCTGGTGGTGCAATGTGCATGGGCATAACCATCCTGAAATAAAGAAAGCTATCAATAAACAGCTGAATTCTTTAGAGCATGTTTTATTCGCCGGTTTTACCCATGAACCGGCGATCAGGTTAGCGGAGAAACTGATTTCTCTGGCGCCGAAAAATTTGCGCAAAGTATTTTTTTCCGATAACGGCTCAACCGCGGTAGAGGTAGCTTTGAAGCTGTCGTTTCAATATTGGCATAATACCGGTAATACTAAGAAAACTAAATTTGTTTCGTTGGATTACGGTTATCACGGGGATACCCTTGGCGCGATGAGCGTAAGCGGCCTGGATCTTTTTAATGAAGTGTTTACTCCGCTGCTTTTTTCATCTTATAAGGTTCCGTCTCCTTATTGCTACCGTTGCCCAATGGGAAAAGATAAGGGGCATTGCGCCTTTGATTGCCTAAAACCCCTTGCGAAACTTCTACAAGAAAAATCTCAGGAGATCTGCGCGATAATTCTTGAGCCGCTGGTTTTGGGCGCAGGAGGGATGATTGTTTACCCTAAAGAATATCTGGAAAAAGCGGCTGTCCTGGCAAAGAAAAATAATGTGCATTTAATTTTAGATGAAGTGGCAACGGGTTTTGGCAGGACCGGAAAAATGTTCGCCTGTGAATACGCGCCGGATGTTAAGCCGGACATTTTTTGTATTTCAAAAGGCATTACCGCAGGATACCTGCCTCTGGCTGCGACTTTAGCCGGCGAAAAAATCTTCCGGGCGTTTTGCGACGATTATCAACAGAGAAAAACTTTTTTTCACGGCCATACTTATACCGCAAATCCCGTAGCCTGCTCTGCGGCATTAGCCAGTTTAGAGATTTTTGAAAAAGATAGGACTTTAGAGAGGATGCAAAAAATAATCCCCCGGTTTCATCAGGGATTAGAGAAATTCAGGGATTTGCCATTAGCCGGGGACGCGCGCTATATCGGGTTAATCGGCGCCATTGAGCTGGTGAAAAATAAGCAGACAAAAAAGAGTTTCGGCATTGCTGAGCGCATAGGTTTAGAGGTTTTCAGGCGGGGGTTAAAAAATAATCTTGTTTTGCGGCCGCTGGGCAGTATAATCTATCTATTCCTGCCGTTGCGCATTAAGGAAAATGAGTTAAGGGATATTTTAAAGAGAGCTTATAGCGTGTTAAAAAGCTTGAAATAGGAGAGGCCTGATGTTTATCCATAGCGTGTTATTTGAAATTAAGCCTGAAGAGGTTGCCAAGTACCGCAAGGATAGCTTGATGTGGGCAGGTTTTGCTAAAAAGGCCCGCGGTTTTATATCGTATCAGACTATGAAACGGCTTGGCTATAATCGTCAATACGCCTCGGTATATCAGTGGCGGAAAAAAACCGACCACGATAAGTTTATGCGCAAATATCATGAATCGCTGGTTAAAGCATCCGCGGCAAAAGTAAAAGTTTTAGGTTATTTTAACCTTAAACTGATAGATAAGGTTTAGCTCTCCCCGGAAACCGCTTTTTACTCCTGTTTACCCATGCTTAAAGATATACTGGCGGCGCCTGGCCCAGGCAGGCAGCGCCTTCAGCGCTTTCCGGACGGCGAAGTAGCGCAGCCTCCGCTGCGATTGCAGGTTTTAACTAAGAAACGGCCCCGTTATTTAAAGAAACCAGCGGTTAATTTCGCCGGTTTTTTCATTAAGCATAAAGCCCTTAACCCTGGCCCAACGATGGTTTAGAGTATTATACGTCCGGTACATTTGGCGTATCCTTTCTGTTGGGGAAGACGTTTCCGCGTCCACCCTGGATTAAAGATTTGATTCCAAACAGAAAGATACGCCTTTTTTAATTCCAGTAAAGCGAATTTACACAATTTGGAGTATATCACCCTCATTAAGTGGCTGATTGACATAACCCTAAGTATATTATATAATTACTAAACTATGGAATTAAACGAGATTACTCAACAGAGGTTATCAAAACGCCAGGCTATTGAAGCTATCGGAGCCAGGGTGGATGATTGTGTTTTTCGCGGCCGCGCGGAGATCTCCTCTATTTTAGAAAATTTTCAAGAGGCTGCTAAGGCGGTATTAGCCGGGAGGATTACTGCCAAACGCTCTCATGGCAAGGTGAGTTTTCTTGATTTGCGGGATGCTACCGGAAGGATCCAGCTTTATGTAAAATCCACGGAACTGCCGGCGGGAAAAGCCAAAGTATTTGAAAATATTGATATTGCCGATATTTTAAGCGTCAAAGGCGAACTTTTTAAAACGCATACCGGTGAGCCGACGCTGCGGGTTGAGGATTTTACGGTTTTAAGTAAAGCGATTATGCCCCTGCCGGAAAAATGGCACGGCCTTAAAGACGCGGAGCTGCGGTATCGGCAGCGCTATCTGGATATAATTTCAAACGAAGAAGTCAAGAAAGTATTTTTACTGCGTTCACGCATTATTCAGGAGATCCGGAAATTTTTAGACGGCCGGGGATTTTTAGAGGTGGAAACGCCGATGATGCACGATATTCCCGGAGGAGCCGCCGGCAGGCCGTTTAAGACATTTCATAATGAATATAAAATGGATCTGTATTTAAGGATTGCCCCGGAGCTGTATCTTAAAAGATTATTAGTGGCAGGCCTTGATAAGGTCTATGAGATTAACCGTTCTTTCCGCAACGAAGGTGTTTCTACGCGGCATAACCCTGAATTTACCATGCTTGAGGTTTATCAGGCTTACGCGGATTACGAAGATATGATTAAATTGACCCAGGATTTAGTGGTGCATTTAGCCAAAGAGGTCCTCGGGACAGATAAACTTATTTATCAGGAGAAAAATTTAAGCCTTAAAACTCCCTGGGCCAGGTTGTCTTTTGCGCAGATGGTTGAGGAGAAATTCGGCATCAAGCCAGGCGATGAGCCCGGCGTAATGTTAGCTAAGCTGCAGGCGAAAAATTTTGCCGGGGATAAAGATAAGCTTACGCGTTCGCAGATTAATAAGATCATTGAAGAGCAGTTAGAGCAGCGCCTGCTGGCCGATCCGACTTTTGTCACGGATTATTTTACCGCGCTTTGCCCTTTAGCCAAAACTAAAAAAGATAACCCTTTGATTTCCGAAAGATTTGAATTATATATCGCCGGAATGGAAGTGGCTAACGCCTATTCGGAGTTAAACGATCCGCTTGAGCAGCGCAGGCGCTTTGAAGAAGAAACCGGAGAGCTCAATACTGGCGAGGATAAGGGCGTGGATACGGATTACTGTTTAGCGCTGGAGCATGGGATGCCTTGCGCCGGAGGGCTGGGAATCGGCATTGACCGCCTGGCGATGCTTTTAACTAATCAGCCTTCAATCAGGGATGTGATTCTTTTTCCTTTGCTGAGGACAGAAGAACGGGTTAAAGAAATATAAAATGTTCTGTGAATTATGGCTTAGCCAGAAATACCTGAAGGCCGGGATTAAAGAGAAAATTATCTCGGTTACGGCGTTAATCTCCATGCTGGGCATTGCCATAGGCGTTTTAGTGTTGATTGTGGTTTTGGCGGTAATGAGCGGGTTTGACCGGTTTCTGGAAGATAAGATGGTCGGCACCAACGCGCATTTATCTCTGGAATTTTACGCGGGCTTGCGGTCGCCGGATAAAATAATGGGGGACCTAAAAAATAATCCTCATATCCTGGGGGCTGCGCCGTTTGTGGCGGGGCAGGCCTTCGTCAGGACCAGCAGCAGGCAGGTTTTCGGAGTTGAGGTCCGCGGCATTGACCCTAAATTGCAAGCGGAGATATCCAAAGCCGCCGAATATATTAAATTTGGAAGTTTAAATGTAAGCGGCAATGAGGCAATCATCGGCGAGGAGTTAGCCTTGCGTTTAGGCCTGGGCCTGGGGGATAAAATCAGCCTGATCTCTCCGGCGACTTTAGCTAAAACAGAATTTTTAATTAAGGGGATCTTTAATAGCGGGATGTATCTTTATGATTCA
>Ga0172370_10006035_pt1 | contig 15346 bp, 19 predicted proteins | sample LakKiv5m_FD_114538 | JGI IMG/M metagenome (GOLD analysis project Ga0172370, IMG submission 114538) | Freshwater microbial communities from Kabuno Bay, South-Kivu, Congo - kab_022012_11.5m | ecosystem: Environmental > Aquatic > Freshwater > Lake | place: Democratic Republic of the Congo...
ACGAGTGTCACGGGCATGGGATAGAGGAAGCCCTGCGGGCCGATGTCTATGCGAGTGGACATGAGACCTCCCTGCGTCGATATCTGGAAGGCGGTACCCGGATCCGCCGTCGTTTACGCCGCCCCGAAGGCGGCGCGGCCACGCCGACGTCCCTGGGCGGGCCTGATGCGATGCGCTCGGTGCCCGCGATGGCCGTGTCCATGTCTCACGCAACACCTTTGCGCATCGCCACGCCCATCGCACCCAGCAACAGGACCGTTGTAGCTACCGTGACGATCCACAACTGCCGGTTCAAGCGGAACATGGGCAGGCCCATGAAGAGGATCGCACCGAAGAAGAGACCAAGATATGGCGCGAGGATCTCGTACCGCATGGGCGAGCGGAACTCGACAGACCACGTGTAGTCCACCACGAGCATGAAGGCTACAAACGCGAGGAACAGTATCGGACCAACCCAGTACAGCCAACCGGCCCCTTCACGGGCGAACGCGACCTAACGGCGTTCACAACCCCCCACACGGTGCACGCCGCCCACCACGGCTCGAACCCCGGCTGAGCCTGCACGTCACGCCCTTCGGTCCGCATCGACTGTCTGATCACGGTCTTCCACTTCGCCGGATCCGCCCTCCGGATGTCGGTGAGGTAGATCTCTCATTTCTTGAGCGCATACCGTGCCGCCAGCTTGAGCTTTCCGAGCTTCCCCTTCTTCTTGGCCATGATGGTCTCATACAAGTCCTCCGCATCTTCGGGTGGGACGACTTCTGCATCCTTCCTCACGAGCGTCATAGCTCCGGTAGGACAGGTGGTGACACAATTGCCGCAACCGATACACCGGTCGAGGTTGACCCGTGAGACATCCAGACGGTCGTCGATGGTCACGGCATTCACCTGGCACCTCTCGACACAGGTCTCGCATCCGGTGCAGGCCCCGGCGTCAACCGACGCATAGAAGTTGGTTGCCCAGAATTCAACCGGTTTGGGCAGCTTCTTCTGCATGCTCAGCATCCCGCAGCAGCACCCACAGCATGCGCAGACGAAGTCGACCTTCCTGGTGTTCGACGGCTGCAGGACCAACCCCTCGGCCTCGCTCATCCGGGCGATCTCGAGGGCATCCTCCTTGTCTATAGCCCTCCCGCTCTCATTTCGAATGACGACCCTCGCCATGTCGCCGAGCGCCATACACGTTTCCCGACGGGCGGTCTTGCTGCAGGGATGCCCCTTCATCGCTGCCGACTTCCTGCATATGCATTCCAGGACGGCAAAGGGCCCATCCGAGCCCGCGATGATGCCGGTAAGGTGGTCGTAGGTGGTGACCTGCTGCTCGAACGACAGGCTCTTCTCCACGGGTATGGTCCGCATCTGCGACACTTCTGTGCTCAGCAAGGCGAGCCCGAAGGCTCTGTCCGACGTGTACTCGGCGACGTCATCAAGGAACTCTGGAGTGAGCTTCTTCAGCTGACCCTCGTACATGCCGACGACGAACGGCGTCGTGAAGAAATGCCGCGCACCCTCCTTCTCGACGAGCCCGATGACCCCGTTCATCGCCATACCATCGAGCATGCTCTCCATGGTGCTGAACGCCATCCGACTCCCCTTGATCGACCCATGGATGCGCTCGATCGAGGTGGGTTTGTAGGTGAGATGCAGGGCAAGTTGCGCCTCTTCAGGGCTGAAGAATCTCTTGAGAATGCGTATCTCGGCCCCCGACCTGCTCGCGGGATACCCGACGGCCTGCCGGTCTAGATGCTGCTGAAGTTTCCGGTAGATCTGTTCTGAACTCTCCATTCTGTTACCTTCCCCCGCCCTGATGACGTCCGCCTCGTGATTGTACCGCCAAGCATCAGCCTACCGGCCCGGGCTCCTGGAAGCGGGCGAGAACGCTGGACAACACTTCTTTCGAGATCTCGAGTTCGTCTGCGATCACCTCGTCGGCACCGAGGCTGTACAGCGCCTCCATCTCTTTGAGGTAGCGACTGCGTACTACGATGAGCGCACGCGGGGCCAGCCTGCGCGCCAATTCGACGATGCGGCGGGCGGCGGCCGGGTCGTTGATCACCACGACGATCGCACGCGCCTTCTCAACCTCGACATGGTGCAGGATCGCCTCGTACGTCGCGTCGCCGTAGTGGATGGCCTCCCCCTTCTGCAACTCATCGCGCACGACCTCGGCGTTGATCTCGATGACGGCATAGGGTATGCCGGCCGTGCGGGCGGCCCGGGCCAGGTTGCGGCCGGTCACGCCGAAGCCCACGATGATGATGTGTTCCTCATATGGATGTTCCACCGTGAGCCGGGCGGATCCACTGCCCCGACCGAAGCGGGAGGCGGGCGAGGTGTTTTGGAGCGTCTGCGCAACCCGAGGCGCGACTGCGAACATCGCCGGAGCGAGGAGCATGCTGAGCACAGCAGTGTCGAGGACCGTCTGGAACATATCGTCGCCCAGGAGTCCGGCGGTGACCGCCGCGGTCATCGCCACGAGAGAGAACTCCCCGATCTGGCCGAGAGACATGCCGGCGAGCACGGCGTTGCGCACGGGAAGTCCCACGGCGAGGGCCGCAACGGCGCCGACCACCGGTTTGATGAGCAGGATCCCAAGCGTCAGTGCCGCCAGCCGCGCGGGTTGAGAGAGCAGGAAGTCGACATCGAGCAGCATACCGATAGAGACGAAGAACAGACTCATGAAGGCATCCCGAAACGGCAGGATCACGCCGACCGCCTGGTGCGAGTACTCCGACTCCGAGATGATCAGACCGGCGAGAAACGCGCCGAGGGCCAGCGATAGCCCCGCCTGCTGGGTGAGTAGGGCGATGCCGGCACAGATGGTCAGGACGCCCAGCAGAAACGCTTCTCGATTCCTGGTGCGGGCGATCTGGAACAGGAGCCAGGGCACCGCCCAGCGGTACGCGACGAATGCCACCGCGGCGACGCCCACCACCCTCGCGAGGAGCACGAGCACCGACGGCGAACCGGAGGCGGCCGAGTCGCCGGCCAAGAGCGGTGCCGCCAACATCAACGGCACCACCGCGATGTCTTGATAGATGAGCGTACCGAGCACCATGCGACCGTGAGGACTGTCGAGTTCGGCACGTTCCTGGAGCATCTTGAGCACGATCGCGGTACTGCTCAGAGCCACCACGAACCCGAGGTAGGCACTCTGCGCGACGTCCGATCCCATCAGGTACGTGCCTGCGCCCACAACCAGCGCGGTGCCGAACATCTGCACGGTCCCGCCGGTCAGGAACTGCCTGCGCATGTCGTAGATGCTGCTCAACGAGAACTCGAGTCCGATCACGAACAAGAGAAGGACGACACCGATCTCGGCCAGGTGCTCGATATCCTCCACTCCGCGGACGAGACCGAGTACATCGGGGCCGGCAAGTACTCCCGCCAGCAGAAAACCAGCAGAGGAGGGGATCCGGAGGCGATAGCAGATGAGGACGGCTACCACCGAGACGGCGAAGATGATGGTGATATCAAACAGTATCGTCACTTAGCCGACTCCCCGACTGCAGATTTCCTAGTCGCCACGAGGCGCATCCCCGAAGGAGACCCTTCCACCTTCCGGATTCCGGGGTGCCCTTCTAGGAACCGTCCGCGTGGGTCCGCCTGCCGAGATTCTCGTCGACCCTGAACTCGACGATCCGGCGGATCAGGTCCGCGGGCAAAGGCCGGTCGAGGGGGAACCGCACTGAGCCCTTCCCCTTCTTGTAAGGCCTGAGTTCCTCCTCGAACGCCTCCATCCCGCTCGGCACCGGATAGAACCCTATGTGTTTCGCGTAACCTGCGAAGTGCACCAGGTGACGTCCGTTCAGATCGAACGTGGGGATCGCGTAGCTGATCGTCTCCGTCGCGTCGGGCGCCGCCGTCTTGATGAGTGCCCGCACCTCTTCCAGCACGTTTTGGGTCTCGGGGGGAAACTCAGCTATGTATTCATCGATGGAGTTAGCCGTCGACCTCATCGCCATCTCGCCAACCTGCCTGCCGGTTGTGTTCGGGTGTTTCCGTGGCGCCCGCCGCCGGCATCTGTGCTTCGAACTCGACGCGCGTTGCCGGCTTGATGCGCGCCTTCTCGGAGACCGTCTTCTCACTCATGGCGCCGGCCAAACGCCTCAGGCAGGGAGTCCGCCCAAGCCTCGATTGCCTCCCAGTCGCGAATATCGCTGGGCGGCAGCTTCTTCATCGCCGGGTTTGCGTCCGGAAAGCGCAGTCCGGATGGATCGAAGGCGCCTCCGAACACGGTCACTGCGACCGGAGCGATGCTCTCGTTCTTGTTGAGGCTCTTGTCCAAGTGCCTGCGTGCGTCCACGTACTGTTCCTCGGTGTCCCCGATCGGCCCCATGCCGAAGACGGCCACGGGCATCCCGGACAACGCCTTGCGGTGGCGCGAGAGGAACCGGCGGCCCTCTCGTCTCAACCGAAAGTAGTAGAGCGCGCCTCCGAAGACGACGGCGTCGTAACCGTCGACCGAATCGACGTCCCCGGCGGCACGAACGTCGATCTTGATGCCACGTTCGCGGAGTCTCGCGGCTATCGCCTCTGCGACCTCCCGCGTGGAGCCGTATTTCGTCGCATACGCCACCAAGACTGCCACCACCGACACTCCTCTCTCGGCGTCTGTGCCGCTCGCGTGCCTGCTATCGCCTTCATCACTGGTAGAGCCGTCCGTCGTGCTTCAACCAGCCGGGCTGGTGGTCGCCCCTGGGGTCGCGGTGCATCCAGTGAACGACGCCACCCTGGTCGTTCCACTCGTACACGCCGCTGAACTCGATCGAATCACCCGGTTGTATCGAGTCGATACGCGGAGCAACGTCGATGTTGTGAGCGACGAGGAGGGTCTGTCCCGATGAGAGAACCAGGATGAACCGCTGGTGACGGCCTTCCTCGTCATCATCCGGGAGAAGACGTACAACGGTTCCGGCTCCGGTGACCTGGATCCCGCTCCGGTGCTCGGCGGAGGCGATCGCCAATTCCTCGTCGCCGGTAGGCACGGACTCCTGAACGCCGGGCTGACCGCAGCCTGTGAGCAGGATTGTCGCGAGGACCAGTGCCACAACGTGTTTCAACGTGCGAAAAATCAGCTCGTGCGTCAACGGCCCAGGTCCGCGACGGTCGCGCCCGTGACCAGCACGAGGTCGTACGGTGTGATCTCGACCTGGAGGCCCCGTCTGCCCGCGCTGACGTACACTGTCTCGTAACGTTGAGCGGAGGAGTCCACGAACGTGCGCAGCCTCTTGCGCTGGCCAACCGGACTGATCCCACCGGTGACGTACCCAGTTGCTTTTTCGGCGGCGGATGGTGCCGCCATCGCAGCGCTCTTCGCCCCCGCTACGGCGGCCAAGACGCGGAGATCGAGGGCCCCGGTCACCGGAACGACCGCCACGACCAGCTCTCCACCGGTGAGCTGCGCGACGAGCGTCTTAAAGACGGTCGCCGGATCCGCACCCATCGCTGCAGCCACGGCTTCGCCGTAGGTGCGTTCGTCACGCTCACCCACTTCGCATCGGTGGACGGTGTGACTGATGCCCTGTCTTTGAAGTGCCTTGATGGCTGGAGTCACGGCCGCGCCTCACGCGTCGGGTGTGCCGGCTTGAGCGCCGGAGGCGTTCAGACTACTCCGGTTGATGCACTGGACCGGTCCGAGTTCCGTGGCCCAGTCGAAGTATCGCCGGCGCTTCGACGACGTCGCCAACCCGTTCGCACGAGCCGACGATGCCCACATATGGCGACGGCAGGAACTCGCCCGCGCGACTGTCCGGACTCTTCCTCACCATAGGAACGCGACCCCGCGTTTGCCAAAGATATAGTCATCGAATACCAGTGTGGCCTCCTTGTTGGCCATACCGGCACACACGAGAAGTGGCAACAAGTGCTCTTCGCGGGGATGGCAGTAACGCGCAGACGGTGCGCACTGCCACTCGATCAGACGTTGTTCGCGGTCGGCTTGGGCCGACGGATCCGTACACACTTCTATCAGCCAGTCTTGAAACGCATCATTATCTGGATCTGGCGCATTCATCCTACCTCGAAAGAATGCCGTCATATTGTGGAACGAAAACCCTGATCCGACTACCAGAATATTCTCGTGCATCAACTCACGCAAGGCTCTTCCAAGAGCAACGTGCGTTGCCGGGTCAAGACCACGCACGAGCGAAAGTTGAAGCGACGGAATATCAGCTTGTGGGTACATCAGTTTTAGCGGAATGAATAGCCCATGGTCGAATCCCCGCTCAGTGTCGATCCGGGCCGGCACGTCGTTCTTATGCAACAATCCGGCGATCCTGCGTGCCAGAGTGGGGCTGCCAGGAGCCGGATAGGTGATTTCATAGGCTGCATCCGGGAAGCCATAGTAGTCGTAGTACATGGAAGGCGTGTGTGCGCCCAACAGCGTCGCGTTGCGTTCTTCCCAATGGGCGCTGACAACGAGGATAGCTTCCGGCTTCTTCAACCGAGAGGGAAGCTGAAGCATGAAGTCCACCATCGCCTTGTGGCCCGGGTCTCCGAGGATCGGCAAGGGCCCTCCGCCATGGGAGAAGTAGACGATTTGAGCCCTATCTTGCTGATCATCTTGACTATGCATAGAGACCTTTCCCCTGAAGTACCTTGGCCCGCCTCATTCCTCCGAGAAGTAGTCCGTATCCATCCGCTTGACTTCGTATATTTGCGACACTGATACACCCACGTTGTTATCAATCATGTACTTGACGAGTGTAGGTCCGTCGATCAGCACGACCCTGCTTTCGATGCGCGATGCGAAGTCGATCGCGTCACTAGAGAACGAGGCGGTGGTCAAGAAGACGCCCTTTCGGGCGCGATGGCCCTGCAGAGCTCCGGCGAACTTCTGAATCTCCGGCCTTCCAACGGTGGAATCCCACTTCTTGGCTTGGATGTATATCGCGTCGAGACCGAGCCGATCTTCCTTGATGATGCCGTCGATGCCGCCGTCCCCGGTCCTGCCGACCGCCCGGCCCGCGTCACGAAGAGAACCGCCGTACCCCATGCCGACGAGAAGCTCCACGACCAGGCGCTCGAAGAAGGCCGGCGAAGCGGCTTTGACCTGCTCCAAGACCTCCAGCTCAAGATCGACGCGAAGTTGCTGGTAGGCGGCGTCAAGCGCCTCTTCAGGGGTCGTCTCCAGCGCAACATCTTGCACAGACGGCTTGTCTTTTGCCCGCTCGTTCCGGAGTTCGCGAAACGCGACGAACTCGGGGAAGCGTTCCAAGTACTTGACGTCGATACGGTCGGGACTCGCCGCAAGTACCGACCGGCCGCGTTCAGTAATCCGAAAGACGCCGCGGCGAGGAGACTCGATGATCTCAGCCTTCTTCAAGTAGGTGCAGACCCATCCAACTCGGTTGCGCATCACCGTCTGCGGACCGCTGGAGAGATGCTGCTGTCGCTCTTCCGCGGACAAGCCGAACTCATCAGCGAGTGCCTCAACCGCTTGGCCGGCGCGATGCTCCACCCCGTCGCCAAGAAGACGAAGGAACGGCAGCATGAGGGTCTGATAGTCAGGAATCGCCATGATGCGCAGAGTGTATAGGTCGCGGCGCTCAGCCGTCAAACGCGTCGCGTCGCCAATGTCATGAGGACGATGACCATTGGCCGGTTCGTAAGGCTTCGCGGATCAGCCGCCGGCCTCTCGTGCAGTCCGAGAGGGCCTGAACGACCGCGGCACCCCGACCCCGACCGATGAGCAGAACCGCGCGACCGGTCTCGTCGACGCTGCGGACGATATTGCTCGCCGTCGAATCCCCTCATGCCGTTGCTGAGGGATGGTCCGCGGCCGGCGATCCCGGCACGGGCTCCGCATCGAGCAGCTTCCATGCGCGCACGGGGACCATCGCGCACAGAACGACAAACAAGGCTACGGTAAGCCCGAGAAACGTCGCACGCGCGCCGACGGCCTCGGTGAGAAAGCCGACCGCGACGAACCCAGCGGGGCCGGCGGCCAGGGAGGCCGATTCGATGGTTCCCACAACCCTTCCACGCAGGTGATGAGGCGTTCGCAGCTGCATGGCATGATTGAGCAGCGGTCCCACGGGTCCCCAGAACAGGCCCGACAGCGCGCCGGCTATGAGCAACTGCGTAAAGCCCGCGAGAAACGCCATCCAGACCAGCGCGATCGACGCGCCCATCATCGAGACTACGAACACGATCCGCCGCGACACCCGAAGGACCAGCTTTTCGTAGGACAGCGTGCCGACCACGATCCCTGCACTCATCACCATGAGCAATGTTCCCAGCTGTTGCGGCGCTCCCCGGCTAGTGAAGTAGACCGGGAGTATCACGCCTTCTATCGGGTAATAGAGCGCTACGACGAGCGCTACGAGAACCGCGAGGGGCAAGAGAAGCGGTTCGCGCAACACGAAGCGAAGTCCCTCTGTTGTGCCGTGCCAGACACCTCTCGGGCGCGTATCATGCGGCGGCCGGCCGGCCCCCGGCAGGCCGCGCAAGGGCACGATACTCGTGGCGGCGAGAACGAAAGCCATGCCCGTCCCAATCAAGGCCCTGCTCGCGCCCATAGTCGCGATGAGCAGACCTCCAATACCCGGACCGACAAGGTAGGCAAGCCCAAAGACCGTCTCGTGGATGCCGTTGGCTCTGTCCAGGGTCCAGCGGGCCTGCCCTGCCGCTTCCGGAAGCATGGCTTCTCGGGCTGTGGCACCGGCCGGATCGAAGAGCGCGCCCAGCACAGCCAGTACGACGAGAACACCGACTGTGAGGCCGTCTAGGGCATCCACCAGCGGGATCAGCAGCACCGACGACGCGGAGAGCAGGTCGGATACGATAGCCGTGCGCCGACGTCCGACAAGGTCGACCACCGTTCCGGAAAACAGAGCGACCATGACCAGCGGCACCGCAGTGGCCGCCGCCACGACCCCCGCCATCGCGGCGCTGCCGGTACGCTCAAGAACCAGCCAGGGCAGTGCCACGCTGGTGATTCCGTTTCCGGCCCCGCTCGCGAAGGTCGCAAATTCTAGGAGGAGTACGCCACGCCACCGCCTCGAGGCCGTCCTTGTTTGGGTCACACGTGGCGGAACTCGCGCTATCGGGCACCTACCGGCCGCTCGACGATGCCGTGCGCACGTCTACGAGAATCCTCGGCCCGAATACCAGCGGAGTCCTCTCGAGACCCCAGACCCAGCCCACCGAGCGAGACCGACGTCGGCACGAGACGCTCCCAAGGCCGGCGGCCCGGTGTTACAGGCAGCGTGCCTAGCAGCTGCTGAATAACGAAGTCCCGGCCGTCAGAACGCGCTGTGCCGCACACTACGGCGTCATGAGTCACGTGACGACCGCTGCTCTTCACGCTCTTTGCATCCTTGCTGTGCGTACGCCAATCACGCCCTGACGGCGAATCGTCATTCTTCGGCAGCCCGCTAGAGCGCCCGCATCCGATTGTTCCGCGCATTGTGCTCTACCTCGGCGAGTCCAAGAGCTTCCAGCAACGGGGGCATGTACATCCCGAAGCGCCCGCGCAGGCCCTTCTTGAGCCCGTACCAACCGCCAACCGGGTTCTCGGGTGAGCGACCCCACGCCTCCACCGTGCCTTCGGCGGCAGGCTTCTGCTCGTCCGCACTGCCGAGAGGCATCCAGTCACCATGCGCCTTGAGCATCGCATGGAGGTCCTCGATGGCCCGCAGCCGATAGCCCAGGACCGTCTTCCCGACAACGCACACGAGCGCCGGCGGGTCGGCCGTCTCATCACGATACATGTGGTACTCCGACGATCCGCTGGGAGTCGTGAGGATCCAAGGGTCCTCATGAGTACCTGAGCCGTTGATATTCGCTTGTGTCATGACTCCCCCTACCGGCCTTCTTCCGCGATAGTGATCTGTTGAGTGGTTGTCCCCCCGGAGGGGTCTCGCCTAACAGAAGCGGCGTCCTCATCCTGTGCACCCGGGTGCCCCCGACGAGCCATGCCGGCGACCAACAACCACGACGCATCTGCGGTCGCCGAAAAGCCGCCGTAGAGCACACCGACAGGCTCGTCACCCAGGTTAGCCTGCACGTGGACAACCCCGCGCCGCGCGCCTTCAAACCCAGCGGCGCACCCGCTTCGAGTAGTCGCGGTAGTCCTGGCCGAGCGAGACCGACAGGGCCAACTCTTCCGGCCGTATTTGGAAGCGGGCGATGTAGGCGACAAAGAGCACCGACACAAGGGCCGCCGCCGGACTCGCCAGTGCCACCGCCCAGCCCAAGAGCACGATCTCCATTCCGAGGTACATCGGGTTGCGACTGAGACGGTAGGCCCCGGATGTGACAAGTGCCGTGGTGCGTCCGGGTTCGGTCGGGTGCCACGTCGTGCCTGCGCGGTCCAGCGCGACGCGGGCGGCGACTATGAGGCCTGTACCGACGGCCATCAGCATCAGCGCAAGCGGGCGACGAAGCGATTCTGCGGCGTCAAATCCCGCAGTCACCCGGGAGGCAAGCCACATCAGGCCGGCAACCACCACCCAGACCACGTCGGGCGGAACCTTCGGCTCAAGACCCGACATCGGACGTCCGTGTGGGCCACAGTCGGGCTTTGGACGCCCGCCTCTCGGGACCCGTCGCCCTGCAAACCGCTGGTTGCCGGCTCACGGCCGAGACACCGCCGGCGCGCTCTCATCTACCTTGCCGATCACTCAGTGATCTTCCAGAAGGAGTCCTTCCGGGTGATCTTTCCCCGGACGAACTCAAGCAAGTCGACCCCCCTCACTTCTATCTTCTGCCCCGACGCAGATGTGCCGGTGAGTGTCCATTCGGAGACCCCGAAATCACCACACACCCAGTGCTGATCTGCACCGTAATGCACATCCGGGATTCCCTGAAATCGCTTCGCCAATCCTGCCCGCACCTCGTGCTTCCCGACGTACCGATCACCTCGGGGTGCCGAGCCCCGCGGCATGTAGAAGACGCAGTCCTCTGCGAAGTAGTCCATGATGGAATCAAGATCATGGCGATTGAACGCTTCTAGAAATGCTTTCAGTAATTCCCGGGTCACATGCTCAGACATCGGATGACCTCCGGCCTTCAGCTCGATAGTGTTGTTGTAGTGTCCAACGCTCGGCATCAACCGCGCCGCTCAGCATAGTACCCCGCGGCCTCTCAGCCACGACGTGCCGCCTCGATCGTTGCTATGTCGATCTTGCGCATGGTCATCGTCGCATCGAACGCCCGCTTGGCGGCAGCGGGATCGGGATCGGCGATCGCTTGCGCCAAAAGCCGAACTCAGTCATCAATCGGCTCGACACCACGTCGCTCGGCCTGCTCAAGGCCGTCCTTCATAGCCTCGAGCAATTCGGGGGCGTGCCCCCGCCAATCCGTGACCTCACCGGTGACCCGCAGCGGCTCCCGGGAGCGGAACGACTTCGTCGGATTGCCCCGAAACCTCTTGTCCGTCAGATTGGGGTCATCCTCAATCGAGCCGGTCGGTTCCACGATGTAGATCCTGCCAGGACCTTCGCCGGCAGCCAGTTCCGCTCCCCAGGTGGCTGCATCCAAGGTCCGGGTCAGGTAGACGTAGCTCGTCATCCTATCCCGCCTGCCAAAGTTGGGGGTCTGGCCCGGCTTGACCAGGTCCCCCGGCTCGAGCTCGGCCCGAGTGCCGTGGTAGAGCCGCCACTCCGTGACTTCACCCACGACCCGTAGCGGCTCCTTTGAACGGTACGACATCGTCGGGTGGGGCGGAGATTCCGTCAGTCGGGGGTCGACCTCTATCCGGCCGATCGGCTCCACCATGTAGACTCTGCCCGGACCTTCGCCGGCAGCCAGCTCCGCCCCCCAGATTGCCGCATCCAGATCAGGGGTCAGGTAGACGTAGGTCGTCATCCCAACCTGCTCAGCGGCGTCAGCGGGATCGCCGGGTTCGATCAGGTATCCTGGCTTCAGGTCGGCCCGTGTGCCATGGTAGAAGCGCTGCGAACTCAGGTCGTCGGTAGTTGTCATCGGCTCACTCTCTCCGTGCTGCGGGGATGCATGCCTGGGGGCGCTGCGGCAGGGGACACGGTCGTGATGCCCAGTTCTCCCCGTGCATAGGCTGCATATGACGCGTTACCCCCCGACGCCCGGACTGCGGACGTGGAGATCGGCGAGGTTCCACACCGGGCGAGTGTCCGATCCCGTTCGAGTCGCGTCCATGTGGCCGTACACGGTCAGGTCGGTGGCGCGCCAGATCATCTGCAGACGGTCCAAGACCTGCCGGGCTGCGCAGGGTGCGCAGAGCGAAGTGCTGGGCGGTGGAGAGGAACGCCGACTCGATGATGCTGCCCTGGTTGGCGAAGGCGCCGTGCTTGTCGTATAGGCCGTGGACAGCGATGGTGTCGAACCTCTTGCCGCGCATGACGGCACGCTGCTGCTGCTCGCCCTCCATAATGTGGCGCCCCTGCTCGATGCACTGCTGTACTCCGGGGGAATAGCCATCCATGCTGTTGGCTCCCGACTCGCGGACATGGCAGGGCGGGCCATATGGCCTATCCTGTTCAACGCCTCCTCGCTTTCGCGACGCTCTCCGTTCGGCGCGGAGACAGTCACCGGGGCGCGCCGCCTACGACGTACCCCAGCCGGGCAGAGCGGCCGCCTGCCGGATCCACGTCGCCATCTGCACCTCGTCGAGATCGTCCTCGTGGATATCGATCCAGCGCGCGTCCTTGGCCTTGCCGCCGGGTGGAACGGGTCGCAGCGACGTGCCTTGAAAGAACGTCACTTTGACGTAGCCTGTGAAGGTATGGAAGCTGAGGAACCAGCCCTGGCCCTCGATGCCATAGAAGGGCGAGTTCCATTTGACCGCCTTGCGCACGCCGGGGACCGTGCGCGCGATGAGCGTGTCGAGGCGAAGCCCAACGTCGCCTTTCCAGCCCGGCATGGCGGCGATGTAGGCCTGCACGGGGGCGTCGCCGTCGCCCTTCGCGATCTGAGGGTTGCCGCCTGCGAGGAGGGCCGGTTTAGCGGTCCCCGACGTGCTCGTGGTTCCGGGGGATCGCCCGCCTTTGCCTGCCGGCCCCTTGGTTGCGTGCGTTTCGTCCATGGCTCTCTCTGTGTTCGGCCCGACCGATGCGCGCTTGACCTGTAACCGAGGCCCGGTCTCTGCCTCGGAGGGAGCACACCTTGCATGCCGAGGTTATCAGGTCGAGGAGCCGGCCGGGAACCCACCTCAGCCGCACTCCCCGGTTGAGTTCACCCGCCTGCACCCGCGCTCGCCGGTAGGCGACGACCCTTCCGTCCGACCGAGTCGGTACACTGATTGTGGTTTCCGTGCCGTATCACTCTCCATCCTTGGGAGTTTGGTACTCTTCTCCTCGAGAAGGACACGACGATGCAGGAGCGAGGATCGTTCTTGAACCCGGTAGCGAACCCACGCCTCAAAGGCCGCTCCCCGGCGGCACCTGCCGTGACGTCCGATCGAGACCTCCGCGATGGCTTGAATCTGGATGGCCTGGACATAGCGCTCAGGACCGACTTGGGTACTCTGGTGATCGGCGACTGCCTCGAAGTCCTAGGCCATCTGCCCGACGCCAGTCTCGACCTTGTCGTGACGTCGCCCCCGTACGACCGGCAGCCCAAGTACGGCAACGGCGAGACATACAGCAACGACTGGTACCACGGCTTCTTCCTACAGGTCACCGCCGAGATTCTTCGAGTGTTGAAACCGCACGGCTCGTTCCTGCTCAACTACCGCTCCAAGCGCACCGCCGGCGGCGAGAGGGGCACGCTGCAGTACGAGCTGGTCTTTCTGCTCCGCAATCAAGGGTTCCGTTTCGCCGAGGACTTCATTTGGGGCAAACCTTCGCCTCCGCCGGGCCGCTTCAACCGGTATCTCAAGGATGCAGTGGAGTACTGTTTCCAATTCACGAAGACGGATTCATGGCAGTTCTTCCCGGAGCACTGCCTGACACCCGCCCGCTGGGATCGCAAGGACGTCGAACGGCGGAAGAAGCTGGCCCACAACTTTGTACGGGCCAACGCTCCGTCCGGCCAAGGCAGAAAGCGGGTCCAAGCCGGTCCGGACCTGGTGCGACCTTCGACATTGCTCTACCTCGAGCCTGAGTTCAAACCAAACCCAACCCGGCATCCAGCGCGTTTCCCGATCGAGTTGCCAAGTTTCTTCATCAACCTGCTTTCACTTCCCGGGCAGTTGATCTTCGACCCCTTCGCGGGAACCGGCACGACTGCGGTTGCGGCCGAGCAGCTCGGGCGCCGCTGGCTTGCCAGTGAGATCGACGCGACATATGCGGCGGCCCTCCCCGATCGACTCCGTCGGGTTGGGTAGTTGGACGCATCACAGCAGATCGAGGCAACGGCGCGCGAGGTAGCCTCGGCCGCGAGTTGGGACGAGCGTGTCGCTCTCATCAGGCGCGTCCCGGAGTCTTTTGGCACCGCTCAGCAGGCGACAGTCTACGCCGCGATCGCCGAGCGGGCGTACACTCCCGGGTTTGGTGCCGATTTTGGGTATGTTCACTGGCCGCAGGAATACGAATTGGATGGCCTGACCGAGTCGTACGATCTTGCGTTTCGGGCGACCGCCGGGTTCCGCAACGTGTCTCCTGCCGAGATCACCCGCGTGCTCCAAGCGCACCCACAAACCCTCCGGGTTTTCCGGCTCTTGTTGGGATTCACCACCCAGGAGTTCGCGGCAGCTACAGCCCTGGTGGGAAAAGATCAGAGTCAGCCGGGCGTGACCAACACACGGATCAAGAGCATGGAAACCGGTCGCAAGGCGTCACCGCAGCAGGCGGAGCTTGCAGCGCTCACGATTGAGCGCACGATGTCAGGAAGTCGGTTCCCCGAGACCGAGAGCGAGACCCTCCGATCGAAGATCACGAAACCGGACACGCAACTCGGCTGGGCAAGCGTGCAACACTACGCCGTCACCGGCGTCCCTCTTTCCACGTTCCTCCACCAGCGGCTGTATGGAGGTGCCTTCCGCCAAATCCTCGATGCGACCAGCACGCAGCGGGGAAACCTCATTGAGGACGAGGTCGAAGCGAGATTCTCCGACCTCGGGATTCTCCATGTGCGCACGGGTTCTGCCAACCAGAGCGAGATCGAAGCTCGGTTTGGACTTACGGTGAGGCCCGCTCCCGATTTCGTCGTCTACGACGTAGCCGGGCATCTCCAAGCGCTACTCGAATGCAAAGGCGCGAACGATGGCGGCACGGCGCGGGACAAGGCCAGCCGGTTCCGGGCGCTCAGGGGCGAGGCGACCCGACTGGGAGGCGTGCCGCTCTTCGCCGTGCTCGCGGGCCTTGGGTGGCGTCGCACCGCCGACGCTTTGGGGCCCGTGGTGCGCGACACCGACGGTCGCGTGTTCACCCCGGCCAACCTGGACGCGATGCTTGTATGCCGACCGTTCCCGGACTTGATC
>Ga0172370_10006038_pt1 | contig 15344 bp, 17 predicted proteins | sample LakKiv5m_FD_114538 | JGI IMG/M metagenome (GOLD analysis project Ga0172370, IMG submission 114538) | Freshwater microbial communities from Kabuno Bay, South-Kivu, Congo - kab_022012_11.5m | ecosystem: Environmental > Aquatic > Freshwater > Lake | place: Democratic Republic of the Congo...
CGAATGGTGCCATTACTGCCTTACGAAGGTATGGCCGGAGTTTCCCGTAGAGAACGTCTCCTCCGCAAAACACCGTTTTTGAGCTTCGCACACTGCCAGGCTCACCGACTCCCACCAGTGCGGGAAAGCCACTCGCCAAATGTTCTAAGCCCAAATAAGGTCTTCCACCTGCGACTGAAGGGTTGCAAGTATCTGAAATCATGTCACATAAATTCTCTAATGGGTACATTTCCCATTCCCATGGCTTGTTCTCTATGCGATACCTATCCATGCTTCTTGATACCTTTAAGATTTCGTCCTCATGTTTAGAATGTCGCCCCTTGTTTCGTCCTTGAGTGAGCTGATTTGGAGCTCCGTTTTAGGGAATCCGAAGGACCCAAAGGACCAAGAGGACATCAGGGGGACCTCGGGGATGTTGGTGATGTTCGTTTTCCCCTTTGCTGCGCCCGGTGATCGAGACGGGCGCGGGTCATGCGTTCGCTCAGGCCGCCGGTTTCCACAAAGTCCTTTTCAAGTTGCTGAATCTGGCGATCAAGAAGATAGGTGGTGACTTTGATCAAACCGATGATCACATTGGCGCAAATGACCGGGTCTTGATGCTCGATGCCTTTTCGAAAGGTCTCGTAATCGGCGCCGGGCTGCCGGTTCAGTTCACGAAGGCGTTTGGTGTAAGGGTGGTCCGAGGTCCATTCCTCAAAACCCCGTATCCGCAGGAAGTCGCGATAGTCCTCCACAAGTTCCTCCAGGCTGGCGCGCGCCACATTGGTCAGCTTGATTTCTGTCTTCTTAGAAGTCCCGGATGCCAGGCTCCCCTCAAGGATATTCTGTTTGCCGGACCGCGCCGCCTGCACCATCTGATCATAGGTGCGGTCGCTCTTCTTGAGAAACCGCGCACAAAAATAAACCGTCGCATCGTAGACAATCTGGGATTTCTGGTAAGAGAGGAGGTTTTTGTAGCCGCCGTGAGGGGGGATAAATCGTTCAGCCATTTTCTTCTCCTTCAAAAGACCCAAAGGACCCAAGGGACAGTCAGGGACAACGAAATGTGCCCGATATGAAAGCCCATTCTTCTTTGGTCATTTTTGTCCTTTTCGTCCTTCCTCAGAATAACCTCAGCCAACCCCCAACTTCCGCAACACCGCCCGCAACTGGGTATTGGTCTCCTGAGCCTCGGTCTCCAAAGCATCCAGCTCGGCCACGATCTCCGCAAGGGGCCGGTAGGTCTCAGTATCGGCAGTGTGGATGTACCGTGAGGGAGAGATATTGTAGTCATTCTTGACGACCTCCGCCTTTTCGACAATGCGGCTAAACTTTTCTTCCTGCTTCCAGGTGAGAAATGTCTGGCTGATCCTTTGGATGCCGTCTTCAGGGATGTAGTTTTTGGGATCGCCCTTGGCAAAAATCTGGGAGGCGTTGATCAGAAAGAGTCGGCCTCTTTCCTGCTCCGGCTTGGCCCTGTTGAGAAAAAGGAGGATGCCCGGGGCCGATGTGTTATAGAACAGGTTCTCCGGCAGATAGACCACGCCTTCGATGAGGTCGTTTTCCACGAACCATTTGCGGACTTCTTTTTCCTTGTTCTTGCCTGCGTTGCCGCTGCCCCGGCTGGCCGCGCCCGTGTCCAGGACAATGGCGGCCCGGCCGGCTGGGTTGAGGGAGGCGGCCATGTGCTGGACCCAGCCCCAGTCTGCCGACTGCTTTCCCGGAAAGCCTGCACCCTGGGGGAAGCGCCCCAACTCATCGTTGTCGTAATCCTGTTCGGTGAACCAGTTCTGATTCCACATGGGATTGGCCACCACCCGGTCAAAGGTCTGGAGCTTTCCGCCTTCCCTGAATTTGGGATTTCGAAACGTATCGCCGATCTCGATCCGACCCTCCATGTCGTGAATGATCATGTTCATGTTGGCCATGGCCCAGGTGCCGCCGATGTATTCCTGGCCATAGAGTTTCAAGGGTGCCTTGCCCCCCCTTTTGCCCTTGGTTTTTTCTTCCATGACCAACTGACACTTGATCAACAGACCCGCCGACCCGCAGCAGGGATCGTAAACAGTCATGCCCGGTTCCGGCTCCATAATCCTGGCCATGACCATTCCCACCTCCGGGGGCGTGTAGAACTCGCCTGCGGACTGGCCCGACCCCTCAGCGAATTTCCGAATCAGATACTCGTAACTGCGGCCAATGATGTCCGGCTCAACGTCGTTGAGACCCAGGCGTTTTTCAGAGATCTTTTCAATCAGGTTTGAGAGGCGATCGTCGTCGATGTCCCGCTGGCCGTGGGTGGTGGCATTGAAATCGATCCGATCGATGATCCCTTCGAGGAGCGGGTTCGCCTTGGCCATATCCCTCAGATAGGTGGTCAACTGCTCCCCAATCCTGTCCGAGAGTTTTCGAATGACCGTCCAGACCGCCTCTTCCGGATTGTTGGGCATCAAGGGGAGATAAAAACGGACGAGCTTCGGGTCTTTGGATACCAACTTGAAGGCCTTAGCCCTTGATCCGACTTTTTCGGCGATCCGGTCCAATTCATCATCGAACACGTCACAGAGCCGCTTGGCAAAAACCAAAGGGAGGATAAAATCTTTGTATTTGGGCGCATCCTGCGCCCCCCGGATGCTGCACGCCGCATCCCAAATCCACGATTCGAGCGATTTATGGTTGCCGTTGTTCTTTGCCATCGAATCCCTTTTCCCGCTCCCGCAAACAAGAAACAGCCTTTGTCCCTATAGGGACGATTTTGCTGCGTCTATAAATAAAGGGTATTAAACCCCAGGGCAAGCCCTGGACCCGATTTAAGCGGTACTACCCCGCAGCAAGCTGCGGGGTATTGAAAAAGTGGGTTATCGGGTCAGATCTTGATTTGTGAATTGTCATCTATCGCTTGCCAAAAGTATAAGGGTCGTCTCTCTCATATGACGATGTGACGCCACATGAGGGCTATCTTTTCTTTTTTGTCAAAATTCTTTTTTGCGCGTCATCTCTGTCTTCCTGGTGAAGCCCGCGAAGGCACCCATATGCATACGAGGGTCGCTCCGGTGTCAATGCGTTTGTCGCTTTGCAATGGACATTCCCTCCCAACAGGCCGAACCGGCGCCTGTCAGGAGCGGGGTATGGGGTACTTGAGGGGATAGGTTAAGCTGACGCCGGTCATAGGTGATAGCTCATGGCTGATGGTTGATAGGTTATGGTTGATGGTTCATGGGTAATCGAGAGGCATTTTATTTAAATTGGGCATCAGTCAAGAGAAACCCCAACTGCTTAGGTTGAACTGGAACAGGGAATCAAGAAACGCTCGGCCCCGACAACCTCAACGTCTTCTGAGACGGGGTAATCCCTCTCACCTAAATACACCAGGAATCCCTTATGAATGATGCCGTCATCTATCCCCTTCCTTAAACTTGCCCAGTCCTTGGGGCCTGCTGAGACGGCGCATTTGAATTCATACCCAATCCTCTCGCTGCCCCGATCGACAATGAGATCGATTTCTGCGCCTGCATAGGTCCGAAAGAAATAGAATTGTCTCCCGGCTCCCTGCAACTGATCCCGGGCAATGATCTGCTCGGTCATCAATCCCTCCCAACTGCCACCCCGTTTGGGGGATTCCATCAGGGAGCGCTCCGTGGAAACACCCAGCAGATAATGGAGTAGGCCCGTGTCCCTCACATAGACTTTCGGCGATTTTATGAGCCGCTTGCCGATGTTGGCGAAATAGGGGGGCAATCTTCGGATAAGATAATGGGCTTCGATGACGTCCAGATAATCGTTTACCGTATGGTAAGAAACGCCGAGGGACCGGCCCAGTTCCGAGGCATTGAGCACCCCGCCGTGATAATGGGCAATCATGCCCATCAACCGTCTCATCTGTATGGGGGAAACCCTGACCCCTGCCCTTGGAATGTCCCGCTCGACAAAAGTGCGGACGAAGTTCTCATGCCACCGTTGCCATTTGGATTCATCGGTCTCTTTTACAGCATCGGGATAGCCGCCCCTCAACCAGTAGGTAGGAAGGTCTATGCCCAAACCTGCCAATTCTTCAAAAAGAAATGGGCTCAGCTCGACGATGCCCACGCGTCCGGCAAGGCTCTCCGATATCTGCCGGATGAGAAAGGGGTTGACCGAACCCAGCAGGTAGAAGCGTCCATTTTGTCTTCTATCTTCATCAATAAGGGCGCGAACCACCGGGAAGAGGTCTGGAAGGATCTGGGCTTCGTCAATGATCAGAGGTCCCTCAAATCGACGCAGAGCAAGCTCCATGTCTCCCATGAAGACCTGAAGATCGGATGGTTTTTCAAGGTCAAAATACTCGCCTTCCAAAAAATGCCTGGCCAGGGTTGTCTTGCCGCACTGCCTGGGTCCCAGAACAAGAACCGCGGGAAACTGCCTGGCCAATGCATGGACAAGCGATTCGGATAGCCGTTTAATCATGATTGAAAATGTTCAAAAAGCCATTCTCTGGAATCTAAAGGACTCCCCGTGGATTGTCACAGACACCTTGAATATTAGCGCTGTTGTTTCTAAAATTCAAGGAAATTCATTGAAAAGACGGCTCCTGTCAGGAGCGGGGTATGGGGTACTTGAGGGGGTGGGTGAAGCTGATACCGCTCATAGCTGATAGCTCTTGACGGGCACCATGTTTCTGCATGTTAGAGCCTGTCTTTTTAGGGTCCCATTCGAAGTTAAAACTGATGCTCACAGCAAATTCTCTGATCCATCCAGAAACTTTCACAGAAAACGACCGACTATTTCTCGCTTCCATTAGACCAGCAGTCTCAGAAACCGCTCGATGCTGACCACCCAGGTGTTTTCAGGGTACTTTTTCAGAACATCCCGTTGATTAACCACCTGGACGCCGATTGTCGGTGGCTCGATGGACCAGTCGTGCCGATCGAGGAGGGTTTTAGACGGTTTGGTCTCTGACGATTTGACCTCTACGGCCAGTATGGGACGGTTGCCACGGACGACCACAAAATCGATCTCCTTTTTGTCCAGCGTTCTGATAAAGTGAAGCTGGTAGCTACCGTATCCCATATCGGTCATGGCCAGGCAGGCGCGGTGCAGGTAAGTGGCCACCATGTTTTCAAGCCTCGCGGCCCCGTCCGGTGCATAGTACCAGTCCAGAAAATACCACTTTTTTTCCTTTTTGAGCCCTCTCGAAATCTTCCGGCTCCACGGGGAAACAGAAAAGAGCATGTACAAACGTCTGAGTTGTTCAAGCCAGTTTTGGACGGTCGAATGAGCCACCTCAAGATCCCGGGCCAACGCCGGCATGGAAAGCGGCGACATGATTCTGGGCGGCATGAGGAAGAGGAGGTTCTCCACATTGTCCAATTCCACAACCCGGCTGATGTCCCGCAGGTCTTCCCTCACAATGAGACTGGTATAATCCTGATGCCATTTCCGGGAAAAGCGGTCGTTTTGTCTCAAGAAGGGCTCTGGAAACGGGCCATGCCTTAAAAGCGCCTCAAAGGCCTCGATGATGTCCGGTCCGAGGGACCGGGATATCTCTTTTTCGAAAACATTGCCGGCATCTAATGCGGCGCCTGCTTCAAGAAAACAGGTGCCACGCCTTTCGTTGCATATTTCACTGAGGCTTAACGGCATCATGTGAAAGAGACTGTACCTGCCGACCAGGGAGTCTCCTGAGCGCCGGAAAAGATCAAGCCTGGCGCTGCCGGTAATGAGAAACCTGAATTCCTCGCCAAAGAGATCGTAGGCCCCCTTAAGGATGTTCCGCCAGCGGGGGCGCTTATGGATTTCATCAAATACGATCCATGGATCTTCAACGTTCAGGGCCCTTGTAGGCGATTCAAAAAACCGGCTGTCATTCAGGTATGCCTTTCGGGTGGCGACGTCATCCCAGTTGAAATATAGAGGGGTGCATCCGCTTTTCGCCAGCCAATACTTTGCCAGCCGTGTCTTTCCAACCTGCCTGGGACCGGCCAAGAAAACCATGTGCCTGCCGGTGAGCGCCTCATCGAAGGCGTACCCATCGACGCTCCTGGGTATGTAATGATTCGTTACCATAGGCTCATATTATCGGAATAATATGCGTCTGTCAAACCGAATTGGAGGACCCTGCTCGCCACAGACCCACGGGGACCGGCACGAACAACATCCATTTATGGATGCCTCGAAGAGCAAACCGGTCTATTTCAGCGCATCCCTGGTGCGGCCCATGGAGGCAGCCCATATGGATTCGAGGGGCGCTTCAGTGTCAATGCTTTTGTTGATTTGGAGTGATCTCCTCCCAACAGGCCGGAACGGCGCCAGTCAGGAGCGGGGTATGGGGGACTTGGGGGGGGACGCGGCTCATGGCTATTGGCTGGTGGTCCATGGGAATGACGCGCCACGCAGGATGGCGCGGGATCTTCTACATGGCCCAAGGTTAAGGACAATATGAACAGATTCGCCCTTTCAATTTATGTCATGCTGCTTTTATTGTCTGGCCACTGTTTCACTTTTTCTGCCCTCTTGGCAAGCAGCTCGCGCACGGTTGAGATGAGATCGTTGGGGATTTCCATGAATGTATGCGATGGATTTTCCCATGCCGCTTCGTCTTCGGCAACGGCTTCCTCCTCTGTCAGCATCTCATAATGATCAAGGACCCGCTTTACCCGATTTTCATCCCATCCTATTGGAAATCTGTTCTGTTTCATTATTTCTGTTTTTCCTTTCGTCGGCGTCTATACGCCTTCAGCGGTTTCCCCTTCAATTCATACGCAGTGATCACGAATAGGCTGTCCGGCTCTGGATCCGGTACATATATCACGCGAAGATATCGCCCGGCCGTTGTCTGGCCAATGGCAACACGTGCGCCTTCCTTTCCGGGACGGTCCTCAACAGGATACATCACAACATCCGCTACCTCATTTTCAGTCAGACCGTGGCTGAAGATGTGAGGCAGACCTGTATCGGGATCAACATAAAACCGTATTTTCATTAAAGCATACCCTTGAATATAACTGATGTAAATAGAATACATCCCTCCCAACCGTCCGAAACGGCGCCTGTCAGGAGTGGGGCAGGGGGGACTTGGGGGGATAGGTTAAGCTGACGCCGGTCATGGCTGATGTCTCATAGCTGATGGCCCATGGGAATAACGCGCCCCGCAAAAGGACGCCGGATCTTTGACACGGCAGAAGGATACCCTCACTCAGGATGGCTGTGGCCAATGTCACGATGTGACCGACCCGGGCTTAAGCTCCTTCCTTGCGATGGCCTTTCGCCGGCGAATCATGTCCCGCGCGGTCCCCACAACGCCCTTTGGAAAGAAAAAGACCACGAGGATGAACAGGATCCCGAAATAGAGGATCCATCGCTCTGCCAGGCGCTGTACGATCACCACATGGGGAAAGACCGCCTCGGCCACGTGTTCCAGGTCCGGGAGCCAGGTCTCCGTGATTTTGATGAAGGCCGCGCCGATGATGCTCCCATACAGGGTGCCCAGTCCGCCGATGATCACCATGAGCAGGATATTGAGCATGATCGGCGTGCTCAGGGTCGATCCCGGATTGACGTATCGAAGCCACGTGGCAAAGAGAATACCTGCCAAGGAAGCGATGCTGGACCCGAACACGATGGAAAAGACCTGGTACCGGAAGGTCTTGTAGCCCAGGGCGGTGGCCCGGGGCTCATTGTCCCGAACCCCCTTCAGCACCCTGCCCACCGGGGATCGAATAAATCGGAACATGACCAGGAAGAGGACTACGGAGACCACCAGAATGAAATAGTAGGTCATGAGCCTCCCGTTGATCGGAATCCCGCCGATCATGGGGCCGGACCATCCCAGGTCGAAGATGCCGGGGAGCTTGAACGATAACCCGTCTTCCGCGCGGGTCAGGTCGTACCACTGGACCGCAAGGATGTCGGCAAATTCAGCCAGGGCCAGGGTCATCATGGCGAAGAAGATGGCCTTCACCCTCAGCGAAAAGAAAGCGATGATAAGGGCCAGCGAGATGCTCAGGGCAAGGGCGATCCCGGTCGCGACAAGGAAATGATACCAGCAGGGCCTGGCGGCATGGTAGATCACCAGGCCCAGGGAGTAGGCGCCGATGCCGAAAAACATGGAATGCCCCAGAGAGAGGAGGCCGGTGTACCCCAGGATGAGATCGTAGGATGCCACAACCACCGTGAAGATCATGATCTTGGCCACCACATCCATGACCCTGAAGGAAGGAAATACCAGCGGGGTGACGGCCAGGGCGATCAGGGCGGCCACCTGGATCAGAAACCCTGGTCTGGAATAGCGGGTGCGCTGCTCGTGTCGCCTCTCCCGTTGGACCGGCGTCATATCGGTCACGTTTCCCTCCTTACGCTACGCTATTTCCGGCCCATGAGGCCGCTGGGCCGAATGAGCAGGATCAGCGCCATGATCATGATGTTGACCCCGAGGGCCAGTTTCGGCACCAGAAAGGCCACGTAATTGAAGGCCAGTCCCACCATGAGCGCCCCGAAAAAGCTCCCTGCCACAGATCCCATGCCGCCGATGATGACCACGATCAGGGCAAAGATGAGGGTCTCATCCCCCATGCCTGGATAGATCTGCTCCTTGAACATGGCAAACATCACCCCGCCCATGGCGGCGAGGGCCGCTCCTGCCGCAAACACACCGGTGAAGATCCGCTGAATGTTGTACCCCATGACCTGGACGATCTCCCGGTTTTCCACGCCCGCCCGAACGATGATCCCGAGCTTGGTCCGTTGAAGCACCAGCTCGATGGTCCCAAACACCGCGAGGCCGATCACGATGGCCAGCCCCCGGAACTTGTTGATGACGATATCCAGCACATCCCATGAATTCTTGAAGGCGGCAGGCACCAAAATCACTTCATCATTGGGGCCCCACACCACCTTGATGATTTCCACCATGACCAGCGACGCGCCCATGGTGATGAGAATTTGCTTTAAATGATTACCATAAGTCTTTCGAATGATAATTTTTTCAAGAATAATCCCCAGCAGGCCACCCACCAGCAGCGCCGTGAAGAGGATCAGGATGAGGCTTCCCCAGCTCTGGCCGATGGAGGCCATTTCGACCCAGCCCAGCCGGTTCAGATAGTTTAGGAAGGTGAACCCGGCATAGGCCCCCCACACAAAAAAGGCGCCGTGGGCCAGGTTGAGCACATCCATGAGGCCAAAGATCAGAGTCAGTCCCGAGGCCGTCAGGAAGAGGAGTGCCCCCATGGTCACGCCTGCGATGGTCAGGGTCATGTAGGTGATGCCATCAATCCACAGAAGCGGAAGAAGCCATATCCCAACGGAGAAGACCCACGTCCCCCACCTGCGCAGGTCCAACTTCCCGCTCCCGGCAGTAACTGCCAGCCCTGTATCCACTGCCATTTGCCGCCCCCTCAAGCGATTCCCAGGTATTTTCGTTTCAATTCATGATCGGTCGCGAGATCTTCCATCAGGCCATGATGGACCACCCGGCCATCATCCAGGATGAAATAGTCCTGTCCCACCTGGCTCGCCAGATAGAAATTCTGTTCCACCAGGACCACCGTGGTTGTATCCCTGATCCGGTTCAGCGATTCACCCAGATTTTCCACCACCACCGGCGCCAGGCCCTTGGAGGGCTCATCGATCAGGACGACGCGGTGATCCAGCACCAGGGCCAGGGCGATGGCGAGCATCTGCTTCTGGCCGCCCGAAAGGATTCCAGCCTTGGCGTTGAGAAACCGTTTGAGGTCCGGAAAGAGCTGGAAGATCGCTTCGAGACGCCGCCTTACCGCTCCATCCTCACGGAACATGGCCAGGCGCAGGTTCTCCGCCACCGTCAGGGTATAGAGCACCGCACGGTCCTCCGGCACAAATCCCACCCCGAGACGCGCGATATCGAAGGGCTTGAGGCCGTGAATCGCCTTTCCGTCCAGCGCAATGCTTCCCGACCGGGCAGGATATAGCCCCATGACGGACCGCAGGGTGGTGGACTTGCCCGACCCGTTCCGGCCCACCAGCACGGTGGCCCTTCCGGCAGTCACCTCAAGGGATACCCCCTGAAGGATATGGTGCTGCCCGATATACGTGTGGACCTCCCTGAGGGAGAGGATCGGCTCAGTCATGTCTGACACCTCCTCCCAGATAGGCCTCCTGGACCTCCGGGTTTGAGGCCACCGCCTCGGGAGACCCGTCGCACAAAAGAGACCCGTCCTTGAGAACTGCTATGGTGTCTGAAACGGCCATGATCATGTCAAACTTGTGCTCCACCAGCAGAATGGTTCGATTTCGGTCCGCCTTGATGGCCTGGATGATCTCCAGGATCGCCGGGACCTCCTCCAGACTCATGCCGGCGGTGGGCTCATCCAGGAGCAGGACCTCCGGATTCAGGGCCAGCAGGATCGCGATTTCGAGCTTGCGCTGCTCGCCGTGGGTGAGGGTGCCCGCCTCGTCGGCCCACCGATCCGCCAGCAGGACCTGCTGCAACAGCTCATAGGCCTGGTCTTCCAGTTCGCCGTAGGAGCGGTAGTGCCGCCAGAAGACAAACCCCAGGTCGGCCTTGGATTGGAGGGCGAGGCGTACGTTTTCCAGCACGTCGAGGGATTGGAAGATGTTGGTCAACTGGAATGATCGCCCCAGCCCGAGCCGTGTCCTGTCTGCCGGCCCCAGACCGGTAATGTCCTCTCCTTTAAACAGGACCTTTCCGCTGCTCGGCTTGTACTGGCCGCTGATCAGATTGAAGAGGGTCGTTTTTCCGGCCCCGTTGGGACCAATGAGGGATTTCAGGGTGTAGGGTTCCACCTTCAGGTTGACCCTGTCGACGGCCACATTGCCGCCGAAATGGATGCTCAGGTCCCTGGTTTCAATCATCGGCGAGTGGTTCATTCCCCTCCCCCCGGCGTCCGGATGCTGATATTCTTAGACGTCTTTCTTGACTCACACAAAGGGAAGAAGACCGCAAAGAAAAGCATTCTTTCTTTCGTATTCAAAAAAAACTCTGTGTGCTTTGTAGTCTCTGTGTGAAAAATCTTGGGTTACAGGCATTGACCCGCGTCGGTCACTGCGCCAGAGGCGCCGCCACGCCCCGGAGGCGCGGCGGCGCCGTTCGGGTTTATCTCTTGTTGCGGATCGGGATATCCATATCCTTCCAGGTGAGTTCCTTGACGAGGGTGGGGATGGCCCATTTCACATTGGGATCCACCTTGATGCTAAAGACGTACATGGACTGGAGGGCCTGGTGGTCCTCCGGCCGAAAAACCATCTCGCCCTTAGGCGTCTGGAAGTGCATCCCCTCCATGGCCGCGATCAGTTTCTCTGTGTCCGTGGACTTGGCCTTTTCAATGGCCGCGACCACGGCCATGGCCGCTGCAAAGCCGCCGCAGGTGAAGAAATCGGGTGGTGAATCGAAGCGTTTCATGTGCTCCTTCACCAGCCAGTCATTCATTTCGTTCTTGGGTATCTCATAGTAATAGTAAATGGAGCCTTTCATCCCCTCAAGGGGCTTGTACAGGGCCAGGGCATCCAGGATGTTTCCGCCGGTGCTGATCTTGATGCCGTATTTCTCATCCAGCTTCATCTCCGCGATCTTGAACGGGTTCCCCTTGCCGGCCCAGATGATGAAGATATACTTGTCGCCCTTCTCGTCCTTCATGGCCTGGATGATGCGCTGTACCGGGGCCGTGAAATCGTTGGTGTTGATGGGGGCATATTCCTCATGGATCACCTTGGCGCCCTTGGCCTCTGCCGCCTCCTTGTAGGCCTTGACCCCGTCACGGCCAAAGGCATAATCCTGGGCAAGTGTGGCGATGACGACCCCGGGTTTGGCAATCGCCAGGGCGTTCGACACGGCATCCTGGGATGAGTTGCGGCCGGTGCGGAAGATGTAGCGATTCCAGTCCTCGCCCGTGATGGAGTCCGCCACCGCAGGTTCGACGATCAGGATTTTCTTGAATTCTTCGGCCACGGGGAGCATGGCCTTGGCCACCGGCGACGACACCCCGCCCACGGCCAGATCCGCCTTGTCGTCCTTGAATGCCTCAGCGAGCATCTGCTTCCCCACCTCGGGTTTCGCCTGGGTATCCTTGGTGATGACCTGGATCGGCCTGTCGAGTACCTTCATGGTTCCCTTGGTGGCATATTCGAGGCCTAACTGAAAACCGTTAACGGACTGCTTGGCATAGGCCTCGAGAAACCCGGTTAGACCCACCACCTGAGCGATCTTGATGGGATCCGCTGCCACGGCTTTCGCAGTGAGGACGCCAAGGACCATAAGAATCGCAACCGCCATCCCTACCATTTTTCTTGCACCCATTGTCTTCCTCCTTTACTTCGAAAAAGTTGATGTTGTTGCCCTCTGTCAAGCTCCACACCTATCGGCCGCGCCGCGTCATCAAAACAGGCTAACGGGACCGGTCTGCCGCTGCCATTTTCAGGCCCGCCTCCAAAGCGGATCGATTGATGTCCAGAAATTCGGCCGGAACACGGCCTTCCAGTACACGAGCGATGGATGCCGGCTTCACGATTTCCGACAGTCCAATGAGTGCGCCCAGGACGCAAATGTTGAACACGATCGGATTCCCAATCTCTTTCACAACAGCATCGTACATGCTGAATTCCACTTGGCGTGCGTCCACACGGGGATCCTGTTGAACGTAGTGTCTGTCGGTGAGCAGAAGACCCCCCGGACGGATCAGCCCCGCGTAGCGATGGTAGGCCTCCTGGGTGAGGCAGACGGCCAGGTTGGGCTGATCCACTTTTGGGTAATAGATCGGTTCATTCGACAGGATGACATCGGCCCTTGTGGCCCCGCCGCGTGACTCCGGTCCGTAGGACTGGGTCTGGACTGCGTTCAGGTCCTCGTACATGACCGCGGCCTCGGCCAGAATGATGGCCGCGGTGATGACGCCCTGTCCTCCGGAACCGCTCAAGATGATGCGTTGGGTCTGCATGGGGAAAATGGTTCAGGGTTTAGGGTTCAGGGTTTCAGGTTCCCCTCTGCGCTCAGCACGTCAGCGGGAAACGGTGAACGGGAAATCTGATAAGGGTTCAGGCTTCATAGTGGGGCCGGTCCTCATCCACAAAGATGCCCCGCTCGATAAGACCGGGTCGCTCTTCCATTTTCTTTGAACCGATCAACGCTGTGTTGTCCCTGAATCCCTTCATCATCTCGGCGCCGTCTCCCAGCCGGTTCTGCCGGCCGTAATAAACCGGACACTGAGACATGACCTCCACCACAGAGAAGCCCTTGTGCCGAATCGCCTTCTCGATGATGCGGCTCATTTCCTTGGCATGGTAGGTGGTGGTCCTGGCAACGAAAGACGCCCCGGCCCCTCTCGCGAGGGAAACCAGATCAAAGGCCGGGGCCTCCGTACCTTTCGGAGCCGTGGTGCTCCTCATGCCCAGCGGCGTGGTGGGGGAACCCTGGCCGCCGGTCATGCCGTAGATTCGGTTGTTCATGACAATGGCCGTCAGGTCGATGTTCCGGCGCGCCGCATGGATAAAATGGTTCCCCCCGATGGCCAGCGCGTCGCCATCGCCCATGGGCACGATCACCGTCAGATCGCTGCGGCCCAATTTGATCCCGGTGGCAAAGGCAAGGGCCCTTCCATGAAGGGTGTGCATGGTGTGGAAATCGAGATATCCGGCCATGCGGGAAGAGCATCCGATCCCCGAGACCACCACCACCTCGTTTTTATGAAGGCCGACCTGTTCAATGGCCCGTATCATACCGGACATCACGATCCCGTGACCGCATCCCGGGCACCAGATATGCGGCAGGAAACGAAGACGCAGGTAGTCCTTGACCGCCATTCTCAGACCCCCTTGCCCTGTATCATATGGAGGACCCGCAGGATATCGCCCGGCGAGATAAACCCACCGTCGAACCGGTTGGCCAGGAAAACCCTGTCCGGCCTGGACACCACCTTCCTCACCTCGCCGCAGATCTGTCCCATATTCATCTCCACCACGAGAATATGGCTGCGGCCTTCACCCCTCTCCCGTACGGTTTCGACCGGAAAGGGCCACAGGCTCTGGAGTTCGAGCAGCCCCAGCTTGGACGACCCCTTCTTGCGGCGATCCACCACCGTCTGCAGGGCGCTCCTGGCCGAACTGCCGTAAGAGATCAGAAGGACGTCAGCGTCCTCCACCAGATATTCCTTGTACCTGGCAATGCTGTCTGCGCGGTTTTCCAGTTTGTCCACGAGGTGATGAAGGAGATCATAGGCAACGTTCGGATCGGTGGAGGAAATCCCCACATATCATGCACCAGACCGGTGACATTGTACCGGTGGACCCCGCCGAAGTCACTCATGGGAAGCCTGCCGTCCTCCCGCCTCAGGTAAGGGTGATAATTCGTGCCCTCAGGAACGGAGGTTCGAAGGCGCTCGATGATCGGTATCTCTCCGGGTTCGGGAATGATCACCTTTTCCCGCATATGGGCCACCACTTCGTCGAAGAGGAGGATAACGGGCGTTCGGAAGGTTTCGGCCATGTTGAAGCCTTCAACGGTCATGGCGAACACATCCTGCAGATTGGATGCGGTAAGCGTCACCATGGCATGGTCGCCGTGGGTGCCCCATCGGGCCTGAAGCACATCCCCCTGGGCAACGGCCGTGGGAAGACCGGTGCTCGGCCCCCCCCGCTGCACATTGACGATCACCGTGGGCACCTCGGCCATGACCGCGTATCCGATGGCCTCCTGCATCAGGGAAAAACCAGGACCGCTCGTGGCCGTCATCGCCTTGAGACCCGTCAGGGATGCACCGATGATGGTGCACAGGGAGGCGATTTCATCCTCCATCTGGATGAAAGTGCGCCCAGCTCCGGGCAGCCTTCTGGAGAGGAGCTCGGCCACCTCCGTGGAAGGGGTAATGGGATATCCGGCATAGAACTGGAGTCCGGCATAGAGTGCCCCTTCCACAATCGCCTCGTTGCCCTGAATGAATCGGGTATGGGATCGATCGCTCTTCATTGCTTCACCAGTTCGATGGCGATATCCGGGCATCTCAGCTCACAAAGGCCGCACCGCCTGCACTTCTCCGGATGGACCCAGTAGGCCTTTTCCTGGGCATCCAACTCCAGGGCCGCCTCGGGGCAGAAGGCGACACAGATCCCGCATCCCTTGCACCAGTCTCGGTTGATGACGACTTCGGCGGTCGCGTCCACTAAGCGAACTCCTTACAGATGTGCCCGTGAAAATCGGCACACTTCCTGAAATCCTCCATCTTCAACGGATCGTTCCCTGTCATAGCCGTTCCCTCGTGTTCTTTACGATAACCATGAGCGCTCGTTTCTACGGCGTTTCAAACCGTTTGAAGCGAGGTGAGCGTTCACCTGCCTGCCTGTCAAGGAACTTCGGCAGCAAAGGGTGCCTTACTCCCTGGTCCAGTGGGATTCGACCACCAGATGATCGC
>Ga0172370_10006044_pt1 | contig 15339 bp, 9 predicted proteins | sample LakKiv5m_FD_114538 | JGI IMG/M metagenome (GOLD analysis project Ga0172370, IMG submission 114538) | Freshwater microbial communities from Kabuno Bay, South-Kivu, Congo - kab_022012_11.5m | ecosystem: Environmental > Aquatic > Freshwater > Lake | place: Democratic Republic of the Congo...
GATAATACTGATAAACAGTTGACGGTTTGAGGTCGACCAGGACCATAGTATGATTTTTAACTAAGTCTGAGGACAGGGGAGTCGTGATGATATTTTTGCTATCGAGACTGTTCTGGGCATAGAAGATTTGGCTATCTGCCGTCTTGTTGGTCTCCCAAGTGATGACTGTCTGGACCTTATCCTGCGAACCAGAAACCAGGGCTGAGCGATTTTCCACCTTAAAAATAACCGGAGTATTTTCATCAGCCGAAGTTGAGAAATTATATGATCCACTGCGAACAACATCACCCTTTTCTGTCTTCATCACAATATTAAAAGTATATCTCGAGCTGTCAGATAAATCAGATAACTTAACCTTGTGTGTGCGTCCAAGATTATTATCAGCTGTAGACATTGGTTTCGATGATAGATCGCCATTGTATTCGACAACTCCTGTCGTCAACGAGGCCGTCACCCAGTTCACTGTGACAGTGGTCACAGAGACATCAGTTACCGAAACAGATGAGATGGAGCCAGCCAGAGTCGTCACATCGTAGAGAATTGACGATGTCATCAGCCCCGCAACATCAGCTGACTGGATCTTGTATTCATAGTTTTGATTGGGTTCGAGATTTTCCACTGTCACAGTATGGTTTCTGGTGTAGTTGGTATCACCGACGGTAGTAAATCCGTCACCGGAACCAATCAAGCGATAAAGCACTGCGCCGGTCGAGCGAGTGTCGGTACTCCAACTGACAGTAAAACTGGTCTCCGCCAAAGCTGTCACCGTCGGACCTGTGCTGGAAATTTTTGGTCCGGCGGCAGAAGGGGTCAGTGTCGGATCAGCAACGGCGTTGATCACCGACTGGGCTGATTCATAAGTAGTATCACTGCTCTTCACCGCCACAGTAGTGAATGTTGCATCAGTGTTGCTGTTTAGATTACCAGAGGCATCACTGGCACTAATCAAGTAATGATAGGTGGTATCAGCAGATAGTCCTCGAATGACGATGGTTTTGCTCATCGTATAGGTGTTGTTGCCCTCATTGGCCCCATAGCCATAATCCGTGGTTACGCCATAAAGCACTCGACCCAGTGAACCTTCGCTGGCCATGAAAGTGATAGTCGCCCCAGAGGAGGTAATATCGGAAACAGCCACACTGGAGATCGTCGGTGCTGTCACATCAGCAGCACTGGAACCAGTCGAGGAAGTGGTGAAAGTAGAAATATTGCTTGTTGTCGTGTTGTCACTGGCATCAGTGCTCGCAACATTGAAATAATATGTCGTGTTGCTAGTCAGACCACTTAGGGTGACGGCATGGCCTGCTACCAATGTTGCCGAGGTTTCTGTCGAGCCAAGCGCGTCTGTCAGACCGTAATGGACGACTGAATTACTAGCCTCGGTCGTCGACCAGGTCACCCCAACTGTTGTCAAACCAACCACTGTACTTATATTGGAGATTGTCGGCCCAGTCGTATCTGCAGCTGTTGAAAATGTCTGTGTTTCAGAATCAGTGTTGGTTGTTTTATTATCGCTTGAGTCAAAAGAGATCACTTGAAAATAATAAGTTGTGTTGGTAGCTAAATTGCTCAAAGTTACTGAATGGCTAGTTGTCATCGTCGGTACGCCGGTTTCTGTCGCATAACTTGTGTCTGTTGAATAGCCAACGGTAGAATTTGACAATTCATCGGTCGTCCAGGTGATGGTCACAGCGTTGGTTGTCGGCGTACCGGCAGCCACACTGGAGATCACTGGTCCGGTATAGTCACCGCCACCAGAGCCGTTTGGCATCAGCCCCGTGCCTGACTGTGCTGCCGCTGCCGCCGCACTACTTGGCGTGCTGTAGTTTGACTCGTTGGTATGATTGTCAACGACTGTCAGTTTGTAATAATACGTTGTCGCGTTATCTAGACTGGTATCGACATAATAATTTGTCAGACGATTATCTACCTGATCTAGTGCTGAAAAGGTATTGTTGTCCGTCGAGCGATAAAGCTGATAATGAGCAAATCCCTCAGTCGGTGTCGTCACCACGTCCCAAGAAATAAATAAACGCCAATCAGATGTCGTCGAGTTCGAGGTATCCTGAATTAAAATATTAACTGGGTTCTGAGCAGTAGTTGTCGAGACAGTGTCGGCAGTGTTGCCATACTGATCCTTAAATGAAACATAGATGCTCTCAGTCCGATCCTCTGCAGCACTTGGCGTCCAAGATTGCGACGAAGCAAAAGCTATCCAATTGCCCGAGTCGGCATTGTCACCATCGGCGGATAGGTCAGCACTGTTGGAAATCTTCATCGAAATAGAATTGCTATCAGTTGCTGCCAGCGTCAACGTGTCTGTACGAGAGTTTAAAATTACCGAGGTACTAGTCGGCGCCTTCGAGTCCATCGTCAAAGTACTAGTCTCATCGCTGCCAACCTGGTTTGCAGCATTACCGTCATTGGCAACCAATTTAATGGTGGCGCTAGCACTCTCTAGTCCGGAGATGTCACTCGATAATGTCCAGGAAATACTTTTACCGGTGCCAGTATTTACCGTGCCGATGTCGCCGCTAGCTCCGGTACTGACACGGAGATAAACTGCGTCAGAGGTTGAATGGGCGGCAGCTTTGGTGTTTAATTGGGCACGGGACAGACCAGACAATGCCGTACCCGATCTAGAGGCATAGGTAATCATCTCGCTACCGACTAATATTGTCCCGCCGCCCGTTGGCAGGAAAGTGTAAGCACTGTCACCATCAGCAGTAAGAGTTGCGCTGGTACCAGAGGAGGTGATATCGCCACCAAGTGTCGCGCCAAAGCCGGCGGTCAGATAGACAGTGGCACTACTCTCCTCAGGATCGGACAAATTATAGTTTATCGTATAAACACCAGCCGATGATTCCGATGGTGAATTGGTGATTGAAATAGTCGGCGGAGTATTTAAGATATATTGCAAACTCAAATCACTTAGTGTCGGCGTGACGCTGGTATCAGTAGTAGTTAAGAAAACTTCATACTTGACCCATTCGTCATATGATCCGTCTGTTTGACTTGAATTTATTGTCTCACCGCCGGCAGAATTCGTATAATAATCGCCGGTACCAGTCGGTCCGAGAAAATCAGACCAGGTGCCTGGCGAACCAGAGCTATCCGGAGCAGTACTGATCTGAAATTTAACATCGGTTCCCGTCGGCAGATTTTCCGTCCAACTCAGTTGATTTAAGACATCACCAGGGTCCTGCGAGTCGTAGTAAGAAGAAATTAAGTTACCAGAGCTCGCATATTGTGAATAATTGATGGTGATATCGCCAAGCTCCGGCGTCGCCGAATTGTCAGTTGTCGCCAGATAGGCTTTATATTTGAAATACTGATTACCGTCCAAACTACTATCGATCGCTGTGCCAGTTGTCGAGAAATAGGTACCGGTGGTCCCATCAGGCCCGATATAGTTCCAGGTCGCATTGTCATTATTAGCAGCCACCTGGAATTTGATCTCAGTATTGGTCGGCGCAGTTGTCGTGAAATCAAGGTTTCCCACATTTGACTTACCGCTCAGATCGATCGACTGAGAAGTAAAATTGCCCGATGACTGATAGCCGGCAGCGGTGTAGGTATAGTCTTGGTACGTTGTCTGCCAGACACCACCAACATAGCGGGAAAACTGTGTGTACTTGCCGTTCCATGAATAAGGAATTGGGGAAGCCGTATCATTGTTGGCCCAGATAACTGCTGGGAAACTGGCAGCTGCTGACCAAGTATTGTCAGCAATTGAGTAATCATAAAAATCAGTCGAGTTACTTGCTCCAGCGGCAAAAATATGGCCACCCACAAGAGTAGGGTAAGTGTTGATAATGTCAACCTGGGTCGGAAAATTTGCCAACTTCGTCCAACTGTCACCACTAGGATCATAACTATACAGATACTCTGTATTCCAGGCATCATTGCCAACACCCATAATATACAAGAGACTGTTATAGGCAACTAGGCTACCACCGCAGCCGATACCTTTTTTGACACTAAAGCTGGCATAACTAGCGATTGTTGACCAGCTATTGGCGGCTATGTCATAAACCCAGAGTGTCCCCATACGGTTATCACAACTACCGCCATCACTAGACATGACATAGATCTTGCCGGATAGGTAGGTCATCACAGACGGATAGTCACGAAAAGTTGGCCCGCTTGTCAACGATAACGAACTCCAAGCATTGGTGCTGATCGTGTATTTGTAAAAAGTCGTATTATGGATATCCCAATAATATATATCAGTGCCATCAGTAGCCATAGCGCAGTAGCCCTCGCAAGCGGCTGGCAACGCAGGACCAACCTCCCAAGTGTCGAGATCAAGATGATGAATAAGAAAATGATCATTATACACCGCAGCATCAACGCCAGCTGGATAATACATCGAAGCGACATAGAGATCATTGCCGACAACCACTGGATAAAGGTTGTTGTTGCCAGGCCAAGAACCACCACTCTGAACTGGCAATTGAGTCACTGAAACCGGATCGGCCCAGGTGTTAGCACCTGATACAGCATCTAAAACTACCGATGCACTGTCTCCAGTGCCTGATATTGCAGTACTACTAACTGTTCCGGCACCAAAATCCGTGGCGCTGGTTTCGATTGCTGAGCTATCACTGCTTGCCAAGGTGAGCTCTGTCCCGGCAGTCACACCGGAGCTAGAGTAATATTTTGTCCAGCCAGTTCTGTCGGAAGTATGGCTGGCAGTGGACACCGTATCAACTCCTCCAACCCAGGTGGTTTGTTCAAAAACATATGAAGTTGCCTTGGCAAAGCCAACCGGAAATAGCAAAGAGACCGTACCGACAATCACTGCAACTATCGATGCAGTCAGAGCAGTAATGTGCACATGTTTATGATAGGGATGTCGATGCCATTTATGGTAGAGCTTGCTTTTGCGTAACAAAAAATTATGCGGTCTCCTCAACCAAGAAAATCGCGCCTCTGAAGGCGCTTCTGCATACACTAAACCAGTTCTGACTTTCTTTCTTCCCCTCATTGACCCCATCCGAGTTATGTTTTTTCTGACTAAATTATACTAGAAAAGTGCTCTCTGCCACAAGAGCAGGCGATGAGTAATTTTAGATCTAATATACGTTATTTCTTTTTCTTGTTTTTCTCAACAGCGATGGCGCCGTCGGGACAGAAGCGGAAACAATTGCCGCAAGCAATGCATTTTTCGAGGTCAATCTCCGGTACTGGTGTGGCGAAGACTCCCAGAGTATCAGAAAACTTTAGCGCGCCAACCGGACATTTGACGATGCACAAGCCACAGCCTTTACAACGCTCCGGGTAAATCTGGGCTAACTTCTCATCATTCTTGATGATGATTTTATCTGTTGACGGCTGGAAAAGTGGTCGGGAAAATCTCTTTAATTCAAAAACGAATTTGCGACCGAAGAGATAGGCTTGGTGACTTTTTTCTTTAATCTCAGCGGTCTTAAATTTCTTGCCAAGCAGCTTTTCGATCTTTTGCCAAATATGATCCTCGTCGAGACCAAGAACTTGGCTTAATTTGCCGGTAACAATCAAATTAAAGGCCTTGGCGGTAAATTGCTCGGTAGCAATCTGCGTCGCCGGGATGCCAAAGCGATGAATGGCACTCGTCGGCAAATCCTTGATTGAAATCGTCGAGGAATCAAAGACGACTTTCGTCTTCTCGGTGATATAGGATTTGACACTTGCAACAGCACGCTTCTGAAGGGCGACAACATAGTCGGCTTTTTCGAAACGCGGATAAAAAATCTTGTCATGCGACAGGATAATCAGGGCGACAGACGGTGTCCCGCGTTGCTCGACACCAAAGACCGGGATATAAGAAACCTGAAAATTTTGCTTGGCAGCAACCTCAGTGATCACCTTAGCGATCGTCTGTATCCCTTGGCCGCCCTCACCAGCTAAGACTATTTTTGTTGTTCCAGTCATTTCACCTCCCCGATCGGATAAACTTTTTCCATCTCACTGGCCAGGTCGAGACTGGCTTTAGCACCTGTCTTCCAGTTGGTCGGACAGATCGACAGGACCTCGACTAGAGCGAAATTGTTGTTCTCCTTCTGAGTCATGATAGCCTTTTTCAAGGTGGTTAAAAGGTGAATCGGGTTGGTCACTGTTGTCCGAGCGATAAAGGCATCCTTATGAGCGACATTGCGAATTAGTTCCGGTCCCTTGAAGCCCGAACCAAGATCTGCTGGCTTGCCAACAGGTGAGGTCGGCGTGATCGTCCCCGGCAAGGTCGTGTACGAAGCCTGGCCACCAGTCATAGCAAAATTTTCATTATTGATGACAATGACTGTGACCGGATTGTTACGATATGCAGCATGGATAGTATTTTGCAAGCCAATACCCCAAGCGGCACCATCACCCATATAGGATATGACTATGCGCTTTGGCTTGACTAGCTTGTAGCCGACAAGCAGCGGGGTGGTCCGACCGTGATGCGTCTGGATCGTCGGCACATCGAGAAAATCCCAGGCAAGCAGCGAACAGCCGATATCGACACCCATCGTTATCTCTTTTTGTAGCCCGAGTGAGTCAATGGCAAATCCAAGCTGCTTTAAGATAATGCCATGACCGCACCCCGGGCAAAAAAGGTGAGGCTTGCTTTCTATGTTCCAACTTTTGGGCATTGTGTTTAACATAATATTTTTCTGTCCTCAATCATTAGCTTTGGTCATTAGTCTTTCGACCCTAGTCCTTTATTTGTTGTGTTTTTTAATCTCCGCCAAAATTTCTTCCGGGGTGTAACCTTCGGCCGGCTTACTGATCTGGCTAATCTTCGTCTTGATATTGTGGCCGGCTAGCTCAGCTTTGGCAATCTTACCAAGTTGTCCATAGGCCGACTCGACGATAAAGATATGTTTGGCACTTCGCGCCGCCGTTCGCAACGCCTCACCGTCAAACGGATTGAGAGTGATCGGACGGAAGAGTCCGATGCGGATCCGCTCGGATCGCATCTTCAGGACAGTTTCCTTCGCCGCACTGGCCACCAGACCATGAGCAACGATCAAATATCTGGCACCGTTGGTATGAAAAGTTTCCGACTCGACTATTTTGCTCTTGTTTTTCTCCCAGTCGACAATGTGATTGTTGAGCAAAGTATTTAGCTCCTCCTCTGAGCTAAAGCAGTTGCGCAGCCACATTGGTTTACCGGACTCTGACAATATCGGCTTCGCCTCGACCGGCTTGAGGGGTTTTTTAAACTCAACGGTCGACTTCATCTTACCGAGATAACCATCGCCAAGGACGAAGGTCGGAAAGCGATATTTCCAAGCGGCATTAAAAGCTTTGATGACTAGCTCGTACATATCTTCGACGCTTGATGCTGAGTAAACGATGCGAAAGGAGTCGCCATTACCACCATGAATCGCCAGATTGACCTCCTGCTGGGAAAAGTTAACCGTCCCCGTCGATGGACCACCACGCTGCATCATAATACCGACAAAGGGAAGACGCATGTTTTCAGCCATCGAGATCGGATCTTGCATCAGGACATGGCCGATGCCAGCCGAAGCCGAAAAAGCCTTGGCACCTCCGGCAACCGCTCCGAGGACACCAAAACCAGAGGCTACTTCATCTTCGGACTGGAGATACTGCAAGCTTTTGTCTGTAACGGTCTTGGCGATCCAACCCTCGAGAATCTCTGTTGCCGGAGTGATCGGGTAGCCAAACATGATCTTGGCGCCCGCATCGACAGCGCCACGCACTGCCGCCTCATTTCCAGTCATATATAATTTTTCTACCATATTGTATTCCCTCGCAAATAACAATTAATTCGTGATAATGCGAACATCAACCATCTCAAAACTATCGTCGGTCACAATAATCGGATTAAAATCTATCTCTTTAATATTAGAATAAGTATTGGCAAATGTCACGGCACGTACCATGATCCTAGCCAACTTCTCTGAATTATAAACTTTCTGCCCGCGAGCACCCGCTAAAATCCGGCCGATCTTAGTCGATCCGATCAGATCAAGCGCTAATTTCTCATCCAGAGGAGCGATGGCATAGCCAAAATCAGCATAAATCTCAGAGTAAATCCCGCCGCTACCAAATAAAACTGTAGTGCCGACATTTTCATCCTTCTTAATACCAAGTAGTAATTCAAATTTACCCTTAATCATCTTGCCGACAATAATTGGGTAGCCGATCTTCTCCGCAGCCATAAACAACTCTGATTCCGTCTGAATGTTTGTCACAACCCCACCCTCATCAGTCTTGTGAACAGTCTTGTCGGCAACCTTGGCAACAACTGGGTAACCAATCTTTTTTGCGGCTTTGACCAGCTCTGTTTTATTAGCAGCCCCGATGTAAGTGACAACCGGTAAATCAAACTCTTTGAGAACAGCCTCTTCGCTTGCAGGAGCATAGATCTTGCCAGCTATCGGCAACACCTGTACTGTTTCTGACGGAGTGGAAAAATCTACTAACGCTTTGATAGCCTCAACTGCTTCTTCTGGATAAGAAAAGCACGGTTTGCCATTTTTTTCGATCAATTCTTTGGCTGCTGTCAAAATCTCACCACCGACAAAGGAGGCCAGAAGTGGTTTCTTGTTCTTAAATTTCGCCACTACCTCAGCAGTCGCCTGGATATCAGTCGACGTCTGTGGTGTCAGCAGCAGAATTATTGCATCGACATTTTTGTCAGCCGAGACAATTTCCAGTGTCTTCTCATAATCAATCGATGTCGCGTCACCAAGTAAATCAACAGGATTTTTAAAGCTCGCTTCCGGTCGCATCGCCGCTGATAATTTTTTATTAGTCTCTTCACTAAACTCTGCCAAATCAAGATGGGATGCCGCGACAGCGTCCGATGTCGCGATAGCCGGCCCACCAGCGTTGGTAATGATGGCAATCTTGTCACCGGTGATTTCCTGACAACAACTGAAGATGCGAGCTTTGAGCAGTAGATCCTCAAGATTATTAGCCAAAATCACCCCGGCCTGCTCCAGGTAAGTCTTGATTGAAACATATGAAGTAACAACGGATCCAGTGTGTGAAGCTGCTGCCTTGGCCCCGATCGGACTCTTGCCACCAAACAAAATAATAGTTGGCTTTTTCTTGGTGTTTTTATTTAAAATCTCAGTCAAACGAGGAGTGACCTGAAGACTCTCGATATAACCGATTACCACCTTGGTCTCAGGGTCATCGTAGAGATATTCGAGTAGCTCTGTCTCACTAACTACAGCTTTATTACCAAGTGAGAAAATCTTCGAAAAGCCAATCTGCTCTGCTTTTGACAAACTAATCATCGACGAGATAATCGCACCAGACTGTGACAAAAAGGAGATCGGGCCTTTTGACGGCATGCCCTTGGCAAATGTAGCATTTAGGCCGGTCTCCGTATTGATAATACCGAGGCAGTTTGGGCCAATTAGTGTCATATCATTCTCACGACAAAATTCAACTATTTTTTTCTCTAAAATCTTGCCATCTTCACTGACCTCAGAAAAGCCAGCGCTAATAACAACAACATTGGTGATCCCAGCAGCAACACAATCTACTAACGCGTGCAGGACAAAATCTCTAGGAATGACGATCACCGCCAAATCGACAACCTTTTTGATCTCAGAGAGAGATTTAGCCACCTTGAGACCGAGAATCTTGCCGCCCTTGGGATTGACCGGATAGATATCGCCGGAAAACCCGCCGCACTGCATATTGTGCAATATCTGATAGCCAACTTTAGCCGGATGTGATGAGGCACCGACGACAGCAATTGATTTTGGTGAAATTGTCGTTTTTATATCACTCATATAGCTCACTCTCTTTTTAAAGACCAATTAGTTCTCGTTACCCTCCAAAAGGAGAATTTTAAGCGCATCAAAAACATTTGTCAAATTTGCCGATGAATCAACTATCTCCTGGACCATCGCCTCCTTTGTTTTATCCTCTGTTTCTTCAGAAATCACAACAAACGGTAGATGGCATAATAATCCTTTTGTAGTATCCGCTTCTAAATCATAACCACTAATCGACGTATTCTCAGCGCCCCCACAAGATGAACAAAGAACTGCCACCCCAGAAACATCGAGTGTCGCTTGAACAATCTTTTCTAACGATTCATCAAACACTTTTACCTCATCAACTATCTCCTGGAATGTCCCGTTTTTGGCGATACGATAAAGCATCGGAAAATTAACAGTGATAAATTGATACTGACTCTGACCGATCGCCTTTATCGCCAAATCGGTGATTTTTTTGGTTGTACTAAGGAGTTTTTTGGTATGCAAATTTGTTTCTGTGGGCACAATATTTTCATTGACAAAATCTACTCCGCCAAGATAATAAGCGACTAAATTATCAAAATTATGACGATCAGTTATTAAAACTTGCTGAATTTTGTCGTCATGAAGTATCGACGAAAGATAACTCTGCGCATTTTTCTTAAAGAAAAAATTAATTTTGGAGTGTAAGTCAAATGGAAACTCAGCGATTGCCCAAAAACTCACAAAGGATGCCGCGCGCCCAGATCCTTCACCAGAAGTAAGAATAGTTTCACGCAAAATATCAGTAAGCTGGTCATTTGGAACAGACAGTGAGAAGACGAGGTCAAAATTATTTAAACGAGAACTATGACGCGATTTTACTAAGGCTGGAACAAGTTTTGCTGGAGCATCAATCTTTTGCTGTAAGGATAGGGCCTGTTTTGCTGATAATGCGGTCTTACCCTTACCTGAGCAAACTAAGTTCAGAGTCTGAGTTACACCCCTTTCTTTAATATAGCCACAACCGCAGAGACTAGCGGTTTGGCCATAGTCGTTTTTCCGGAAAACATCCTCTATTGCTGAAATTACCTCTTCGGCATCATTCTTTGCCAAAATAGATGAATCAAAAAACAGGTGAGCGAAAAGATTGATAACCCCGTTCCTTTTGGCAAATTTTGTCATTTCAAATAAATTGGCAATAATTTCATTTTTTTTCCGCCTTGAAATTTGAACAAAAAGCTGCAAGGAAGCATTGTTTCGCTTCATATTATCTATGGCGGCAACAAAGTCTTGATTTTGTGATAATAGCTCTTGTGATAATCGAAAACTGCCGATATGCGGCTCTCCGGTAGCAATTTTCGTATAAGCATCTGATAGACCTTGTTGTTTTTCCTGCAATACTAAATGCTGATAATTATTCCAGTAAGACAAAAAATTTTTAGGCTCAGCAGCAGCAACAGCGTTTCCACGCCAATTTGCGCTCAAACCGAAACCATCAACAATGATAAGAACAACTGGTTTTATATTTTCTGTAGCCATAATTTAGGTTACTACTAATGATTTAGCTTTATTTTCTCCAATAAACGGGATATTCATTAATTCCATTACTGTCGGCACGATATTGGCTAGAGCACCATCGTTGCGTAACTTTATCTTCATGATCTGCTGATCTGCGCTCACGATAACAAACGGTACAGGATTGGTTGTATGCTCAGTGTCGGGCTCGCCGGTTCGGGGATTGACCATTTGCTCAGCATTGCCATGATCAGCGAAAACAAAAACTGTACCGCCAAGTTTCAACACAGCGTCTAAAATAATACCGAGACAATGGTCGACGTATTCGACCGCTTTGACAGCAGCCTTGAGGTTACCAGTATGCCCAACCATATCTACATTAGCAAAGTTCACCACAAAGGCATCGTAGATATTTTTGTTGATTGCCTTGAGCAGAGAATCGGTCACACCTTGAGCCGACATCTCTGGCTTCAGATCATAGGTTGGTATATCTCGAGGAGAGGGGATCATCAGCCAATCTTCACCGGGAAACGGTTTATCTCGTCCACCGTTAAGGAAATAAGTAACATGGGCATATTTTTCTGTTTCAGCGGTATGATATTGACGCAACCTGTTACGTGACAGCTGCTCAGCCAGAGGACCAACGACTTGTTGCGGCTCAAAAACATAATTTCCCAGCGTTGTATCACCATGCATCACAAACGAAGCAAAGAAGATATTGTTTAACATTTTGCGGCCTGGCATTTTCCCTTTCATATTCGGATCCAAAAATGCATTGGTTAGCTCACGAGCCCGATCAGCACGATAATTAAAGAAGATGACACTGTCATTATCCGAGATCAATTCCGCATGATTATCCTTGCTGACAATAACGCTTGGTTCGATAAATTCATCTGTCACCCCACGAGCATATGATTTAGTGAAAACCTCACCAGCCGAAGTATGTTTTATGCCCCTGCCTTGAGTCATAAGATTATATGCTTCAGTAACTCTCTCCCAGCGATTATCACGATCCATGGCATAGAAACGCCCGATGATCGTCGAGATATGACCGACCCCAATTTCGCTCATTTGTTTTTCTAACTCGTCAAGAGTTTCAATACCCACCATCGGCTCAGAATCACGACCGTCTGTAAAAAGATGCAAATATACATTATAAAAATTCATCTCCTTACATAATTTTAGGATCGCGAAGACATGAGATATTTGGCTATGAGTGCCGGTCTTTGAGAGCAAGCCCATCACATGAAGTTTGGAGTGATTTTTCTCAGCAGTCTTGATGGCTTTAATCAACACTTCGTTCTTGTAGAAACTGCCATCAGCGATAAACTTATCGATGATCGACTGATCCTGATAAACAATGTGACCGGCTCCGATATTCAAATGCCCGGCCTCGGAATTACCAGGGGAATCCGCCGGCAGACCAACCTCAGGACCTGATGCCTTGAGGATTGTGTTGGGGCATTTTTTCATGATGGTATTAAAATTTTTGACATCAGCAATACTGATGGCGTTGCCGCCCCACACAGGAGCAAGACCCCATCCATCCAAGATGATTAGACCAAAAATCTTTTTCTTATTGTCCGCACCAAAAGCCAATATCCCTCCGAAAAAATTTATTTTTTCGTCCTCCGTAGCCTTTGGCGAAGGAGGACCAATCCACTTTTTGCCCACCGTAGCCTTGCGCGAAGGTGGGCCAGTCCTTACTATCAATGTTCTAATTCATTATATTATGCTAAGCTGTTTTAAGCAATTCACCATAATAGTAGAAAGTGGATAGTAGGCGGCAGAATGGAAAAATAGGGAACAGGAACATATGAACGTAAAAAAATTAACTCCTCAAAATTTTGATCGAGTCGTAGCCGAAGCTGCGGAGATAGTTAAATCCGGCGGCCTAGTGATCGTTCCATTTGATACTGTCTACGGGATTATTTGCGATTCAAGAAATAATGTTACTGTTAGAAAGATTTTTGAGTTTAAGCAAAGGCCATTGGAAAAAACAATTGGTCTAGCAGTAGACTCAATCGATTCTATAAAAAATGTAGCTGAAATAACTCATGAAAAATTCGCCCAGTGCCGCTTGCCTGGCCCATACACATTTATTCTAAAGACTAAGGAAAATGATCTTTCCCCGCTTTGCGTCAAAGAGGGGACGATTGCAGTGCGTGTGCCTGATTCAAGGTTAATTTTTGCCATCGCTGAGCAATCCGATTATCTCCTCGCTCAGACATCAGCCAATCTCACCGGCAATCCAGCTTGTGCTTCCGTCAGCGAAATTATGGAGCAGTTCACTGAGATAAAGCTAAATAAAATTGATTTAATCATTGACGGCGGCACTATCACTGGTGCAACCTCATCCCAGATCTTCGACCTAACTGGCGAGAAGCCAGTCGAGATTGCCAGATAAGACATTTTTTGCTATAGTTTTGTCGTGCCGAAGTGGCGGAATTGGTATACGCGCACGACTCAAAATCGTGTGGCCTCGTGCCTTGTGGGTTCAAGTCCCACCTTCGGTACCAAATAAAATCTCCAAAAATTGGGGATTTTATTTGGTAATATAATGACTTGAAAGGTCCTGAATCGAGTTCAGGATAAACTCCGGCCGACTGGCGCCGAGCCTCAAAGTGGACCCTTCGGGTCCGGGGTCGAGCGCGAAATCAGCAGATTTCGACGTGTGACCAAGTCCCACCTTCGGTACTATAAAAACACACTGTAGCTAAGTGTGTTTTTGTATTACAAATTTATTCGGTGGGCGGGAGGTTTTTGACACTGGGTCAGATCCTCCCGCCCCAACACTTCAGGGCGACTTCTTGTCGCCCGATGACCTCTCCTTCGCCGCCTCTGCGGCCTTTTGCTCCTCGACGATCCGCATCCGCGGACTGTTCTGGAGCGCGTCTGCCTCTGCGGCCTTTTGCTCCTCGACGATCCGCATCCGTGGCGAATCGCTGAGGTCAGTCGCGCCACTCTCCTCAGCGGCGCGTTGTTCGGCGACGACATCAGCCGCCGACATGGCGGGGAGGTCGGATTCTATCCGCCTCGGCTCGTACGACGAGCCGACTTCACCCTGGGTCGGCTCCGGATCAGGTCTGACCGACTCGGTGGTCTGATCCACCGCCAGGGTCGGCGCCAGATCGGTGACCTCACCCTGGTCATCGGTCAGGTGACAGCCGACGGCGAGAAAGAAGACGATCCCCGCAAACCCCACTGCCAACCAATCTGCAGACTCTCTCATCACAGACTCCTATCCAGCGTGATGTTTTATTTATAACATTTTTCGTAGTTTATGTCAAATTATTGTAACAAAAAATAGCCCTGAGGCTATTGTTTTTTTAAAATTTTAATTTTGCTTTGTCGGCGAGGGTTCCCCAAAGGGTACCCCCGCCGACGAGCTTCATGGTCACGGCGCCGCCTTTTCGGCGACGACCACGGGCGGTCTGTCTCTGATCGCCGCCACCTGGGCGGCGATCTGGCGACGACTCAGTCCTCGCCAGTCCGGGAGGTCGACACTCTCCCCGGGATGCAAACCGTGGGTCGTTTCCGTCGGCCAATTCAGTCGGCCGACAGCCCATACCCACTCCCGCCGGTCGGCGACGCCGGCGAGACCGCCGTGACGGTCTTCCAGCGCCCACAGGCTGTCGCCCTCGGCGACGACAACCGTGACCGTCGCGGCCGCCGTCGCGGCCGACGGCCGGCTCTCCATTTGCGCGTTGATGCGGATCGTCATGACCGCATACAAAACTGCAAGAAGGATTGCCGTCACAAGGACAAGCTCCCCCCAGCTCATCCGCTGGGGGTTACGGTCCAACGCCGCTACCTGTTTGCCCATTTTGGGCTCCTTTCTCCCTATGGAGAACGGGCATTATTGCCTGCGGTCATAATAGCAAAAAATTCCTTATTTGTCAATACTGGACAATGAAACACTCTTATTGTCAAATGCTAGCTTGGGAAGTATCTAAATTTCAATAATTGCTCTTAAATATTTGCAAACTACTCTTCAGTGTGAGACAGTCTAAAGGCTGAGCTACAGATGTAGCCGTAACACAGCCACCATAATACAGCGACAAACAAGCTGAAGCTTGAGCTACAAAACAAACCGTAGACCAGCCTTTAGGCTGTTTTTACACGC
>Ga0172370_10006046_pt1 | contig 15336 bp, 15 predicted proteins | sample LakKiv5m_FD_114538 | JGI IMG/M metagenome (GOLD analysis project Ga0172370, IMG submission 114538) | Freshwater microbial communities from Kabuno Bay, South-Kivu, Congo - kab_022012_11.5m | ecosystem: Environmental > Aquatic > Freshwater > Lake | place: Democratic Republic of the Congo...
AAACAGGCCATCCTAACAAAGGATGACCTGTTTTTTATATAGCTCTAAGCTAATTGCTCTATAAGCTTCCCAATTATCTCAACCGATAATCGCTATAAGTCATATTAGAAAGACGGGGCAGGGCTAAATCGTAAGAGTTAGCCGAAACAATAAAGCTGGCTTGACCGCCGTTATTTAAGAAGGTGTTCCAATCCGGTACCGGAATGAGCCCCTGTTCATGAACAAAATATACGGTACTTCCGCTCTTTACCCAAGTCCCCCACGGGTGGCTAGAATAAGAATTGCGGATTAAATAACCGGAATCCGTTAAACCGGAAGACCCAACCTCAATAACATTTGCAAACTTAAAACCTAAACTGGTAAAGACCGAAGCGCTGACAAATCCGGTTTTAGTATTTTTGTATACCATATACACGGTACCGTTTTCGGAAATCAACTGGCCATTGGAATAAGTGCTGGCACCCAACACGCCGGGATATGTAAGTCCACCGCCGGTAGAATAACCGCTCACAGTCACATATACACTCACGCAAGAGCTATAACCGCTCTGGCAAATAGAGATGCTGGTACTGCCATATTGCCTGCCATAAATGCTCAAAGTGTTGCCGGAAATAGAAGCCGTAGCGACAGACGAATTACTATTGGAAGAAATGTAGTAACTACCGCTACCGTAAACCGTAACATTCACATTTTGATTTACTCCAACATTTACACTGGTTTGCGACATGGATAAACTCCCGCCCGAAGAACCGCCACCAACTGTTACATAAAGCGTACTGCAAAAACTTAAAGAGGAATGACACACGGAAATATTAGTGGAGCCATTTTGGTAAGCGTACAAATTCAGCACAGTGCCGGAAATGCTGGCGCTAGCCACATTGGAGTTGCTGTTGGAAGCAACATAATAAGCATTTGTGTTATAAGGGTACACAGTCGCGTAAGCACTGCTGTTAACGGACACGGCCAAGCTTTGGCCAACATAAAGGTTTGGGCTGGCCGGACTAAACCACAAATTGGTGTTGGAGCTGCCACCGCTTACTGTAACATACAATGTTGCGCAATTGGAATATCCGCTCTGGCAAACCGCGATGCTGGTGGAACCACTGGTTAGCGCGTTAACATACAAAGTACTGCCGGAAATGCTGGCACTAGCCACGCTGGAATTGCTGTTGGAAGAAACGTAATAGTTATTGTTATAATAATTGTTATTATTATAAATCGTTACACTCTGGCTTTGCCCGGCGGTTAAATTTACAGAGGAAGGAGAAAAATAAATATTTCCATAGTTGCCGCTTCCGGAAACGGTGACGTAAATATTTGCACACTGGGAAGACGAGCTAATGGCACAAACATAAATAGTGCTACTACCGGCGGTTGAGCCGTACAAATTTATTTTATTTACATCTAAGGAAGAAGACACTATCGAGGGATTGCTATTACTGGATATATAAACAGCCGGGGCATTGTATGCGGTAACAGTTAAGCTTTGACCAACGGTCATAGAGACGTTGGTCTGGGACAGGGATAAACTGCCACCAGAACCACCGCTTACTGTCACATACAATGTTGCGCAATTAGAATAACTGCTTTGGCAAACATTGATACTGGTACTACCGCTCACCAGTCCGCTCACATACAAGGAATTTCCGGAAATATAGGCTGAAGCCACATTGGAATTGCTATTTGAAGAAATATAATAGTTACTATTATAGTAATTGTTGTTATTATAGATTGTTACACTTTGGCTTTGCCCGGCGGTTAAATTTACAGAGGAAGGAGAAAAATAAATATTCCCGCCGGTACTGCCACCGGAAACCGTAACATATAAATATGCGCAAGTGGAACTGGTGGAGCAAACGGTAATTGTCGTACTACCCGAATTAAGCCCATAAACATTTACGGTGCTTCCGGAAATGCTCGCGCTGGCCACGGAAGAATTGGAATTATTAGAAATATAATAACTCCCCGAATAGATATAGCTGCCGATTGAAACGTTAGCAGATGCACTCTGCCCCACGCTTATATTCAAGCTAGATGGACTTATGTTTAAACCTCCGACATTACAGCCATAATAACCGCAAAACGAACCTCCGCTCGGATAAATAGAAATAGTGGCAGATTGCTGACCGCCAACAGTTACATATAATTGAACTTGGCTAGAACTGCCATCCGAAGGCATACTAATAACTTGGGTAAAATATCCACTGCCGTCAGTCTGGCCAATATTATTTATTGTTGTCCAAAGAGTGCTGGATTGGCGATAAGACAGATTAATTTGGCTGTAAGTTGCGGCATTGGAAACGTTTATTTGGACATTATCGTTCCCGCCTTGATAGTTTACCGATAGGGTCGGATAGTATGCCAAAACAGAGGGTGTAAAAACCAAAAATCCTGCAATAAACCCTACAAAAATGAGGCTTTTTATAAATTTATTCATACATTTATTAAGTTAATTCTTGACTTTATATTATACCCCTCCCTGCTCCTACCCGTCAACCAGCCTTTTAGCGCAATAAATTAGGGCTTCCGAATAACTCCAGGAGGAGTTTTGGAAGCCCTTTGCCGGTTAACCGTTGACCGGCGGACAGTAGATATTACTGGATCACCCCCTTTCCATAATGACCATACACGGTGAACGTTTTGATCATTGAGGTTACCCCTTTCTCATCTTTGGCGTTGATACCTGCCAGTTGAGAGCTGGCAAAACTATGAAGACACTAAATATCAATCCAGCGGATGAACTCCACACATCCTATCCAACCACCCTGGCTGGCGTTTTGGCTTGAGGAGACTGCCTTGTGCCGACACAGAGGGCTTCTTTGCTTTGGGTTTTCTGACTCTTACTGGTCTTTGTTCCCAAACTGTAGGAGATACGGCTAAGGCTGGAACGGCACGGATGTGCGGATCCCGCCCGTTGTCAGTTCGCGGAAAAGGTCTTCTGCCTAGTAATGTGCCCATTTAACCTCCTTTGGCTCTGTGCACATAAAAATACCCCGTTGCTCAAAGCTCAGGGGTATTTAAAAACTAATTTGAATGCAAAGCTTACCTCTCCAACTATCTTTCCATATTGTGGCAAGCCGACCATATTAGAACATTTAATGCTTTGCTTATGTTAATTATAGCATACTATTTACCGTTAAATTCCCGGGCAGAAAATACTGCCCTTGCACCCTCCCCCGCCCCTATAAAAGCATTCCCGGGGGTTCCGGACACCACTCCACCCGCTGCAAACAGTCCCGGAACATTCGTGACCATTTGCGAGTCTACTTTTATTTTATTTTTTGAATCTTTAAATGAAATTAAGTCAAACCCTGTATTTCCCTCATGGCTTGCGCTATCTTCACCACTACAAACTATCGCACTCCGGCCGTAAAAAATTTGACCCTGTTTTGTCTCCACAGAAAAACTGACGACATTCTTTTCCAAAGATAAAACTTCCTGTTTTAAATGAGCTTCCAAATATTTTGCATTCTTTTTTAAATCCGCCAAAAACTCTTTTTGTAAATTTACCGCATCGAACACACCCAACTCTTCCGCTTCGGGAGAAGGAATGGAAAATTCTTTAGCCACCACTAAAACTTTTAGTTTTAATTTCACCGCCGTAAGAGCGGCGGACATCCCCGCCGGTCCGGCACCAATTATTATAATGTCATGCATGGGTTAGTAGATAGCATTTAGCATATAGCAGATAGACACAATACAATTATAGCATTTTAAAACTCGCCCCGAGCAATTAGGGCGAGTTTTACCATAATTCTTAATTCATGATTCTCCCGCCTGCAGTCGCCTGAAGCTCCAGCTAATGGCGGGCAGGTAATACTAGGCCATCTTCTCAATTATCCTCTCCGCCGCCAATATATAAGCGGCGTTACGAAAAGTGGTATTATATTTTTTCTGCAAATCATAAACGTCCATGAAAGCCTGCTTAATTTGCTTGGAAAGTTTTCCCAAAACATCTTCCTTACTCCAGGCTTCGTTGTGCATATTTTGATACCATTCATAATAACTGACACAAACTCCGCCGGAATTAGCCAAAATGTCAGGAATGACCGGGATATTCTTTTTGGCAAAAATAACGTCAGCCTCCGGCGTGGTCGGACCGTTAGCCATTTCTACAATTAATTTGGCTTTAATTTTGTCCGCATTGTCCGCAATAAGCACATTTTCTAAAGCGCCCGGGACCAAAACGTCTACCGGTAATTCTAACAATTCGCTGTTGGTAATATTTTTTGCGCCGGCAAAATCTTTTAAACTACCCGTCTGTTTTTTATATTCCGCTACAGCTGTTAAATCCAAACCCTGTTCATTATATATTCCACCTTTGGAATCCGACAGCGCAACGACCACAAAGCCTAATTTTTGCGCAGCTTGGGCAAAAAAACTGGACACATTACCAAAACCCTGCAAAGCCATACTGCCACCGACAGCCACTCCGCCTAAATTATTTTTTAGAGCTTCTTCAAACACATATACTCCGCCAAAACCGGTTGCTTCAGCCCTGCCTTCGCTTCCGCCTTTACCTAAAGGCTTCCCCGTAAAAGTCGCAAGACTTTTCGGGTTGCCGGTAATTTTTTTATATTCGTCCACCATCCATTCCATTATTTGGCCGTTGGTATTAACATCCGGCGCCGGAACATCCACTTCAGGACCGATTACCGGATAAATTTTTTGCACATAAGCTCTAGAGAGGCGCTCTAATTCATTGATAGATAATTCTTTGGGATTTACAATAATTCCGCCCTTACCGCCACCGAATGGCACGTTAACTACCGCATTTTTAAAACTCATCCAAAAACTTAAAGCCCTAACTTCGTCTAAATTTACATCTTGGTGATAACGTATGCCTCCCTTGTAAGGTCCGCGGGAATTATTGTGCTGGCTCCGGAAGCCAACAAAAATTTTCTGGCTCCCGTCGTCCATAATTACCGGCAGGGAAACTTCCACATAACGGTCAGGAATAATTAACTGTTCAATTTTATTTTTATCTAACTTGGCAATTTTTGCCGCTTGCATTAACTGACTTTTCGCTGTCTCAAAAGGATTAGTCATGTTTGTTTGAATTAAGAATTAAGAATTAAGAATTAAGAATTAAATTACCCTAATTCCTAACTCCCAACTCCTAATTCCTGTTCCTTTTGGCTTAAAGTAAAAATAGTTACCGAGGCCAATAATATCAAAGCCCCGGCAATTTGCCAAGTGGTTAAAGTGATACCTAAAAATTTCCAATTTACGGCAGCCAGCGCCAACGGATAGCCCAGTTCCATTAAAGTGGCGACCGAGGCTTTGGTATTTTTTAAGCCGTAATAATAGAGTAAAAGGGCAAAAAACCCGGTTACCAGCGCGATAATTAAAGTATTGCGCCAAAATAACGGCGTCATGGCTGAAAACTGATAACCTTTGGTCAAGCTAAGATAAACAACAAAAAACAGCAACCCAAATACAAAACGCATGCCGTTGACTAAATGTAAGTTTAAATTTCCCATCAACGATCTGCCAACCACTGTGCCGCCGGCCCAAAGCAGAGCCGCCAGGATAGCTAAGGCCGGACCAACTATACCCACTTGAGCGTTACCATGTAATATGGCATTTGGAGCGGTAATACCAAAAGTCACCAAATAAGCGCCGAGTAAAGCCGGCAAGGCAAAAAACCAAAACTTCGGCTGAAGTTTTTCTTTTAAAAAAATCACCGCCAAAGAAATAGCAAAAATTGGCTGAAGTTTTTGCAAAAGTGCGGCAATGGTAAAATTATAATTCATAGCCACCGCTCCCTGTACAAACATTAAAGCGCCTAAAGCCGAAGCACCGGCACCGACATAGAGCAATCCCGCCCATTGTTTGGCTGTAACACTTTTAAATTGTGCGCGGGCAAAATATAGTCCGGGCAGTGCCACCACCGAATTAATTAAATGCTCCAAAAAAGATACAAAAGCCACGCCCAATCCGCCGACAAGAAGCGGTTTTCTAAACGGCCCGTCCCCTGCCCATAAAAGTGAGGCAAAAAAAACAATTAACGGACTTAACCTATTTTTATTTTTCGATTCGGTATTTTCCATAAATTATTTTTACTTTTTCAATGTCTTTTTGAATCTGCTTAATTAATTCTATTTGCGTTTTAAACTTTTTAAACGGACGGATATACCTATTTAAATATATATTTAAATACTTACTGTATAAATTTCCTTTAAAGCCAATAAGGTGGGCTTCTAATTTTGGCAATCCACGATTGTCCAAAGGTCCAATGATAACTCCAGCTTTAAGCTTATAGCTTTTAGCTTTTAGCTTAAACTCAGCGTGACCCGCGTAAACCCCAAATTTAATTTTCTGCTTTCTTCTGGAATAACTTCGCCTATCTATATTTACGGTCGGAAAACCAATCTTCCGCCCATACTTTTTCCCGTGAATTACTTTGCCTGATATTGTTATATCTTCCATTTGTATGATCCTGTCTACTAAATGCTACATGCTAAATGCTAAATGCTTTCTGCCAAATACTTTTCCACATCCAGCGCGGCCATACAACCCATCCCGGCGGCCGATACTGCCTGGCGGTAACGCGGGTCATTAACATCGCCGGCCACAAAAACGCCTTCAATATTTGTTTTAGTATTATCCCTAACTTTTATATAGCCTTTTTCGTCCGTCTGGACTCCGGCGGTGGCGAAAATTTTAGCCGCCGGCGTATGGCCAATAGCCAAAAACACTCCTTGAATGGGCAAGACAGATTCCGCGCCGGACACATTATCTTTTATCTTTAACCCCTCAACTGTTTTCTCACCTAACACGTCCAAAACCGCCACATTAACAACAAAAGAAATTTTTGGGTTATCCTGCGAGCGCTTTAACATAATCTTAGATGCTTTAAACTCATTTCGACGATGGACAATGTAAACTTTATTGGCAAATCTGGTTAAAAAATTTGCCTCTTCCATAGCGCTATCTCCCCCGCCAATTACCGCCACGTCCTTGCCTTTAAAGAAAAAACCGTCGCAAGTGGCACAAGCCGAAACTCCTTTACCTCTAAGCCGTTGTTCGCCGGGCAAACCTAACCAATTTGCTTCCGCACCCGTGGCAATAATTACCGACTTGGCCAAATACTCCGTTTTGCCGGTTTTTACTTTTAAAGGTTGTGCCGAAAAATCCACGCTCTCTACATTTTCCGGTAAAATTTTTGAGCCAAACCGTTCTGCTTGCTTGGCCATATTGTCCATTAGTTCCGGGCCCATTATCCCATTTATAAACCCGGGATAATTTTCCACTTCCGTAGTGTCCATTAACTGCCCGCCCGGTTTTTGCCCGGCTAAAACCAGTGGTTTTAATTCCGCACGCCCGGCATAAATAGCAGCGGTTAACCCGGCCGGCCCGGAACCGATAATTATTACATTGAAAATATTTTGGGTTGTCATAGTTTAAAAATTAAAAATTTTATTATTTTTTACTATAAAGTTTAATCAATTCGCCCACGGCTTTTTTCCGGGCAGCCGAATTTTTACTGTTTACCGCATCCCAAGCGCAAATGCCCAAATGTCCTTCCAGGATCATTTGGTTTATTTTCTTTAAGGCTTCAATAACCGCGTGGTTTTGATTAATAATATCCAAACAATAGGCTTCACCGGTTATCATTTTTTCTACCGCCTTTAAATGCCCTTGGGCATAATGTACCCGCTTAGTCACCTCTTGTTTATTCTTCTCTTTTACCATGTTTGAAATTTGTTATTTGTCATTTGTCATTTTGCTACCACCCCCCTGTGGGGGGTCTTTAATTACTATACTTTTTTAACCTTAACCTGTCAACCGGCAATATAATTTAAACCCCCGTCCCGGTATAACCGGGACGGGGCTTCCTGTCTACTATATGCTGTATGCTATCTACTTGCTATTACTTATACTCTCCCAAAATTACCGGTAATTCCAAAGTCTCCCCCGCACGTAAAATTTTCAGCAATATTTGACTGCCGGCCTGATACTTTTGAATTTCCGAATCCAGCTCATTATTATAGCCCAACGTCCGCCCATTAACCGAAAGCACAATATCCCCCGCCTTTACTCCCGCCAAAGCCGCAGGCGTACCTAAAGACACCGAGCTAATTAGCGCTCCATTTTCCACCGGTATATCATAAGATAACTTAACAACCTGATCTATAGAAATAAACTGCACTCCTAAAAACGGACGGGAAACTTTTCCAAAAGCTTTTACCTGACTTAAAGAATCTTTAACAATATTTATCGGGATGGCAAAATTTAAGGAGTACCCGCCGGTGTCTATAAGCGTATTTAATCCCACCACTTCACCGGCTAAATTTATCAGCGGTCCCCCGCTATTTCCAGTACTAATGGCCGCGTCGGTCTGAATTAAATTGTGAATGCGCAGGCCGGACCCGTCCACTTCGCTTAATGCCCGGCCAAGTGCGGACACAACACCGCGAGTAACACTATTTTGGTAGCGACCCAAAGAATTTCCAATGGCAAAAACAGTTTGCCCGGTTTCCAAAGCATTTGAATCCCCAAGTACAGCCGGAACCAACCCTTTAATTTCAATTTTTATAAATGCCACATCGTCAAACTTGTCTTCCGCCAAAACTTTGGCCTCGTACCTGCTACCGTCGGCCAAAATTACCCAATAATCCATATTTTTTTCTTCCACCACATGATTGTTGGTGACAATTAAACCGTCAGCCTCCAGCACCAATCCGGTTCCTGATACCTCCGTTTTAAGGGGAACACTAACACTAATACCAGAGGAAGGGACAATGGGGACAGGCTTACTTAAACCTAAAATATTTACCACCGAGGCTTTGGCCTTACGCACTGCCAAAATTGCCTGTTGTTCGTCTGTTATTTGCACGGCGGTTTTTGCCCCGGGTTTTATGGGGTTTAATTTAATATTTTGGCTCACCGCCTGATTAGTTAAAAACACGGCACACAATACCGCAGTTGCCAGTATAATTTTTTTATAATTTTCCATCATAATTCTTGAATCATTTAATGCTAAATTTACTCAATCCCTTGCTCCTGCAATTCTTCCAAAATTTGTCTGGTAGCGACCAGCCAATTTGGATTTTTTGGCTGAACATAAACCCCGTTCATTTCCTCCAAAGTCCAGTCACTATACCGGCGCTCCAATAATTTGTTAAAATCTTTTACCCAGTCACCGAGCGAAGCATATTTACGCCAATAGTCATGGCCCGGTTTTACTCCAATGTTACTGCAGTTATTATCCACGCAGTTACGGCCAAAAGTACTTTCCGCAAAAGATATAGCCAAAATCAATTTCCAGTGCTTTTGTTCGGCTATTATGTCAGACACTTCCGCAAAAGGAGTATTTTTATTTTTTAAATACGTGTGAAGCCTTTCTTTTCGGATGGCCATTATCTCTGCGGCTTTTAAAGCCCTGTTTTGCTCGGCCAAAGAATTTAAATAATTTTCCAGCTGGCCAATGGTCATATTAAACAGCACATCGTTGGAAACATCACTTATCGGGCCCAAGTTTCCGGCGGAATTCATTGGAACAAAACCGGCTTGGGTTTGAGTTATATTCTGCGCGTCGCTTTTTTGAGTGGACAGCGTGGCCCAAACACCCACGCCAAATCCCACTGTCAGTACAACCACCAGCGCGTAAACAGGCACGGCTCTTCCCGACAAATTAAATTTCTTTAGTCCGGCAATTGCCAAGTCCCACTGCTTGTCAAAAATACCTAACGCATTGCTAATATACCGCTTAACAATTACTATAAAACTTGTTTCTACCTTTTCTGTTGAATAATTTTTAGGCGGGACAAAAAAACCGGTATAAAAAACTTCCTTTTGAACCGGTTTTTCGGTATTTGCCACACGAAAAACCCCGTCGACCGGCATAATATGTTTTACTTTAACAACCGGAGACAAAACTTTCTTTTGATATTTGGTTTTTACTATTCCGTCAAAATTTGGCATTTATTTTTTTATAAACTTCTATTGCAGGGCTTACCCGCCTAAAAAGCGGCGTCGTGTAAGTCCTTAAACGGAGCGAATATCAGCATGCTTTTTATGAAACGGCCGACCAAAAAATACTGTCCAAAAATAATTAAGCCCATAACGAAAAGGGGTAAGAAAAAAACCTTCGGCGCGCAAACGGCGACCGGAAGCGAATATCGGCAAAGACAGAGTGAAAACCACGTCACCCACTTTGTTCATCCGGCGGGCGATATCTGCATCTTCCCCATAAAAATTAAACTCTTTATTAAACCCGCCAATCTTTTCCAAAGCTCGACAGCGTAAAATAAAATTTCCGCCCTGCACCATGGAAGCATTGCGCAAAACAAAACGGTTAAACCAATAAAGTCCGTACACTATATAATAGTAAACTGTTACTCCCCAATTAAACCACTTGGACATATCGTAAAAAACATGCGGACCACTTAAACACATTAAGTTTGGATTTTCCTGATAAAATTTCTCTACCTTATCCAGCCAACCTTTTGGCATAATTGTGTCCGCGTCTAAATTAGCCACCAAATCTCCGGTTGCTACTTTAAAACCCGCTTGGCGGGCATAACTTATGCCTTTGCGGGGTTCATCCACCACTTTAACTTGTTTGAAACTTTGGGCGATATTTCTGGTCTGGTCGGTACTGGCGTTGTTGACCACAATAATTTCGCTGGCAATATTTCTACCCGCCACTTCGGTAATTATGGAATCTAAACACAATTTTAGACTATTTTCTTCGTTGTAGGCCGGAATAACAAAACTTATTTTCATACGGGTATTATAGCCTACCCAAGACCCTCTTCACAAGATTAATCTCTTGAAATGAATTCAATTTCTTGATATTATTACCGGAAGTCTGAACTGGAGGAAAACCTGTGCCTAAAGCCGGTAGAATTATGCGATTTCTATGCGCCGGGGGGCTTGGCGTCTCCCTATACTACCTGATACTCTATACCCTCACCGATCTTCTCGGCGTTTGGTATGTCTTCTCAGCAATCATCGGATCGCTGATCAACTGGACGTCCAACTTCCTGCTTCAGAAACACTGGACGTTCCAAAACAAAGACACCAAGAACATCCGCAGGCAGGCGACGAGCTACGTGGTGATGGTAACCGCCCTCTTTGTCGCCAACCTCGCTCTGCTCTACGCCTTCGTGGAATTTATGCATCTCTGGTATCTCGTCGCGCAAGTTATCACCACCGCAATATTGACGGTGGTAAGCTATGTCGCCACGAGCCGAATCTTCTCTCACCCAACTGCCTCTTAAAGTTATATGGCAGTTGGGAATTTTTTTGCCGAAAATCCCTTATTTTTGCTATTGAAAAATTCTTACATTTATGGTAAAATATCAAAAGTTATCAGCAATACTAGGACTCCCAAAAATTAGGAGCGCAATTCCGCATAGCGGGATGAGCACGGATTTTTGGGAAAGAGGAGTACTTTATTAAAAGCTGGAAATTCTGATTTTAATCAGAATTGAAAGCTTTAAATAAAGGGCGACGAGGCGCTATCGTCTAATGGTTAGGACAAGTGGTTTTTCCCGCAAAGCGGGATCACGCTCCGCGTGACATCCAGCCTATATGGTGTATTTTTTACATATAATAAAAAGCAGAGCCAAGTCTTGGTATTATGTAGGTATAACTTCAGATGTTGTTAAGAGGCTTAAAGAGCATAGCTCCGGGAAAACTAGATCAACTAAGGCACACCGGCCATTTGATATAGTTTATACTGAGAGATATCCCAACAAAGAAGATTGTAGGAGAAGAGAAATTTGTATTAAAGCCAATCATGCTTTAAAACAATCTCTTATAGAAAAATCTAATATGGCGCTATCGTCTAATGGTTAGGACAAGTGGTTTTCATCCACTAAATCGGGGTTCGATTCCCCGTAGCGCTACCAAATTTAGAAAGTTTTCCAAACATATTGTAAACATTGATTTTTAAAGGTTTTCCAAATCCACTTGGTGGTGGACTCTGGAAGCCTTTTAAAATTTAGCGTATACTTAAGGCAAATAAAGTTTTCCATCCTTGATGGGGGAACAAAAGGAACAAACATAATTATTTTTATGAAAAAATTATATCCATTCAATAGACAATATCTCTTTATTGTACCATTACTGCTCCTAATCCCAGTAGGTGCGGTTTTATATAAAATTGGTTCTGGCTATAAAATATGGGATAACTTGCCGCTTACAGTTTTGGCGATCCTGTTTGGTCTGTTAATAATTTTTTATTCGACCATAAGCAATTTAACTGGCAGGATAGAATTGGAAAATGGAATACTATCTCGAAAATATTTCTTAATAAAAATTTGGTCTGTGTCCGTTTCAGAACTTACGGATATTTTTGTCGGTAACACTATACGTGGCCCCGTGATGAGAGAAATAGGCCTGACTTTTAAAAATAAAGACGGAAAATTTTTTGAAGCACCGTACATTATAATCCAACAAGATAGTCTTGTTAAAGATCTAATAGCTTCTAATTCTAGCATTCAATACCATAGCAATCCTGCGAACACTCAAAAATTGTTTGGCTGGAGCGGTGACCGAAGCAGAAAAATATTATGGATTATACTTGCGTTAGTAATTATTCGCTTTATTTTAAGTAAGGTAGCTTTTCGCTAAAAGATGATAAACCTCCTTTACCAAAGCCAAGAAAGTTTTCCACTTGTCTCGACTTGGTCTACCAATAAAACATATCTATTTCCATAGGTATATTTTTTTATTTTAAACATATATAATGATTGCATGAACATCCTTTCCGCAAAATTTATAAAAGGGCTTATCGGTCCGGATGAAATCTTAAACGACGGTAAACCGCAAATTGCTTTTATTGGCCGTTCTAACGTGGGTAAATCCAGCGTAATAAATACACTGGCAAATAATAAAAATCTAGCCCGAACCAGCTCTATACCAGGACACACCCAACAAATTAATATATTTTTGATAAATAACTCTTTTTACTTAGTAGATTTACCGGGCTACGGTTTTGCCAAAGCCTCCAAAGATTCGCAGGAACAAATTCAAAAATTAATTTACTGGTATTTTTTTGGGTCTAACTGCGACCAACAGAAAGTAGTATTAATTATAGATGCCAACATTGGCCCCACAAATGCCGATATGGAAATGTTATTTAGCTTAAAAGACAGTAAAAAAGATGTTATAATTCTTGCCAACAAAATTGATAAAATTAAAAAAACCGCGCTGGCTAAACAGATTAAAGAAATCCAAGACTCCGTCGGCGACTGTAAAGTAATCCCCTACTCGGCGGAAAAGCGCATTGGCATAAACGAACTGTTCAACGAAATTTTAAAATAACTTTTTTGCCTAGTTTATTTTTTCGGCATACAATATCAGTATGAATAAAAGTTATCCAAAAATCGGTTTGGCTTTAAGTGGCGGCGCGGCTTTAGGAATTTCCCACATAGGCGCGCTGCAAGCACTTACCGACCAAAATATTCCCATCCACTGTATTGCCGGAACCAGCGCCGGCGCTGTAGTAGCCGGATGTTTTGCTTTTGGTCTAACCCCCAGCCAAATGGCCGAAAGGTCAAAAAATTTAAGCTGGTTTAAACTCTCTAATTTTTCTTACTCCCGCATGGGCCTGATTACCACCCAAAAAATTGGCCAAATGATGAGAGAAATTTTAGGTGATGTAAATATAGAAAATGCCAAAATCCCGCTAAGAATTACAGCAACAAACATTGAAAATGGTGAGGCCATAATTTTTAAAAAAGGTAATTTAGCCGAAGCAATTATGGCCAGCATCTGTATTCCCGGATTGTTTGTACCGACAGAATACGAAGGCAAACAATTAGTGGACGGCGGGTTGGTAAAAAATTTACCACTGTCTCTTTTGGACGATATGGGCGCGGAATTTAAAATTGGAGTAAATTTGGCGCGCTGGCGAAAATACAGAAAACCGGACAACTTGTTGGATGTTATGTTAAGCGCCCAGGATATTTTAACCCATAAACAAACCAATTTAGATGCCAAACAGGCGCAAATGATTATAGAGCCTCATTTGGAACAATTCACCGCCTCGGATTTCAAAAAGGCAGCGGAATTGATTAACGAAGGATACCGAGCAACAATCTTAGCCTTACCAGCGCTTGCAAATGCCATTTCGCCCGACAATATTAAATCCTTTAAAACCCCTAATCTTTGGCAAAAATTTTTAGGCTTATTTAATAAATAATTATAAAAGGAGATATATGATTGGGTATAATACAAACTTAGAAGAAATTACTTTAAGTAATACAGATTTTCGCCGTGTGCTGTATACCGGCAAGCACAGTCAGCTAGTTTTGATGGCTCTAAAGCCCGGTGAGGAAATCGGTGAAGAAATCCACACTTTAGACCAATTCTTCCGTTTTGAATCAGGAACGGGAAAAGTAATAATTGACGATGTTAGCCACGAAGTTAAAGATGGTAGTGGAGTAATTGTCCCGGCCGGAGCCAAACATAATGTCATAAACACTTCCGCTGATGCGGATTTAAAACTCTACACCATTTACTCCCCGGCCGAACACAAGGACGGCACAGTTCGTGCCACAAAAAAAGAGGCTCTGGAAAACGAAGAACATTTTGACGGAGTCACTACAGAATAAATGGCCGGCAAAAATACAAAATTAATTCTTGCTGGAAACACCCTCTCTGCCGCCCACAGGGCGACATCTCCCCCAAAGGGGGAGAAAAATATTGTGATTCTCGCTTTGGAAACCAGCTGCGACGAAACCGCTGCAGCGGTTTTAAAAGTGCAAAATAATAAATGGCCAAAAATCACTACTTTATCTTCTATAGTTAACTCTCAAATAAAATTACATAGCAAAATGGGCGGGGTGGTACCGGAAGTAGCGGCCCGCGCACACGTAAAAAATATTCTGCCCGTTATAAAAAAAGCGCTGACCGATTCTAACTTATCACTCACCTCCATAGATTATATTGCTGTGACCCACGGGCCAGGACTTATTCCTTCCTTAATTGTTGGCGTAGAATTCGCCAAAGCCTTGGCCATGGCAACAGGGAAACCACTAATTCCGGTTAATCACATGTTAGGGCACCTATACTCGCCCTTTGCTCAGATTAAAGATAAAGGATTAAAGATTAAAGATGTTTTTCCTATTATATCGCTGATTGTGAGTGGTGGACATACTATTTTGGTTTTAATGGAAAATGAAAAAAAATACAGAGTACTGGGCCAAACCGTGGATGATGCGGCCGGCGAAGCTTTTGACAAAGTGGCTAAATTACTCGGGCTCCCCTACCCGGGTGGCCCAGCAGTATCCAAGCAGGCGGGAAAAGGCAACCCTACTGCCATAAAATTTCCCCGCCCAATGCTTAATAATAAAAATTATAATTTTTCTTTCTCCG